>Ga0182016_10007202_pt1 | contig 11505 bp, 11 predicted proteins | sample 712S2MmetaG_FD_120491 | JGI IMG/M metagenome (GOLD analysis project Ga0182016, IMG submission 120491) | Permafrost microbial communities from Stordalen Mire, Sweden - 712S2M metaG | ecosystem: Environmental > Terrestrial > Soil > Wetlands > Permafrost | place: Sweden: Stordalen | collected...
CGCCGGGAAGGCCGCGGAGCTGCTGCAGATCGTCGGCAGCCGCTCGCTGCTCGTCGACGTGCACCTGCTCGGTGCGCCGCCTCTCGGGCCGGGCCGCTGAGCGAGCGTCCAGAGCAGCTTCTGGAGGTACGCCCGGCGTACCCGTTCAGGCTTCCCTCGCGCGTGGGTGGGGACGGGGTGACGCGCAGGCGCGGGGGGCTGCTTGAACGGCTGCTGCACGATGGCGAAGATCCGGTGCTCGTGCGCGTCGATCAGCCGGCGATCGACCGGGTGCGGTTCTGGGCGCGCGCGGATACGCCGCAGGCGGCGGAGTACGGCATTGCACGAATGCGCTTCGCACTCGGCGTGGATGACGATCTCGGCGAGTTCCGGCGTCGCTTCGCCCGCGATCGGCTGATCGGGCGATCGTTGCGCCGACGCCCGTGGCTGAGGGTGATGCGCCGCCCGGAGCCCTTTGAGGCGCTCGCGTGGGCGATCTGCGAGCAGTTGATCGAGTATCAGCGGGCGGCGGCGATCGAGCGGCGCATGGTTCGCGCGCTCGGGCGGCGCTGGGTCGGCGGCGACGGCGGCGCGCTGCGCGACATTCCGACGGCCTCGACGATCGCGGGCACGGCGCCGGCGCTGCTCGAGTCCTTTGACCTGGCGGGTTCGCGTGCCGTGTCGCTCGTACGTGCCGCGCGCGAGGTGGCGCTTGGCAGGGTCGACCTGCACAGCGCCGATCACGAGCACGGGTGGCGCAGGTTGAGGGCGATACCGGGTATCGGATCGTGGACGGTGGAGATGCTTGCGCTCCAGGGCCAGGGCCGCCACGACCAGCTTCCGGCGGGCGATCTGGGTCTTCTGAAGCTCGTTGGGAGGGCGCTCAGCGGCGGCGACCCGCGCGCGCGGGCGGACGAATCGAGCGTGCGTGAGTTCTTCGCTCCGTACGGCGAGTGGGCGGGCCTGGCCTGGGCCCACATGAGCGCCCACTGAACGAGCGGCCTGATGAAGGCAACAGGGGAGGGTATGGGGTCCCCCGGAAACCGCCGATAGCAATGGTATTTACGCCCGTAGATACCATTGCTATCCACACTTGTTGCGAGAGTGTTCCGCCATCCCTAGGTGACCCCTCTAAACCAGGACGCCCCTCTCACCAAGGCGTCCTGTCTGAGCCTCAGCCTGAGGCTCAGGTCTGATCGCGCTCGAGCAGCAGGGCGAAGGTGGGGCACGCCTGGGCGGCGCGCCTGGCATGATCGAGCAGCTCCCGGGGGACGGGCTCGCCGGCTATCACGGGGTAGCCCCACTCGTCGAGGGCTATGCGCTCGGGCAGGAGCTCGGCGCACATGCCGTGGGCCTCGCAGGTGATGGGGTTCACGCGCAGGCGGTGGCTCATCTTGACGGCCTTGTTGTCTGGACGGAGCGCCCGGCGGCGGGCAGTGGAAGCTCGCCGGGACGCGCGCAGGCGTCGCAGGGCCCGTGCTGGGCGTGGTCGGCGAACTCGGCGGCGAACGTGCGGGCGGCGCTTGATATGAAGCGCACGGCCCCGTCGGGATGGGCGCAGGCGCCCCTGCCGTAGACGAGCCGGGCGAGGTGCGCGATCCGCTGGTTGCCCTGTGCGGCGGCGACGCTGCCGGCGGCCACCGCCTCGACGGTCGCGGCGAGGGCGTCGAGGCCGTTGACACACGGTCCGCACTGGCCGGCGCCCTCATCGGAGAGCCAGCGCGCGACGCGCGCCGTCTCGGCCACCGGGCAGGCTGCCTCGGAGAGCAGGAAGACGATCCCGGCGCCGAGCGTTGCGCCGTAGGGAGCAAGATGCTCCTCGGAGAGGGTCAGCCGGTCGAGGTGCTCTGCGCCGACCCATGCGCCGGCGTAGCCGCCGAGCAGCGCGGCGCGCGGGCTGCTGGTCATCCCGCCGCCGGCGGCGATCAGCGTATGGAGCGGCGCGCCGTACTCAATCTCATACACCCCGGGGTAGGCGAGCGCGCCGGAGATGGTGATCAACGCGGATCCGGGCTGCGCGTCGGTTCCGAGCTCGCGGAACCAGTGCGCTCCGTGGCGCGCTATCAGCGCGATGTGGGCGAGGGTCTCGGCGTTGTTGATGAGGGTCGGGCGCCGCCTGACACCCTGCTGATAGGGCATCGGCGGCGTGAAGGTGGGTTTGCCGGGCCCCCCGTTGAGGTGATTGACGAGCGCCGACTCCTGACCGGCCACATATCCGCTGGGCACGCTGACGAGCGTGAGCTCGGCGAGTCGCCCGGCGCCGCGCGTGTGCCGGCGTTCCTCGATCGCCCGGGCGACGCTCTCGTGGCTCGAACGCTCGGACTCACAGACGCAGACGATCACCTCACGGGCGCCGAGGGCGTTGGCGCAGAGCAGGCCGCCATCGATCACGAGATGTGGAAGCGTCTGCAGCAGGGTTCGGTCCTTCTGGCTGGCGGGCTCGCCCTCGGCGGCGTTCACGACGACGATCGGGCGACCGCGTGCGGCGGCGACAGCCTTGAGCTTCCGTGCCGCCGGAAAGCCGGCACCGCCGTGGCCGCGCAGGCCGGCATGCTCGATCTCCTCGATCAGGTGCTCGGCCGCGTGACCGCGCCCTCGCTGCAGGGCGATGTCGCCGTGGACCGCGAGGTGATCGTCGAGGCTCATCGCCTCATGGCTTTCGAGCCCGGCAAGCAGGCGTGGCAGCGCCGGGGCGGGCTGTGGCTCTGACGTGGGCGCCGGGACGCCGTCGATCGACGATCGCGATCCGCTCATCAGTGACGTCGATCCGTTCATCGCTGCGCTCCGACGGCGCTCGTCAGGTGAACGTGGGGAAGCAGCTTTGAGGGGGTGCCGGAGCGTCTGGCCCATTCGCTGCCGAGCGGTCCGCCGGGAAGCCAGAAGAGCAGGAAGAGCGAGAAGATGCCGGTCCCGGCAAGCGCGGCGCTACGCGTCCGCAGCTGCTCGGGCCACCCGGCGAGCACCCTCACGAGGATCGCGACGACGACCACGGCGAGGCAGCCGACACCCACCCACAGGAGCCACCCGCCCTTCACGTCGCTACCGGTCCCGAAACTGTGCAGCAGGGCGATGGGCCAGCTCGCGTAGGTGAGCCAGTGGACCGCGCGCCAGGTCGCATAGCCCATCCGTTGGCGCAGCAGGCTGGTGAACGTGACAGCGAGGATCAGGTCGAAGGACACCGCGCCCAGTCCCAGCCAGAAGCTGCGGTAGCTGCCGTGGAATGGGATCACGGAGTCGAGCAGTGAGATCGGGGCGAAGCTGTCGAGCACGGCGGTGAGGATGTGGAACAGCAGGAATCCGACCGCCAGCAGCGAGACGTTGCGGTGGAGCGAGTCGACGACGAAGCGTGGCCACCGGGAGGAGCTCCAGCGCTGCACGTCGATCACGCCGAGGGCGATCGCGAGGGTGAGCAGGACGAGCGCGACGGCGCCGGTTGAGCGCGTCAGATACCAGTACGTGCTGGGCCCGGCTGTCGCGAGGAGGAGGTTCATGCGGCCTCATCAAGGAGCATCGCCTCGCTGGGGTCGGGCGGCCAGCCGCCGGCGGTCCGCACGCGGCCGGCCGGGTCGACCAGACGGGCGGGTAGGCCGAGCGTCGACAGCCACGCGGCCGCGCCATCGCCTCGCACGATCGCCGCGGTGGTCGCGATGTTGGCCTCGGCGCAGGTGGCGGCCGCGACACTCACGGTGCGCCAGCCGGCTCGCACGGGCATGCCGGTGCGCGGGTCGAGGATGTGGTGCATCGCGTGGCCGTTGTGGCTCCAGCACCGCACGGTTGTGCTCGACGTTGCGAGGCCTCCGCCGGCGATCCAGACCGTCTGACCCTCGGCGGAGGGGTCGCTGCGATGGTCGTCGGTGACGCGGATCTGCCAGCCGGCCGTGGGGGCCGGACCGGAGGTGGCGATGTCGCCGCCGACGCCGACGAGCACGCCGCAGCCTCCGGCCCGCGCGGCTGCATCGGCGGCGCGATCGGCGGCCCAGGCTTTGGCGGTCGCGCCGAGATCCAGCTTGACGCCGGGCGCTGCTCGAAACGTGCCGTGGACGCGATCGACGGCGATCGTGCGCCAGCCTGCGCGCGACCGTGCTGAGACGATGCCGGCGGGTGAGACGATGCCGGCGGGTGAGACGATGCCGGCGGGCTCGGGCTCCCCGGCGATCGCGGTGAGCTCGCGGTGGTCACGGTCATAGCCCGCCAGCTCGAGCGCGCGCCCGAGCGTTGGATCGACGTCGCCGTCGGTCAGCGCGGCGGCGCGCAGCGCGAGCTCGAGCGCATCGATCAACAGGGGGCTGGCCTTGACCGAGCGACCGGCGTGGGCGTTGGCACGCGAGAGCTCGGAGTCGGCGCGAAAGCGGCTCAGGGCGAGATCGATTGCCCCGAGCTCGTCGCCGACGGCCTGGCGTGCGGGGGCGAGTGCCTCGGGATCGGTGACACGGAGCACGACGGTCGTGCCGAGCGCCTCCCACGCGGCGGAGCCCGGTTGCGGAGCCTTATTCACGTTCGCCTCCACCTCAGGACCCGCCCGAGACGACGGGTTCGGGGGTGGCGGCCGAAGGTTCGCCCTCGCTCACGCTCGGGGCGGATTCGGTGGCCGGAGCGGATCCACTCGACGCACTCGATTCCGGTGCCGGATGGGTTTCCGGCGCGGCTTTCGTTTCCGGCGACGAGCTGGCTTCGCTCGATCGGCTGCCTTCGCTCGAGGCGCTTGGCCGGCTGGATTCGGCCGACGAGCTCGATTCGCTCGGGGCGGCGGAGCTTTCGGCCTGGGCCTGCGGCACGGATGCGGGCGGGCTCAGCTGGCTGGCGGTGGTGCTTGTGTGGGTCGTCTGCTGCTTGGCGACCTTCGCGCCACCGTGCTTGGCGGTCGCGCGGGTCGACGCCGTCCGGCCGGGAAACGCCTGGGCGGCGGCCTCGGCGAAAACCGCGGTCAGCGCGACGCTGCCCGCGACGAGCATGCGGTTGATACGTGCGAGTTTGCGCCTTGCGAGTTCGCGGACGCCGGCCTGGTTTGCTGGATTCATGCAACGAGTGTGGTGCGTTCCGCTAAGGATCCGGTAACCCGAGCATTAGAAACCTCATCGAATTGGGCGGTAGGACTTTGTGCCCGCCGCGCGACGCTTATGCTGAAACGGTGACGACGGCCAGCGATGCCGAGCAGGAGGAGGCGCCGGCCGTGGTGGACGGCGGCGGAGAGGCGCAGGCCCCGGTCGCGGCGGGGACGATCCTGCTCGTCGAGGACGAGCCGGGGATCGTCGACTTCGTCCGCAGGGGCCTTGAGGCGGAGGGCTTCGCCGTGGAGGTTGCGCTCGATGGCCTCGAGGGCGAGCGCCTGGCGCTGACGGGGAGCTTCGACGCGATCGTGCTCGACCTGATGCTTCCAGGTCGTGGCGGCCTTGAGATCATGGCCTCGGTCCGGCGCGAGAAGCCGAGCCTGCCGGTGATCGTGCTGAGCGCGCGCGGGGAGGTCGAGGACCGTGTCATGGGTCTGGATGCCGGCGCGGTGGACTACCTGGTCAAGCCGTTCTCGCTGGCGGAGCTCATCGCACGGGTGCGCGCCCAGCTGCGCGCGGCCTCGGAGCTGTCCAGCAGCTCTCTTCGCGGCGCGGACATCGAGGTGGACCTGCTCACGCGAAGGGTGGCGAGGAACGGCCGCTCGGCACAGCTGTCCACGACCGAGTTCGAGCTGCTCGTGTTTCTGCTGCGCAACCGTGGCCATGTCCTCTCAAGAGAGCAGATCCTCGCCTCGGTATGGGGCTATCAACACGATCCGGCGACGAATGTCGTAGATGTCTACGTGGGTTACCTGCGTCGCAAGCTCGGCCGGGCCGATGACCCCGTGCCGATCTTCACCGTTCGCGGCGTGGGCTACCGTCTGGGCAGCGCAAGCTGAGGGATGGGGCGAGTTCGCAAGCGCCTTGCCCGTTCAGGGCTGCGATGGCGGCTTGTGGCGTGGGTCGCGGTCGTCACGGCGATCTGTATCGGGATCGCGTTCGTGGCCGTATACCGCGGGACCGGCACGCAGCTCCGCCATCAGATCGACAGCGAGATCGCCGGCGACTCGGCCGAGTTCGCGCACAATCTGACGGTGGCGCACGCGCGCTCGGCGCGCCAGGCGGCGGCGGCGGCGACGCGATATGTGCGTGATCAACCGTTCGGCGCCAGCTCGACGCTCCTGTTCGCGAACGTCGCCGGCGAGCCGACGAGCACCAACCGGCCGGAGCTGTTCGGCCATCCGACACCGGACGAGGGTGAGACGGTCACAGAGCAGGAAACCGAGGATCGCCTTTCGGCGGCGCTGCTTCGGGTCGGTGACGGCTACTCGACGGTCGTGCTCGCGGATGTCGGGAACCTGCGCCTGCTGAAGCGCACGATCTCGCTGACGGGCGGCCTGAGGGTGACGGTGGGCGTGGGCGAGCCGCTCGCCCCGGTCACGCATGCCCAGCGGGGCGTCGCGCGCGCTTTCTTCCTCGCGGGGATCCTCGCGCTTGCGGGAACGCTCCTCGGGGCATCCCTGATCGGCACGCGCGTATCGCGACCTCTGCGGCTGTTTGCGGCGGTCGCCGCGCGGGTCGATTCGGGCGATCTGCATCCCCGCATCCGCGATCCCGGCATGGGCGGTGAGGTGAGCGTTCTGGCCCATGCCTTCAACCGCATGCTCGATCGTCTGACGGATGCATTTGCCGGCCAGCGCGCGTTCGTGGCCGATGCGTCGCATGAGCTCCGCACGCCGCTGACGGTGATACGCGGGCAGCTTGAAGTGCTCGCGGCCGATCCCAACCCCTCCTCCGAGGAGGTCGGCAGGGTGAACGGGCTGGTGCAGGCAGAGATCGCACGGATCGGGCGGCTGGTCGACGATCTGCTGGTGCTGGCGAAGGCGGAGCAGACGCAGTTCCTGAAGGTCGAGCCGGTTGACGTCGCGGTGTTCGTCGACGACTTGTGGAACGGGATGAGTCTGCTCGCGAGTCGCCGCTTCGAGCTCGGCGAGGTGCCGCCCGGGCGGCTGATCGTCGACCCGGACCGCCTGGCGCAGGCGTTGCGCAACCTCCTGGCCAACGCGATCGAGCACACCGCTCCGGGCGACGGGCTCGTACGCTTGATCGTCGAGCGCGTGGCCGGGGAGCGGATCCGCTTCATCGTCGAGGACGATGGCCCGGGCATCCCGGCGCAGGAGCGCGAGCGGGTCTTCGATCGCTTTCACCGCACCGATGCCGCGCGCGATCGCGCGTCCGGGGGGACGGGCCTCGGGCTGGCGATCGTCAGGGCGATCGCAGAGGCCCACGGTGGGCTCGTGGTTGCGGGTCGATCGCCTGAGGGCGGCGCGCGCGTTGCGCTTGAGCTGCCGCACTTCACTCCCGCCGTGCCGGGCACAAGGACACCGCGCCGCGAGGCCCGCTCACCGGCGGGCAAGCCGAGCTAGATGCCTTCGCCGGGCAGGAACTCGTTGGTGAACGGCGGCAGGCCGGTGACGTTCGGATTGGCCTTCAACAGGCCTCTGGCGAACATCCATCTACCAAACGCTTCCCAGGCCGTCTGATCCTGCCAGCCGTAGGGCTTGCCGGCCGCGCTGGGGAGCGCAGCGGGCAGGGTCTGCTTGATCGATTCGAGTTGGAGCTTCGGTTCGAGCGAGGGGTTGGCCTGCTCGACCAGCTTGGCGGCCGCGGCGGGGTTGGCTCGCACCTCTCGCTCACCGTCGGTGAGCGCCTGCAGGAACGCGCGGAGGTCCTGCCCGTCGCTGTGCGCCTCGCTCTCTCGGACGACCAGCACGAGCTCGTCGTAGGTGGGTACTCCGGCCTGGTTCACGGGGATGACGATCGGGTGCCTGTGGAGCAGTTGCAGCTGGATCGCCTCGTAGTTCCAGAACCCGCCGAGCGTCGCGGCGACTTTTCCGGAGAGCATCGCGGGCACGAGGTTGAAGCCGACGTTGACTTCCTGAACCGTCGCCGGGTTCACACCGGCGGCGCTCAGCGCGGTGTGCAGCTCGGCCGCCTGGTAACCGATCCCGGCGGTGCCGACGCGCTTGCCGGCGAGGCTTGCGACCGTGCTCACGTGCTGGCCGGGCAGCGCGATGATCGAAGTGAGGGGCCGCTGCACGAGGGCGCCGATCGAAACGAGCTTCAGACCCTCGTCGCGCGCGAGCAGCAGCTGAGGCTCGTAGGAGATCGCCATGTCGACCTTGCCGGCTGCCAGCAGCTTGAGCGGTTCGGCGGTTTCGGCGGGGATGACGGGGTTGACGTCCAGGCCGACAGCCCGGAAGTCGCCCTCGGCGATTGCGGAGTACAGGGCGGCGTGGTCGGCGTTGGGGAACCAGTCGAGCATGACGCTGAAGGGCTTGGCGCCGGCCGCGGTTGTGACGTCCTGCTTCGCGCCGCAGGCGGACAGCCCGAGGGCCAGTGCCGCGGCCGCTACGATGCCGGCCGCGCGGCGGCGGGGCCGGGGCGCGCGGGGAGCGAGGCTCAATCGCGCCGGGCGGGCGCGGTGCTGGTGGCGTACGCGGTGGCGGGTCGCGCTCAACTGGTCTCTCCTGTCGATCGGGTTGCCCACGGAGCGATGCGGCGCTCGGCGAGGGTGAGGGCATAGAAGCAGGTGATCGCGAGTACGAACAGCACGACCGCGGCGGCGTAGGCGCGTGGGGTCTGCAGGGCGTTCACGTCGGCGACGATCTCGTGGCCGAGCCCCGAGTTTGGGCCGATCGTGGCGGTCTCGGACTCGGCGATGTAGGCGCCGATGACGGCGACGGTGAGCGAGATGCGAGCACCGCTGATCGCGGCGGGCAGCGCGGCGGGCAGCTCGGCGAAGCGGAACGCCTGCCAGCGCGAGGCGTCGAGTGTGCGCAGCAGCTTGAGCTGCTCGCGGTCCACGGCGGCGAGCGCGTCGACGGTCGTTACGAGGATGGGGAAGAAGCAGATCAAGACGATGACGATGAGCTTGGGGACGATGCCGAAGCCCCACCAGATCACGAGCAGCGGCGCGATCACGACGATTGGCACCGCCTGCGAGCCGACGGCCAGGGGGTATATCGCTCGTCTCAGCGTTGCCGAGAGATGGATTGCGACCGCAAGCACGAATCCGATCAGGAGCGCCAGCAGCACGCCGGCGGCGACCTCCTCGGCGGTGATGCGAAGGTTTGTGGCCAGCAGGCCGGCGTTATTCCACAGGGCGGCTGCGATCGCGTGCGGTGCGGGAGGTTCGCTCGGCGAGCCCAGGTCGACGTAGGCCTCCCAGGCTCCGATCACGCCCGCCAGCAGCAGAAGCGGCGGGAGCGGCGCGGTGAGCCGTCGGTTCACCGGCGGAGCTCCGGGGCTCGTGCGGCGCCGAGCACCCCGAGTATGTGCTCGCGCAGCTGCATGACCTCCGCGTCGCTGCGCGTGCGCGGGTGTGGCAGTCCGATCTCGAGCTCCTCGATCACACGCCCGGGGCGCGGCGAGAGGACGAGCGCCCGGTCGGCGAGCACGATCGCCTCCTCGACATCGTGGGTGACGAGGATGACCGTCCGCGGTTCGCTGCGAAGCGCATCGGCGAGCCAGTCCTGCATCGCGGCACGGGTGATCGCGTCGAGCGCGCCGAAGGGCTCATCGAGGCAGAGAAGCGGCTTACCGGACAAGAGTGTGCGCAGGAAGGCGACCCGCTGGCGCATGCCGCCGGAAAGCTCGGCGGGCCGAGCCTGCTGGAACCCGTCGAGCCCGAACTCGGCGAACAGCGCCGAGGCGGCCTCCCGGGCCTCTGCACGCGAGCGGCCGGCGATTCGCGGAGCGAGCGCGGCGTTGTCCACCGCGCTCAGCCAGGGTAGAAGCAGGTCGCGCTGGGGCATCAGTGCGGCCGAGGGGCAGTCGAGCGTCCCCTGCTCGGGCCTTTGCAGGCGACAGATCAGCTCGAGCAGCGTCGTCTTGCCGCAGCCGCTCGGCCCGACGACGGCGACGACCTCGCCCCTGCGGGCGCGCAGCGAGACACCGGCCAGCGCCTCGACACGGCCTCCGCGGCGCCCGCGGTAGCCGTGCGTCACATCCTTGAGAACCACTGTGTCGCGCATGGGCGCCAACTCGGTTGGCACCTCCGCGCGGGACTGCAGTTGGCTCGGCACGTCGCTCCCTTCGCGGGCATTACCCCACAGGTTCAAAGGGTCGGCGCCGGGGGAATCTGAGTCCCGTGCGCCATCTCAGCCGGCCTACCCGCCAGCACCCCCGGTTTGTTCATCGAAAGGTCGGCCCATGCTAGCGCTCAGAAGGCCAGACCGGGCCGCGCGAGCGCCTTTACGAACTCCTCGAGCTGGGCCGTGGTCCAGCACTCGAACGCCGTGCAGTACTGCTCGTATGCGCCGATCACGGAGTCGCCGTAATTCCAATAGAGCTGGGGCTCGGGATTCAGCCAGAAGGTCCGCCCGGCGCGGGCGGCGATCTGGGCGAAGAGGTCCGCGCGCGGATCGCGCCCGTTGGTGCGCGCGTCGCCGAGGACGATCACGCTCGCGCGGGGATGCAGATCGTCCTCGACCTGGGCGAGGAACTCCGTCCACACACGCCCGTAGTCGGTGTAGCCGGAGATGTCGGCCACTCCGGCATCGTTGGCGATCCGTTCGCTGACCACCTTGAAGTCGCGCTCGTGCTCGAAGATGTCGGTGACCTCGGAGATGCGCTCGATGAAGACGAACGAGCGCATCTTGCGAAAGGTGTCGTGCAGCGCGTGGAGCACGGAGAGGAAGAAGACGGAGGCCGAGGTGACGCTGGTGGAGACGTCGCAGAGGACATAGATCTCCGGGCGGCGTGGACGGCGCGGGCGGTACTTCAACACGACGGGAACGCCGCCGGTCTGAAGCGATGCGCGCATCGTGCGGCGCATGTCGATATGGGCGTGGCGGGCGTGGCCGCGCGCCTGCAGTCCCTGCGTGGCCAGTCGCCGGCGGAGTTGCGCCACCACACGCTGAACGGCGGCGAGATCGGCGAGCGGCCCCGAGGGCAGCGCACGATCGAGGTCACCGAGCGGGCGAGCGGGGGGAAGCGCCCCGGTCCGCTCGATCTGTGCACGCTCGAGCTCGGCGCGCAGCAGTGCCTCGAAGCGACGGAGGGCCTCGCGCGGGAGCCCCTCGCGGATCGCCTCCTCGCCGGGCCGCGATACCTCGAGACCCTCGGCGCGCAGGCCGAGCGCGCGGCGGATGCGCTGCACATCGACGCCGATCACGCCGGATCCCTCCTGCCGACGGGCGAAGGCGGCGATGGCCATCCGCGCGAGGTCGCGCATGGTCCCCTCGGCGCCGTTGCGGATCGCCTCGGCGATCTCTGCGCGCAGTGCGTCGAGCTCCTCTTCGCTGAGCTCATCGAGAGAGGCGAGATCGCCCTCCCTCACATCCTCACGCACCGCGGCGATCTCGACGGCGCGGAAGAAGAAGCGGTCGAAGACGAGCTCGAATACGCGACGGTCCTCCTGGCTCTTGGCGAGCGTGGCCGCGAGCGCCTCGCGAAAGTCGCTCTCGGAGGTCCATTCGATCTCGCGCAGGACGTCGAACGCGTCGATCATCTCCGAGGTGCCGACCGCCACCCC
>Ga0182016_10007205_pt1 | contig 11498 bp, 7 predicted proteins | sample 712S2MmetaG_FD_120491 | JGI IMG/M metagenome (GOLD analysis project Ga0182016, IMG submission 120491) | Permafrost microbial communities from Stordalen Mire, Sweden - 712S2M metaG | ecosystem: Environmental > Terrestrial > Soil > Wetlands > Permafrost | place: Sweden: Stordalen | collected...
AATATGCTGTTGGGCATCCGGACCACGGACAATCATTACGCGCCCCTGGAAGACAGCCTTTCCTGGTTAGCCCTGCTACGGGTCTACCAGCCGCAGACCGCTGCGGGCGACGATATCCTGTTCACCCGAACAACCCAGCGGGATTTGTCCATGGAGCCCCTACTGCAGCGCACAGTATCTTTCGGGGAAAGCGTCGAGATTCCTGAGACTAAGGAGCCGATATGGGCGCAGATTGACGTCCCTCTGTCGGTTGCCGGCCGCGCCGCTAGTTTGTTCTTGTGCGTGCCTCAAGTCTCTCTCCGTTTGCGATCGGCGGGGCGAGAGCAGCAGTACCGATTTTTAGCGGACACCGCGCGCGCAGGATTTCTGCTTTCACCCCTGATCACAACTCCGGCATCCTTCTGTTCGCTATACCCGGACCAACGAATCGGTGCTGCCCGGCCGCCGCGCGTGGACAGCCTGGCGCTGCTTCCACCCGCGGGGCCGGCCTTCTACAAGCAATCGATCGCGATTCGCTTGTATCGCCTTTCGATTCATTGGTAGCATGCCACGCCATGAGCTAAGCTCTTGAACAATGTCTACTGAGCTAATTGAGCGTCTGGAAGAATGGAAACGCCGGTTCGAACCGCCCCGCGCAGGCGAACTGGAACGCTTGCTGAAAGCCATCGCCAAGGAAGAATTCGGGGACGCGCAGGATCTCATTCGCCTTCACGAGACGCTCCTCTTTCTGCGAGCGTATCCTCTTAGCGAACCCGTGGCACAACTCGCCGACGAAATCTTGTTCGACTTCGAGAATCGACTACCAGCGGACATCGATCCGTTCGAAGAGCCCGAGGTTTCCGGAATTGCCGGGACATCCTTGACGGCAGTGTTCTCATATGAGGTCGCCTGCCGTCTCGCGGAACTGGAACCGCGCAACGTCGAGATCGCGTGGGACCGCTACGGCGAGCAGGACCGGCTCGGTCCGGTGGTGCGCAAATTATTACCGATGTTCAATGAGGACTGGCCGGTGGAGGCGCACGTGCCGTTCGGCCAATGGATGGCGGCGGCTCATCCCGGCGGGCAGAGCGATCTCGCATGGCTGCTGTCGCGAGTTGACGGCGCCGACGCGTACGACTCGATGCAGATTCCGCTCACATGGCGGGTCGGTGCGTCGCGCTATTCGCGGTCGCGCCTGCGATTGCCGAAGCGGAAACTGTATCTTCATCGCGAGCCATTGCTCCGCCGCGCAGACGTTTCGCTGGAAAAAGAATTGACCAGCGCGCCGCTTCCCGTGAAGCGCCTCGATGGAAAGCAGGCCCGTCGAATTCTCGACGCAATTGTCGCAACGTCGGCCATGCGCTACCGCGAACTCTACGGTTTCAGCCATCCGGATGAAGCCGGGGTGTATCATGCTGCCGCCGGCCGCGGTGTCGACATTTATTTCTTCGGTGTGCCGCGGGAGTGGAGGCTGCCGCTGAGGGCGTATCACGGCGCGATGTTCTTCAAGAACGGCGTGCCGGCCGGATATGTCGAATTGCTCTCGTTTTTCGAGCGCGCCGAAGTGGGATTCAATCTCTATTACACGTTTCGGGAAGGCGAATCCGCCTGGCTATATGCCCGGCTGCTGCGCTTGTTCCATCAGGAACTGGGTGTGACGTGCTTTTCGGTGGATCCCTACCAGATCGGGCACGAAAACGCGGAAGCGGTGGATTCCGGCGCGTTCTGGTTCTACCGCAAGCTGGGCTTCCGCCCGACCTCGCCCGATGTCGCCCGCCTGCTGGCGCGCGAAGAAAGCCGCATGCGCACCACGCCCGGGTACCGCAGTTCGAAACGAACCTTAGAGAAACTAGCAGACGGATACCTGCTTTACGAGCTGCCGGGCACGGCAACGGGCGATTGGGACTCCTTCCGCATTCGAAGGCTGGCGCAGAGATTGCAGACTGGCGGAGCGGCTGAGAGGCGCGTCATCGAACAAATCGCGCGGGCGAAACGGCGAGGTCCGGAGGCGCGATACCTCCGCCGGATGCAGAGGGACAGGCGGCTACGCGAGCGCCTGCTTCAATGGGGAACGGATTAGCCGCAGACCGCCCCTGCCAGGGAGTTCGAGGAGGCTGGCGGGAAGTCCGATCCTGGCGAGGAAATCCCGATCGGGAGCCGATTCGCCGCCGCGAATAATTCGGTCGGCGAGTTGGACGATTGCCGCGGGCTCCGCCGCGCCGGAATCTTCATCGGCCGGATGATGCTGAGCCACGATTCCGGCGACGCTTGCGGGCATGCCCCACAGCCACAACAGATAGGCTCCGACCTCCGCGTGGGTAGTTCCGAAGAGTCGCCGCTCCGTCTCACGAAGAGCTGCTGAATCGCCGAAGGAGCGCACCACTTCGCGATATTCGCCGGGAAAATTGCTGCCGAGCACCAGCTTGCCGACATCGTGCATCAGACCGCCCAGATAGATGTCGTCCACAAACTGGGGCGCAAGCCGCCGTTCCTTGGCAATTCTTCTGGCGAGGGTGGCCACCTGGAAGCTGTGATCGCGCAATTCTTCGGGCGAAAACCCGGGATGGTTCCGCGTACCGAACTGGCAGAAGATCGACTCGGTGATCGCCAGCGCGCGAACGGTATCGATACCGAGATAAATCACCGCCTGCTCCGGAGTGGCGATCGCACGGCTGGGCGCGAACAGCGGCGAGTTTACCAGCTGCAGAACTTTGGCGGTCATGCCCAAATCCTGCGCGATGACGGACCCGACTTCGGAGGCGGAAATGTCCTCGGCGAGCACCGCCTGCATGAGTCTGTAGTAGACGGTGGGAGGGCTCGGCAGGGACTTAATGCGCCCGATAAGGCCCGCCAGCGAGGGGTTATCCAGGATGTTGCGAAGCGCCAGCGCCTTCTCCACCGTGGCCTGTAGCGCGTGGGCATCGCAGGGTTTGACCAGATACTGATGGGCCAGGGAAACGGAACGCAAGACCACGTCCGGGTCGTCCTTACCGCAGAGAATGATGCGGACGGTCTGAGGACAAATGCGAATGGCCTCGGAAAGCAGCGCGATGCCGTCGACCTCCGGCATGTGGATGCTGGTGACGAGCACGTCGTATTTCGATTCGGTGAGGCACCACAGCGCCTCTCGGCTGCTGGCGGCAAAATCCATGTCCCATTCGTGGCGGAGCGGGTGCAACGTGTGCTCCAGACCTTCCAGAACGCGCGGCGACCCATCGACAAACAGAACTCGTTTCATGGCGAGTAGGTTATCTATCTAAACTCTAAAGGAAATAGATAGAAATACAAGATTGGCGTCGGATAGTAGTAGTTAAAGGCCCGGATAGCAGTGTGCTATTGAGAGCTCGCGGGCGCCCAACCAGGGAGCCGCGCTTCCTTCTCCGTCACAGTTCCGTATTTCTTGGCCACATCGCGAATCTTGGCGGCGTTGCCCAAGAGCACGAACGTGAGATTGTCGGTACGGTAATATTTGCGGGCAACTGCGTTGGCCTGCTCGATCGTGACGGCGTCGATGCGGGAGAAGAACTGGTCGACTTCATCCCGCCCGAGTCCGTAGAGCTCCATCTCGGCGAGGACAGACGCAATCTGGTCGGCCGTCTGCACAGTGCGAGTTGGATACTCGCCCTTCACATACGCCTTTACCGAACTTAGCTGGTCCGCGGTCAGCCCCTTGTCGCCCAGGCTTTTCAGAACGTCCAGCGCCATGTCAATGGTTTTCTCGGTGGTGTCCGTTTTGGTGTAGGAGTTGATGGTGATGGCGCCGTCCAAGCGGCCCATCTGCACGGTGGAACTGGCGCCATAGGTGAGACCGCTGTTCACGCGTAGCGCGTCGTTAATCATGGAAGTGAACCGCCCCCCGAAGAGCGTGTTTACCAGGATCAGGGGCACGCGATCCGGCGTCGAGCGGCGCACGCCCGGCTGCGCGATCACGAAATAGGTCTGCGTGGCGTCGGGCTTGTCGATGAGCAGAACGCGCGGGGACGACGGCCGCGGTACCGATGCCGTCGCCAGGAAATGGAAAGGCTCGCCTGCCGGTACGGCCCCGAATGTTTTGGAGACGCTCGCTTTGGCCGCCGTGGGTTCGAAATCTCCGGCCACGATGACCACGAGATTCTTTCCCACGAACAACCGCTTGTGACCCTCCACGATCTCCGCGCGGCGGATGCGGTCGTAAGATGCTTCGTCGGCCACACGCCCGTACGGATGGCCGCTGCCGAAGAAAAATGTCTGGTAGAACGGCCGGATGGCTGCTCCCGGGGCGTCCTTGGTGGATTTCAGAGAATCCACGCGGCGCGCCACCGTCTTGCGCACTTCCTCGTCGGGAAACGTGGCGTGCAGGACGGCCTCCGATACCAGCGCCAGCCCGCGATCGAAGTCCTTACTCAGAAACTCCGCCGAGATTGTGGTGGACTGCTCGTCCACATTGGCGTTGAAAGTGCCTCCGAGGCCATCGACCTCTTCGGAGAATTGCGCGGCCGAATACTGACCCGTGCCGCGCCGCAAAAGCTCGGCAGTCACCGAAGCGAGGCCAGTACGATCGGCCGGGTCCGATTCGCCGCCACCCTTGACAACGACCATGAATCGCACCAGCGGAATTCCCGCGCGCTGCATGAAGTACATCACCGTGCCGTTGGGCAAGACTTCGCGGGTGTACGGCGGCAGCTTCACCTGCGCGGCCAACGAGCCGCATAGTGCTATTGCGAGGAGGAAACGCTTCATGGCTTCACCTCCGGCTTTTCGGGAACCAGCGTAGCGACGGTGCGGTTCTTGGCAGTGAAATACTTTTTGGCTACGCGTTGAATGTCGGCCGCCGTAACGGCCTCCACGCGCTTGTCCTCGTCGAACGCTTTGGAATAATCGCCCATAAAGACTTCGTACGTGCCGAGCAGATTGGCGCGCCCTTCGATGGTCTTGAGGCGCCGGTACAATCCCGCCAGCATCTGGTTTTTCGCCTTGCGCAATTCCGAATCGGGCACCAGGTCAGACTGTAGTTTTGTGAGCTGCTCGAAGAGAACCTTCTCGGTCACCGCCGTGTCGACTCCGGTGCGTGGCTGGATGGTGAAGCGGAATAGCGTGGGATCGAGCGACTCTCCGAAGCCGCCATTGGCTGAGATAGCCAGTTGCGAATCGACCAACTGCTTATACAAGCGAGAACTCTGTCCGTCAGTGAGAATCGTGGAGATCACATCCAGCACCGGGCTGTCGGGATCGCGCGAATCGGGAATGTGATAAAGAATCATCTGGATCGGCAATTGCGCCGGCTTGCTCAGGGTGACTCGCCGTTCGCCCAACTGCTCCGGTTCTTTGGTGCGCACCGGCGGTGGCGGATCGCGGCGCGCGATGGGCTCCAGAAACTCCTTCGAGAGCGCCATCACCTGGTCGAAATTCACGTCGCCCACGATCACCATCACGCAATTGTTCGGCGCATAGCCCATGTTCCAGTGGCTCTTGAGATCCTGCATGGTCCACGCTTCGATATCGGAGGGCCACCCCAGCACCGGCCAGTGATAAGGGTGAGCCTCGAAAGCCGCCGCTTCCGCAAGCTCGTAAAGCGATCCAAAATTGCTGTTGTCGACCGACGAACGCCGCTCGGAATAAACCACGCCGCGTTCGGATTCGATCATCTTGGGATCGAACGCGAGGTCGCCGATACGGTCGGCCTCCATGTCGAACATCAGCTCGAGAGCGGAGCTGGGGAACCAGTCGGTGTAGACCGTGACATCGTTCGACGTGTAGGCATTGTTGCTCCCGCCGTTACGCTCCATGTTGCGGTCGAATTCTTTCGGCCCGTATTTCTTGGCGCCGTTGAACATCATGTGCTCGAAGAAGTGGGAGACGCCGGTGGCGCCGGGATGCTCATTGCGCGAGCCGACTTTGTAGAAGAAGTACATGGCCACATTCGGAATGGCGTGATCTTCCTGCACGATCACCTTCATTCCGTTGGCCAGCGTTTGGGTCTTGATGTTCTCGCCACCCATCAAGCACCCGGCCAGAAGGAGGGACGCCCAAAGTATGCGCATGGCTTAAGGTATCACGGAGGTCGCGGGGTTGAGGTTTAACCTTGTTACCGGCTCGTAGCGGAGTTGCGCGAAGCCGTCCCAGGGGCTAGGCTTAAGCAGGTGTTGAAGTCGCTCAGTCTGCTGATCACGTTCGCGTTCTGCTCCGCAGCGCAGTCGTTCACGATCCGTACTAGCGGTGTCGCGGGCGATGCGCACGTTTACTACTATCTCACGGGCTCGTTTGGAGGCTACGGCAGCCCCGTCCGCGAGGCGGACTCCGACGGCGCCTACCGGATTCCACTTCGGCCAGAGCATTTGGACACGCCCACTCTGGATATTGCCCAGACTCTTAAAGCGATTGTTTGGTCATCAGGTTGCCAATTCCAGCTCATATCGGTAGATTTGGTGGCAGATTTTCATCGGGATGCCCTCTACGAATGCCATCCACTACCCACGATCACCCTGGATGTGGAGGTACGGTACATGGCATTTTGGGATCACGGGTTTTTCGGTATCGGAGACGGTCCCGTCGCGGATTTCCCGGTTGCAAAAGCGCCCCTGGAGAGCGGCAGGTTTGAAATCCGCATCCCGGATTTCTCAAAGGATCCCGTTACCACGGAGCAGCAACTCGCGGCGTTGCAACTCCGCGTGATCGAGCACAAATCCTGGAATAGCGTAGCGACGCTGACGCCTCCTGTGGGTCTGCGCGATCCCAACACGAACCAAATGAAAATCGTGCCCCGCTATGACTCCGGAATTATATTTGGGGTTGGGCCGCGCTAGCCCGCCACCCGCTCGATGCAATCCGTCCCGCAGATTTCCTGCACCGCGGCGCGAAATTCCTTATCGGGCCGCACCTTCGAAGTGACGTCCAGCAGCACCGAGAAATCCCGCGGCGCTTCCAGACGCAGGCGCACCTGAGTATCGCCCGGTTTGCGCTGGAATAACTCCGCCAGCGCCTGGGCCCGATCGTGATGGCCGTTTCTTCCCAGCCACACGCGAATGGCAATCACCGATTCGAAATCCACGCGAGCGTTGTCCAGTGCGACGATATTTTGCACGGAGAGCTTGGGCGTGCTGCCTTCCTCGGGAAGGACCAGCGCCGTCACCAACACGGCCTGGTCCTCCAGCACTTCGGCGGCGAGCCGTTCGTAGCTGGTGGCGAAGACCAACGCTTCCACCGCCCCGATGCGGTCTTCGAGCACCGTTGCGGCCCATGCTTTGCCTTCCTTATTACGCTTGCGCGTGATGGTGGTAAACACGCCGCACAATTTCACCTCAACGCCTTTGGCAAGACCCTCGAGCGTGGACGTATCGTGCGTCGCCAGTTCCGAGATCTTATCGTCGTAACGATCCAGCGGGTGGCCAGTGACCCAAAAACCCAGCAGCTCTTTCTCGCCTGCGAGCTTCTCTTTATCGGCCCAATCGGGGACGCTGGGCAGGGGCATCTCGGCGTGCTCCGCCAGCATCTCGCCGAATAGTCCCTCCTGCCCGCATTCGCGATCGCGCCAGGCTCGCTGGCCGGATTCCATGGCGCCGTCGAGCGCCGCCATCTTCTGACTGCGCGTTCCTTCCAGCGAATCCATGGCGCCCGCTTTAATGAGGCTCTCGATCATGCGCCGATTGACGGCGCTGAGGTCGACCTTCTCGCAAAGCTGGTGCAAGGAGCTGAACGCCCCCACCTCTTCGCGCGCCTTGGCGATGGCTTCCACGGCCGACTGGCCGAGATTTTTCACCGCCCCCATCCCGAACCGTATACCGCGCCCTCCCGGAGCTTTGTCGTCGGGCGTGAAGCTCCACTCGCTGTGGTTCACGTCGGGCGGCAAAATCACGATGCCCATTTCGCGGCATTCATTGATGTACTTCACGACTTTCGCGGTGTTGCCGGTTTCCGATGTGAGCAGCGCGGCCAGGAAATCGACGGGGTAATGCGCTTTGAGGTAACCCGTAACGAAGGCCAAATAGGCGTACGCCGCCGAGTGGGACTTATTAAAACCGTAGCCGGCGAACTGCTCCATCAAATCGAAAATCTTCTCGACCTTCTTCTGCGGATGGCCTTTCGCGGCCGCTCCGGCGAGGAAGCGCTCGCGCTGCTTCTCCATTTCCTCGAGCTTCTTCTTGCCCATGGCGCGGCGTAGCAGGTCGGCATCGCCCAGCGAGTAGCCGGCGATCTTGTTGGAGATCTGCATCACCTGTTCCTGATACACGATCACGCCGTAGGTCTCTTCGAGCAGTTCCTTCAGCTCCGGCAAGTCGTACCGCACTTCCTTGCGGCCCCACTTGCGCTCGATGAAGTCGTCGACCATGCCGCCCTGAATCGGGCCAGGCCGATAGAGCGCGTTGAGCGCGGTGAGGTCTTCGAGACGGCTCGGATGGTAGCGTCGCAGAATATCGCGCATCCCCGGCGACTCGAACTGGAAGACGCCGCTGGTGAGCCCCTTGGAGAAAGTTTCGTAGGTGTCCTTGTCGTCGAGCGGCAAATCTTCGGGCACGATATCGACGCCGTGGCGTTTCTTAATCAGTCGGAGCGCGTCCTGGATGAGCGTGAGCGTGGTGAGACCCAGGAAGTCCATCTTGAGGAGCGAGAGTTTTTCCAGACCGCTCATGTCGTACTGGGTTACGATTTCGTCGCGGTTGGTCTTGTACAGCGGAACGAGTTCTTTGAGCGGTTGCGGCGAAATCACCACGCCGGCGGCGTGCACCGAGCAATTGCGCGCCAGCCCTTCGAGGCGCAGCGCGGTTTTCAATACCTCGTCGATCTTGGGATCTTTCCTCGCCGCCTCGTTGAACCCCGGCTCCTGCTCCATGGCATCTTTGAGCTTGATGTTGAGGGTCGTGGGCATCATCTTAGTGAGCCGCTCGACGTCGGCGAAGGGGACTTCGAGCACACGGGCAACATCTTTGATCGCGGCGCGCGCGCCCAGCGTGTTGAAGGTGATGATCTGCGCCACCTGCTCGCGTCCGTATTTTTGCGTGACGTATTGAATCACCTCGCCGCGGCGATTCATGCAGAAATCGACGTCGATATCGGGCATGCTGATGCGCTCGGGATTGAGGAAGCGCTCGAACAGCAGGCCATACTGCAGGGGATCGATATCGGTGATCGCCATGGCGTAGCCCACAAGGCTGCCGGCGGCCGAACCGCGTCCCGGACCAACCGGAATATTTTGTGCCTTGGCGTAGCGGATGAAGTCCCAGACGATCAGGAAATACCCCGAGAACTTCATCTTCTGGATCATCAGAATTTCGCGATCCAGGCGCTCGGCGTACTCGGCCAGGTCGTGCTTGAGGATGCCTTTGGCCCGCATGCCTTCCAGACGCGGGCGCCGCCTCTCGAAGCCCTGGCGCGCCACGTACTCGAAGTAGCTGTCGGCACTGTGCTCCGGCGGCACGTCGAATTTAGGAAACGGCTCTTTGACCTTCTCCAGCTTCACTTGGCAGCGCTGGGCGATATCCCAGGTGCGGTCGAGCGCATCTTCCAGTTCGCCGAACAATTCCATCATCTCGTCGCGCGACTTCAAATAGAAGTCGGGCGAGTTCCAGTGCATGCGGTTCGGGTCGCTCATCATCTTCCCGGTCTGCACGCAGAGCAGGATTTCGTGGGCGCGCGCGTCTTCGCGGCGCAGATAATGCGAGTCGTTGGTGGCCACCAGCGGCAGCCCGGTCTCATGCGAAAGGCGCACCAGTTCGGGCGTGAGGCGGCGGTCCTGTTCGAGGTGGTGGTCCTGCACTTCGAGGAAAAAATTCTTGTGGCCGAAGATGTCGGCATACGTGAGCGCGAGTCGCTTGGCGTCGTCGTACTTGTCGGAGAGGATAGTCTCGGGAATGTGCCCGCGCAGGCAGGCCGACATGGCGATGAGGCCCTTGGAGTGCTGGTTTAGCAGGTCCAGGTCGATGCGGGGCTTGTAATAGAAGCCGTCAAGGTAGGCGGTGGAGACCAGATCGATGAGATTGCGGTATCCGTCCTGGTTCTCGCAGAGAAGCACGAGGTGGTTGTAGCGGTCGGTATCGGAGCGTGTCTTGTGGCCTTTCTGCGAGACGTAAACTTCGCAGCCGATAACGGGATGGACGCCGTTGGCTTTAGCGGCGTTATAGAACTGCACCGCGCCGAAGAGGTTCCCGTGATCGGTCATAGCCACGGCCGGCATTTTCTGCTCGACCACGAGTTTCATCAGTTGGTCGATCTCGCATGCGCCATCGAGCAGAGAATAGTCGGTGTGGCAATGCAGGTGGACGAAGGACATCGCGCGTTACGGCTCCTAGCCCGGGGGAGGCTGTTTAACAGAGGATACCTCTTATTTTACCCTGGGCCTAAGGCTGGACGCAGATGGAAAGGCCATCGTACACGTAATAGGCAGTTCCGATGTTGATTGCGAGGTTCGATGTGACCGCGAGATTTCCATTGACGCCACACGCCGGAATTGAGGGAAAGGCCGCCGGCAGTTGGACGTTGATTTGATACAGGCCGATTTGGCCCGGGCTCATCCCCGCGAAAGTCACTTTAGCCTGCTGGCCTGCAGGTGGATTCATTTCGGGAGAGCTGGGGCCGGCATTAGCGCCGAAAACCAGGTCGACGAACACGTAGTCATTCAGCGTGGGAGCGGGCGCCGGCGTCAGTTGTCCGGTCGGCACGGACGGAGTCGTAGTTCCCAAGCCGACAAGATAAATCGTGAGGATATCTCCGGCAACGGGCAGAGGGCCCGTTTGAAGCAGAGACCCGTCGGCGCGCGCGATGCACGGCGCGTTGTTGCAAGTGAGGATATGTACGATATCGTGGGCGGTGGCGACGCTGAAAGCGGGGCTGGCAACGCCGTCCTGCGTGACGGTCAGGCTGGTGTACGGAGGCATGGTGAACGGATCGACCACCAACTCGTAAGGAACCTGCACGGTGATGCCGGTCACGATACACGCCAGCGGCGTAGACGGCGTGAGCGGACTGTAGCAGTTGTTCGTCTGCGCGATGGAGATGATTGGGACCGGCAAGGTCGGCAATGGGAAACCCTTGCCATAGGTGGATTGGGAGATCGTCAACGAGATGCCCGAAAGCTCCGCGGGTAGTGGAGTTGGCGCTTGCACGGGAGCACCTGGTATCGGGTTCAATCCGGCGACCCAAAAGGTCATGACCAGGCCCGGCGACAGGGCCACCGACGGAGCCGCAGCGAAGCCCGATCCCAACAGCGTGGGACCGCTTTGTGCGTGGGCAAGCAGGATACCGAAAAGAGGAAGAAAAACCGGAACCTTATGACGCATATATCACAAAGACCCCGGCCGCGCGGTTTCCACTACAGTCTCACCTCGTTCGTTTGGTGCTCGTAGGATAAGCTTCAGCTTGTCCAGGCGAGTGAAGCTCGCCCGGCTTGGCACGCGAAAACGCCGGCCCTCAGCCTAGCGGACGCGGGCGAAAGAGCGGAGTCCGCTGTGAACGTACTCGGTTTTCCCGTCGGCGCCGCGAACCATGATGAACGTGCCGGGGCCGAACTCCGCGTCGCCGTATTTGACCATCGCCACTTCCGCCGCTGC
>Ga0182016_10007206_pt1 | contig 11498 bp, 7 predicted proteins | sample 712S2MmetaG_FD_120491 | JGI IMG/M metagenome (GOLD analysis project Ga0182016, IMG submission 120491) | Permafrost microbial communities from Stordalen Mire, Sweden - 712S2M metaG | ecosystem: Environmental > Terrestrial > Soil > Wetlands > Permafrost | place: Sweden: Stordalen | collected...
CCAGTAGGGCACGCAGCCGGGAGTGTCGGCGTCGAAAGCGTAGATCGAATCGTTCATGGTCGCGACGAACAGTACGTTGTGCGTGCCGCCGCCGATCGACAGGTTCGCCACGTACAGCGGCTGTGCGTAGGCGGTGCCGTCCAGCGGGCATGACCAGCGCTTGCCGAAAAAGCCGCTCGACACCGTGGCTGGCGTTAGTGCGTACTCCTGCAGATTCTGGCCGGTTCGGGCGTTGTCGTTGTGATAGGTGGTGACGCCCGTCAGGTTTGTGACCGCCACCGACGCACTGACCGTATAAGCCGGGTTGACCGAATTCGTCGCGGTCACCGTGTGCGTGCCCGGATTCGACGGGGGCATGTAAAGGCCGCTGCCGTTGACCGTGCCTACCGTACTGTTTCCTCCCGCGACTCCGTCGACACTCCAATTCAGCGTCGTTCCACCCGGGGTATTGGTCGAGAATTGCTGAGTCTGCAGCAGCGTCAGGGCGGCGTTCTTCGGTGTGATCGCGAGCGAGTCCCCCGCCGTCACGATCAATGGCGCTGAAGCTGCCGACACGTTCGGCGGTGTTGCCTTGTCGAACGCCTTGACCGTGTAGCTGTAGCTCTGAGAATTCGTGAGGCCCGTGTCGGTGTAGCTGGTGCCGCCGGTGACGGTCGCGATCTGGGTGGCGCCGCGGAAGACAAAGTAGCCACCGACGCCGGTGGCGCCCGGAATCGGCAGGTCGGTGGACGGATTCCAGCTGATCGTGGCACTGGTGTTGGTCACATTCGAGGACGTCAACCCGGCCGGTACGGTGGGTGCCTGAGTGTCGGGCAGAGTCGTGGCGCTGAGCGACGCCGACGGCGCCGAGACATTGGGCGGGGAGGCATTGTCGAAGGCGGCGACCCGGTAGCTATAGGTCGTTGAGGCCGTCAGGGGCGAGTCGGTGTAGCTCGTGGCACTTGAGACGGTCGCGATCTTGTTGCCCTGGCGATAGACAAAGTAACCGCCGACGCCGGTGCCGCCGGGATTGGGAAGATCCGTGGAGGCGTTCCAGACGAGCGTGATGCTGCCTGTCGCAATGTTTGAAGCTGCCAATCCGGACGGCACAGTCGGTGGCTGGGTGTCCGCCAAGGTCGTCACGTTGAGCGCTGAGGAAACAGCGGAGACTTTGGCGGGCGTGGCGTTGTCGAATGCAGCGACCTGATAGCTGTAGCTGGTAGATGCAGTCAGCGGAGAGTCGGTGTAGCTCGTGCCGCTTGTAACGGCGGCAATCTGGACGCTGTTGCGATAGACGTAGTAGCCGCCGATACCTGGACCGCCGGGCTCCGTGGAGGCCGTCCAGGTGATCGTGGCAGCGCCCATCGTCACGTTCGAGGCCGCCAAACCGCTCGGCACGCTCGGCACCGCAGCGCCACTGCCACTGCTGCTGCCACTGCCGCTACTGCTGCCGCTGCCGCTACTGCTACCGCTGCTGCTACTACTGCTGCTGCTACTGCTGCTGATTGGGCTGCCGCCGCCTCCGCCTCCGCCGCAGGCAGCGACAACCAGCAGCAGCAGCGCACTGAGAATGCGATACGGGAAATGCGGCTGCCAGTTGAACGATTGCAAAGGTTTGACACGCGGCCGAATCGATCGCAAGAGCATCCTTCCTAATCTCTTACGAGATTCCGGGTGGGAGAACGGTAACACCACAAATGTAGTCAAATGGGGTCAAGCCCAGGATGACGCGCGTCACGGACCAGCGTAAGAAAAGGGCAGTGTCCCGATGTCAATACGCGCCAGAAATTCTTTGCCCCGCCTGCTGTGCCGTCGCCATCCCTCTGATAAGATTATGTCAGCTACGACTTGGCAATTGTGTGAGGCGGTTCTCGAATCCAGGTCCGCCGGTCAAGCGCCACTGGCGGGTTTCGCGCAGCGCGCCCGGAGGCGCGCCGTCTACCGGCCGCATGCTGGCGCAGCATCAGGGCCTCCCGTAGACAAGCAACAAATACGGGCGCTTACACACTGCTTCTGTTCCTATACTAGAATTGCAAAGCGCCCCCGTGCGGCGAGTTATGAATCAATAGAAGGAGCACAACCGTGGATCGACGCCGCATGCGTGCCGCTGAGGGTTTATTCGCTGATCCAGTCCAATCCACGTTGCCCTGGCGCTGGATGGTGCTTCTAATCGCGGCCTGTCCAGGCGTGGCGCTGGCACAACTGGACTTTCCGCAACCCACGGTGGTGCAGACACACTTTACGCCGTACGCTGACGCCGCTTATGAGGAGAACTCGAACCTGTTCGTACTGTCCGACAGCGTCCCCGAGGTGGTGGGTCGTGATGGCCCAACCAAGTCGGACACGGTGTTCAGAAGTCGCGCCGGGTTCGACGCGGCATACAATTTTGGCCTGCAGGAAGTGTTCGCAATCGCTGAAGGACGGCGCTTCATATACGATCATTTTTCCGATTTGGACCACGATGAATACCTGCTGCATGGCGGTCTGAAATGGAAGATCGCCAGCCTGCTCGACGGATTGATCGATTATTCGCGCGAGCGCAGCATGGTCTCCTTTTTGCAGTACAACGAAACCCAGTTCTCATCCACCCAGCTGTTTATCCAGGTTCAAAGCATTGCCACTGCGAGCATCAATCTGCAGATGACGCCGGAGTGGCGCCTGGAGAGCCTGGGCAAGGTGAACGACCTGGATTCGCCGCGGCCCGGATTCTCCAGTCTCGCGTTGCGTGAGGATTCAATCCACGAGGGCCTGCGCTACGTGGGCTTCGCCAATTTATCGGCAGGATTGGATGGCGAATATCTCGATGGCCACTTTACCGGTGGCGAGTTCGTGCTTACGCCGCGATATCATCAATCGACCGTTGAGTTTGCGGCCGACTATGTGTTGTCAGGGCTGTCGATTTTTCACGGCGCCGTTGGCTACACTGACCGGAATCAAGAGCAGGCCGGCACTGTATCGGGCCTGACTGGCTTGCTGTCTTACGAGCGCAACCTGACCGGCAAGACATCCCTTACGGTTAAGCTGAGCCGTGCGATCAACAGTTATGTGACTTACGCTGACTCGGAGATCGACACTGCGGCGGAAGTCGACGCCACCTGGAACGCGACCACAAAAATAAAGGTAGAAGCCGGCTATCAATGGCTGCACAGCAGCTTTGCCGCATCGGACGTGGCCGGCGTCGTAACTGCCGCCCGGGTCGATCGCATGCAGACGCCGGTGTTATCGATCAAATACCAGCCGATCGATGTGCTGATGCTGCGGGCGTACGCGCAATATCAGACTCGGGTGTCGACAATCGATCTGTTCACATTCAATGGAATGCTTTACGGCGTGGAACTCGAAGCGCGCCTGCCGCTGCAATAGGCGCGCTCATGGCGTATCGCGCTTCGAGCGAACCCAGTCAACCTGCCGCCTGACCAGGAACCGGACATACAGCGGGATCTTGGCTAGCGCATAGACCGGGGCGCGCAGCAGCACTCGCACGGAGGCAATGTCCCTGGCAAATCCAGCCCACGCCAGAAATACCGCGGCGGCAAGGCACAGCGTGACCAACAGCGCGAACAATAGCGGGGTCGCGCTCGCATAAACTATAAAGTCCAACAGCGCGGCGGCGCACAGCCCCGATATTGCCAGTGTCAGCAGCGCCAGTGGCGGGACGCAAAGATCCATAGTCAGGGCCAGCAATGGAAGATTCATTCCGCGTACGGCGTCGACGAAGTATCCCGGCGCCTCGCTGAACACCATGGCGAGATGTCCATGCTCCCAACGCGTTCGCTGCGCCCGCGCGCCGTCGGCACTGCTGGCAAATACGCTGATCACAGACGCATCCGGACAGAACAGTGGCGCCGTCCCGGCGCGCGCCAACTCAAGACCGAGTTTCAAGTCCTCCACTATATGGCCGCTGGCAAGCGTTGCCTTGCTGATCGAAGGCCATGGAAACGCCATCCCTGTCCCCATCAACTGGCAGGGCAGGCCAATTTGCAGAAACCCCAGAGGTCGCACCAGATTCTTCATCGTCCAGGCGAACTCCTTCACTGGCATCATCGCGCTTGCCGGTTCCGGCGACTTCATCAGGTACAACGCTTGAACAGGCCGACCAGTGGACCAGCTCAGGCCTGCGATCCGATCGATCGCGCCGGGGGCGACCCAGCAATCGGCATCGATGATCACTACCACCTGCGGCGGATCGCGCTCGAGATAGCGCACTCCGAAATCCAAGGCGTAGCCTTTGCCGCGGCGAGCCGGGTCGTGGCGTTCCACTACTGCTGCTCCCGCTGCTCGAGCAATCTGTGCCGTATCGTCGGTACAGTTGTCGGCCACCACGATCAGGCGATCACCCGCTCTGAGCTGCGGCATTACCGATTCCAAGGCGACCCTGATACCAATCGATTCGTTGTGCGCCGGGACAACCACCGCCAGGCGAGGAGGCGCAACCTCGGGCAGCGGCGCTGGTCGGCGCGGCAGCGACGCGCAAATCACCTGCAGGAACAACAGCAAGGTGGGGATGAATACCAACGCCAGAACGGCGAGCAGTACCAAATTGAAGATCTCATTCATTCTTGAGTCTTGCCTCGTACGAGCGACATGCCGTTGCGGGCAGCCGCCTGGTCCTGGCTTCGCGCCAGTCTATAGTTTCAGACGCCGGAATACGTGCTCCGGTATGGTCCTAATGATCCACATGATCGCTCGCCAGAACCCCGGTGTGTAGATGACCGGCGTACCACGGTCGATGGCGCGCACAATCGAGGTCGCGACAGCCTCCGGTGACGCCCACAGCGCACCCTTTTTGAATGCCGCCGTCATGGGTGTGTCGACGAAGCCCGGCTTGATGGTGACCACGCGCACCCCCTTCGAATAGAGGCGCTGTCGCAATCCGCTCGTAAAGGAGGTCACGGCGGCCTTGGCGGCGCCGTACACGTAGTTGGATTGTCGACCGCGATCGCCCGCAACCGATGAAATGACCGCGATCACACCCTGGTTCTGGGCTTCGAATCGATTCGCCAGCTGCGTGCACAGGGCGATGTAGGACAAGGCGTTGGTGGTAAATTCCTGCAGCAACTGCTCGATCGAGCTCTGGCAAGCGAACTGGTCAGATAGGGTGCCATGTGCGATCAATGCCGCATCAATCCCGCCCATCCGTTCCGCCGCGGCGTCGAGCATGATCGGGTAGCGCTCGATATCGCGGGCATCGAGCACGTAGGCATACGCCGCGTGCGCTCCGCGCACCATGAGATCGTCGGCCACGGCCTGCAGCCGCTGTGCGTTCCTGCCCACCAGGAACAGCGAATCACCTCGCGATGCGAATCGACGCGCGGCCGCCTCGGCGATCGCCGAGGTCGCCCCCATGATCAGAATGCGCTTCATGTGGTACTCCCGGTAACCCGGCGCCAGAAAGAGGATGAGAATTTCGGATCGATGAACTCGCGCAGCTGCTGCCAGCGCGGGAAGTATTGCCGGAACGACACGCCCGACATGCGAGCGTCCTTGGCGGGATAGACCGCACCGCCGGCGGCACGGGTAATTGCGTCCAGGTCCTCCAGCAGCCGCAGCGTCGGTGCGCCCCGATTCGGAAAGTCCAGCGCCAAGGTCGCTCCGGGGCGCGGAAATGACAGCAAACCTAGCGAGGACAGCTCGCCGAACTCCTTCAACACCACCAGGAACGAACCCAGCCTCGATGCTGAGATTCGCAGCAACATTTCCTGCAAGGCGGCTATCTGGACTGCAGCGGTCCCCGGCAACACGCACTGGTACTGGAAAAATCCCCGCGGCCCGTAGATACGATTCCAGTTCTGCACATTATCCAACGGGAATAAGAACGGCCGGTTGTGCCACAGCGCCGCGGGCGCCCGGGCGCTGGGGCGATGATAATAAAGCGCATTGAACAACCTGACCGACAGGCCATTGATCGGCGAGACCGGCGGGGTAAATGGCATGGTCCACGGCCTTGCAGTTGGCGCAGTCGCACCGTCCCGATCCACATGATTGCCGCGCATGAATATCCCGCGGCCGAGACTTCTCGAGCTGGAAGCGCAGTCCAGCCACGCGACGGTGTATTCATAGTCTGCGTCCGAATCCGCCGCCAATGCGAAGAACTCGCTGAGACTGGTGAAACGCTGGCTGTCGCCCGCAATCCAGGGGCCCGGGATACGGCGCATTTGCAGGCGTGCCGTACGTATCAGGCCGGTCAGTCCAAGTCCGCCGATGGTGGCGCAAAACCATTCCCGATTCAGGTCAGGCCGGCATCGCAATATCTCGCCATTGGAGCGCAGCAACTCGAATTCGATGACGTGATGCCCGAAGCTGCCGGCCCGGTGGTGGTTCTTGCCGTGCACATCGTTGGCGATGGCACCGCCGACGGTCACCAGCGCGGTACCGGGGGTGACAGGCGGAAACCAGCCCTGAGGCAACGTCAGCTCGATAATCTGGCTCAGCAGCACTCCGGCCTCGCATTCCAGGATTCCAGAAGCGGGATCGAAGCTGATGAAGCGGTCCATTCCTCGCGTCAGCAGCAGAGTGCCACCGTTATTCAGGCAGACGTCACCGTAACTGCGACCATTGCCGAATGGCAGCATGGGCGCGGCATCGGGCAGGCGCTCAAAGCGATCGTTCAGCGCGATCAGTCGCTGCTCGTGACGCGGCCAGCGTCCCCAGGATGATCCGGCAGCCACTTGCAACGCTCAGATGGAGACAAGCACGATGACGCCAAGCGCTGCCACGATCAGCAGGCTCACGCGATCACGCAGCGCAAATACCACGGGATCATCGTGCATGGCACCACGGCTCGCAACAATCCACACGCGGCTTATCCAAAACAGCATCAGCGGACAGATGAGCCACAGCGGCTTATGGTGCTGATACAGCGATTGCGAATCCGAGCTGTTGATATACAGCGCCATGACGACAATCGCGCAGTAGCCGGCAGCCGTACCAAGACTCATGATCAACGGCAGGTCGGTGTCGCGATATCCTCGAGTGTGACTGATGAGCTTGAGCTTGCCGGCCTTGCTCGCATCATCGAGTTCTGCGTATCGCTTGACGAAGCCGAGGCTCAGAAACATGAAAACCGAGAAAGCCAGCAGCCAAAAGGAAAGAGGGATCTGCGTGGCGGCGGCTCCGGCAATAATGCGCAGGGTATAGAGGCCGGCAAGCATCATGACATCCAGCAGGGGTACGCGCTTCAGTCGCAGCGAGTAGGACCAGGTCAGAACATAATAGCCCGCGAGCACCGCGACAAACCGCCAGCCAACGATGACGGCAATGGCTGCGGCAGCGATGAACAGCAATGAGGCGACAGCAAGGCCGCTGCGCGCCGACAGCAATCCGGCTGCGAACGGGCGCAGGCGTTTTCTGGGATGTTGACGGTCGGCCGCCAGATCGAACAGGTCGTTAACGAGGTAGACGCTCGACGCACACAGGCCAAACGCGACAAACGCCAAAATTGCCTGCAGCAGCATATGCGGGTCCGATATTGCGTGGGCCAGCAGGGGCGGCAGGAAAATCAGGCCGTTCTTTACCCACTGGTGCAGCCGCATCGCCTTGATCCAGGTGCGCAGCGACGGCTTGGTTGCCGGAAACACGTTGACGACCTCGATGTTTCGGTCGATGCGCCTGCCGGCACTGGCGTCTCCAACCACGATCGCGCGCCGCGACGCGTCCCACACTATCGTGTCGGCGACGCTGCTACCGATGTAATCAAAACCGTGTTCGCCAAATCGTGCTATCAGCGCGCTGCGCGTTCGCTCCGCGGGACTTCCCACATAGTTCTCGGTCTTTGCTATTTCATCGAACAGGTCCAGATGCTCGGCAATCCGCGCGGCGGTTACGCCATCTGCGTCGGCTACCAGCACCAGGCGCCTGCCATTGCTGCGCTCCTGCTGCAACCACGCCAGCAGGTCGGTTCGAAATGGAAGCGTATTCACGTCAACTGGGGTGCTCGGCGCGGCAGAGTCGCTCGCGGCGCCTTTGGATCGGGATGGCTTTGCCAGGGAATTCCACAGTGCTGCGGGCGAGTGTTTCGCGGCAAGCAGCAACCGTTCGTCGGAGATACGAACAGGGGTCAGGGTGCCATCAAGGCTGAGGCACAGTGGAATGGCGGAGTCGTTCATGAGGGAGTACGAATATGTCCCGGCATCACCTGTAGTTCGACCGTGGCCGAGGCAGCAACGCCGATCAACACCGCAAACCAGAGGGTTGCGATCCTGCAAAGCAGGGTCGCGATGATGGCCGTGAGCAGCGAACTTCCCTGCCCGACCAACAGCGTGGTCATGACGATTTCCATGCCACCGATACCGGCCGGCAGGAAGAATGCTGCGCTCCCGGCGAGTGATGCGATGGCATAGATGCCGATCGCAGAGCTTACGCTGACGCTCAGGTGCAGACCCTGGCAAATGAGGTAGAAGCCCAATCCCTCGGCGCCCCAGGCCACCAGTCCGATCGCCAGGCCGAATAAAGCGGATTTTGGCTGCAGCAAGCGCTGCGACGATCTGAACAGGCCCGCCAGCGTGGCCAATGGCTTGACCAGGAATCGATGTCTGGAGCGCTCGCTGAACGACTGAAGCTGACGCGGCAACCAGGGGTGACGCGCCATCGCAAGAAGAACGAACGCAATGGCCATCACGCCGGCTATGAGCGGCCTGAAGGCCACCCGTTCAATGGCAATGAAGCTGGCCAGCAGGCACATCGCGACAAGGTCAAGCAGGCGTTCGGCGAACAGTGCCGCCAGGCTTTCCGAGTACGTTACGCCATGTTCGCGCAGGTGGATCGAACGAAACGCCTCGCCCGCCTTGGCCGGGCTCACGGTAAAGGCGAAGCCGCTGATATAAAAAAGAAAATGCAATGGTGTGGGCAGCACGCGGCCAAGCCGGGACAGGAAGTCTTGCCAGCGGTAGAACCGCAGCACGTAATTCAAAGCCGACAGCCCCAGCACCAAAATGCATCCGAGCCACCCCAGCTGTGTGAGCGCGTCGCGGGTCTTGGATGCATCGGTAACCAGGGCTGCGCCGACGTACACCAGAGCTGTCACGAGCGCGAAACATATAAACAGGCGGCGCTTGGTGCGTGAGGGCGGCGGCTTGACTTTGTCAGTCAACGGCTATTCCTGAAAAAACAAGGATTCTTCATGGTTATACGATGGGGCCTTGGCCCGCACAATAGGGTGACGTACAGCACAATTTGTGCAGGCGGATGTCAGCTGATGGGCAGCTACTCGGCTATCCGCGACGAGCGGCGATCTTTTTCAATTAAAAGCGGGGCGGGGCGCTTGGACACGTTACCTGGCGCATGGTCGTGGGGTTCATTCGCCACAGTCCCCAAACGCCGCCTATGAGGGTGCTCGGTACCGCTCGCGAAATCAACAGCGCACTGTTGTCGAGGTAAATGCAGCCGGCGTCCGCGCCAGTCAGAGGCGATGCAAAATGAATGATCTGTCCGCCGGCGACGCCGGTCAGTTTGGTCACCGAGGCGACGGTCGTCTCGCCGGGCTGCACCAATGGACCCATGAAGTAGGCCGCCCCGAAGCTGGAAATCTCCGGATACATGCCGCCAGCGGCTATCAATGAGTCGAGCCGGTAGTTGCCCGTGAGGCCATCGAGGGAGAAGACCGGATTGGAAAACGCATAAGCGAAAAGTCCCGGCTGATCGAATACAACCAGCACCGCGTGGTCCTCGGGCAGAACCCGCTTCACGTCCGCAAGCCATGCGTCACGCCAATGATCGAAGCTATCGCCGTTTGAACGGCTATCGTGCGAAGACCAGCCGGATAGATATTTGGCGCCGGCCACTCCGCCGCACAGCACAACACTGCCCGCGAATGCGACCGCGGCCATGGACCTGGCTGCCCGTTGCGGTACGGTGTCGACAATCTCAGCCACCAGGATAGCTGCACACAGATATCCCTGAACGTAGTACCAGACCCAGGTGGTCTCCCCGTAGGTCATCACCACTACGTACAGGCTCTGCAGTATCACGCCGGCAGACAGTGTTTGCATCGCGAGTCGATAGCGCCGTGGGCGGACCGTCAGCGAGGCGGTATTTGTCAGCGCCAGTCCGAGCGCTGCAGACAGACTTATGAAGCCGTTTATCCCCAGCTGACCGCCGAAGAAATGCCTGCGGTACACGGCGCTCTTGATGGCACCGCTGATCGGCATGAGGTGGCCGAATTGCGCCAGGTTCGCACAAAGGTATATACCGGCAATCGCGGCGGATATTGCCGCGCTTATGAGGATGCGAGGATCGCGATCACGCCACCACAATCCGGCGAGAGCGCAACCGATCAGGAATATATTGTCCAGCCGGCTGAGGAACAATAAACCGAGAACCACCCCCAGTGCTGCATACGGCACCGGCCTATCGGCAACGAGAATGCCGATCATCAGCGCTACAAACAACATGCTCAACGGCGCTTCAGTCCAATACAGGTTGCCAAACGGGACGAAGAAAAGCAGCATTACCGCAACAAATGCCGTGACCGCCGCAGCGCTGAGGAATGGGCGCAGCGCCTTCATCAATATCCGCAGCGTCGCGATGCCGAGCGCCCATTGCACGAACACGCCGTAGACCAGAAGCGATGGCTTGCTGTGCGGCAGCAGAGCCACGAGCGCGGCCAGGCATTCCCACAACGGATGGTAGCCATTGGTGGCAAACAGAGCATTAAAAGTGCTGCCATCTCCGTGGGAGAGATGATCGGCTATCAGCAGGTAGAAGAGGGAATCATCAGACAGGAAATTGAGCGGTCGTAGTGCGACCAGGATGGCGCAGCCCAATGAAAAGGCGACATATACCGCAAACGGCAGCGGCTGATTCGTTGCCTCAGGGGGAGTGCCGGGATCTGTGGGCGCAGCGCGGCGTGCGATCGACGACGGCATTACGTTACGCCGTTCCTTGCGAGGGCGTAGGCCGGTGGTCGCGCAGAACTGACCTCAAATCGGTGTTGCAGCAGGGTTCGCCCTAAACAACATACCGCAAGAGTAATCACGGTGAAGGATACGGAACCGGCACTGAACCAGTGAGATTCGGAAAGGCAGGACCAGAACTGGTGAAACAGCAGGGCCACATACAGGGATCCCTGGTGGCGGTCATACTCCAGTATCTTTATTGACTGGCGCAAGTAGGTAAACAGGTACCCCAGCAGACAGAAACAGCCGACCACGCCCAGATCGTTCAGTACGTCCAGATAGCCGTTGTGCGATTCGCCCGGCCAGAAGGCCATAAGGGTTTGAAACACCCTGGATGGCGAGCCCGGCTCATCGACCCAATAGGCTGAGTAGCCGGTACCAAGCAGCGGGTGTTGCACAATCTGGTCAATGACGATTTTCCAGATGGCAGTGCGGTTGCTGAATGTCAGATCCTTGCCGGTGAGCGCGGTGATAGGCGTGAGCAGGAAATCAAGTTGCGGTATCAGTCTCAGAACGACCAGCGAGTATCCGAGAATCAACATGGTAAAGAGCACCAGGATGAAGCGCATGTAGCGGCGCAGCCATTGCGGCCAGTGACGCAATGGCTGCGCCGCTACATGCGCTTCA
>Ga0182016_10007208_pt1 | contig 11495 bp, 9 predicted proteins | sample 712S2MmetaG_FD_120491 | JGI IMG/M metagenome (GOLD analysis project Ga0182016, IMG submission 120491) | Permafrost microbial communities from Stordalen Mire, Sweden - 712S2M metaG | ecosystem: Environmental > Terrestrial > Soil > Wetlands > Permafrost | place: Sweden: Stordalen | collected...
CATGTTGCTCACGTCGGCGTACTGGACCGGCCGCCACTGCCCGGCCGCCAGGCGCCGCGCCGCGTACGCCGCGCCGCTCTCCGGGCTGAGGTCGCCGTTCTCGATGTCGCAGCCGTCCGCCACAGCATTGCCGCCGAGCACGGTCAGCGTGACGATGCGGGCCGCGGGGAACCTGGCCCCGAGCGCCTTCGCGGTCGGCCAGTCGCCGTCCACGTAGCCGAGGTAGGCGTTATAGCCGCCGGGCAGGTTCGCCGGGGTGATGCTGTCGGCCATCGTCAGCGTCATGGTTTCCCTTCCGGCGGGTGACGCAGATCGAGCTGAGCGCGGAGGCGGCTCTGCTCGTCTTTGATGTCGGCGACGTCGAGCGCGGTGCGCGCCATCAGGTCGCGGAGGTTCCCGCCACCGTTCGGCGTGGTCTCGTGGAGTACCTTGTCCAGCACCTTTTCGACGGCGCCGAGCCGGGCCATGACGCCGGGCGTGGCCGCGAGGCCGTTGTGTGCCGGTGCGCCGCCCCACTCCTCCAGGAACTGGGAGGTGCCGTGGAGGAGGCGCCATATCCGGCGCACCGCCCAGCCTGCCCCCGTCGCGGCGGCAACGACGGCGGCGGTGGTCGCGCCTACCCATGCCGGATCCATGTCAGCTCCCTTCCTGCCGGCCCGGTGCGAGCGGGTGCGCGCTGCCGGTGTGGTGCTCGAACAGGTCCGCGGCGATCTTGTGGGCGGCGTCGACCGTGGCCTTGATGTCGGCCAGCTCGGCTTTCGCGCCGAAGTAGCGGTGCCACCAGCGGGCGATCGGTTTCCGGCAGCACACCGCGAACGCGACGGCGAGCAGCCCGCACAGGGGCATGGCCAGGACGTTCCCGCCGGTCTGCTGCCAGTACCAGGCCCACCATGAGGCGATCACGTCAGGCGTCCAGGCTCAGCCAGCAGTGGAACTCGACGACCGTCGAGCCTGTGGGCAGGGCCGCGAACTCCAGGACGCCGTTCGTCCCGTACGACACTTGCAGCGTTGGCGTGCCGGACAGGATGATCTCGGCGGCGATGTCACGCTGGCGGCTGTTCGGCAGGTTGCTGGCGAACGTCTGGCAGAACTGCGACGTGCCGCTTATCGAGGCGTGCTGAATGCAGCCGATCACCTCCAGCTCGTTCGTCAGCTCCCAATAGCGGTACTGCCCGGCGGCGCTGCCGGAGAAGTTCGTCCAGGAGTTGATCAGGGTCATCGGCGTCCATGCGGGCATGCCGAGCAGCGCCGCTGTCAGCCGCTGGCCGGCCAGTACGCTTCCGGGCATGGGTCTCCTCCTACATGCTCGCGACGGGCGGGAAGAACAGGCGAACGTCCGTTCCGGCGGCCTGCGCCTTGACGACGCCGTTGACGCTGCGTGTGACCGTGAAGGTCTGCGGGTTGCTGCTGCCGGTGATGTTCGCGACCGTCATCCGCTCCCCGCTGACCTCGATATCGAACGGGAAGTCGCCGCCGCTGGTGGTCCACAGGTCCAGCGGGGTGTCGACCTGCATCGACGTCGCGGTGGATGTGATCGCGGCGTGCAGCTCCGAGCCGGGCGTGTCGGCCCGCCCGTACACCAGGTCATCGGAGATCCCGGTCTCGTAGGGACTTTCCGGGACGCAGCACCATTCGATGACGTAGCGGAACTCGGCGATGGTCTCGATGGTCTGGTTGACGAGCTGCGTGATCCCGTCCGGCGGCAGCCATGAGGGTGTCGCGGTGACAGTGAGCCGGTCGCCCAGGTCGACGAGCGGCAGGCTGTAAAGCAGCGTCCCGATGTCCGTGCGGCCGAGGTCGTAGGTGATCGACGGGTAGCGGGGCTGGTCGACGGTGCCAAGCCAGGTGATCCACCCGGCCAGATCCTGGGACTGGGCGTCGGTGTTCAGGTTGATCGTCACCGACGAAAGGTAGTCCCCGACGCCGCTTGGCGGGGCCTGCGTGGACAGTGGCCCGGTGGTGACCGCCACCTCGGCGGATGAGCCGGTGCCGCCGTTGGCGCTGTAGGCGCGGGTCACGGTCGCGTCGTTGATGGTGTACTGGTCGTCTTCGGTGGCCTCGATGAAGCTGTCCAGGTCGTCGGTGGAGAAGTTCAGTGCGGCCCGGGCGGCCTGGTTCTGCATGCTGGCCCGGGTCCGGTAGCCGACCGCCAGAACCTGCCTGGGCTCGAAGATCTGGCCGCGGTCGGCGTCCACGCACTCCTGCAGCAGTGTCATAAACGACAGCGGGGTCTGCGCGCCCATCACGACCGTGTCATTCAGCCCGCCGATCGCCCGGAACGGGATGCCCTGCTCCCCGCACAGGCGGCTGAACCGCTGCCCGGCCACCTCGCCCTGGTAGGCGTTCAGCTGGCTTATGAAGGTGTAGAGGCTCGACCATATGGTCTGGCAGGTGACGTGCCCTATCGCGGTTCCGGTCAGGCCGCCGCCCGGGTCGAACACGACCGCGGTCGTGTTCCCGATGCTGGCGCTGGCCTGGGTGCCGAGCGTCCCGCCGGTCGCCCCCGTCGCGCCGGGCGCCAGTGTGACGACGCTGTACTGAACCCCGGACCCGGAGGTCTGCAGCTCGATCGACACCCACAGCAGCGCGCCGTTCACCGCGTAGGCGACCGGGGCCGTGCTGAACAGCTGCGTGCCGGACCCGTCGTAGCCGATGACCGTGAACGCCCCGCCGGTGTCGTACTGTACGTCGATCTGGGCGATCGTGCCGGTCGTGTAGACGCGGGCCATCACCTGGTTGGCGGTGTCCCCGCCGGAGGGGACCTGCATCAGGAACCGGATCACGTTGGCCGTGTCGGCGGTGGCGCGGCTCGGCATGGTGAAGCGCCACGCCGAGCTGTTAAGGACCGGGATCGGATAGGAGCACAGGAATCCGCTGTCGGAGGCGAACGTGGGCGTGCCGGTGAACGTCCCCGCCTGCACGCCCGGCAGCGCTGAGGCGATCAGCGTCGGCGCCGCCGGTGTCCCGCCGGAGCCGGTCGTGTCGTTGCCGTCCTCGCACGGCCAGTACCCCACCAGGCCCACCGCGGACGGCAGGGCGGCCCGGAACACCGACTGCAGCGGCTTGGTGCCCTGCTGGATGCGCCGGAGAATCCCGTTCGCGGTGAGGTTCATCCACAGCGAGACGCCAGACTCATCGGAGGCGGGAACCCAGCTGGAGGCTTCCAGGTAGGCCCGGTAGTCGCGGCCGGACAGTTCCGCGGTACCGGCCAGCGTCCATGTGTTCGTCTGCGCATCGGCGAACGAGGTAGCGCCCGCGGCCTGGGCGGTGAACACCGGGTGCGCCTCGACGGTTCCCGCGATCCCGGAGCGAAGCTCGAACTCGTAGTAGCTGCCGTTGGTGCCCGCGTCCGGGGAGGCGGCGGGGTCGTAGTTGCCGACGGCCAGCTGGGCCGTGGTCGCATAGATCGAGGTCGAGCCGGAGACGGTGGGGCTGCCCAGCTGCGTCCAGGTGGACCCGCCCGCGCCCCCGGCGGGCCCGGTGTAGAAGGTGACGGTGCCGGTGCTGGCCGCCATGGTGACGCGGAGGCACTGACGGCCCGCCGGGACGGCCGGGGCCGTGGCCGCCGAGTGGACGTCCGTGCCGTTGTCGGACCAGAAGAACTGAAGCTGCCCGCTGCTGGTCAGGTTGAGGATCCAGCCGAAGCCGTTGGCTGCGCTGGTGTTCCATTTGGAGGCCAGCACGTCGCCGCTGTAGTTCGTGACGGCGACGTCGACCCGGATGTCGATGTCGCCGGTGATGTGCAGGCGGGTCGCGTCCGGGCAGGCCGCCGCCGACGCCTGGTCGGCTTCCAGCCGCAGATAGGTGGCCTGCGCCGGGAGCGACAGCCGGACGGGCGTGTTCCGCCCGATCGACCCGTAAAACGGCCCGGTCGGGTTCGTCGAGGTGAACGGGGCGCCGGTGTTATTCAGGGCCAGCGCCATGGATGCCGGGCTGGCTGTGGTCGACTCATCCGCGTGGCCGCGGGTCAGCTGGATGTCCTGCTTGGCGTAGTCGACATAGCCGGTGATCCCGGTCCACTCGCCGCTGAGATCCAGTTCCACGGTCGCGCCGAGCGGCGCATCGGGGAATGTGCTCATAGGGCCCCCATCAGGCCGCGGGCGGGCACGTTCCCGGCGGCCACGTTGAAGACATCGGTCTGGCTGACCTGGGCGACCTGGTTGACCGCATCCCAGCCCTGGTAATTCACGGTGATCGTCGAGCCGCCGTTGTCGGTGACGGTGACCCGCCCGTACTGACGGCACTCCCCGCCACTGTTGTTGTAGTAGCGATTGAAGGTGCCAGAGGCGATTACCGCGGCGCCGGTCTGCCGCATCGGCGCCGCCGCGTACACCGGGAAACCGCCCCAGCTGTTCTCGCTGGCGTAGGCGACCGCGACACCATGGAAGTCCCCGTGGATCAGGGCGACGTTCCGCATCCGCCCCCAGTTGCTGATCATGTAGTTGACGATCGACGTCCGCTCCGTCTGGTAACTCCACCATTTGCCCAGCTCGGGATCGGCGCCGAGCGACGGGACGGTGTTCCCCATCCACTGCGTGTCCGTGATGATGATCTTCAGCGGCTCGGGCTGGATGAGCTGCGCCTGGAGCCAGGCGAGCTGTGTCGGCCCGAGCATCGTCTTCGAGCTGTTGTCGGTGTTCGTGCCCGGGCTCCGGTCGACGTTGCGGATGTCGAGCATGATGAACCGGACCCGGCCCGTCACCCACGTCTGGAACAGGCCATGCACGGGACTGTTCACCGTGTCGCCGAGGGTGCCCTGCGGGAAGATCTCTTGCGCCGCGACGAGGTTCGCCGCGGTCCAGGTGTTGTCGCTGTCGCAGTAGTAGGTGTCTGACGTGCTGTCGTGGTTGCTGCGGCAGTAGTAGCCCCACGCCTGCCGGGTGATCGGCTCCATCCCGAAAAACCAGGTCTGATATTCCCAGGTGCCGATCTGGGACGGCTGGTCAGTGAAGACCGGGTTTTGGTAGCTGTAATCCCCGGTGAAGATCGCCAGGTCCGGCTGCCAGGCGATCCAGTCGTTCAGGGCCAGATCCGGGGTCGGGCTCTCGGGCGCGGTGTTCACGCACGACGCGACAGCGAACGTGAACGACTGCGGGCTGCCGGGCGTGGCCAGCGTCTTACAGGTGCCGACCTGGCCGACCGCCATCTCCGCGCTGCCGGGCGGGGTGTCGAGCAGCTGGCACCAGTAGCGGGTGAACGGGGCGAGGCCGGTCACGACATGCTTGACGTAGCCGTAGGTGTCCGGGGCCTGCGCGGCGACGTACTGGACGCCCGTGGTCAGCCCGGAGTTCGTGGCCACCTTCAGCCGCAGGCTCGTCCCGCCGGTCGGCTTCGAGATCACCGTGAACCCGGACGGGGTCGGCGCCCCGCAGATCATGCTCTGCACGACCGCACCGGGGCCGATGTAGCCGGACACCGACACGGACGGGCGCCAGTCCCACCAGGTCAGGCCCGACTGCCCGGCGCTGGCCAGCCCGAACCGGACCTGATTCAGCGCCCCGCCGAGCGTGTTTAGGGCCGACCCCGATGTCTGCGTCTCCGTCGGCGTTGCCGACCAGGGGCTGCTGAACAGCTTCAGCTCAACCTGCCCGGCCGACGCCGACGAGGTGACGTAGCCCTCGACGCGGAACAGCTGGTTAAGCGGGACCGTGTTCGTCGTGGTGACCTGGGCGGTCCCGCCGCTGTCCCGCATCGACAGCGTGCCGTTCGTGCCGATCACCAGGTCGGCGGCGCGGGTGCCGGAAACGAGCATCGCGAGCACCTGATGCTGGATGGACGGATTGCCGGTCATATACAGCCACAGCTCAAACCATTGCTGGCTGGCGTCGTCGGTCAGCAGCCCCGCCGAGTCCCACATGCCATAAACCGTGTTCGTGGTCGTGGTGACGATCTTCCGCATCGTCAGCCCGGAAACGACCGTGGTGTCATAGGTCTGGGCTTGCCCGGCCCCGGTCGCCACCTGATCGAATAGCATCCCGTCCGCGGTACCCAGCGACTGGTATCCGGGCGATGCCGTCGCGGCCACCGTGGCGCCGTTCGTTTCCCCGGCGAAGCTGTTAGCCAGGACCGGCTGTGTGTCGATCGCCATTAGGAGATTCCGAACCAGAAGCCGAACGGGCTCGAACCCGAGTTCGCCGACGGGGTGATCGAGCCGGGCAGCGACGTCCCGGTGCCGTTGGTGGCGATCCGGTAGGCCGCCGCGGTCAGGTTGATGTTCGGCAGCACCGTCCCGTTATTGGCTGCGCGCAAAGTCGGCTGAGTGCTCGCCAGGTTGACGACCAGCGCCACCCATACGAACGTCCCCGCCGTCAGCGCCTGCGGCGTCGTCAGCGCGATCTGCCGGGACACCGCCGACGTTGTGAGCTGCGTACCGATGTCCGAGCAGCTGGACAGCAGCGACCCGGCAGAGGAATACAGGCCCACATATGAGCCGGTAGACGCCCCCGTGCCGCCGGTTCCGACCACGAACCAGATGTAGGTGGCGGTCAGCGCGGCCCGGATCGGCAGCTTTACCAGGTAGATCGTCCCGGCGGCCGGTGTGGCCGTGCTCACGGCGATACCCGGCAGGTCCGTTGCGGTCAGGAGCCCGTTATCGGCCGGGTACCACTGGCCGGTAGCTGGGTGGATGTGCCCGGCGTCGGCCGCCTTGCCCACGGCCCCGGCGGCCTGCGTGCCGTCCACGGTGATGTCCGCGGCGGTGCCGTCCAGCTCGACGGCGCCCTGCGTGCTCGTCGTCGCCGTGGGCAGGTCGGCCGCCACGATGGCCGCCAGCGCCGCGTTCGTGCCGTTCGACCTCAGGTACTGCCCGGATGTCTGTACGCCCGTCAGGGCGTTGATGGCGGCCTGCTGGGTGGTCTGCCCGGTGCCGCCCTGCGCGATCGTCACCAGCACGCCGTTTTGCTGGAGGACGTAGCCCGCGCAGATCCACTCCGACGCGCCCGCGTCGTAGAAGAAGCTGATCAGGTCCCGGTCCCCGGCCGTCGTCGACAGCGACGGCTGCGGCGTCGAGGCGGTGAAGCTGTAGGCGCCCCCATAGCTCAGCGTGCGGGAGCCGGTGGCGTCCTGAATCACCTCGACCGTGATCGTCTGGCCGTCCGTGGGGTTCGTCGGGTTGGCCAGCGTGCGGTTACCGCCGAGCGTCACCCGGAACACGTCGGATAGGGCCGCGTTGACGGCGATCGTCGCGCCGTCGGTCAGCGTGACCGGCGCCGCGTCGCCGGTATTCCCCCACGCCGACGCCTCGCCGGTCCCGGTCGCGACCGGGACCTGGCCCGCCGTGGGCGTGCCCGTCGGGAGCGGCAGGAACTGGTAGGCGGTCGTCACCGACGGGACGACCGCCAGCGCGTCGAGCCATTGGCTGGCGCCGTTCGCGAACAGGATCTGCGTCTGGAACGTCGGCACCAGCACTTGCCCGGCCGAGCTGACGACCTCGATCAGGTAGCCCGCGCCGGACGGCGTGATGTTCGCGTTGTCGTTCGCGATGATCCCGGCCAGCTGGCCCGTACCGCCGGAGAAGATCACCCGCCGTGCCACCGGCTCGGCCACCAGGACGTGATCGGTGGTGTCGGTCAGCTGCGCGGTCGGCGTGATTATCAGCGTGGCCGTCTGCCCGCCCTGCACCAGGTCAGTGACGTTCCACTTCAGGGTGACCGTGTTCAGCGCCATGTCGCCCTCCTAATGCCCGACGACCGTCTGGACGTTGCCGCCCTGGACCCGGATGGTGTTCCGCAGCCACTTCAGGAACGCGGCGTCAAGCGTGCCGCCGCCCGGTGACGCGAACTGGATCACGACCTGCTGTGCCGCCCCGTGCCCGGCCGTGCCGCCACCGGCGGTCACCGTCGCGGATCCGGCCATCCGCCGCGCCGCCGCGGCCACCGCCGGGGAGCTGGAGCCGATACCCGCGGCCAGCATCTGGCCAATCTTCCGGCCCGCGATATCCGGGCTGCCCGAGCCGGACAATGGGCCCTTCTTCGCCGGGGAGAAGGGCAGCAGCGAGCGGACATCGCTGACGATCGAGGACATGGCATTGACCGGGGCCATCGCCATCGACTCGATACCGTGCACCAGGCCCATGATCAGGTTCTCTCCCGCCGAGAACAGCAACGAGCCCAGGTTGCCGAGGCCGCGCAGGATCCGGCCCGGGATGCTGTTCACGAAGCCGGTCAGGGTCCCGGTCGCGTCCTCGACCGCCCGCACCGCGTCGTCCCACCAGCCGCGGAACAGGCCCGGCAGCCGCCCGAACCAGTTAAGGATGCCTTTCACGCGGGCTACGCCGTCGTCCACGGTCATAACGACGTACTGCCAGGCCGCCTCGGCTACCTTCTCGACGTCGCCCCACAGCTGAATCCAGAAGTCCCGGAACGGCTTGCACTTGACGACCAGGAACACGATCGCGGCGACCAGCAGGGCGATGACGGCGATGACGAGGAAAATTGGGTCGACGGCCATCACCGCGTCGAACGCGGCCTGCACGCCGGTCCAGACCTTCGTCGCGGCCGAGGCGATCTTCGCCCCGCGCCCGGCGTCCTCGGCTGCCCCGCCGAACTTGCCGAGCAGGCCGATGCCCTTGTCCAGGTCGCCGAGCGCGCCGGAGATGCCCGTAAACGCGGCCTTCAGCTTCTTCCCGGCGTCGGCCCCGGCCAGCAGATACAGGGCGATCCGGTCCAGATCCTGGTTCTTCGTCAGCTTGTCCAGCAGCCCCGACAGCGGCGTGAGCAGCTGAAGTATCCACTTCGAGTTGCTGGCCGTGCTCAGCCCGGTCATGGACGCGCCCAGATGGGTGATGACGCCGGCCAGGTTCTCTAGCGTCTTCACCGCCAGCGGGGTCTCTGTCTTGAAGGTCTCCATCAGGGACTGGAAACCGGAATGGCTGGAGAGCGTCTCACCCCAGGTCGCGAACTTGGCCGTCATCTTGTCGAGCCCGGACATGATGCCCTGACTGGCTGGCATAAACGCCTTCAGGATTCCGCCGATCCCGGCCACGACATGCAGGATGGCATCGCCCAGCTTGGTGATCGCCGGGCCGGTGTTCTGCGCCAGGGAGGACATAAACGACTTGAAGCCGGAGGAGTCCAGGCCCTTCCCCAGCGTGGTCACCAGCCCGGATAGCGCCTTCTCCGTGGGGGCCAGGAGCGGCTGGACGTCCTTCAGCAGCTTCGGCAGCAGGCCGATGCCCTGGCTCATCACCTTGTCCACCCCGGCCGTGTTCGACTGCACGAAGCTCTGCCAGGCGTTCTGGACGTCGCCGATCTGCTTGCTCATCGCGATCTGCGCCGGGGACAGCTGGTTGTACGCGGTAAGGATGGCCTTCTGCTCAGCGGCGTAGGCGGTGGCCTTGCTCGTGCCGCTGGCCACGGCTGACGTGTAGGCGATCTGCGCGGCCTGTACCGCATTGGCGGCCGTCGTGGCCGTGGTGAGGTTCGATTTGGCGACCAGGCCGAAGACGCCGAGCCCGGCCCCGGCCGCCACCAGGCCGGAGGACAGGCCGAGAGTGGCGACGACGGCCCCGGCCATGACCGGCTCCAGCAGGCCCGTGGCCAGGGAAGCCCCGGCCATCACCTTCTGGAACATGGAGGCGTCGGCGCTGCCCGCCGTCATCGCGTCACCGATGCCGGTGATGCTGGCGCCTGCCCCGGCGAGCGACATAAGCCGGGACTTCAGCGACGTGTCGTCACCGGCCGCCGCGTTGCCGGTGTCCTTCAGCTCCTTACGCAGCACGGCCAGCTTCGCGCTCGCCGCCGCCGCGTCGACCTTGACCTTGATGTCCGGGTGGAGCCTGCCCAGCTCGTCGGCCTTCTCGGTGATCTTGTCGAGCTTGGCTTCGGAGTCCCCGTCGTCGGCGACGATCTTTAGCATGACCGACTTGACCAGGCTGGCCATGGGTCACGCTCCTTTCGGTCTCATCGCCTCGATGTAGGCGTCGATTCCGTCGATGTAGCGGGCAAAGTCCTGCAAGGTCAGGCGGCCGATGTCGTGGGCGGTCAGGTGGCAGATGTGCGCCAGCGGGAACAGGTACTCGGCGTAGAGGTGCTCGATGTCGGCGGTGATTACCCGGTGAGGCTGCCTCCCGCCGCGGGGCCGGAGGCTGGCGTCGGGGATGCGGGGTCCGATGACGTCGGAGTGGACGGTGACACCTTCGTAGGGTCCGGCTCGGGCTCCGGCTCGTCCGGCTCGTTCTGGGCGGCCTCGCCGAAGGCGTTGTTCAGGGCGATGATGTCGGGCTTTAGCTGGTCGCCGAGCGGCAGCGTGGTCCCGCCGTTCTGCCGCAGAAGGACCCAGTAGGCGAACGTCATAACGTCCGGGTCGGCCTCGTCCAGGCCCTCCTGGAACGCCTTCGGCGACATCTTGTACTTGCGTTTCAGCTCGCGCCATTCCTCGACGCCGATCTTGCTGGCCTCGAACGTCCATTCGCGGCCTTCGTAATTGATGATCATGAGGGGCTCCTAGGTGTATCCGGCCTTGCGTGCCCAGCCGTCGATCTTCTGCGCATACCGGGCCATGGCCTGGTCGCTGCCCGCGTCGGCGGCCGGGGCCAGGAACGGGCGGTGCTCGTTCGTGACCCAGTCCGGATCCGGGTTGTCCGGCGTCGGGCCGAACACCGGGTGCCGGACGCCCTCGATCTCGTTCGGATAGGCGGGGCCGACCTGGCAGGAGATCTCCGCGACGTTGCCGCGCACCTGCACGCGGATCGCGGGCGGGATCTGCCGGGACCAGCCGGACGCCATCTCCCGGGCCTTATCAGCGACGATGCCCGCCGCCGCCCCGAGGTCGCCGCCCGCGGACATCGCGCCCGTGACCGCCACGCGCGTAGTGATCGTGGCCTGCTTAGACATCCACTTCTGATAGTGGGTCCCGTGGACGCCCGTAGACTTCCGCCGCCGCTCCTGCTCCCGGCGCTTCGACGGGTTGGCGGTGAACCGGCCGCCGCTATCGCGCTTCTGCGGCATCAGACACTGTCAATCGTCCAGTAGGTGACCTGAATCGGGTTGTTGGTGTCGTCGTCGAGGCCGGTGAACGGGACAGTCTGCACGACGACCTCAGGGCCGCCGACCTTCGGCGAGGCGGCGTCCAGGTGGATGTTCGGGATCAGGATCGTGAACGTCGAATGGTCGGTGCCGGTGCCGATGACCGGGCCGACGAACTGCAGCTGCAGCGTCGTCGCCGTGTCGGCCGCGAAGGCGTCATACATGGCTTCCGACGACAGCCACTCGATCTCGAACTGGCCACTGATCTGCCGGACCGCGTTCTGCAGCTGCTCAGCCTTGAAGCCGCCGTTGCCGAGGAAGAACCGCTCGATGTCGTACGGGAGCGTGTATTTGACGTTCGCGGTGCGGACGTTGCCCGCCAGTGTCGACCCGGAGACGCTGGTCACGCCGCTGGTGGTCGACGCGGTGCCGCCGGTGTAGACGCTGGCCTGGAGGAAGTTGAACACCGACCCGGGCTGCCCGGAGTAGGTCAGCAGCGACGGCAGCGAAGCGTTCAGCGGGTCGCTGTTC
>Ga0182016_10007212_pt1 | contig 11492 bp, 10 predicted proteins | sample 712S2MmetaG_FD_120491 | JGI IMG/M metagenome (GOLD analysis project Ga0182016, IMG submission 120491) | Permafrost microbial communities from Stordalen Mire, Sweden - 712S2M metaG | ecosystem: Environmental > Terrestrial > Soil > Wetlands > Permafrost | place: Sweden: Stordalen | collected...
CCGCTTGCTTACGCGCGCGGCTCAGTACAGCGAGCGGAGCGTCTCGAAAAACGCCGGGAACGAAACCGACGCAGCTTCCGCGCCGTGGATCAGCGACTCGCCATCCGCGCACAACGCCGCAATCGCGAACGCCATGGCGATGCGGTGATCGCCGAAAGAGTCCAGTTCGGCGGCGTGGAAACGCTGGCGGCCGGGAATCGCGAGTCCGTCCGGCAGTTCCTCCGCTTCCACACCCATGCGGTGCAGGTTTTCGGCGATGGTCGAGATGCGGTCGGTCTCCTTGATGCGCAACTCGGCGGCATCCCGTATCGTGAGACCTTCGTCGCTGGCCGCGCCCAGGATCGCAAGCACCGGGATCTCGTCGATCAGCGCCGCGGTGGTTTCCTTCTCGATGACTCCGCCGCGCACGCGCGAGCTCGAGACCAGTAGTTCGCCGGCTAACTCGCCATTGCGGCTCTCCACCTCCGTGATGCGGATCGCCGCGCCCATGCCCGCCAGGAAATCGAGCAACGTAGAGCGTGTCGGATTGAGGCCCACTCCGCGGATGGTCAGCCGGGAGCCGGGCGCCAGCAGCGCCGCCACGATAAAGAACGCCGCCGAGGAAAGGTCCGCGGGGACCACCAGGTCGCGCCCGGTGAGCGTGGGGCGGCCAGTCAGCGCGATGGTTTTGGCTGCGACGCGCAGATCCGCGCCGAACTCCCGCAGGGCGATCTCCGTGTGATCGCGCGAGCGCACCGGTTCGCGCACGATGGTCTCGCCTTCCGCGTAGAGTCCGGCCAATAGCACGCAGGTTTTCACTTGGGCGCTGGGCACGGGAAGCGTGTAATCGATGGGCCGCAGCCGCGCGCCGCGGATTTCGAGCGGCGGAAAGCGGCCTTCGCGGGCGGAGATGGAAGCGCCCATCCTGGCGAGCGGCTCGATGATGCGAGCCATGGGCCGGCGCGATAGGGATTCGTCGCCGCCGATGCGCGTCGGGAAAGTCTGCGCCGCCAGGATGCCGGATAACATTCGGATGGTGGAACCGGAGTTGCCCGCATCCAGGTCCGCGGCCGGCGCGCGCAGCCCGTCCAGGCCGCGCCCGCGAATCGTCACTTCGGTTCCGCTTTCTTCCACTGGCACGCCGAGCGCGCGCATGGCGTCGAGGGTGGAATGGCAGTCGGCGCCGGTGGAATAGTTCCGAATCCGGCTGTCGCCTTGGGCGATGGAGGCGATCATGGCATAGCGGTGGGAGATCGACTTGTCGCCGGGCAGGGTGATGGATCCGGAGATGGATCGGGCAGGGCGGATTATCTGCGGCATCGGGAATCCCCATTCTAGCGTGGCACTGCCCACTCGTCATCGCGCTATGCTGATGTGTGACTCCCAGACAACTGGCCGCGACCGCCGCCATCGCCATCCTGTCGGGCGCGATAATTCCCGCCGCGCAGCCCGACGCGAAACCCTGGAGCGGCATCCTGCGCGACGACCGTCGCCAGCCCATAGCGGGCGCAACTGTTCGCCTGGAATCCGGCGGCCACCACGAAACCGCAACAACCGCCCAGGATGGGAGCTTCGCCTTCGCCGCGCTGGCCCCGGCTTCGTACTCCATCGCCGTCGCATACGAGGGCGTCACAGCCACTTGCCCGCAGCCGGTTCAACTGCCGCGCGATTCCGCCGCAGTCCTCGAGGTGTCCGCCGGTCACGCGCTCTCGCTCGTGGACGAAACCCAGGCGCCCGCGGGCACAGGCGGCCAAAAGCTGTCCGCCAAAGCCGTTTCCGAGCTGCCGCTGAACAAGCGCGATTTCAGCCAACTGCTGCTGCTCGCCGCCGGCACCATGACCGACACCAACGGCGCCGCGAATTTCACTCAGCAATTCGCCGTCAATGGCCAGCGCGGCACGGCGGCTGTGTTTGCCATGGACGGCGCCGATTCGAGTGACCCTGAAATGGGCGGCGCCACATTCACCAACTTCAACGTCGATGCGGTCGAGGAGATCCGCTCGAGTTCCGGCTGGATGCCCGCCGAAATCGGGCGCGGCGCGGCCGGCTTCACCGATATCCTCACGCGGTCCGGAACCAACGCCATCCACGGTTCGGCGTTCGAGTTCCTCCGCAATGCCGCCCTGGATGCGCGCAACTTCTTCGATGAGCGCTCCATTGCGCAGCCGCGGCGCATCCCGCCGTTCATCCGCAACGAATTCGGCCTGACCAATGGCGGCCCCGTCGTGATTCCCGGCTTGTACAACGGCCGCAATCGCACCTTCTATTTCGCCGAATACCAGGGTTTCCGCCAGGTGCTGAGCGACACCGAAGTGATCCCCGTTCCAAGCGCCGCCGAGCGCTCCGGCCTGGACACTACGGCCTTTCCGGGCGACACCTTGATCGTCCCGGTAGACCCGCGTATCGCCAAGATCCTGGCGCGCTATCCGCTGCCGAACGACCCGGAGGGTCCCTATGGCGCGCGCACCTTCGCCACTTCATCGAAGGTCACCACTGTCTCGGATCAGTTCTCCCTGCGCATCGATCACCACATCTCCGATCAATCGCGATTGTTCGGCCGCTTCACCATGGCCAACGTTACCGGCCCCACCACCAACCCCAGCCAGACGGCGCTCGATCCCGAGTTCGCGGTAGGGTTTCTCGACCGCCAGCGCAACGCCGCCATCGCCTACACGCGCACGCCATCGCCCACCTTTGCGATGGAGTCCGGCATCAGCTTCACCCGCACCACGCCGTCGTTTCCCACGTTCGATCGCACCGATCCGGCGCTGAGCTTCGGCGACGGCTCCTATGAAGCGTTCAACGCCGCCGCCGGCTCTGTGATGGGGGCCTACGGCAACCTGTTTCAGGTTCGCCAGAGCTTCCAGTGGATCCGCGGAAAGCACACCCTCAAGGCCGGCGGCGAAGCACGCGGCAACCGCGACACCACCGTATTCGGAATCAGCCCCAACGGCGCTTACCAGTTCGGCGGCGGAACCGCCTATGCTACGGTCCCCATCCGTTCGGCCAGCGGCATGCACGACATCGCCATCGGCAGTCCGCTGCCGGACGCGCTCACCGGACTGCTCAGCGCCAGCGCGTTTACTTATTCGCAAGCGGTCGCGCCGCCCATGTTTTCGCAAGGCGCGAGCATCGGCGATTCCGCCATCCATCGCGACGCCTACAACTTCTACTTCCAGGACACCTGGAAGGTTTCGGATCGGCTCACGCTGAACTATGGCCTGCGCTATGAGATCGAGTCGCGCATTCGCGAAACGGACAAGCGCACCTCGGCGCCGGTGCTCGGCCCGGGCACGGGCGGCACGCCGGGATCGGAATTGCTGATCAACCCGGACCCGGCCTACAAACTCGATCCCAACGGCTGGGGGCCGCGTCTGTCGCTCGACTGGCGAGCGGCCGCCAATACCACCGTGCACGTGGGCGGAGCCATCACCACCTTGCTGATCAACCTGTGGCAAGACAACTCGCTGACAGGCAGCACTCCGTTCGTCGTCTATCCGCGATCGACTGCGGCGCCGGGAGAACCCATCCCGTTCGCCACGAACATCACGCCTGAGCAGTTGCCCACTGTCTACACAATCGGCGGGGCGCCGGTTTTCGCCGCTGGCGATTCCAAGCAGGTGCCTGGGAATACCTTAATGGACGTGCTCCGCTACGAGCAGGATCTGGCGGCACTCTCGCCCGGCCACCAGATCACGCCGCTGACCGTTGCAGGCATCTCGCCTGACTTCCAAAATGGCTACATCGCGACCTGGACCGCGGGCGTCGAACAGAAGTTAGGCGGCGCCAACCTCACAGCGGGATATGTGGGCACAGCCGGCATCAAGCTGCCGGCCATGGATTTTCCGAATGGGTTCGCCGGGGCGGATCCGGGGTTCGCGCCGTACACCCAGTTCGATTCCTCCGGCAGTATAACAGGCGGCTACGGGCCGGTCACTATGATGACCAATCGTTCGCATTCCTCCTATCACGCGTTGCAGGTATCCGCGCAACAGAACCTCACCGCTTCGGGACTCGGCTTTCAGGCCAGCTACACGTTTTCGAAATCGATTGACGATTCCAGCGCGGTCGTCGGCGGATTCATCGCCGGGTCTTCCGGCGCGGTAGCGCAGACCGCGCCGGAAGACCCGTTCAACGCCCGCCTGGACAAGGGGCCATCCAATTTCGACGCCAGGCATGCTCTGGCGTTCAGCCTTTTCCGGGACCTGCATGCCGATCGCGTGCCTTTCCTGCGTCCCTTGGGCAAGACCCTCACCGCCGGGTGGCAACTGCTCGGGATCGGAACGCTGCAAACTGGCTCTCCATTCACCATCTATTCGGGGATCCAACAGACGGGCGCAGGCTCGCAAGGCACCGACCGGCCCGATCAGGTCGGCACGCCGGTTCTTTCCACCAGCCGAACGGTGCGCGAGGACTACTTCGGACTGGGCGCCAATAATGCCTCGTTCTTCTCCATCCCGATCGGCGTGGCGGGCGGTACCGGCCCGAATCAGGGCGTCTTCGGTACGCTCGGCCGTAACACATTCCGCGGCCCGGCCTTTCACGACTTCGATCTCGCCTTAATCAAGGATACGCCGCTGGTGGAGCGGGCCGGCGTGCAGCGCGCATCCCTGCAATTCCGCGCCGAGTTCTTCAACGTGTTCAACATCGTGAACTTCGGCCTGCCCTCGAATATCGTGCTAGGGCCGGGCTTCGGCGAAATCAGCCGCACGGCGGGCAATTCCAGGCAGATCCAGTTCTCGCTAAAGGTGATCTACTGACGGGGAGGTGGTTAGTCTTGGCGGGCCAGTTCCTCGAATTGGTCCTCAAATGCCCTGAGCGCCTTGACCACCTCTCTCGTGCGCTGCCTCATACCAAGGTGTAAGCCTATTTCTCCGAGCCGGGCATCCGGTTTGTAGATCGCCGAATGCTCCACTTCCCAAAAGAGGCCGGTCAGCATCGAGACGACCTGGTACTCTCCCTTGACCTTATCGCTCGCCCGGCAGTAGCCATAGTATTTGAACGCCTGCAGTTCACCGTCGTCTTCGACGGGGTCTGAAGTCCAGGAGTGGAATTCGTTGCGCAACACGCGATCGATTTCCGCCAACCGGCTCGGCGGAAACGCCAGGACGCGAACGCCGGCAAGATCGTTCAAACTTGTCAACGAATAGAGATCCGGCCGGTCCCTCTGAAATATCCTTCCCTGTTGACGCCTCCGGAGCTTCTCGAGCGCGCTCTCGCAAGACTTGACCCGGCACTTCACAGCCAACCGTTCGTGCCGATGCAACACTCCGGAGACAGGCAGCATGAGATACCTGATCTCGGTCTCGAGCCGATCGGCTACGCGATTGATCTCCGGCAGAAGAGTGAAATACTCCTCTCGCAGCCGATCCTCGACGGTGCGTTCGGCGTCAGCCAAGTGAAGCCTCAATCTCGCGTCTGACATATTCAGGCGGCTCACCGTGGTTAAAGTAAAACCGCCATTCCCTGCCGCCAGTGTCTTCGCGGGTCACACGTTCGAGAACTTCCTCATCGTGGTCCATAGCAAATTCAACGCTGATGATCTTCTTGCTCTTGCGGTTGAAATACACCGCATGATAGATGTTATAGGCGAATCCGGCATCGTCCAGAATGTTTTGCTTTGTGTCCAGCGTCTTCACTCCAAGCCACCTTCCCTGCTCTGAATTATAACCAATTCAAGCCGATTCTCTGCCCGCCTCAATCCCCTCGCGAATACTCCGGCTCCGCCTGCCGCGTCAGAGGCGCCAGCCGCTGGCTGCGGTAACAATACGCCGCGCCGATGAAGGCTTTGAACAGCGGATGCGGCTCCATCGGCTTGGACTTGAACTCCGGATGGAACTGGCAGCCCAACATCCAGGGGTGCGCGGGAAGCTCGCAGATTTCCACGTAGGTCTGGTCGGGGGTCTCGCCAGTGATGCTCAGTCCGCAGGCGGTGAGGCGCTCCTCATATTCCCGATTGAATTCGTAACGATGGCGGTGCCGCTCGCTGATGTCGCGCGTGCCATAAGCTTTCTGCGCCGCACTGCCCTCGGCCAGGTGGCACGGCCAGGCCCCCAGACGCATGGTGCCGCCCAAGTCGTCGATGCCCTTCAACTCGCGCAGCTTGAAGATTACCCGATGGGGGGTTGCCGGGTTGAATTCGGTGGAATCCGCCTGCTCCAGGCCGCAGATGTTGCGCGCGAACTCGATCACCATGGTCTGCATGCCCAGGCAGATGCCGAAGTACGGGACGTGGTTTTCGCGGGCATAGCGAATGGCGTTCAGCATGCCGTCGATGCCGCGTTTGCCGAAACCGCCGGGCACCAGGATGCCGTCGTAGCCTTCCAGTTGCCTGTCCCAGTCCGGCCCGTTCACGCCCTCGGCCTCGATCCAGTTGATGTTCACCTTGAGCTGATGCGCCAGGCCGCCATGCAGCAGGGCTTCTTTAAGGCTCTTGTAGGAATCCTCGTACTCCACGTACTTGCCCACCAGGCCGATGGAAACCTCGTCCATCGGACTCCGCATGCGGCCCAGCATGGCACTCCAATGGCTCATGTCGCGCGGCCTGCCGTCCAGTTTGAGCATCCGCACCACCATCTCGTCCACGCCTTCCTCGCCGAATACCAGCGGGACTTCGTAGACCGATGGAACGTCGCGGGCGGTCACCACGGCGCGCGCGTCCACGTCGCAGAACAGCGCGATTTTGTCCTTCATGTCCGATGCAATGGAGCGCTCGCAGCGGCACAACAGGATATCCGGCTGGACACCGATGGCGCGCAGTTCCTTCACGCTATGCTGGGTGGGCTTGGTCTTCAGTTCCTGGGCGGCGGCGATCCAGGGCACCAGGGTCACATGCACGAAGACGCAATTGTCGCGGCCCTGCTCATGGCGCATCTGGCGGATGGCCTCCAGAAACGGCAGCGACTCGATGTCGCCGACGGTTCCGCCGATTTCCACGATGACCACGTCGACGTCGGACGCGACTTTGCGCATGGCGGCCTTGATCTCGTTGGTCACGTGCGGGATCACCTGCACCGTCTTCCCCAGGTAGTCGCCGCGCCGTTCGCGCGCGATGATCTGCTCGTAGATGCGGCCCGAGGTCAGATTGTTCGCCTGCGTGAGCTTGGCATGCGTGAAGCGCTCGTAATGGCCCAGGTCCAGGTCGGTTTCGGCGCCATCGTCGGTGACGAACACCTCGCCATGCTGGAACGGGCTCATGGTGCCGGGGTCCACGTTGAGATACGGGTCGAACTTCTGCAGGGTGACGCGTAATCCGCGGCTCTCCAGAAGGCACCCGATGGAAGCCGCGGCGATGCCCTTGCCCAACGATGAGACCACGCCGCCGGTCACAAATATGTATTTAGCCATATGGTTTCGCAAGTTGGATCGAAGCCTCGAACAGCTTCGACACCCGTTCCAGATCCTCGGGCGTATCCACGCCCAGCGATTCGTACTCGGTTTCGACCACCCGGATGGAGTAGCCATTTTCCAGCGCACGCAACTGTTCCAGCCGCTCGGCCTGTTCAAGCGGCCCTACCGGCAGATCGGAATATCCCAGCAGGAATTCCCGGCGGTAAACGTATAAGCCAACGTGTTTGTAGTGCGGCACAGACAGGCTGAAGCCTGTCCCACCATAAGGAATGGTGGACCGTGAGAAATAGATCGCGTTGCCGGCGCGGTCCGTGACCACCTTCACCACGTTGGGATCGCCGATCTCGCGCGGGTCCTCAATGCGCTTCTTCAGCGTACCCATGGCGATATCGTCGTCGTGGAGCAAGGGGAGAATGGCGGCGTCAATCGCGGCGGGATCGATCAGCGGTTCGTCGCCTTGAATGTTGACGACCAGTTCGGCTGTGTCGGCGGATGCCACTTCCGCCACGCGGTCGGTACCCGACAGGTGATCCGTGCGCGTCATACGCACGGGTGCACCGAAGCTGCGCGCGGCGTCCGCAATGCGTTCATCGTCGGTGGCGATGGTGACGCTGGTCAGGTAGCGGGCTTGGGATGTGCGTTCGAATACATGCTCCAGCATCGACTTGGAGCCGATGCGAGCGAGGGGTTTGCCTGGGAAACGGGAAGAGGTGTAACGCGCAGGGATCACGCCCAGAATTTTACGGCGCACAGAGGATTTTACCATAAAAATGCTGTGCTACACTCATGGAAGAAGGAAAAGCTGGGAAGCTGTGACAGGCCTGCGATTTAGCCGCGTGCTGGTGGTGGCCAGCGTCGTTGCCCTTCTCCGGATTTCCTTGGCCACGGCTATCGGAAAACCGGGTGGAAGCGCCGATGAAAAGCCGGGTGCGGACGCGCAGGTTTCCATCGTTCCTCGCCCCAAGACGGCGGCGCCGAGCGAAGTTCTGCCGAAGAGCAATATCCGCGTGGATACCACGCTGGTGTTGATCCCGGTCACCGTCACCGACCCGCTCAACCGGTTTGTGACGGGGCTGGAGAAGGAGAACTTCCGCGTCTTCGAGGACAAGACTGAGCAGCAAATCCTGCAGTTCTCCAGCGAGGACGCTCCGTTGTCGGTGGGCATCGTCTTCGATTGCAGCGGCAGCATGGGTAACAAACTGGAAAACTCGCGCAAGGCGGTGGCTCAATTCTTCAAGACGGCCAACCCGGAAGACGAATTCTTCCTGGTGGAATTCAACGACCGCGCCGACCTGGCGATCAAGTTCACTACCAGCCTGGAGGAGATCCAAAACCGTCTGACCTTCACCCAGTCCAAGGGCAAGACGGCGCTGCTGGACGGCGTGTACCTGGCCTTGCACCAGATGAAGAAGGCCAAGAATGCCCGCAAGGCCCTGCTGGTCATCTCCGACGGCGGCGACAACAACAGCCGCTACACCGAAACGGAAATCAAGAACCTGGTGCGCGAAGCGGACGTCCAAATCTATGCCATCGGTATTTTCGAGCCGGCGGCTACGCGCGGCCGGACTGCGGAGGAACTGGCTGGCCCCAGCCTGCTGAGCGAAATCGCGGAACAAACCGGCGGACGGCATTTCCCGGTGGAGAACCAAAACGAGCTTCCCAATATCGCGGAGAAGATCGGCATCGAGTTGCGCAATCAGTATATTATCGGCTACTCTCCGAAGAACCTGGAAAGGAACGGCAAATACCGGCGGGTCCAAGTCAAGCTGGTGCAACCGCGCGGGCTGCCTCCTCTCCGGCCCTTTTGGAGATTGGGCTACTATGCTCCTACCCAATAAGAGAATCCTGACATCGGCGCTGGGCGCCGCCGCGGTTTTTGGCCTGTGGGCGGCGGATACGCCCGGACAACAAATGCCCGTCATCCGCGTGGACACGCGGCTGGTGGTGTTGCACGCCACGGTGGTGGACAAGACCGGTCACCTGGTGGTGAACCTGCCGGAAGACGCTTTCCAGGTGTTTGAAAACGGCGTACCGCAGCAGATTAAGGTGTTCAAGCGCGAAGACGTCCCGGTATCCATGGGCCTGGTCATCGACAACAGCGGCAGCATGCGGGACAAGCGCGCCAAGGTGGAGGCCGCCGCGCTGGCGCTGGTGAAGGATTCCAACCCGCAGGATGAAGTCTTCATCGTCAATTTCAACGACGAGGCGTTCCTGGACAAGGAATTTACCAACGATGCGAAAGACCTGCAAGAAGGCCTGGCGCGCATCGATTCGCGCGGCGGCACGGCTATGCGCGACGCCATCCGCATGTCCATCGACCACCTGAAGGAAAAGGCCAAGAAAGACAAGAAGGTGCTGGTGGTGGTGACCGACGGCAACGACAACAGCAGCCTGATCAGCCTGGAAAACCTGGTGAAAGCCTCGCAAGATAGCGGCGTATTGATCTACAGCGTGGGACTGCTGAGCGAGGAAGAACGGCGCGAGGCGAAACGCTGCCGGCGGGCTTTGGAGGAACTATCCGGGGTCACCGGCGGCGAATCCTATTTCCCCAAAGAACTGACGGAGGTGGACCGGGTCGCGCACCAAGTGGCGCGCGATATCCGTAATCAGTACACGCTGGGGTACACGCCCATGAACATCGCCCTGGACGGATCGTTCCGGCAAATCAAGGTGACGGCCAACGGGCCTAACCGGCCGACGGTGCGCACGCGCTCCGGCTACTACGCCACGCCCGACGGCATCGGCGCCAGCGCCGCGGCCCGCAACTCGGGCAGCAATTAGTGAGGTTCGCTTAAATACAGTGACAATTCCGGCGACAAATGTGCCACTTCTCATCGGGGCCGATGTGGGGCGGCCAATCTTGGCCGCAGCTGCCTTTTCAGGCGGCCAGGGCCGGCTGAAAGCCGGCTGCGGGCAGAATGCCCGCCCCACAAGATCCAAGCTGGTTGTCAGCGAAAAATGTTGCGAGTTCTCTGGCGTCTGACACGCGGTTACCGGTCGAGGCCCTGGCGCAGTCCCTATCTCCGATGGCGCATGGAAACCTACTGGGGCTTCCACGCAGAGCAGATCGGCTTCACGGATTTCTGGCGATTTGCATGGCAACGTCGGGCGGACCTGTGGCGGTACTTGCGATGGGCAAAAACGTGGGAGTGAGATACGCGGCCCATGTGGCGCTCGGCGAATTGCAATCGGACTTCGTTCCGGAGGCCGTTCCCTATGCAGTGCTCACGCCGCAGGGCGGCGATCCCGGGCCTTTTCCGCTCTGTATTGTGCTCGACGGCGGCGGCGGCAGCCGGCCAGAGCCTGGTGGATTGCGGCAGCCTGTTTGAAAGCTGGTGGTCGGATGGATCGCTACCTCCCATGGTGCTGGCTTCGCCCAGCGCGGGGATGAGCTATTACCTGGAGGATGCTGCGGCTGCGTTGCGCTGGGACGCGTTCATCGCGGAGTCTTTTGTGGATCGCTTGCGCGCCACCTGCGACGTCCGCAGCGACCGTAATTCGACCGTCATCACAGGGATGTCGATGGGGGGCTATGGCGCGCTCGTGATGCGGTGGTCGAGCCGGGATTGAGCGACGACCAGATCACCGCGCGCAACAGGCTGCATCATGGGCGGGCGGCCCGGTCCGGCTGATTGGGCCGCAGCGGGATGCGGATCTGTTTGCAGCGAACAATCCTGCCAATCGAGCGATTCGAAACGCAGGCCGGATTCGAGAGCGGGACTTGGCCATCTACATCGAGGCTGGGGATGACGATTTCATCAACGTTCACGATGGCGCGGAGTTCTTGCATCGAGTTCTGTGGGACTTGGATATCTCGCATGAATATCGTCTGACACGCGGCGCCGATCACGTGGGGCCGACGATGATTCCGCGCATGCGGGAGTCGTATCTGTGGCTCGCGTCCGTGCTGCGTCGATCGGCGCGGCCAGAGGTGCCCGAGGAACGGGGCAAGGGCGGCGGCGTCCGATGCCACCACCAGCCGGTGCTACGGCGTGCTGCCACCCACGCGGCAGGTGAGCAGTCGCGCATCGCGAGCTTCGCTCGCGATGGCCGATTAACAATCGGCCTGCAGGTTGGCAACCTGCCCCACAAGCGAATCGCCAACTGGCATAAAAAAAGCCGGGCGGTGGTTAGCCGCCCGGCTGGGGATTGCGTACTTTCCG
>Ga0182016_10007213_pt1 | contig 11490 bp, 9 predicted proteins | sample 712S2MmetaG_FD_120491 | JGI IMG/M metagenome (GOLD analysis project Ga0182016, IMG submission 120491) | Permafrost microbial communities from Stordalen Mire, Sweden - 712S2M metaG | ecosystem: Environmental > Terrestrial > Soil > Wetlands > Permafrost | place: Sweden: Stordalen | collected...
CAGGCGCCTCGGTCATCGTCGTCGAGGCGGAGCCGCGTATCGGCGGCCACGCCATCACCTCCGGCGGCAATCTGCCGCTCGGCGGCGGCACCAGCTACCAGAAGAAATACGGCGTCGTCGATTCGCCTGACCTGTTCTTCCAAGACTTGACCGACTGGTCGGTGGTCGAGACCAATGGCTTTCCACCCTACCGCTACAACGATCGCGAAATTATCCGCGCCTTCGCCGACAACAGCGTGGCGGCATTTGAATTTCTGCTGGCGCACGGCGTGAAAGTTATCGACCGGCCGCCGAACAGGGTCGGACATGAGATCGGCGTGTCGGTGCTGCGCACCATGCAGATCTCGGTTGAGGACTGGCCGATGGTCCATACCGGCAGCGCGGCCGACCCGGACGACGACGAAATCAGGGCCGGGGCCGGCCTGATGCGGCCGCTTGAGGCCGCCGCGATTAAAGCCGGAGTCGAAATCCTGCTCCAGCACCGCATGACCGCGATCCATCGTGAAATGCCGAATTCCGGCCGCGTGCTTGGCATCGCGGTGGACCATAACGGCGAGAGCCTCAACATCCGCGCCCACAAGGCGGTCGTCGTCGCCACCGGCGGCTCCACCGGCAACGTCAACTTCCGCCGCATGTTCGATCCGCGCCTGACCGAGGAATATTGTGGCCTCGCTGGAATGCCGTGGTCGGATCAGGACGCGAGCGGCGAGATCGCGTCGATGGCGGTCGGCGCTTCGCTGTGGGGACTGTTCAACTACACCGGCGAGTTCGGCTCTGGCCTCACCAAGCCGGGAGCGATCGGCTGCCAATACGGTTACGTGAACGTACGCTGGCGCCCGGGCAGCGAAGTTTTCGACAAGGCCCGCGCCGTCGGGCTGCCGGTCAAAGACTGGCAGGACGTCGTCCTGGTCAACATGTTGGGCAAGCGCTTCTACGACGAGACCGCCGGCCACTTTAATTACAACACCTATCAAAGCACCGACCCCTACGAGCCGCACAGCTATCTCAATGCCAAGAATCAAAAATACGATCCGAGCAATTTCATCAATGCGGCGCTCGCCGGCATCGGCGACGGCCATAACGGCGGCGGGCCGATCTGGGCGATCTTCGATGCCGATGCGGTGACGCGCGAGAAATGGACTCCACAACCGCCGCATGTCGATGTCGACGCCGGCCTCTTCTTTAGCGCCGCCAGCATCGAAGAGCTCGCGCGTAAGATCGTGATGAAATACCAGCGCGTACCGATGCCGCCGCAAAATCTTGCCGCAACCGTGGCGCGCTACAATTCGTTCGTCGATGCCGGTAGTGACGCCGATTTCGGCAAGCCGAAACCGCTCTACAGGATCGAAAAGCCGCCGTTCTACGCGGCATGGGCGACGCCGGTGATCCACGATACTCGCGCGGGACTGCGCATCAATGCGCGCTGTCAGGTCGTCGATATGAGTGGTGAGGTGATCCCCGGCCTTTATTGCGGCGGCGAATCCGCCGGCGGCTTTTCCATGCACGGCCTGCCGCGGGCGATCTGTCAGGGGTTTATCGCGGGGCGCAATGCCGTGACGGAAAACGATACGGCACAGATCAAAGGATAGACTCGCTATGCCCGGCGCGACGGATCCGCCGTCCTGCGATCAAGGAAATAGCGATACAATAAAGCTGCCGCCGGCCTGGCGGGGACCGTCTTTGGTCTTAAAATTAATCCGATAGGTGAGCTTGCCTTCGACGGGCTCTGTTACTCCCTTCGCGCTGAGCAACAAGGTCCCGCCCGGCACTTTTTCCGCACAGGCCTGTCGCCGCGGCAGCACCGGCTCCTCCCTGATGCTGAGCGCCACTTGGGAAGGACCTTCCATCACCTCGATTTCGGGAGCACCTATCACGACGGATTTGCATTGAACGACAAAATACACGCTTCCGACTTCGATACTCTCGCCGTTTTTGACGACCAGCCGTCGCAATGAATTCTGGCTATTGGCTTCGCCATTGAATGCGACGCCGACGATTGCCGAAATCGCCGCGATAGATGCGATGAGATGCATTCGCATGATTGGCTCCTTCGTGCGAGAGGTAATCGGCGACATTATTTCGGCGGAAAGAGAGTGATGTTGAAGCTCGCGCTGCTCTGACGGTCGCCGTCTAGCGTCTTGTAATTCACGCGAAGGGTCAGCCGCGTATAGCTGTATTCCTGAATGTCCTTCGCCGTAAGGACGAGCTTACCGCCGGCGACCGGTTGAGTGCAGCCCATGCTACGAGGCACGACCGGCGCAGCGTTGACGACGGCAGTCACGCCGGGCGGGCCGTCCAGGATTTCAACTTCAGGAGGACTTTTGAGCGCCGACTTACAGTTATTCGCGATCACGGACCACAGATCGCCGAGTTCGGTACTTTCGCCACTCTTCAAAGCAATGTCCGGTGTGGTGTACACGACCGTCCGCGAAGAAGCGCTGACTCCAAACGTCCTTTTGCGTGCTGCAGCGACAGATTTGTTGCGTCCGCTTGCCGGCGGCACAGTTGATCCCGGAACGGCGTAGCCGGGAGGGTAGAAAATCATGCGTCCCAAAGAGTTATATTGACAGCGTTCCGGCATCACGTCGCAAGGCTTCGTGGCAGCGCGCGCGGTCGCAACGCTCGAGACCATCAGGGCTGATGCGGCCATCGCGACATAAGCGGCAAATGTTCTCTTTGTCATATTGCACCCGGACCCAACCGCTCCGGTATAAAGGGAAGTACAACCGCGACTTGCTAACAAGACCAAAATCTACCGATGGAATCAATCTCGTCCGAGGAAAAATCTTTGCTTGACCCACCCCAAAGCTAGGGACTGCTTTTCAGGAAAATGAAACGGATAGATATTTAATCCGGGGAGAGAGCTACCACCGGAAGAAGTGCAGGAACGGGAAGCTAGGAGGCGCGACCGCGGGACGCGAAGCCACCATTGGGCGCGGTTTTGCGGGAGATTTGACCGGCTCCCCCGGCGGCAGCTTCAGCAGGTCCGATACTTTAACGAAGCTGTATCCCTGCTCCCGCAATTTCCTGATGATGTCCGGCAAGGCAACTCCTGTCTCCGAGGCATTCGGCCCGCCGTGCATGTGCAGGACAACGATGCTGCCGGCACGGACATTCGCGACGACATCGGACACCACCCACTTCGAACTTTTAACGAAGGCGTCGGCGCCATCCACATCGCCGCCGATGACGGTGTAGCCTTGATCTTCGACCTTCTTGACCGCAGCGGCGTCGGAACAGAGCCCAGGAAAGCGAAAATATTTCTTGTAAGACGCGGCGTATTTTTTCAGGAGGTCGTCGGTCTTCTGCACTTCGGCGGCTTGGTTCGATTCCGGTATGGGAAACAAGTTGTAGCAGGGGGAATGAAAGGCGCCGTGCGAATAGCTGTGGCTGGCAAGCTCGAACAGCGGGTCTGCAGCTAAGTCCTTGGTCGCGTCGCTGTAAGCTTCGATCCACAGGCCGGTCAGAAACAATGTCGCCGGAACTTGCTGCTGTCTCAGCGTGTCGATGACTTTCTTGTTGTACCAGGAAGCGACCCGTCCGCTCTTTAGCTCACGCAGCATTCCCGGCGTCATGTCGGCGTCGAATGTCAGCGCAACAATTTTTTCGCTGGTCGATGCGTGATCGAAGCTCAGGGGCGGCCCGCCCGATGCGATCGTGACCGACAAGACGACAAGCGCCACGCTCAGCGTCGAAAGCCGCATCAGCGGATGCCTGCGTCGTGATTTAAGCGTCCGCAGACGTCGCCTCCGCCTGTTGCCTTCGCGCCGGACTACACCGTCGTCTGCGCCATGCCGCGCTTGGCGTTGAGGGCTTCCTTGGCGGCATCCTTGAACGCCTGGTCGGGCGGCAGCACGACGGCGCAGGAGCGGACGTGATGATGCGCCGGATCGACCCCGGGTGGCGTGAGGCCTTTTTCGGCGAGCGCTTTGGCGGCGCGCATCAGCCGGTGGCGCGCCATGATGATACCGTTGTCGGTCGAGACCAGGTTCTCCTTGGTGCGGTCGCAGATCGGCCCCATGCTTTCCTGCAGCGAGGAATCCTGGATGGCGATGCCGGCGACCCCGCTGAAGGTCCTGCCGGCCTTCTGCGCCGCGCGGTCGATCAGATAGTCGTTGTCCTTGTTGGCGAGCGGTCGATAGCTGCCGGGCACATATTTGCAATGCACGCCGGCGCCGTCGTTCATGGCGTCGACCTCGGTCTTGGTCAGCGCCCGCACCGGATGGAAGTCGTAGGACCAGGCCCAGCAATTCTCGTCGTCGATCGGCACCCAGAAATGGCCGTGCATCGGATGATCGCCGCGCGGTGGTATCATGGTGAAGCAGGGCATGACCCACGGGGTGACCCGCCAATAATAACTGCCGTTCTCGGCATTGCGCCTCGCGCCAATGAACAAGCCGCCCGGCTGTTCGACGACTTCGAAATGCGGCTTCATGTCGTTGAGATTGTACTGATTGCCCTTGGCGCCCTTGAACAGCGGATCGGAACCGAGATCGCCGCGATGCAGGAAGGAGACGTGGCTCGAATCGATGCCGCCTTCCATGGCTTGCAGCCAATTGGACTCCTGCAGGCGCTTGGACGTGAAACTCTGCTCCGCCGGCACCAGCGCGAATTCCCACTCCGGCAACGGCGGCTTCTTCTCGGGCGGGCCCATATAGGCCCACAACACGGCGCCGATCTTCACCAGCGGATAGGAGGTGAGCTTGATCTTGTTGCAGAAACCGCTCTCCACCGGCTCCGACGGAACGTCGATGCACTGCCCGGTAAAATCGTATTTCCAGCCGTGATAGGGGCAACGCAAGCCACCCTCTTCGTTCCTGCCGAACCACAACGACACGCCGCGGTGGGCGCAAAACTCATCGATCAGCCCGTAACGGCCTTCCGAGTCACGGAAGGCGAGCAGGCGCTCAGACAAAAGCTTGACCCGCACCGGCGGGCAATCATTGGCCGGCAGCTCTTCGGCCAATAGCGCCGGCAGCCAATAGGAGCGGAACATTTGCCCCATCGGAGTACCGGGGCCGGTCTGGGTCAGAAGTTCGTTTTGTTCTTTTCTCAACATTGCCGTCATCCACGACCGAGCGTCATTGTCTCGTCACCTGGAGAGTAGGGATTCGGTTGCGTCCGAGCAAGGCGGACCTGCGCCCCCGCTGCCACATCTCCGGTTGCCCTGTAATGCCAATTACGCTAAGTCCGCCAATGCTGGGTGCACGGTTTCGGACTTGATTGTGGAGATAGTGGGATGGCCGAACACGCTGAGGTCGAATACGCGACTGCAACGGGCAACGATTACCCCGCTCACGAACAGACCTACCGAAATTTCATCACGCTCGTAAAAGTGATGATGGCGGTCGTCGTCGCCATCGTGGTCTTGATGGCGATTTTTCTGACTTGATCTGGATCATTACCGACATCGGCCGATGCCGATAATCCCGGTGCCGGAGGGATTATGAAGGTTGCCGTTACAACAGAGTCCGATCCGGGCGAGCCGCGGGTAGCCGCGACCCCTGATACCATCAAAAAGCTGATCGGCCTCGGCGCCGAAGTCGCGGTCGAGCCGGGCGCTGGCCTTAAGTCCGGTGTCCTGGATGCGGATTATACCGCCGCCGGCGCCAGCGTGACCGCCGACGCGGTGAACGGGGCCGATATCGTTCTCAAGGTGCGGCGGCCCAATGGTGCCGAGATTGCGCGTTTGAAAAAGGGCGCGATCGTCGTCGCCATCATGGATCCGTACGGCAACGAGGCGGCGCTCAAAGCAATGGCCGATGCCGGCCTTGTCGCTTTCGCCATGGAATTGATGCCGCGCATCACGCGCGCGCAGTCGATGGACGTGCTGTCGAGCCAGGCCAATCTCGCCGGCTATCGCGCGGTGATCGAGGCGGCGGAGGAATACGGCCGCGCCCTGCCGATGATGATGACTGCAGCCGGCACCGTGCCAGCGGCGAAAGTCTTCGTCATGGGCGTCGGCGTCGCAGGCCTGCAGGCGATCGCGACCGCGCGCCGCCTCGGCGCCATTGTCACCGCCACCGATGTTCGCCCCGCCACCAAGGAACAGGTCGAGAGCCTGGGCGCAAAGTTCCTCGCCGTTGAAGACGAGGAGTTCAAGAATGCGCAGACCGCCGGCGGCTACGCCAAGGAAATGTCGAAAGAGTATCAGGCCAAACAGGCAACCCTCGTCGCCGACCACGTCAAGAAGCAGGACATCGTCATCACCACGGCCTTGATCCCAGGCCGTCCGGCGCCGAAGCTGATTACCAAGGACATGGTCGCGTCGATGCGCCCCGGCTCGGTGATCGTCGATCTCGCGGTCGAGCGCGGCGGCAATGTCGAAGGCGCCAGACCCGGCGAGGTAGCGATTGTCGGCGACGTCAAGATCGTCGGCTATCTCAACGTAGCGGGGCGGCTCGCTGCGTCCGCGTCCGCGCTCTATGCCAAGAACCTCCTCACCTTTCTCGAGACCCTGATCGACAAGAAGGAAAAAAAGCTCGCGATCAATTGGGACGACGAGATCGTCAAAGGCACGGCGCTCACCCGCGACGGCGCGATCGTGCACCCGAATTTCCAGTCTAAAGCGGCCTGAAGGAGAAGCGGCCATGGATCATCTTGCAACCGCGGTCGATCCCTTCGTGTTCCGCTTTTCGATCTTCGTACTGGCCGTGTTCGTCGGCTACTACGTGGTGTGGTCGGTGACGCCGGCGCTGCACACGCCGCTGATGTCGGTGACCAATGCGATCTCTTCGGTGATCGTCGTCGGCGCGCTGCTGGCGGTCGGTGTCGAGATCGTGGGCAACGACAGCGGACCGATCTGGGCGCGCGCGCTCGGTTTCGTCGCTCTGGTGTTCGCCTCGATCAACATATTCGGCGGCTTCCTGGTCACCCAGCGCATGCTGGCGATGTACCAGAAGAAGAAATGAGCGCCGTATGAGCCCGAATCTCGTCGCATTGCTCTATCTGGTCGCCGGCGTCCTCTTCATCCAGGCGCTGCGCGGACTGTCGAACCCGGAATCGAGCCGTCGCGGCAATCGCTTCGGCATGATCGGCATGGCGATCGCCGTGCTGACCACGCTCGGTTCGCACCCGCCGGCCGACGCGGTGGCCTGGGTCCTGGTGCTCGGCGGCATCGCCATCGGCGGCGGCATCGGCGCGGTCATCGCCCGGCGCGTGCCGATGACATCGATGCCGGAGCTGGTCGCTGCCTTCCACTCGCTGGTCGGCATGGCGGCCGTGCTGGTCGCCGCGGGCGCGTTTTATGCGCCGGCGGCCTTCGACATCGGCACTCCCGGCGCCATCCACCAGCAAAGCCTGATCGAGATGTCGCTCGGCGTCGCCATCGGCGCCATCACCTTCACCGGCTCGGTGATTGCCTTTCTGAAATTGTCGGCTCGCATGAGCGGCAAGCCGATTACGCTCCCCGGCCGCCACGTCATCAACATCGCGCTGGCGCTGGCGCTCTTGGTCTCCATCTATGCGTTCTACGAGGGCCAGAGCCAGATCGCCTTCTGGCTGATCGCCGGCGTCTCTTTCCTGCTCGGCGTGCTCATCATCATCCCGATCGGCGGCGCCGACATGCCGGTCGTCATTTCGATGCTCAACTCCTATTCGGGTTGGGCAGCGGCCGGCATCGGCTTCACGCTCGGCAATTCGGCGCTGATCATTACCGGCGCGCTGGTCGGATCCTCGGGCGCGATCCTGTCCTACATCATGTGTCACGCCATGCACCGCTCCTTCATCTCGGTGATTCTTGGCGGTTTCGGCGGCGAAGTGGCGGGACCGGGTGCCGGCGCTGAGCAGCGTCCGGTCAAGCTCGGTTCGGCTGAGGACGCGGCCTACATCATGAAGAATGCGCAGAAGGTCATCATCGTGCCGGGCTACGGCATGGCGGTGGCGCAGGCCCAACATGCGCTGCGCGAAATGGCCGACAAACTGAAGGCCGAAGGCGTCGAGGTGAAATACGCCATTCATCCGGTCGCCTGCCGTATGCCCGGCCATATGAACGTGCTGCTCGCCGAAGCCAATGTGCCCTATGACGAGGTGTTCGAACTCGAGGACATCAATTCCGAGTTTGCCCAGGCCGACATCGCTTTCGTTATCGGCGCCAACGACGTCACCAACCCGGCGGCCGAGGAAGATAAGACCTCACCGATCTACGGTATGCCGGTGCTGCAAGTGTGGAAGGCCGGCACCGTGATGTTCATCAAACGCTCGCTGGCGTCCGGCTATGCGGGCATCGACAATCCGCTGTTCTACCGCGACAACACCATGATGTTGCTTGGCGATGCCAAGAAAATGACGGAATCGATCGTCAAATCGCTGTAGCTTCTTCCGTCATGTCGGAAGATTCTTCGTCGAAGCCCCCCGCTCCCATTCGCGCACGGCGCTGGTCGCCGCCGCCGTCATCGTCAACACCCGGCAGGCCCCGGCCCTACCGTTTCGTCTTGCGGCTGATCGGCATCCCGGCAGCGGCTGTTGCGGGCGTGCTGATCTATTCAGGCTTGCGCGATCGTTTCGTGCTGCCGGAGTGCGATTCCGCGAGCGCCAAGCACACACTGACCGACGTGCTCACCGAGATGGGTCTCGCACCGGCGCGCTTCGATCCGCTTAAGACGGTATCGAGCAGCAAGGAGCAAGTCGTCTGCAATGCCGTCCTTCCATTGTCCGGCGGCAGCGATGTCGTGGTCGACTACACCTTCTACTGGGAAGGCGGGAAGGCCAGCATGAAATATTCGATTTCGAAAAAGGCGCCTGGCAGTCCGGCCGTCACTCCACCTTAACCGACTTGCCGTAGCCGCCCGCCGTCGGCGTCTGGATGATGATGGCCTCGCCGGCGTCGATCATGGTGGCGTCGCAGCCTTGCAACTGCTCCATGACGCCGTCCTTGCGCCGCACCCAGTTTTCGCCGACCTGACCGTCGCCGCCGCCGGCAAGTCCGAACGGCGGCACCCGGCGGTGGCCCGACAGCACCGTGCATTCCATTTTTTCCAGAAAGCGGATGGTGCGGCGGATGCCGGAGCCGGCATTCCACTGCCCGCGCCCGCCGGAATCCTTTCGGATGTGAAAATCCTCGAGCAGAACCGGATAACGGAACTCCAGAATTTCCGGATCGGTAAGCCGCGTATTGGTCATGTGGGTATGGACCGCGTCGGTGCCGGGAAAGCCGGGGCCCGCCGGCGAGCCCGAACAGATCGTCTCGTAATACTGGTAGCGCGCATTGCCGAAATTGAGATTGTTCATGGTGCCCTGCGCCGCCGCCATGGCGCCGAGCGCACCGAACAGACAGTTGGTCACTTCCTGCGAGGTCTCGACATTGCCGGCAACCACCGCGGCGGGATATTCCGGCGTGAGCATCGACTTTTTCGGAATGACGATGCGGATCGGCCGCAGGCAGCCGGCGTTCATCGGAATGTCGTCGTCGACCATGACACGGAACACGTAGAGCACTGCCGCGCGAGTCACCGGCTCCGGCGCATTGAAATTTGACGGCTGCTGCGGACTAGTGCCGGTAAAGTCGACGGTCGCCTCGCGCTTCTTCTTATCGACGGTGATGTGGACCTTGATCTGGTTGCCCTGATCGGTCTCGATTGCAAAGGCACTGTCGTGGATGCGATCGATGACACGGCGCACGCTCTCGGCCGCGTTGTCCTGGACGTGCCGCATATAGGCGCGCGCGACGGGCAGCGTGAAATGGCGCACCATCTTGCGTAATTCATGCACGCCCATCTCGTTGGCGGCGATCTGCGCCTTGATGTCGTTGACGTTCTGCAGCGGATTGCGCGCCGGATATTGGCCGCCGGTCAACAGCGCATAAAGCTCTTTCTCGCGGAACCGGCCGCGATCGACGAGCTTGAAGTTGTCCATATAGACGCCTTCTTGCTCGATCGAGGTCGCGTTCGGCGACATTGAGCCCGGCGAAATGCCGCCGACATCGGCGTGATGGCCGCGCGAGGCGACCCAGAACAGAATTCTCTTGCCGTCAAAAACCGGCGTGCAAACCGTGATATCGGGCAGATGGGTGCCGCCATTATAGGGTGCGTTGATCGCATAGGCATCACCCGGCCGCACCTTGCCCTTGTTTTCGCGAATGATGGTCTCGACCGCGCGATCCATCGAGCCGAGATGCACCGGCATGTGCGGGGCATTGGCGACCAGCGAGCCGTCGCCGTCGAATACCGCGCAGGAAAAATCGAGGCGCTCCTTGATATTCACCGAATAGGCGGTGTTCTGCAGCGCCACCCCCATCTGCTCTGCGATCGACATGAAGAGATTGTTGAACACTTCGAGCATTACCGGATCGGCGTGAGTGCCGATCGCGCGCGCGCGGGCGAGCTTTTTGACCCGGCGCAGCACGAGATGATTTTTGGCGGTGAGTTCGGCGCGCCAACCATGCTCGACGACCACGGTCTGGTGCGGTTCGATGACGATGGCCGGGCCATCGACCTTGTGGCCGGGCGCGAGTTGATCGCGCGTATAGACGATTGCGCGGTGCCACTTGCCTTCGGAAAAGAACCGCGTCCGCCGGGCGGGCGCGGGCAGTTTACCGCGCGTGGTCTTGCGCGCCTTTTCCTTGAACGTGGCGCCGCCGCCAACGGCTTCCACCGACACGGCCTCGATCACCAGCGATTTCTTGCGGTCGATAAAGCCGAACTGGGCCTTGTGGGCGTGCTCGAACCCCTGCTGCAGTTTGGCCAGCGCCGCCAATTTTACGGGCCCCTTCAGTGGCGGACGATGGCTGCCGGCGCCGACGATCAACGGCGTGTCGGTGCCGGCGTAGCGGATATGGGCCCGCACATGAACTGCAATCTTGTCTTTAGCGACGCCCTGGCCGGCGACCTCATCTATCGCGATCCGCGCCAGCCGACGCGCGACCCTTTCGAGCGTTCCGTGCGACTTGATGCCGAACGGCTCCTCGATAGCCTGCTGCCGCACGCTCCGGATATCGGCGAGGCCCATGCCGTAGGCGGAGAGGAGCGAAGACAGCGGGTGGATCAGCACGCTCGTCATGCCGAGCGCGTCGGCGACCAGGCAGGCATGCTGACCTCCAGCGCCGCCGAAGCAATTGAGTGCATAGCGCGTCACATCGTAGCCGCGCTGCACAGAAATCTTCTTAATCGCGTTCGCCATGTTTTCGACCGCGATCTTGATGAAGCCGTCGGCGACCTCTTCGGCCGAACGGCCGTCGCCGATCTCCTTCGCCAACTTGGCGAACGCCGCGCGGACCGCTTCGGCGTCGAGCGGCAGATCTTGTTGCGGCCCGAAGATCTTGGGAAAGAAATCGGCGATCAGCTTGCCGACCATGACATTGGCATCGGTCACCGCAAGCGGCCCGCCGCGGCGATAGCATTTCGGCCCCGGATTGGCGCCCGCCGAATCCGGTCCGACGCGAAAGCGCGCGCCATCGTAATGCAGGATCGAACCGCCGCCCGCAGCGACGGTATGGATCAGCATCATCGGCGCGCGCATGCGCACGCCGGCGACCTCGGTCTCGAAGGCGCGCTC
>Ga0182016_10007214_pt1 | contig 11489 bp, 8 predicted proteins | sample 712S2MmetaG_FD_120491 | JGI IMG/M metagenome (GOLD analysis project Ga0182016, IMG submission 120491) | Permafrost microbial communities from Stordalen Mire, Sweden - 712S2M metaG | ecosystem: Environmental > Terrestrial > Soil > Wetlands > Permafrost | place: Sweden: Stordalen | collected...
ACTCTAAAATCCAGAGCATCAAAGCCGCCGCCCGAGGCTTTCGCAGCTTTCGGAACTACCGCATTCGCATCCTTTTCTTCTGCGGAAAGCTAGATCTCTACCCATTATGAACCTCGAAGAATCGTTAATTTGGCGGCCTTCACCGCCCATAAATGGGGCAAAACGCTAGTTTCGGTCAGGCGTCCCCGCGTTCAGAAGGACCATCGTTGCAGGGGCGTCGTTCATAATTCCAAGCGGTAGCCCACCCCGTGGATGGTTTTGAGATGGCGCGGAGCGTCGGGGTTTTTCTCCAGCTTAGCCCGCAAGCTGGCCATGTGGTTGTCCACCGTCCGGGTAGTCGGAAAGGAGGTGTAACCCCAAACCGCGTCCAGAAATTTTTCCCGCGACACCGGTTCACCTTCGGCTTCGGCCAAAAGGCGCAGCATGGCGAATTCCTTGGCCGTCAAATGCACCGAGCGCTGGCGGCGCGCGGCGGTTTGCCGGGCAAGATCGATTTCCACCTCGCCTAGTTTCAATTTGGCTGGCAGGCGGGACTTGCGCTCCACCCGCCGCAACAGAGCCCTGACCCGGGCCAGCAATTCCTGGCTGCTGAACGGCTTGACCAGGTAATCATCCGCGCCCGCGTCCAGGCCGGTCACGCGGTCCTCGACCATGCCTTTGGCGGTGAGCATGAGCACGGGCCCGGCGTGGGCCAGGCGGCGCAACTCGGCGCAAAGCGCGAAACCATCGATCTTGGGCATCATAATGTCCAGAAGAATGAGGTCGGGCTTTTCTTCGAGGGCGCGGCGCAGGCCGCTCTCGCCGTCCGCCGCCCAGAGGACGCGATAATTTTCGCCCGCCAGCAAATCAGCCAAGGCAGTGCGCATGGCGGCCTCGTCTTCGATGATCAAAATGCGTTCATGCATGTTGGCTCCTTTCCGGCAATTCGATGGTAAAGCGGCTGCCACGGCCCACCTCGCTTTGCACCGCGACCCGCCCGCCGTGCGCCGCGACGACGTGTTGCACCACGCTCAAGCCGATGCCGACGCCCTGCGTTTGTCGGCGCAATTCCGACCCGCACCGGTAAAACCGCTCGAAGATTTTCTCGTGTTCCTCCTTCGGAATGCCTGGACCCTGGTCCGTGACGTAGAGATGGACGGCCTTCGCCGGCACATTTTTACGTTCGAGGCCCACTGTCACTGTTTCGCCCTTGGGGGAATGTTTAATGGCATTATCAATCAAATTGACCAAGGCTTGTTGCAGCGCCCGCCCATCCACGCTCAACTCGAATTGAGGCGCGCCGGGTTCCAGGCCGGAGGTTGCAAGTTTGACGCCCTTTTCCGCCGCGTACGGCTCCATGAGCTGAACCGTCGTCCGCGCCAAGGCTGTGACATCCGATGGTTCAAATTCATATTCTTTGCGCCCTTGTTCGATGCGGGAGAAATCCAGGACATTTTCGATCAGCGCGGAAAGGCGGCGGCATTCCTGTACAATGAAATGAAAATATTCACCTTGACGTCTGGGCTCGGGAATTTTGCCGCGTTCCAGATTTTCCGCCAGGAGGCGGACGGAAGCAATGGGGGCGCGCAGTTCATGCGAGACGCTCGAAACGAAATTGGATTTCATTTCATTGAGCCGCAATTGTTGGAAGAAAGCGCGCCGGGCCAGGGCCAATCCAGCCACGGCGGCGAGCACCGCCGCCAGAATCATCGCGCCAAAGAGCAGCGTGCGCTGGCGTTGCCGCGCGTAAAGCGCGTCACGATCCGCCAAAAATACGCGCACGCGCAACGGAAACGCATTGGCCGCAAAAGGATAAAGAGAGCCGGACAAAGCGCCTGTCGCCTCTCCAAGGAGCGGGAGCGCGCGGGAATTTTGAAAAACTGGGATGCCGAATTGGATGTGATCCTTCTCGGAAACTCGACCCTGACGCAGGAGCGTTTCTTTGCCGCCCAATTCCAAACTCGCCCCGGCGTATTTGGGCAGAGGGCCATCGGCCTTGGCCAGCGCCCCAGCCAGCGCGAGCGCGACCATCGATTCGGGGAAGATCGCCAACCGTGCCGGAGTCCCCATCGTGAGGGCAAGGAGGAATTGTTGGCCGTCGGAAGCGCTCCAGAACAGGCCGTTGGTCCAACTGCCAGGCGGATGTTGTGCCAAAAAATCCCGTAGGACGGCCCGCGCCCGTTCATCCGCATTCCACCAGGCCTTAAGAGCCGCGATCTCTTGGGCTTCCTCGGGCGACGTTCCGGCCACGCGTTCCGCCTCGCTGATCAGCCGCGGCGAGAGAACCGAAGCGTTAAACTGCAAGCTCCAGGCCACGCTTGTGATCAGCCCCGGCGGCAGCCCAGTTTGGGTGGGCAGCAAGCGTAAAGCCTGGAAACACACCACTTGGCCGAGAGGCAAACCGGCGTCGGTCAGTTCCTTTGTCTTGGCGAAACGGGAAGCCGTCAGTTGAGCCGCGGCTTCGGATAAAGTCAGCGCGCGTGTTTGCAGTAGCGACAAGCGAAACTCCGCGTTGGCGCGGGCGCCAGCCGGCGGCGAACTGTCAAGCAATGTTTCCCATGTAATCTCCGCCGTGGCGCCGTCACGCAACCATTCCTCCTTTTCTGCCTCCTGCCAGAGGCGGCGCTGTTCGAGAGAGAGTTCCAGGAGCCAATTGGGCGGACAGGGCAAGGCCGGATAAAGTTGAGGCGAGGACTTTTCCACTGGGTCGTTAAGCCTGCAATCGGCGACGGGCGTGGCGGCCAGATCAATGCCGGGATTTGCCTCTGCCCACCTCTTAATGCGGCCCATCGCCGCCGCTTCCGAGTTGGAACCTCCCGCCCATTCCAGCAATCCCAGCTTCGCGGCGTGGAGGTCGTGCAGGTCGAAATTCGCGCTGCAATAACCGGCTAGCGCACGGGCCATTTCATCGCCGAGTTCCCGGGCCAGACCGCGGGCGGCGGCGGCGCCGACTTCCCTGGCTTCCTGTTCCGCCAACAGCCGATCCTGGCGCAACGAAAACAGTCCCAGCACCGCCAGGACCGCGACTGGCAGCAGAATGCAAACACCCTGCCAAAAAAACGACGTTTTTCGTTTGTGATGGAATTTGGCCATGCCACGGAATCAGTTCACGCGTGGCAGACTAGCCCGTCCTGGAATGGTCAAATGTCATGGATTTGTAAAATCCGTTTGCCGATGAACGGCAGGAACGCCTCGGCAAGGCGGCCTCACCTTCATAGTCAAGAGTATTTTGCGGCGTTTCATCACCAAGGGAATTTGAGCCGAAGGAAACGCGGCCAATAGAGGAGAGGATCGTTGAAGAGGTCGAAGAAATTATTGGAGTTGACGGCATAGGTGATGACGAGTTCGCCCGGCTCGCTGAGTTCCGGATGCGCCTTGCCGGCGTAACAAAAGTAAGCCTTGGACCTCTTCGTGTCGGGACACTGATAAACCGCCCGCGGCTCGCTCCAAGGACCAGCCGGCTCGGATGCTTCTCGCAGCATAATATCGCCGGAAAGTCCCTCGGAATAGACGAGAACGAAGCGACCCAGGGCCGGCAGCCAGCGGACAGTGCCCTCAGGTGGTTTGTCGGGAAAAATCGGCGTGGCCTCTTTGGGGTCATCCTGCCATTGGCCGTGGCTAAAGAAGCGCCACTGCGCGAAATCATCGAGCGATGCTTGCGGCGCGCGGGCGACGGTGGCGCCCGCGGCGCCCGCCGTGGTTCCATATACATAGATGTAGTTCTGGAATTTGACCGCGGACCAGCCGTAGGCCGTCGCGGTCTTGCCTCTAAAATCTGCCCACGGCTCCTTTTTCAGGGTGGTTTTCCACGAAGCTGGCGGTGAATCCGGGTTGGAAACGAAGGCGCAGCTCGCCGAGAAGAGCTGAAATCCCCAGGCGGACTTGTCGTCCGTGTGCCGCACCTGGGTGAAAAAGAGGAACAGGCCCCGGGCCGTGCGCGCGCCATCCCAAGGCCAAAAGAAACTGTTTGTGCCGTCGTCCGGCGCAAAGACACTGGCGGGGGTCCCATCACTGTTGGTGCGATAAAAGTACTGGGGCGCGTGGCCCAGCGATTGCAGGGCGATGGAATTATTGATCATCTTGGCATTGCGCCTTTTGCCCTCGCTCACCTCTCCCACCAAAGTATCGCCGTAGAGCCACAAGGAGGTGCCTTCGTCGAGGGCAACGGAATAAGCGACATCGGCCCCAATCCAGCCGTTGGTCCGTTGGAAAAGGGCCTCCAAGTCTGGCGCAGGCACGGCGGGAGAGGCTGAGGCGCGCGCCAGGTGCGTCCCGATTAGGCAGAAAAACAGAGCGCATTTTACGGCCAGGCCCACGGGTTTCATGACTCCATTTTAAGGCGGGACGAGGAAAGCGCAAAGTGTTTCCCCGCGCTTCAGGCTTGAAAGACCCCAGGCAAGTATGCTAACCCCAAGCAAACATGAGGATGAAGCCCGTTGCCTGTTGCCTGTTGTTATTCTTGACAAATGCGGCCTTTGCCACGCCGCGCAACCTGGAGCATCTCTATGTTTCCGGCAGCGAATATGTCCGCCTGGCCGAATGGTGCGAGGGTGCCGGCTTTTTCCTCAAGTGGAACAATAAGGACCGCGAGTTGGAGGTGCGCGGTCCGGCCCGGTTGAATTTGGAAGTGGATTCGCGCAAGCTGGAAATTAACGGCGTGACCGTCCTTCTGGCGCTGCCCGTCGTCAACCGCGGCGGGGTGGCGCTGATTTCGGCGGCGGATGTCCGCACCACTCTCGATCCGATCCTTTTTCCGAAAAAGACCGCCAAACGGGTCAAGACCATTTGCCTGGACGCGGGCCACGGCGGGAAGGACGCGGGCAAAACGGTGGGGGAAAATTACGAAAAGAAATACACCCTGCTCCTGGCGCGGGCCACGGCGGAGATGTTGCGCCGGGAGGGCTTCAAAGTGGTCTTGACTCGGGACGCGGACGAAGCGGTGGAATTGCCGGAGCGCCCGTCGCGGGCGGCGCGGGAAGGGGCGGATTTATTTGTCAGCCTGCACTACAACGCCGGGGAGGCGGGCCTGCGCGGCGTGGAGGTTTTTTGCATGACTCCCGCGGGCCTGGCTTCCAGCAACGACGCCGGGAGCCAGGCGGAGCAGGCTAGAGAACCCGGCAATGAACAGGACGACCGCAACGCGCTCTTGGCTTTCGAACTGCAAAAGAGCGTGACTCGCGGGCTGCCGGTGGAGGATCGGGGAATGAAGCGGGCCCGTTTTGAAGTCTTGCGCCAAGCGCGCCAGCCGGCGGTGCTGATCGAAGGCGGGTTTTTGAGCAACGCGGCCGACGCGAAGAATATTTTTGACGGAGCCTTTCGCCAGCGCATGGCCCAGGCCATTGTCTCGGGCATTCAGGCTTACCAGCGGGCCATTGAGTTGAAAACGGAGACCAACTAACGGGGCAATTAGGCCTTCTCCTTGCCGGATTTGCCCGAACCGCCGCTGCCGCTCTTCTTCCCGCCGCCGGCCATCAAAACAGCGCCGACGAGAAAACCCACCGCAAAAAAAGCGAAATACATCAGCGCCGCCGGCTGTTTCGTGGTGAACCGGGGCATGACCAGGGTAACGGTGTGCCCGTTGTTGATTCCCATGATGACCAGCATGGCGAGCACGGCAATAATCACCAAGCATTTGAAAATCAATTTGAAGTTCATACCGTTGGGGCGGACACTAGGGCAGTGAGCCGCGCGCGTCAATCTCAAACGCGCCCGCGCCGACGCGCGCGCGGTTTTAGGGCTGGTGAGAATTGGTCAGGATGGGTTGACGAAGCCCTAGCCGTGGAGCCGACATCGTTGAATGAGGGGGTGCGAAAAACGCTCTCAAGCGACAAGCCGCCAGAACGCCGTTGACCTCAATCCACGAAATCGATACTATGGTGCATAGGCCGGGCCACTAATCAAAGCATGAAGCCAAGTCAGAATCAATCCCTTGCCCTCCCACCCATCCCGAAAGCGAGTCGGCGAAACCAGTCGCTATCCCTGCGCGCGGCGCTGTGGTTGATGCTGCCAGCCGTGGTCTTGGTCAATGCGGCCCGGGCCATTGATGTTGAGTATTACGAATTGTTCAAAGGCCAGACTTTCACCCAAAGCGGGACCAACAATCCAGTTCGGGTGGAAAATGATCCGTATGAGTTCCAGGTGTTCGTTTATCCGTTGGGTTATCCGACCATCTACGTGGGTGATGTGGCCAATGCGGAGATCCAAACCCCGGCAGGAATCAGCCACGCGCTCACTTTGATTACCCAGACCAACCTCACGGAAACCCCCGCCACAACAAATTTCTTCTTCACCTTCAGCGGCCCAGCCGAGTCCCAAAGCGCGCTGGACACGGCCTACGGCGAGGGAATCTACACCCTCGCTTACACGGGCAAATTAGACGGGGCCGCATCGGTGGTCGTCTCGTTGGGCGCGGACGACTTTCCGCCCGCCCCGCCCTTCGTCTCCAACCTCATCGCGGCCCAATCCATCGATCCTTCGAATAATTTCACGCTGAACTTTGGCGCCTGGGCCTTGGCCGAACCCAATGATTTCGTGGAACTGACGGTCCTGGACAGCAATAGCAACCTGGTTTTTGCCACGCCGCCATTCTTCGCAACCTTTCCAGAAGCCCCATTGCGCGCCACCAACACCAGCATTGTCATCAGCAACGGCACGCTGCGGGCCGGGCAGACCTACACCGCGACGCTGTCGTATATAGAGGTAACGACCAATAACTCGGCGGATTACACATATCCGGTCATCTGGGGCGGATTTTTCAGCCAGACTACTTTCACCCTTCAGCCTCAAGGGTCGTCTCAGACCAACAGTGCTCCGCCGCCCCCGCCGCCCGCGCCCGCCAATCTGACCGACACATTGTTGACTTTGACCATTACGAGCGGTAGCGGACCATTTGCCTCCACCGGCACCTACCAGATCTTCACGACTCCCGCCGGTTCGAATTATTACATCCTGGGCAATTCGGGCGGTGGCCTCGGATCGGGCAACTACGTGTGCGCGCCAACGGGCGTCGGAACAGGCACGGTCACATTGACCGATGCCAAGGCGGGCGTGGTCACCTTGCAGGTGGTGTTTACCCTGGCCGGAACGGGCACGTTCACTTTAACCGATTCCTCCGGTACGCAAGCCGGCGTGTTCACCGAGGCGCCGGCCCCCACCACCCTCCACACACCAAACATTTTCCTGCCGAGCTTTGCCGGCAACCAGTTCCAGGCCTTTCTTAGCGGCGATCCCGGCGTCACTTATGCCGTTGAAAGATCCAGAGATCTGATGGCGTGGTCCACGCTGACGAATTTGACTGTCCCGAATTTGTCCACCAATATCGTTGATCTCGACTCCTCAAACGCGCGGTATTATCGTGCGCGGGTCGGGTCCATTGGCTTCCCGCCCGGCGCCATCACCGGGCAGTCCCTCAGTTCCACCATCACCGCCGGGGAATCTCCATTTTCCACCAATGGCATTTTTCAATTCGAGGCGGCCACCAACGGAAGCGATTACCTGCTTCTGGCCGGGTCGGGTGCGACCAATGGCTCCGGAACCTACACTTACACCGTCACCGGCCCAAACACGGCCACGATCGCCTATAAAGATGCCACCAGCGGCGCAACCGCCCACGAACAACTCGTTTTTACGTCGGTCTCCACGGGCTATTATTACACCACCAATGCCGGTTCCGCAGGCTTTCAATCCGGCAGTTTTAAAATGGCCGCGGGTCCCGTGCTTTTCCTCGGAAACGCCAAATTCACCCCGGACACGATGCGCGGCGCGTCCGCGCTTTTCCCCGCCGACGGCGCGACCTCAGTATCAATGAGCGTCACCGATGTGGTGGGGTGTGTATGGTCTTTGAGTATTCCATCGGACGCGCTGCTGACACCTACCACCATTACCATGACACCCTTTGCCTCCGGAATCGATTCCAGCCAGTCAGTGCTCCCCATCTTTAGTGGTGTGCAACTCGGACCGGAGGGAACGCAGTTTTGCGACGGAGTGACCCTTACCCTTATGACGCCTTCCCCGCTGGGGCCGTACGCGACGCTCCTGATGGGCGCGGGCGACGGGACCGGTCTTCTCTTGGTCGGGACGACCAATGTGGGAACTAGTTATTCCACAACCCTGTTTCATTTCAGTACGGGCATGGGGAGCAATCCCACACCGGAGCAGCAGCAGGACTATCTGGATCAACTTTACTCGCAAGCCACGAAAGCCTACCAGGAGGCCCTCAAGGTGGTCAAAGACCTGACCAAACAGAACCCGATGCCTCCAGAGCCACCCGACGACCCTTTACAATGCCAAGGCAATCCCGCAGGCGATGCGGCAGTGGACGAGTATGTCTTCAACCTTTTCTCCCAGGAGTCCGCGGCCATTGCGAATTTGTTGAGCGCGGCGCGAGAACTGATTCTTCTGGGAGACGAGTCCGACGCCTCGGACGCCTTCCCTTCGGCCCGTCAACTGCTCGAGACACTGGATTTTGGCAAAGTCAACGCGCTTTTCCACGATTGGAGTGGCAGCCCGCTGAAATTCAATGCGGTGGCCAAGGCCGCCCTGGCCGTTTCCCGAAATGACCAGCTTATGGGCGGCCCTGGCCAGCCGGAAGTGTTCGACGAGCTTGTTAGTTGGCTTTCTGGCAACGTCCTGGCGTACTATTGGGACCAACTGCGCAATCAGGATGATTATACGCTGGGGCCTGTGCTTTTGGGCATCGAACGCCAAATCATTCTGCTTGGAGGCTCTGGTGCCGCCAATAATAATTCTTTCATCCAGGACATCGCCAGCGCCTACACTTTCAAGGTGACCTTGACCGCCACCGACATTGGTGACCAGCAATCCATCAAAGCGCACGGTACCGTGAAGGTGTCTGGAAATCCGATGCTTATCTTTCCGATTGGGATTGGGGCCAATAACGAGAATCAACTCAACGACCAATTCGCCTACGATGCCGGCACCTATGCAAATTCCACGCTCCAGCTTCCCTTGACTTTCACTGAGGGGGCTGTCTTCAGCCCGGATTGCACGAATACGATGCTGAACATTTATATTTATGAGGCGATGGGATCGCCCAGCGAGACTTGGAGCACCCTCCCGGAGACGCAAGAATATCTCCTGGAGGATTTTGCCGTGGCCTTTGACAGTTCCTATGGCACCGACAGTTACGGGTGTGACTATTCCTTTCCCGTTCAATGGCAGAATTTGCAGGCGGAACCGGTCAATCAATCGTTTACAGGAGCTGGCGAAAACGTGGCCAACGACGTCGTTACATTTACCATCGTGGTGGATCACGATCCCTCGTCCGCGCCGCAAACCTTGACGCCGTAGATTACTTCCGGGCAACCTCCCCGGCAAAAATACACCCCAAGAGCAAAACATGCCCAGCATCGTAACGAAGACGGGAGACGACGGCACGACCGGCTTGATGTACAATCGGCGCGTTTCCAAGTGCGATCCGCGCGTGGAAGCGTACGGTGCCGTTGATGAATTGAATACCGCCTTGGGCCTGGCGCGCGCCAGTGGTCCGCCCGCCCATTTGGCGGAGCAATTGATCGCCATTCAAAGACAACTGGTCATCGTCATGGGCGAACTGGCGACCTTGCCCGCAGATTTGCCCCGTTATGCGAAGGATGGTTTTTCCCTGGTAACCGCGGAAATGACGGCCGGCCTGGAAGCGGTCGTCGCGGGGATTGAGGCCCAAAAAGTATCTTTCAAGGGTTGGGCCACACCTGGCGCGACGTTGCCCGCGGCCGCGCTGGACCTGGCGCGCACCGCGTGCCGGCGGGCGGAACGGCGCAGTTGGGCTTTGCGCGAGGCGGGCCAGCTCGACAATCTGGAAATTCTTCTTTACCTAAACCGCCTCTCCGACGCGCTGTGGTTGATGGCGCGCCAGGCGGAGCAAGCCGCTCCCGCCTCACTTTAGCAACATGGCGTCGCCGTAGCTGAAAAAACGGTAGCGCTGCGCGATGGCTTCCGCGTAGGCCCGCAGGAGGAGTTCGCGCCCGCGCGTTTCCCCGGGCGCGGCAAAGGCGGCCGCCAGCATCAAGAGCGTCGAGCGCGGCAAGTGGAAATTTGTCACCAAAGCGTCCACGATGCGAAATGGATAAGGGGGCTGCACAAAAAGATTAGTCCGGCCCGACCCGGCGGCCACGCGATCCGCGCCCGTGCTTTCCAGCACCCGCAGCGTCGTTGTCCCCACCGCGATGATCCGGTGGCCCGCCTGTTTGGCGCCGTTGATCATTTCCTCGGTTTCGACACTCAGGGAGAACTTCTCGTAATGCATCGTGTGTTCGGAAATATTCTCCACTTTGACCGGGGCGAAAGTTCCCAGGCCAACGTGCAGGGTGACAAAACACGTGCTGATGCCGCGCAGACGAATAACGTCCAGTAATTCGCTGGTAAAATGCAATCCAGCCGTCGGCGCGGCGACGGAACCGGCGGTTTCGGCATAGACGGTTTGGTATCGATCTCGGTCCGAGGGCTGTTCTACCTCGCGCTTAATGTAGGGCGGGAGCGGAACCTCCCCCAAGGCCGCCAACTCCTCTAAAACGGACCTCTGCCCGGAGAATTGGAGTCGGCGTTGGCCAGTGGCATTGAATTCCAACACGGTGGCCTCAACCGCGGTGGGCTGGCCCTGCTTGTCCAGAATCTGAATGATGGTGCCGGGAGACGCTCGTTTGCCGGGACGGACCATGGCCCACCAATTATTCTCTCCAACTTCTTCTACTAGAAGCACTTCAAATTGCCCATGAGTCCGCGAGTTCCGTCCGCGCAACCGCGCGGGAATGACTTTTGAGTTGTTGAGCACCAAGACGTCGCCTGGTGAGAGGTACTCCACCAAATCACGAAACTGGCGGTGATCCATCTGTTGGGTGGCGCGGTCCAGGACCAAGAGTCGTGAATGATCGCGCTCCCGCAATGGCGACTGGGCAATCAACTCCAGTGGCAATGGGTAATCGAAATCCGAGATCAGCACGAGGAAACAACTATGCCAAAAGGAGATACGAGTGACAAGCCAATTGTGAATAAGTTGTGAATAGAATGTTGGCAACTTCGATGTTGACAGTTTGTGGGTTGAAATGGTATAAAATGTCGAACAATGGGACGGAGTGGGAGAAACAGTGTTTATCGTGACAGATCGCCATAAAGAACATGCCCGAAGAGGCCGTCAGCCAAGTCACTTACAGTTCGCTTTATCGCCACAGCGTGGACGACAAGCGGCGGGTCTCGGTGCCTTTTCGCTGGCGTTCGAGCGAGCCGATCGAGCTGACTATCGTGGTCTGGCCGAAGCATCAAGCCGGCACCTGCCTGCTGGTCTTGCCTCCCCAGCAGTGGATCGAACTTCGGAAGGAGATCAGTGAAATGCCCAGCAGCGACCCATTGAAACCGGTCTTACGGCGCGCTATGGGAGTGCTTTCCATTCAGGCCAAACTTGACAGCGCCGGCCGCATTGCCCTGCCCGAAGAAATGGCCGCCGCGGCGGAGATCAATGGCCAGGCTGTGCTGGTGGGTTGCCTGGACCGGTTCGA
>Ga0182016_10007216_pt1 | contig 11489 bp, 4 predicted proteins | sample 712S2MmetaG_FD_120491 | JGI IMG/M metagenome (GOLD analysis project Ga0182016, IMG submission 120491) | Permafrost microbial communities from Stordalen Mire, Sweden - 712S2M metaG | ecosystem: Environmental > Terrestrial > Soil > Wetlands > Permafrost | place: Sweden: Stordalen | collected...
AGCGATGATGTCGCGCACCACGGGATTCATGTCGCCGGCGTGATTCTCGAGGAACGGACCGATGGCGGCCAGCCGCTCTGCTACCCAAGGGCCGGAATAGAGCAGATCCGCGGCGGCGCGAAAGAGCGCGTAGTCGATTTCGATCTTCGTTCCGCCGAGCGATTGCAGATCTCCGACGGCTTTGCGGTACAGCGCCGCCGCCTCATCGTCTCCGAAGAATTGCAACTGGCCGTCGGCTGGAACGCCGAAGCGAAAAGCGCCGCTAGCCCATGGCGCGGCGCCCTGCCCGGCGCTGGGAACACGCGAATAAGGATCGCTGGGGTCGAACCCCTGCGCACTTTCAAACACCTTCGCCGCTTCCGCGCAAGTGCGCGTGAGGACGGTCACGCAGTCGAGCGAGCGGCAGGCCGGAACCACGCCCGAGGTGCTCAGCAGCCCGCGCGTGGGCTTCATCCCCACCAGATTATTGAACGCCGCGGGCACCCGCCCCGACCCCGCGGTATCGGTGCCCAGGGCGAAATCCACCAGCCGCGACGCGACCGCTATCGCCGAGCCGGAGCTCGAGCCACCAGAGATATATCGCTCGTCGAAGACGCACGAGCAAGCGCCATACGGCGAGCGCGCGCCGACCAGTCCCGTGGCGAACTGGTCCATGTTCGTCTTTCCGGCGGGAATCGCGCCGGCGTCGATCAGGCGTTCGACGACGGTCGCGCTCTTCGCCGGCGAATAGGCATAGGCGGGACAGGCGGCGGTGGTGGGCACGCCGGCCAGGTCGATATTGTCCTTGATCGCAAAGGTCAGTCCCGAAAGGGGCAGGCCGGGCTTGGGCGCGAAGCTGCCTGGCGGCACTTTCGAGATCCAGACTGGGTCAGCGCTCATGCAATAGCCTCCTGCCGCAGCGTGATCAGGTGCTGTCCTGCCGAAACCAGCGCACCCTTGGCGCAATTCAATGTCTCGATCGTGCCCGCCCAGGGCGCGGAGACCGCGATCTCCATTTTCATGGCTTCGAGCACGATCAGCTTCTGTCCGGCCTCTACACGCTGTCCCGGTTTCACGGCGATATTCCACACGCTCGCCGTCACTGGTGCACGCACCGGCCGGCATCCTTCGGGCACCGACTCCGGCGCGGCGGGCGGCTCGTCGCGCTCTTGCGGCTGGACGAATCGATCGGCCCCGGCGGCGGCCCAGCGTTCGCGCTCCTGCTCGAAGGCCTCCTGCTGATGGCGCTTGAATGCCGCGGCTTCCGGTTCGATGGAGCGCAAAAAAGCGTGGTAGTCCTTGAGGCGGAAATCCTGCTCTTCGATGCGCAGCGGGTAGCGCCCATGCGGAAATCCGTCGCGGATTTCAAGCAACTCTTCAGCGGACACCGGTGTGAAACGGAGCTGATCGAAGAAGCGCAACAGCCACGGCGTACCCTGCCCGTAGGTATTCCACATCTGCAGGGTGCGTCCCACGAATTGATATCCGCCCGGACCCTCCATGCCGTAAACGCAAAGATACGCGCCGCCGATGCCGACGGCATTCTCCGGCGTCCAGGTGCGCGCCGGATTGTATTTCGTGGTCACCAGGCGATGGCGCGGATCGGTGGGCGTGGCGACCGGCGCGCCAAGGTACACATCGCCCAGGCCGAGCACCAGATAGCTGGCAGCGAAGACAGTGCGCCGGACATCGTCGATGGAATCGAGCCCGTTGATGCGGCGGATGAACTCGATATTGCTGGGGCACCAGGGCGCGTCAGGCCGAACCGATTGCATGTATTTGCGAATGGCGAGCTGCGTCGCCGGATCGTCCCACGAAAGCGGCAGGTGCACGATGCGCGAAGGCACGACGATATCGTCGAGCTCGGGAATGCGGCGCTCGCAATCGTCCAGCGCTTCGAGCAGCGCTTCGCGGCGCAGGCGTTTGCTGTCGTAATGGATGTGCAGCGAGCGCACACCGGGAGTGATGTCGAGAACGCCCGCGAGATTACCTGCGCGCAGCAGCGCTTCGAGCGCGTGCACGCGGAAGCGCAGGTTGAGATCGAGCACGTTGGGGCCGTACTCGACGAGGAGATGCTTGTCCCCGTCGGCGCGATAAATTGTGGCGCAGGCACTCTTGCCTGCTGGGTCGAGACTCTTCTCGACCCGTCCCGCCGAGATGAGTCTCGGCGCTGCAGACACGAGTGTCTGCGCCACGAGAATCGGTTCTTCCCGTCTCGCGTCTTCCGGCAACTCCGGCCACTCGCCCGAGAGCGACTCGATAGCCGTGTTCAGATCGCGCTCGATCGCACGCGCCTGATCGAGCGAGATCGCCCGGAAGCGCACCAGATCGCCCGGCTGCAACTGGCCGATTTTCCAAAGCTCGGCATCGACGACGGTTGCCGGGCAGACGAATCCGCCCAGGCTGGGACCGTCCGGCCCGAGGATCACCGGCATGTCGCCGGTGAAATCGACCGTGCCGATGGCGTAGGCGTTGTCGTGAATGTTCGAAGGGTGCAGCCCGGCCTCGCCGCCGTCCTGGCGCGCCCAAACGGGCTTGGGACCGATCAGCCGGACGCCGGTGCGGTCGGAATTGTAGTGCACCTTCCACCACGTGGCGAAGAACATCTCGATATCGCCATCGGTGAAGAAGTCGGGCGCGCCGTGAGGCCCGTAGAGTACACCGATCTCCCAGCGGTTCGCATATGGAGGAGGCGCTACGCCCGGACCGGGACAAGCTAAAGCTTGTCCTACATGCAACACATCGCCGGCGGCCAGAACCCGGCCCGCGTGACCGCCGAATCGCCCGAGGATGAACGTGCTCCGGCTGCCGAGATAATCGGGTACGTCGAACCCGCCGGCAATCGCGATATACGCGCGACTGCCCGCCGCCTGCGCGTGCGGCATCTCCAGTACGTCCCCGGCCTCCACCGCAACGGCGCGCCAGGTGGGCAGCGAGGCTCCGAAATCGGCGCCCGTGATGGCGATGGTCGCGTCGCAGGCGAACCGCAGGGTAGGACCGGTGACCGCGATTTCGAGCCCCGCGGCCGATTCCGGATTGCCCACCAGCCGATTCGCCACACGAAGCGCCAGCGCGTCCATGGGACCGGAAGGCGGCACGCCGACATGCCAGTACCCGATGCGCCCCGGATAATCCTGGATGGTGGTCTGCGTACCGGGCTCGATCACATCCACGGCGCGACGCCTATACGGAAAGTCGCGGAGATATGCGGTCAGGATGCCGCCCGCTTCGAACGCCGGGTCGGCGCATACCTGCCGGAGATATTCGAGATTGGTCTCGACGCCCGCCACCTGGCATTCCGCCAGCGCGGCACGCAGTCGCTGGAGAGCGCCGGGGCGGTCGTCACCGTGCACGATGATCTTCGCCAGCATCGGGTCGTAGTAAGGAGTGACTTCCGACCCGGATTCCACCCACGTCTCGACGCGAGCATGGCGCGGCCAGGCCACTTGCGAAAGGCGCCCCGCACTGGGCTGGAAATCCTTGGCGGGATCTTCCGCGTACAGCCGCACCTGGAGCGAAGAGCCCTTCGGCGACACGCGAATCTCGCCCAGCGCAGACATCTCGCCGGCGGCCTGCCGGACCATCCATTCCACCAGGTCAACGCCGGTGACCTCCTCCGTGACCCCGTGCTCCACTTGCAGGCGGGTATTCACTTCGAGGAAATAGAACGCCCCGCTCGAATCGTCATAGATGAACTCGACCGTGCCGGCATTGCGATAGCGCACCGCCTCGCCCAGCCGGAGGGCGCACGAGAGCAGCATGGCGCGCGATTCCACGGAGATTCCGGGCGCGGGCGTCTCCTCGATGACCTTCTGGTTCCGCCGCTGCGCGGAGCAATCGCGTTCCCCGAGAGCGATCACGCTTCCCGCGCCATCGCCGAAAATCTGTACTTCAATATGGCGGGCGTTGGTGACGAACTTTTCGAGATACAGGCCCGCCGTGCCGAAGCTCGCGCGGCTCAAGCGTTCGACGGCGTCGTACGCCTCCGCCAGTTCCGCGCGCGAGCCGCAAAGGCGCATGCCGATTCCGCCGCCGCCGGCCGTGCTCTTGAGCATCACCGGATAGCCGATGCGATCGGCGGCATCGAGGCCGGCCTCGGCGTTCGCCAGCAGTTCCGTCCCCGGCAGCATGGGCACGCCGTTCTCGGCCGCGATGGCGCGCGCGGTGTGCTTGAGCCCGAAGGCACGCATCTGCTCGGGCGTGGGTCCGATGAAGACCACGCCGGCCTGTTCGCAGGCCTCGGCGAACGCAGCGTTCTCGCTGAGGAATCCGTAGCCCGGATGAATCGCTTGGGCGCCAGTCTTACGCGCCGCATCGAGGATCGCCGTGATCGACAAGTAGCTTTGTGCGGGGGGCGCCGGTCCGATGCACACCGCTTCGTCCGCCTGCCGGACGTGCAGCGAGTGGCGATCGGGTTCGGAATATACGGCCACCGAGCCCACCCCCATGCGCCGCAAGGTGCGAACGATGCGGCAAGCGATGGCGCCGCGATTGGCGACCAGGACCTTAGCGAACACTTACGACTTCCCCGTGGCCCAGGCTCTCTTGGAATGGACTTGCCATTGGCCCGCAAACCGCTCCCTTACGGTCGCGGCTCGGAAACGCAGTAAGCCGATACCGAGCCGCGACCGTGAGGGAGTGGTGCCGGGCGCGAAACAGGCGCAGCCCGGTGTTGGCGGGACGGGTCGAGACGAGTCTCGACCCAGCAGACTGAAGTCTGCGCCACATCGTCACAGTGGGCCGTCCCAGATCAGCACCTGGACCGGCGTGGGATTATACGCGTTGCAGGGATTATTGAGCTGCGGGCAATTGCTGATGGCCACCAGCACATCCGTCCCGGCGCGCATTTCCACGTACTTGCCGGGGTCGGAAATGCCGTCCTCGAACGTCAGCTTGCCCTCCGGCGTTACCGGGACGTTCATGAAGAAATTGATATTGCAGGTGATGTCGCGCTTCTCCAGCCCCCGGCCCCATTCCGTCACGCCTTTCAGAAAGCTGTTCCGGCAGGCGTGCATGAAACGCTTCTCGATGGCGTAGCGCACCATATTGCTCTCCGTGGCGCACGCGCCGCCGAGCGTGTCGTGGCGCCCGCAGGTATCGGCCACGATGGTCATGAGCGCCGTGCCGCCCGTCGACATCAGCCTGGTGCCGGTGGTGAGATAAATATTGCGCTGCTCGCGAATGGTGTCCTGCGCACTGTAGCGGTCGGAGTAATTGTGCGCATTGTAGAACAGCGTGTCGACCGCCTGATTCCCCTTCAGGTCGACGATGCGAAAATACTGGCCTTTGCGGACCTCATGTAGCCACGGTTCGCCGGCGGGAATTTCGAAACTATAGACCGCGGCGGCGGGATCGAGGCGGCTCTCCACGATACGGATTCCGCTCATAAAAAGTACCTCTCGGTCAGGGTGAATCCGCGACCGTTCTCCGGGCGCGAAAGCCGGCACGAATCGTCCGGACCGGGCGGAGTGCCTCGGCGGATGGCTAACCGCACCGGTTTGGGAACATATTTCGGATTCGGATCGAGCGGATGCGGGCAGGTATTGAGCACGGTCAGGACGTTCATCTCGGCGCGCAATTCCACCCACGTTCCCGCCGTCGAGTTGCCCGCGCGAAACTCCATGCCGCCGTCCGGTCCCACGCTCACGCGGCTGAAGAGGTTTACGTTGGGAACCAGGTCGCGCGGACCGAGCCCCCACTTTCCCAGTTCCACCAGAAAGCTGTCGCGGCCGTTGCGATGGCACTGGTTGCGAGCCTCCTGGTAACGGCTCTCGCCATATTTCGAAGTCACCAGCGCGGCATTCGAGCACCCCCCGATGGGATCGTGCCAGCCCACCGAGTCGGCCACCACCGAGCACAAGATGCGGCCCATGTCGGAGTACAGCACGAAGCCCTCCGTCAGCCGTGCGATGTGCTGCGCCTTGAGAGTGTCGGCCATGTTGTACCGCTCCACGGGACACTCGAAGTTATAAAAGAGCGCACCTACGTTGGCGCCGCCCTCGATATCGGTGATGCGCAGCACCGTGCCGCGCTTGAGCACATGCGACCAGCTTGCGCCGGGCTCGACAGTCTCTTCCCAAAGGACGGATGCAGGGTCCATCGATACACCTCACCTTTTCAGATTTTTGACAACGCGGGGAGTGTTACGAAATTCGAGGTGGGCCGCAGCAAACGTCCATGGCTGTCAGGCGCAGGAACACGCGAATGGAAATGTGCGCGCGCACTGTGCTGGGGAGCAACATCAGGCTACAAGTATGGCAGAAACCTCGCGCGCGCCCTTAGTAATAATTTTGATGACGCCGATTAACGGCATTCGTCAACGCGCCACGACAAAACGAAAATGGCAGACTCGGCGCGAGCCTGCCATCTTACGTTCCAATATCGGATGCTAGTTGTGCACCGCCAACGACAGGGTCGGCGAAGTTACCCCGTTCACGCTAACCGAAATCGGGTAGGTCCCGTTCGGCAGGGTGGTGGGAATGGTAACCGCCATCTGATACAGACCCGCGTCACCAGGCGTCAGTATGGCGTTGTTGTTGAGGACGGTGATGGGCGCGTTATTTAACAGCACCGTCACATTCTGGGTAGTGGTGTACGAGCCCGTCGATGGGATCGCCACACCGAACGGATTGGCCGGCGTCGTGGCGCCGAAGCCCGCGCCCCAAAGCACGATCGTCTCGCCTGGCGCAGCCGGGATGGAGGCCGTGGTGCCGAACGTCCCGTTCGCCGCAGCCGGGGAGTAGTCCGCGTGAGTCGCCACCGGCTGTTGGGAGGTGTCTCCCGGAGTCTGGCCGGCCGCATTGGCCCACTCGAAGAAGGCCGGATCCTGCCCCTGCGACGTGGACATGACAACGTTGCTGCTGCCGGTTCCGTTGGTGACCATAACCGCCAGGGAACCGAACCCTATATTCGGCGTGAGCACGTTGATTTGCGTAGCGCTGATGTAGTAAATGTAGGCCGGCAGCCCGCCGATCATCACGCTCACGTTGTCGAGCGTGGTGGGTAATGCGCCGGTGGCGCTGTTCTTGATCGAGATGGTCCAGTTGTCGGTGAACCCGGCCGTGGTGAAACCGGTCCCGTAAATCGAAACCCACATATTGGGCCCAATGAACAGCTGCCCGCCGGCCGCGGTGGACACACTGGTGATCGTCGGCGATCCGGACGGTTGATTGACGGTCAGTGTGTAGGTCTTGGTGGCCGTATTCGAACTGGTGTCGGTAACAGTTGCGGTAACGCTGTAGGGACTTCCGGAGGCCGACGTCGGCGTTCCGGAGATCGCGCCGGTGGTAGCGCCGATAGAAAGTCCAGCCGGCAGGCCCGTGGCGGACCAGGTGTAAACGCCGCTTCCGCCCGCCGCCGTAATGGTGGTCGACGTATAGGCCGAACCGAGGGTGGCCACCGGCAAGGAAGCCGGTCCCGTAATTGTGACCCCGGTCCCGACCGTAAGGCTGTAATTCATCGAAGCGGTTTTGCCGGTGCTGTCCGTAACAGTCACGGTAACGCTGTAGGGACTCCCGGTGGCCGACGTCGGCGTTCCGGAGATGATGCCGGTAGCTATGCCAATGGTCAGGCCGGCCGGCAGCCCCGTGGCCACCCAGGTGTACGGCGCCAATCCTCCGCCAGCGATCACGGTGGTGGGGGTGTAGGGCGCGTTCAAGATTGCCGCCGGCAATGTCGTTGGTATCGCCACCGTCAGGACGTTGCTAATGGCGACCGAGTAGGTTTCACTAGTCGCCTTCTGGGTCGCATCGGTCACAGTGACGACCACGCTGAACGGGCTTCCCACGGCTGACGTTGGGGTGCCGGAAATGTTTCCGTTGCCATCGGTCGTAAGCCCGGGCGGCAATCCGGTGATGGTCCAGCTGTAATTTCCCACGCCGCCTTGCGCAACGATGGATGTGAACGGATAGGGCACGTTCACCACGCCTTTAGGCAACAGGCCCGTCATAATCTGCAGCGGGAGTGCCCCAATGACGATGGAATAGGTCACCGACGCGGTAGTCCCATTGGCGTCGGTAACCGTTACCTTCACGCTATACGGACTGCCGGCGAGCGCGGTTGGAGTTCCGTTGATGACACCGTTGCCATTTAAAGTCGAGATGTTCAGCCCCGGCGGCAGGTTCGTTGCCGACCAGTTATAGGGCTTGGTCCCGCCGGCCGCACTAATCGTATAGGTGACGTAGGCGACCTTCACGGTTCCCGCCGGCGGCGCCGTCGGATTGGGAATCGTTAAGGGAGGAGCGACCACTAATGTGTAATTGAAGGTGGCGGTCGCGCCCGTGCTGTCGGTGAGCGTCGCGACCAGGTTGTTGGTGGGAGTGGCGTTAGCCGAGGGCGTCCCGCTAAGCTTGCCGCCGCTGAACGTTAACCCGGTGCCGGTCAACCCGGAAAGCGTAAGGTTGTACCCAGCTCCGCTGCCGCCGGTAGGCGTAAATGTCTGTGAGTAAGCCACCCCCGGAACAGCCACCGGCAGGGTGCCGGGGCTAGGCGTGAGCGTCAGGGCGGGGTCTACCGTAAGAGTCGCGGTCACCTTAGAGGTAGCTAAGTTGCCGTCAGTCACTGTGACTTGGACACTATCGGGCGTATTCTGCGGAGTGGCGGTGCCGGCCGCCGGGGTACCGGTTATGGCGCCGGTGCTTTTGTTGATGCTCAGGCCGTTGGGCAAACCCGTCGCCGTATATTGCAGCGTCGGTGCGCCACCAGTCTCGACGAGATTAATTGGTGACCCAGCCGGAGGATAGGACGAGCCCACGGTAGCCGTGGGCAGGGTGGCTGGGAGCGTGAGCGACGGCGCCGCATACACCTGGATGGTATATTGCTGCGTGGCTGTCGATTGGTTGGCGTCCACCACCTGGACGGTGAACGTGCTCGTGGCTACAGTCGTCGGCGTGCCTGTAATGGTGCCAGTGATGTTGTTGGCGCCGGTCATGCCGAGCGACAACCCGGTGGGCAGAGAGCCCGCGCTGATCGACCAGGTGAAGCTTCCGCTGCCGCCCGCAGTCGTAATGCTGACACCGGCTCCATTCGCGCCGTACTTTATCCCGACAGTGCCATTCGTCAGTGCTCCGGCAGCCGGGCCGGTAATCGTTACGCCTGCCGCGAAGGAGACGTTACTGTAAGTCTTACTGGCCGTGACGAAGGTGTAGGTCGCGTCCGTGGCGGTCACGGTAATGTTGAAGTTGCCGCTCTGCGTCGGCGTGCCGCTGATGGTTCCCGACGAGGCGCCGATTGTCAATCCTGTTGGCTCTCCCGAGATCGTCCAGGTAAAGGTTCCGCTGCCGCCCGTGGCTGTCGCGGTAATGCTGGCGGGATACTTAACTCCCTGCTCGCCGCCCGGAATCGTTGCGGGAGCGCTAACCGTCAGCGCCGGATCGACGGCGATGGTGTAGGTCTGGGTCTTAATGCTGCCCGCGCTATCCTTCACCTGCAACGTGACGCTCACCGCAGTGGTCGCCGCGGTCGGTGTTCCGCTGATGACGCCTTGGCCGCTGCCGTTGGTCGAAATGCCAAGCCCGGCGGGCAGAGGACTGGCGGAACCCGCCGCCACCGTCCAGGTGTAAGGCAGCGTGCCGCCCGATGCGCTGACGGTCGAGACTTGTCCCGTTCCCGGATATCCTACCGAAACGGTGCCAGTGGGGAGCGAGGCTTGGGTCGAAGTGATGGTGAGAGGACCGTTAACCGTCAGGGTAATGGACCCGTTTAGAACGGCTCCATTGGCGTCCGTCACAGTCAGCGGGATGCCCACCGCATTAGCGGGCGTATTCGGCGTGCCTGTCACTGAGGTGCTGGCGGCATTCGTCGGGGTGCTGATGCTTAGACCGTAGGTCGCCAGAGTCGGCGCCGACCAGGTGTAGGGGCCAAGTCCGCCCGTGACGGTAACTGAGTTCGCGCCAAGAGCAGTCCCTTCCGTCCCTGTGATCGTGCCGGTGATATTCGAAAGCGGGGGACTGATGACGAGGCTATAGGTATCGGTTACAGAGACTGCCGGAGTCTCGCTGTCCAAGACAGTCACCTTAACGGTATTAAACGTTCCGTTCGCTGTGGGTGTACCGCTGATCACGCCGGTATTAGCGTTGATGGACAGACCGGCGGGAAGGCCGGTCACCGACCAGGTGTCCGGCGCGGTGCCGCCCGTGGCAGTGATGGTCTGCGTATAAGCCGCGCCTTGTGTGCCTGCCGTCAACGCCGTGTTGTTGGCGGGGGACGAGATCGTTAGGACACTGGGCACGGTTATCGTTTGAGAGCCGTTAGTGATGGATACGCTGACGGCTGTGCTGTTCACGGACGCGGAAACTCCGGTTAGCACCGCCGTGTAGGTCTGGCCCCCGACCGCCCCGGCAGGCACGGTCATAGTGACGCTCCCCAGAGTCGAATTCCCGCTGAGCACTGGGCTCAACCCTGTCCAGACCGGGGCAATCTGGGTAGCCGTGGTTCCGTTAAGGCTGTCGCAGGGCGACCCGCCCTGAACCGCGCATGCCGTCGTGTCGGTGAACTTCAGTTTTGTCGTTGGCGCCGGCGCCTGGCCATTGGCAGTAAAGCTCAACCCAAAATCAATGGTGTCCACCGTGACAGCATTGCCCAAGGACACATTTACGTTGCACGACAACGCAGCGCCTGGAGCGACGGTGCCAGTGGGGCAACTGAGACTGATGGTGTTCGCTGCCCACAACGGAGCTGTTCCCAACAGGCCAGCCAGCAGCCCTAATTTGCACAAACTCTTCAAGGACATTTTTCCTCCGAGACTCCACTCTGCCCGATATAGCGGCTACTGCTGCACTACCGGCACACCCGAAACATCCACGTCCAGCTTGGTACCTTCGTTCAGGCCAGCAGCCGACACACCAAAAACCTTGAGGTTCGCTGCATAGCCCGCCGGGCCAGTCACGTACCCCAGAAGAAGATTTTCCCCCGCACGGATGCTCAGACCATCGAGCCATCCTAGTGCAAGAACCCCCACTTGGCTATCCTGAACCAGGGACGGCGCCACGCCCGCACTGACAAAGTGCAGTTGGGACTGCTGATCGCCCACTCCCAGCGCGACCGCAACGCGGGGCACGTCGCGGGTTACCAGTAAAGAGACGGGCACTCGCTGTCCTCCGTTCGCCGCCGGCTCGGCCGGCCCGAACCGCAGCGTGCCGTAATTCTCGACCCGTGGCCGCGCATCGCTCAGATCGGTTCTGAGATTGCTTTTCATTTGAGTTGCGCATACGCCCCCCAAGGAGGTGCGCTCCGGAGTGGTTTTGTCCAGGCTCACCGAACGGAACAGTGTCTCAACGACGTCCAGGACGTTAATTAAACCGTCGCCACCGCGCGTCGTGGCCGTATCCGCCGGGGCGGAGTCCATGGCGTCGAAGCGGTCGGAACAAGCGGTCGGCGGAGCCTGAAGGTTTACTGAGGTAAACAGTACCTGGACCACGTCCAGAACGTTCACCGCCCCGGTCCCAAAATGCCCCACCGTGTCGGCGGTAAAGGGGTACACGTCGCCCACCAGATAGATCTTCGACATATCA
>Ga0182016_10007219_pt1 | contig 11487 bp, 8 predicted proteins | sample 712S2MmetaG_FD_120491 | JGI IMG/M metagenome (GOLD analysis project Ga0182016, IMG submission 120491) | Permafrost microbial communities from Stordalen Mire, Sweden - 712S2M metaG | ecosystem: Environmental > Terrestrial > Soil > Wetlands > Permafrost | place: Sweden: Stordalen | collected...
ACGATCTGCGCGCCCTCGTCGGGAACGAAGGTCGGGTCTTCCGGCAGCAGCCCGACCAGCTGGCGCCGGCCGGGGCGCGCGAGATCGGCCAGCGACAGCGAGCGCTTGCCGATGAAATCGGGCTTGCTCATCGCCGCCATCCGCCCCAGGCCGAGATCGTCGGGCGTGACGGAGCCGTCGGTGTCCTGGCCGACGATCGCGTAGCCCTTCTCCGCGCGCAGGAGATGCAGCGCGTCGAGCCCATAGGCGACGGCGCCGACCGTTTCGCCGTGGGCCCAGATCGCCTCCAGCACAGCTTCGCCGAAATCGGCCGGAACGTTGACCTCGAAGCCGAGCTCGCCGGTGAAGCTCACCCGCGCCAGTCGCGCCGGTGCCCCTGCGATCCTTCCCTCGCGCACGCTCATATGCGGGAAGGCGACGGGCGAAAGGTCGATCCCTTCGACGAGCGGGGCGAGGATGTCGCGCGCCTTCGGGCCGTTGATCGCGATCGTCGCATATTGCTCGGTGATCGAGGTCGCCCAGACCTTCAGATTCGGCCATTCCGTCTGGCGATAGTCCTCGATGATCGCCGCCACGCGCGCGGCGGCGCCGGTGGTGGTCGTGACATGGAAGCGATCCTCGGCGAGCCGCATGACGACGCCGTCGTCGATCACGTAGCCGTCCTCGCCGAGCATCAGCGCGTAACGGCAGCGGCCGATCGCGAGCTTGGCGAACGCATTGACGTAGAGCCGTTCGAGCAACGCGACCGCGTCGGGGCCGACGATTTCGATCTTGCCGAGGGTCGAGGCGTCCTGGAGGCCGGCGGCGGCGCGCGTCGCCAGGCATTCGCGCTTCAGCGTCGCTTCCTGGGACTCGCCCGGCTGCGGGAAGCGCGATGCGCGCTTCCATTGCCCGGCGTCCTCGAAGACCGCGCCCCTGCGCGCCGCCCAGCCGTGCAGCGGCGTCTCGCGGATCGGTTCGAACAGGTCGCCGCGCGCAAGCCCGGCCAAGGCGCCGAAGCTCACCGGCGCATAAGGCGGCCGGAAGGTCGTCAGGCCGACTTCGGCGACCGGCTTGCCGAGCGCGCCCGCGACGACGGCGAGCGCGTTGAGATTGGTCGCCTTGCCCTGGTCGGCGCCCATGCCGGCTGTGGTGTAGCGCTTGATGTGCTCGATCGAATGCAGGCCTTCGCGCGCGGCGATCGCGAGGTCGCGCGCGGTCACGTCGCTGGCGAAATCGACGAAGGCCTTGCCCGGCCGCTTGGCCGCGCCGCCGACCACGAGCGCCAGCGCGCCGCCCGAACCCACCGGCGCGCCTTCGACCCGCGGCGGTTGCGGCGGCGCCTCGCCGACCGCCTCCGCGCCGGCGGCCAGGCCGTCGGCGAGCGCATCGGCGAGCGCGAAGGCGCCGCGACAGGCCCCGGCCGACCGGCGTCCCTCGGCCCGGTGGGCCGGCAGGAAACCCTGCGCCGACTCGTCGAAGGCGATGCGGCCGCGCGCCTGCGCGTGCAGCGCGACATTGGCCGTCCAGCCGCCGCTCATCGCGACCAGATCGCAGGCGATCGGCTCGCCGGCGCTCGGCGCCCCGTCGGCCCAGCGCTTGGCGATCACAGCGTGCGTCACGCGCTTGCCGCCGTAGGCGCCGACGATCGCGGAATTGGTCTCGACGCGCAGCCCAGCCAGCCGCGCCGCCTGCGGCAGCGCGCCGTCGGCGCTCGGCCTCAAGTCGGCGATCATCGCGATCTCGACGCCCGCCGCGGCCAGATCGAGCGCGGCGCGATAGGCGGAATCCTGCACGGTCGCGACGACGACGCGCGTCCCCGGCCGGACGCCGTAACGCGTCGCGAGCGTGCGCGCCGCTTCGGCCAGCATGATCCCCGGCCGATCGTTGTCGGGAAACACCAGCGGCCGCTCGAAGGCGCCGGCGGCGAGCACGATCCGCTTGGCGCGCACCTGCCACAGGCGCTCGCGCGGGCGCTGCGGATCGGGCGCGGCGAGATGGTCGGTCAGCCGCTCGACCGCGCCGATGAAGTTCTGCGCATAGAGGCCGAAGGCCAGGGAGCGCGAGAGCAGCCGGACGCGCGGCGCGGCGGCAAGTTCGGCCACCGCCGCGGCGAGCCACACCGAGGCGGCGGCGCCGTCGATGCGCGCCTTCGCCTCGGCGAGCAGCGAGCCGCCGAGCTCGGCCTGGTCGTCGAAGACGATGACCCGCGCTCCGGCGCGCGCGGCGGCCAGCGCCGCGCCGAGGCCCGCCGGACCGCCGCCGATCACCGCGACGTCGCAATGGGCGTATTCGAAGGCGTAATGGTCGGGATCGGGGTCCTTGGGCGCGACGCCGAGCCCGGCCGCCCGCCGAATCGCCGGCTCGTAGAGCCTGGCCCAGGCGCCCTGCGGCTGCATGAAGGTCTTGTAGTAGAAGCCGGCCGGCATGAAATCGGCGGCAAGGCCGACGAGCGACAGCGCGTCCCACTCGCGCGACGGCCAGGCGTTCTGGCTCGACGCTTTCAACCCCTCGTAGAGTTCGATCTGCGCCGCGCGCAGATTGGGGGTGACGCGGCCCTTGCCGGCGTCGAGCGCGACGATGGCGTTGGGCTCCTCGGGCCCGAGCGACAGCAGCCCGCGCGGCCGATGCAGCTTGAACGAACGGCCGAAGAGATGGACGCCGTTGGCGATCAGCGCCGAGGCGAGCGTGTCGCCGGCGCAGCCGACATAGGACGCGCCGTCAAACGCAAAGCGCAGCGGCCGGGCGCGATCGATCCGCCCGCCTTCGGCAAGCCGGAAAGCGCCCGTCATCGCCGCGCGGCCGCTTCGACGCGCTTGGCTTCGGCCATGGCATTCTCCGCTTTGGCGCGTTCTCATCTAACTCAACGCCCCCGCGAGGGAAATCCGGATTCGCCGCTTGCGGCGCATCGCCGCGCGGCGGAGCTTGCGCCAAGCTCCCGGCGCGCCTATCTGACGGATAGCCAACCCCGCTTCCCAGGAGCCGGTCCGTTGTTCATCCAGACCGAGGCGACGCCCAATCCGGCGACCCTCAAGTTCCTCCCAGGCCGCCCGGTGCTCGAATCGGGCACGTTCGAGGCGCGCGACGCGGCCGAGGCGGAGGCTTCGCCGCTCGCCAAGGCGCTGCTCGAGCTGCCCGGCGTCGGCGGCGTGTTCTTCGCGCCCGAATTCATTTCGGTGACCAAGCGCGACGGCGAGTGGAGCCAGCTCAAGCCGGCGGTGCTCGGAGTCGTCACCGAGTTCTTCCTTTCCGGCGCGCCGGTGCTCACGGGCGCCCGCGCAGCCGCCGAGGACGAATTCTTCCACGCCGAGGATTCCGAGACGGTCGCGACCATCAAGGAGCTGATCGAGACGCGCGTGCGGCCGGCGGTCGCGGGCGACGGCGGCGACATCGTCTTCAAGGGCTTCCGCGACGGGATCGTCTACCTGACGATGAAGGGCGCCTGCTCCGGCTGCCCGTCCTCGACCGCGACGCTGCGCCACGGCATCGAGAACCTGCTCAAGCACTTCCTCCCCGAGCAGGTGAAGTCGGTCGAGCCGGCGTAAGCCGCTGCGCTCATCCTTCCCCGCGTAGCGGGGAAGGATATTCACCCCATCTCCTCCAGCCGCCCGTCCCTCAGCGTCACCCGCCGGTCCATCCGCGCCGCCAATTCCAGATTGTGGGTGGCGACCAGCGCCGCCACGCGGCTCGCCTTGACCAGTTCCGCCAAGGTCCCGAACACGTGGTCGGCGGTCTTGGGATCGAGGTTTCCGGTCGGCTCGTCGGCGAGCAGAACGCGCGGCGCGTTGGCGACCGCGCGGGCGATGGCGACCCGCTGCTGCTCGCCCCCCGACAGCTCCGCAGGGCGATGGCCCTCGCGCGCGCCGAGGCCGAGGAAGCCGAGCAGCTCGCGCGCGCGCGACGCCGCTTCGGCGCGCTTCAGTCCGGCGATCATCTGCGGAATGACGACGTTCTCCAGCGCCGAGAATTCCGGCAGCAGGTGATGGAACTGATAGACGAAGCCGATCTCGGAGCGGCGCAGCGCGGTGCGTCGGTCGTCGTTCATGTTCGAGGTCGCCTGGCCGCTGATGCGGACCTCGCCGCCGTCGGCCCGCTCCAGCAGCCCGGCGATATGCAGCAGCGTCGACTTGCCCGCGCCGGAGGGGGCGATCAGCGCCACCGACTCGCCCGCCATCAGCGCCAGGTCGACCCCGCCCAGCACCTCGATCGTCGTCTCGCCGCGGCCGTAGCGCCGCTCGATCGCCTCGAGCCGCAGCACCGCCTCCTCACTCATAGCGCAGCGCCTCGACCGGATCGAGCCGCGCCGCCCGCCACGACGGATAGATCGTCGCCGCCAGCGACAGGATCAGCGCCATGGCGGCGACCGCGATCACGTCGCGCGCGTCGAGGCGAGAGGGCAGTTGCGACAGGTAGTAGAACTCGGCGGGGAACAGATTGCGGCCGGTGAGCCAGCTCAGCCCCTTGCGGATCGGCTCGACGTTTTCGGCGACCGCCACCCCGAGGATCAGGCCGCAGGCGGTGCCGACGAAGCCGATCGTCGCGCCGGTGATGAGGAAGATGCGCATGATCGCGCCGCGCGTCGCGCCCATCGTGCGCAAGACCGCGATCGCGCTCGCCTTGTCCTGCACCAGCATGATCAGGCCGGAGATGATGTTGAGCGCGGCGACCAGCACGATCAGCGTCAGGATGGCGAACATCACGTTCGCTTCGACCTGCAGCACGTCGAAAAAACTCTTGTTGAGCTGGCGCCAGTCGGTGTCGATCATCGGCCGCTGCTCGGCGGCGTCGATGCGCGCGCGCATCGCGTCGATCCGGTCGGGATCGTCGAGATAGACTTCGATGACGTTGGCCTGGCCGTCGAGATTGAAAAAGGCCTGCGCTTCGGCGAGCGGCATGAACACGAACGTGTTGTCGAAGGTCGCCATGCCGATCTGGAAGATCGCCGCGACCACGTAGCTCTTGACCCGCGGCGTGACGCCGAACGGAGTCTGCGCGCCGCGCGGCGCGATCAGGGTGATCTTGTCGCCGATCCTGAGGCTGAGATGCTCGGCGAGCCGCGCGCCGACCGCGACGCCCTGCCCGCCGTCGAAGCCGTCGAGCGTCCCCTGGGTGACGTGGCCCTCGATGCCCGGCAGCCGCTCGAGGTCGGCCTCGCGGATGCCGCGCACCAGCGCCGGGCCGGAATTATACGGCGAGGTGGCGAACGCCTGGCCCTCGACCAGCGGCGCGGCCAGCGCGACCCCGGGTACTTTGGCGACCCGCTCGGCCACCGCATTGTAGTCGGTCAGCGGCTTCTCGACCCCCTGGAGGAAGATGTGGCCGTTGAGGCCGATCATCTTCTCCATCAGGTCGTGGTGGAAGCCGTTCATCACCGACATCACGACGATCAGCGCCATCACGCCGAGCACGATGCCGGCAAAGGAGAAGCCGGCGATCACCGACACCGAGCCGTGCGCGCGACGCGCCCGCAGGTAGCGGAACGCGACCATCCACTCGAACGCCGAGAACGGACGGGTCGCCGACGTCGGCGGCGGCGCGGCGGGCGCGGCTTCGAGCGCCGAGGCGGTGGTCATGCGCGCGCTCCCCCTTCCCCCCTTGCGGGGGAAGGTGTCGCGCGCAGCGCGACGGATGAGGGGTCGCGCCGCAAGGCGCGCGCCGAGGTCAAATCGGCGCCGAAGAGCGCAGCGACGGCGCTGACTGGCAGACTGGTTGTGCGACTTGAACAACGCGCCTGACGGCGCGACCCCTCATCCGTCGCGGCTTCGCCGCGCCACCTTCCCCCACAAAGGGGGAAGGGACGCAGCGCACGCCTCGCGGCCAATTTGTTCTTCACGCCTTCCTGCCCAGCTTGTCGATCGCCGCGTCGAGACCGACGAGTTCGCGCTCGCCGCTGCGGCGGTCCTTGAGCTCGACCTTGCCTTCGGCGAGCCCCCTCGGGCCGACAAGAACCTGATGCGGCAGGCCGATCAGGTCGAGCGTCGCGAACTTCGCGCCCGGCCGCTCGTCGCGATCGTCGTAGAGCACGTCGACGCCGCGCGCGCCGAGCTCGGCGTAGAGCCGCGCGCAGGCGGCGTCGCACGCCGAGTCGCCGACCTTGAGATTGGCGAGGCCGACCGCGAACGGCGCCGCGGCTTCGGGCCAGATCATCCCGGCGTCGTCATGGCTGGCTTCGATCAGCGCCGCGGCGAGGCGGCTCGGGCCGATGCCGTAGGACCCCATATGCACGCTGCGCTCCTTGCCGTCCGGGCCGTTGACCACCGCCTTCATCGGCCCGGAATACTTGGTTCCGAAGTAGAAAATATGGCCGACCTCGATGCCGCGCGCCGAAATCCGCGCCTCCGCCGGCAGCGCTGCGAAGGCCGCCGCGTCGTGCTTCTCCGAGGTCGCCGCATAGAGCGACGTCCACTTGTCGAACACGCCCTGCATCGCGCCGACGTCGTCGAAATCGATCGTCGCCGGCGGCGGCGCAAAGCCGAGATAATCCTTGTGGCAAAACACCTCGCTCTCGCCGGTGTCGGCCAGGACGATGAATTCGTGCGACAGGTCGCCGCCGATCGGCCCGGTGTCGGCCATCATCGGAATGGCGGTGAGGCCGAAGCGCGCGAAGGTGCGCAGATAGGCGGCGAACATCTTGTTGTAGGAATGGCGCGCGCCCGCCTGGTCGATGTCGAACGAATAGGCGTCCTTCATCAGGAATTCGCGCGAGCGCATGACGCCGAAGCGCGGTCGCACTTCGTCGCGGAACTTCCACTGGATGTGGTAGAGATTGAGCGGCAGATCCTTGTACGAACGGACGCTGGCGCGGAAGATCTCGGTGATCATCTCCTCGTTGGTCGGACCGTAGAGCATGTCGCGCTCGTGGCGGTCGCGGATGCGCAGCATCTCCTTGCCGTAGTCGTCGTAGCGGCCGGACTCGCGCCACAGATCGGCCGATTGCAGCGTCGGCATCAACAGCTCGATCGCGCCGGAGCGATCCTGCTCCTCGCGCACGATCGCGCAGATCTTGTGCAGCACCCGCAGGCCGAGCGGCAGCCAGGCGTAGATGCCGGCGCCTTCCTGCCGGATCATGCCGGCGCGCAGCATCAGCCGGTGCGAGACGATTTCCGCCTCCTTCGGCGTTTCCTTGAGCATCGGCAGGAAATAGCGGGAGAGGCGCATGATGTTGGAGGCTTTCGAGGATCAGTCGCGCTGAGAGAGCGGACGCGAATCGGAACGGCGCGCGGAAAACCCCGCGCGAGCGGCGTTATGGCCCCATCGAACCGTCGAGGGCAAGTCGCGGCGCGGCCGCGCCAAGCCGCAGGATCACGGTTTCGTGAACGGCCCGGCGGTAACCCAGCGGCGGCCCCGGCGAATGACCCATGCAAGGCCGAGAGGTTCGGCCGGCGGGCGCGGCGAGAGCCGAAGCTCCAGGAAAATCATTGCCTTAACCCGAGAGGACGAACAGCCCATGATCGCCAGGACCGCCTTCACCGCCGCCTCCCTCGCCGGCTCGCTCGCCGTCGCCCTCGCGCTCGCCTCCGCCGCCAAGGCGGGCCCCGCGCCGATGCAGCCGGGCGCCGACAAGTGCTACGGCGTCGCGCTCGCCGGCAAGAACGATTGCGCCGCCGGCGCCGGCACCACCTGCGCCGGCACCTCCACCATCGACTACGACCCCGGCCACTGGAAATACGTCGCCAAGGGCACCTGCGAAAGCATGATGACCCCCAAGGGCCACGGCATGCTGACGGCGATGTAATTCGCCCACTCGCAAGCGTTTCACGCGCGGCCCCGCCAAACGAAGGCGGGGCCGTTATTCTTCTACCCGGGACGGATGGGGAGGTTGGCGAGCAAGCCAATCCGCGATAAAAGTGACCAACAATCTGGTCAGGAGCAGGACATGAGCGCCGTCAGCCTGGCGGAAGCGAAAGCCCGTCTCAGCGAACTCGTTAAGCGCGCTCAAGCCGGCGAATCCGTTTCGATCACACGACGGGGAAAGCCGGTCGCGCAGCTCGTCGCAGCTGAAAGGCCGCGCAAGCGGATCGACGCGAACGCGCTGCACGATTTGACGAAGGGCATGCGCAGACAGGACGAGCCGGCCGGCGAATTCGTTCGGCGCATGCGCGACGAGAGCCGCTATTGATCTATTACCTCGACACGTCGGTTCTCGTCGCCGCTTTGACCGGCGAAGCTGCGACGTCCCGTGTCCAGCGTTGGCTCGGCGACCGCGAACCCGACGAACTTGCGATCAGCGAGTAGGTGGCGACGGAATTTTCGTCCGCGTTGTCGATCAAGTTGCGCAGTGGCCAAATCGACCCGGACCAGCGCGCCGCCGCTCTCGCGGCCTTCGTGAGAATGTGCTCGGAATCCTTGTCCGACCTGTCCTTCGCTGCGGCCCAGTTTCGCGCCGCGGCGCGTTTCGTCGATCAGCATAGGCTGGGTTTGCGCGCAAGCGACGCCTTGCATCTGGCGATCGCCGCCGATTATGGCGCGACGATTGCGACCCTCGACAAACGGCTGGTCCAAGCGGCGCTCGCACTCGGCGTCAGCGCGCTGTCGCCCTGAAACGAGCGCGGCCCGCTCCAGCCAAACGACGCGATCTCTCGTCTTTGGGCGCGCGTGAAGAATCGTGGTAATCGGGGGCGATCGCCCCCGAAACGCCGCATGACCCCGCAAGATTTCATCCGCAAATGGAAGCCTGTCGCGCTGACCGAGCGCGCGACCGCGCAGGAGCATTTTCTCGATCTCTGCCGTCTGCTCGAACACCCGACCCCGGCCGAGGACGATCCGACCGGCGAGCGTTTCACCTTCGAGAAGGGCGTCTCCAAAACCGGCGGCGGCGACGGCTTCGCCGACGTGTGGAAGAAGGGCTTCTTCGCCTGGGAATACAAGAAGAAGAAGCGCGATCTCGACAAGGCGCTCGAACAGCTCACCCGCTACGCCGCGGCGCTGGAGAACCCGCCGCTGCACGTCGCCTGCGACACGCATCTCTTCCGCATCGAGACGCGCTGGACCAACGAGGTTCCGGCCAAATACGAATTCGAGCTCGACGACCTCGCCGAGCCCGAGAATCTCGCGATCCTCCACGCCGTCTTTTTCGATCCGGACAAGCTGCGCTCGGGGCGCACGCGCGCCAAGCTGACCAAGGACGCCGCCGACAAGTTCCAGACGATCTCCGACTCGCTGCAGCACCGCAATCCCGACCGTGAGGCGGTGGCGCATTTCGTCAATCAGCTCGTCTTCTGTTTCTTCGCCGACAGCGTCGGCCTGCTGCCGCACGGCGTCTGGCGCAAGCTCATCGAAGCCTGCTCGCGCAAGCCCGAGAAGAGCCGGGAATGGCTCGAGCAATTGTTCGCCGACATGAAGGACGGCGGCGACTTCAATCTCGAGGACATTGCCCAGTTCAACGGCGGCCTGTTCGACGGCCGCGAGCCGCTCAGGCTCGAACACACCGAGATCGGCCTGCTGTTCGCGGCCGCCAGCCTCGACTGGAGCCTGATCGACCCGACGATCTTCGGCACCTTGTTCGAGCGCTTCCTCGACCCCGACAAGCGCGCGCAGATCGGCGCCCATTACACCGACCCCGACAAGATCATGATGATCGTCGAGCCGGTCGTGGCGCGTCCGCTCAGGCGCGAATGGGAGACGGCGAAAGCGGAGATCGAAGCGATCATGGCGCCGGCGCTGGCCGCTTCCGCGGGCAATGGCAAGGCGGCGAGCCAAAACCTTGCCAAGCGCTTCGAGGCCGCGCGCGCCAAGGCGGAGCTGAGGCGCGACGCGTTCATCGACCGGCTGTGCGCGCTACGCATCCTCGATCCGGCCTGCGGCTCCGGCAATTTCCTCTATCTCGCGTTGCAGGCGGTCAAGGACATCGAGTATCGCGCCATCCTCGAATGCGAGACGCTCGGCCTCGGCATGATCGTGCCGCGCGTCGGGCCGGAAATCCTGCATGGCATCGAGATCAACCCGTTCGCCGCGGAGCTCGCGCGGACGACGATCTGGATCGGCGACATTCAATGGCGAGTGAAGAACGCCATCACCCACCATCCCCGCCCGATCCTGCGCAAGCTCGACGCGATTGAATGCCGCGACGCGCTGCTGACGGCGGTGGAAGAGGTAGCGGCGGGAACCGCCAATCCGCCTCGCCGCGTCATGGCCGGGCTTGACCCGGCCATCCAGGCTGAGACAAGCGGCCGCGGCGCTTGGATGGCCGGGTCAAGCCCGGCCATGACGGCGAGAGACGATAAAACTAAGTCGCCCTCGCGCTTCGTCGAAGCTGCGTGGCCCGAAGCGGATTTCATCATCGGCAACCCGCCGTTTCTCGGCGGCAAGCTGCTGCGGCGCGGGCTCGGCGACGACAACGTCAAGACGCTGTTTCGCGTCTACGAGGGGCGCGCTCCCGCCGAGGCCGATCTCGTCTGCTACTGGTTCGCCAAGGCGTGGTAGGCGCTGCAAGCCGGCCGCGCCAAGCGCGTCGGGCTGGTCGCGACGAACTCGATCCGAGGCGGCGCCAACCGCAAGGTTCTCGAACCGATTGCGGAAGCAGGCGCGATCTTCGAGGCGTGGAGCGATGAGGCGTGGACAGTCGATGGCGCCGCGGTAAGGGTGAGCTTGGTGTGCTTCCAAAGCGGCGCGGTTCCTCACGATAGCCCTCATCCTGAGCCGCCTGCGTCAGCGGGCGAGTCGAAGGACGAGGGCGGCCCCGCCGCGCTGGCGCCGGCGCGCCATGCGCCCTCGCCCTTCGAGACGGCGGCTGCGCCGCCTCCTCAGGGTGAGGGCGTTCTGGGCTTGGGCGCGGTCGAAGTCCGCCGTCTCGACGGACAGTCCGTCGCACGCATCCACGCCGACCTGACGGCGGAAATATCAGACTTGCCGACCGCGCACCGGCTCGCTGAGAACGCAAACGTCGCGTTCCAGGGGCCTGTCAAAGTCGGGGCCTTCGACATCGCCAACTCTGTCGCGCAATCGTGGCTTCTCCAGCCCCTAAATCCGAACGGTCGTCCGAACTCTGATGTTCTGTTCCCTTGGCGCAACGGGTCAGACCTGGTTCGCCGATCGCACGACAAGTGGATCGTAGACTTCGGAGACTTGGATAGAGAGAATGCTTCACTTTTCGAAGCGCCGTTCGAATACGTAGCTCACGAAATAGAGCCGGGTCGTCGGGAAAATCGCGATCGCCAGCGGCGTGAGAACTGGTGGAAGCTCGGACGCTCGGGCGGTGATGTGAAGCAAGCACTCTCTCGGCTCAGCAGGGCGATATTCACACCTCGTGTAGCGAAGCATCGGTTGTTTGTTTGGGTGGATGCGTTGACCCTTCCGGACTCCGCCGTGGTCGCCAGCGCCCGAGACGACGATACAACCTTCTGCATCCTGCACTCGCGCTTCCATGAAGCGTGGTCGCTGCGGCTCGGCACGTCGCTCGAAGATCGCCCGCGCTATACCCCGACCACCACCTTCGAGACCTTCCCCTTCCCCGCCGGCCTGACGCCGAACATTCCCGCCGCCGATACCGCCGCCGACCCGCGCGCGCAA
>Ga0182016_10007224_pt1 | contig 11482 bp, 6 predicted proteins | sample 712S2MmetaG_FD_120491 | JGI IMG/M metagenome (GOLD analysis project Ga0182016, IMG submission 120491) | Permafrost microbial communities from Stordalen Mire, Sweden - 712S2M metaG | ecosystem: Environmental > Terrestrial > Soil > Wetlands > Permafrost | place: Sweden: Stordalen | collected...
CCGAATACGGCGATCTTGCCGATGCTTAACGGCATGGCCCACATGGATATGCTCGCTGCACGCTTCGGCGGCGGCGCCGTGCTCGGCGGTCAATGTGTCATCTCGACGACGCTCGACGACGAGGGCCGCATCCTCCACCTCAATGACACCCACGCCTTGTCGTTCGGCGAATGCGACGGTTCTATTTCGGCACGCGCCAGCGCCATCGCGGCAATGCTGTCGGGCGCGCGCTTTGAGTCTCGTCTCAGCGACGCCATCCTGCAGGAAATGTGGGAAAAATGGGTGCTGATAGCCACCATGGCCGGCATCACCTGCCTGATGCGAGCCCCGGTCGGCGACATCGTGGCGGCCGATTCCGCGGCTTTCGCTCTCGCAATGCTGGATGAATGCTCCGCGATTGCCACGGCACGGGGCTTTGCGCCCCGCGAACCGACCATGGTGCGCAACCGATCCATGCTGACCCTGCCGGGCTCTACGTTTGCCGCGTCGATGCTGCGCGATATCGAGCGCGGCGCGCCGATTGAGGCTGATCACATCATCGGCGATTTATTGCGACGCGGCGGCGGCGAGGCTTGCGACACCGCGCTCCTTCGCATCGCCTACGCGCATTTGAAGACCTATGAGGCGCGCCGAGCGCGCGAGAAGGCCTCGACGACCTAGCCGGAACATTTCACACTGGATATTGTTATTTAGCGACGGGAGGCCAGACATGTCCAAGATCACCTACCACATTGTCGAGCATGACGGCGGCTGGGCCTACCAGGTCAACGGCGTATTTTCCGAGACCTTCCCTAGCCACGACAAAGCCCGCGCCGCGGCGAAGCGCGCGTCGCTTGAGCAGCATGTCGCCGGCGAGACCAGAGCGATTTCCTGGGAGGACGCCGACGGCAAGTGGCATGAAGAGCTGGCGCGCGGCGACGACCGGCCGGAGACCGACGTCGAGGGCTAACGCCGTACCGGCGGAGGACGGTAATGCGCATTGCTGCGCTCGAGGGTTGGACCAGCGACCAAAAACACGTCGTCGCGGCGACATTCCTGGGATGGACGCTCGATGCTTTCGATTTTTTCCTCCTGGTGTTCGTCCTCAAGGACATCGCTCAGGACTTCGGCACGCAAATCACCGATGTGACCTTCGCCATCCTCTTGACCTTGGCGATGCGGCCGATCGGAGCGTATTTATTCGGGCGCGCGGCCGATCGCTGGGGACGGCGCCCTACTTTGATAGTCGACGTTCTGCTCTATTCGGCCATCGAATTTGCCTCGGGCCTCGCGCCGAGCCTTACCGTTCTTCTGGTACTGCGCGCGATATTTGGCATTGCGATGGGCGGCGAATGGGGCGTCGGCGCGTCGCTGACGATGGAATCCATTCCGCCGCAGGCGCGAGGCTTCGTATCGGGTCTTTTGCAATCGGGCTATCCGGCCGGATATTTCCTCGCCTCGATCGTCTATGGCGTGCTGTTTCAGTATATCGGTTGGCGCGGCATGTTCATGGTCGGCGTGATCCCGGCACTGCTCGTTTTCTATATCCGCCGCAAGGTCCCGGAATCGCCGAGCTGGCAGCCGACGACCGCGAGCAGCAATACGCTTGCGATCGTGCGATCACACTGGCGTCTAGGTATCTATGCCGTGTTACTGATGACGGCATTCAATTTCTTCAGCCATGGGACACAAGATCTCTACCCGACCTTTCTGCAGGTCCAGCACGGGTTTGATCCGCATCAGGTCAGCCTGATCGCGGTCATCTACAATCTCGGCGCCATCATCGGCGGTCTATCGTTTGGCGCCATGTCCGAATATTTCGGCCGGCGGCGCATGATTATTATCGCCGCTCTATTGTCGCTGGCCGTGTTGCCGTTTTGGGCGTTCGCAGCGACTGCCGTCTGGCTCGCCGTCGGTGCTTTCCTCATGCAGGTGATGGTCCAGGGCGCCTGGGGCGTGATCCCGGTGCACTTGAACGAATTATCGCCCGACGAGGCACGCGGGACATTTCCGGGATTTGTTTATCAGCTCGGCAATCTCATTGCGTCGGTAAACGCGACGCTGCAGGCCGGCGTTGCGGTCCATTACGGCGGCAATTATGCGGTCGCGCTTGCCGCCGTGGCCGGGACGGTCGCCGTGGCGATCGTCATCCTGACTGCGCTCGGCCCGGAAGCGAAGGACGTGGCGTTTGGGGTGGCGCGCAGCGCGGATCGTCGAATCGCGGCCGCGCCCTCCCCAAGTTCCGGGTGACTTTGCCACGGCTTACTCCGTTTAGAACTTCACGCGCGAACCGGTACGGCAAGAGGAGGCACCAATGTCCCAGACCGTTGCCGACATTTTGGTCGGCGTCCTGGAAGAGATCGGCGTCAAACACATTTTTGGACTGATCGGCGATTCGCTTAATCCGCTCGCCGACGCGGTTCGCCGCAGCAACATCGAATGGGTCGGCGTCCGTCACGAGGAAGGCGCGGCGCTTGCCGCCGCCGGTCAGGCCAAACTCACCGGGCGGCTCGCCGTATGCGCCGGCACAACAGGCCCCGGCAGCACCCATCTCGTCGCCGGGCTCTATGAGGCGTGCCGCGACCACGCGCCCGTGCTGGCGCTCTCCGGCGACATGCCGCGCAAGATGCGCGGCATCGACTTCTTCCAGGCAACCGAGCCCGATTTGTTGTTCCGCGATGTTTCGCTTTACACCCAAACCATTCTGGCTCCGGCGCAAGCGCCGGCCGTCTTTCATCAGGCCATCGCCGCAGCCTATGCGGGTCGTGGCGTCGCTCATCTGACGCTGCCGCAGGATGTCATCGGGGCGAAAGTCGAGGGTCGCATCTCCAGCGTGGCGACCCTGAAGCCAAGGTCGGAAATCGCTCCGAGCGAAGCCGACATTGCCGACATTGCGCGGCGACTGGATTCGGCCGGCAGCGTCGTCGTCATGTGCGGCGCCGGATGCCACGGCGCCGCCGAAGAGCTTCGCGCGCTCTCGGATCGTCTCAAGGCGCCGCTTATCCATTCGGTCAAAGGCAAGGACATCATGCCCTACGACGATCCGCATTGGATGGGCGGCATCGGCATGATCGGCACCAAAGCCGACTATAACGCCATCATGCACTGCGACCTCTTGCTGATGCTGGGCACCGACTATCCCTATTCGGAATTCCTGCCCAGTAAAGGCGGGGTCATCCAGGTCGACGAAAGGCCGGAAGTGCTGGGACGACGGGCCCCGACCATGCTCGGCGTGCTCGGTTCGGTGCGGCCGACGCTGAAACTTCTGCTCGGCACGGTCGACGCAAAAAGCGATACAAAATTCTGGGACCGGGTCACCAAAGAGCGTCACCAATGGGATGAGATGCTGGATAAACAGGCCGATCTGGCACGCAGCCCGGATCGCATTCACCCGCAGGCCGTAGCCCGCACGGTCGGCGACCTCGCCAACCGGGACGCCGTGTTTGTTTTCGACACCGGATTAAATACGCTCTGGTCGGCCAATTGGATACGCCAGAGCGGGTCGCAGCGGGTCATCGGCTCATTCAATAATGCCGCGGTTGGAACCGCGCTCGGTCAGGCCAATGGTATCCAGGCACTGGATCGCTCGCGCCAGGTCATCGCGCTTTGCGGCGATGGCGGCTTCAACATGCTGATGTGCGAGTTTATGACCGCGGTGCACCACAAACTGCCCGTGAAGGTGGTGATTTACAATAATTCGGCGTTCGGGCTGATCACGCTCGAGGCCGAGTCCGTGGGTCTTGCCCCCTTTAAGGAGGGCATTCAATTTCCCAATCCGGATTTTGCGGCTCTGGCGCGCGCTTGCGGCGGTCACGGCTTCAAGGCGGCCAAGCCCGGCGAATTGAAGGCGGCGATCAGCGAGGCACTTAGCGTCGACGGCCCGGCGATTGTCGATGCCGTGGTGGTCGGAAGCGAACTGCCGAATCTGCCGCATATCGCGCTGGAGACCGTCGGGCACTACGCGATGGCGAAGATCAAGGAAGCGGTACTGGCTGTTACCGGGGCGTGACGGCACGATCATTCGCGGCTATCGTGCCGCCGGCTGGAGTGCCGGGGCCGATGAATACGACGATCGTCGAGACCGCGTTAAGCGGCTACGAACTACTGAACGATCCGCTGCTCAACAAAGGCACGGCCTTCACCGAGGCCGAACGCGACGACTTCGACCTGCATGGGCTCCTGCCGCCGCATGTGGCCGAGCTCGACTATCAGGTCAAACGCCGGCTCGACGCCTTTCGCGGGCTCGGCAGCGACCTGCAGCGCTACATTTTTCTGCGCGGATTGCAGGATTCCAACGAAACACTGTTCTACGCGCTGTTGACCCGCAACATCGAAGAGATGATGCCGATCGTCTATACGCCGACAGTCGGGCACGGTTGCCAAGTCTTCAGCCGCATCTTTCGCAAGCCGCGCGGCCTGTTCCTGAGCTTGCCGCACAAGGAGCTCATCCGGAAAATCTTGGGCCATCCGCGGTTCGATCATGTCGAGGCGATCGTCGTCAGCGATGGCGAGCGCATCCTCGGCGTCGGCGACCAGGGCGCGGGCGGCATGGGAATCCCGATCGGCAAGCTCGCGCTTTATACCGCCTGCGCCGGACTGCATCCCTCGACGACGCTGCCGATCATTCTCGACGTCGGCACCGACAATAAGGAGCACTTGGCCGATCCGCTCTATATCGGCTGGCGGCAGGAGCGCGTCCGCGGCGCCGAATACGACGAACTGGTCGAGATATTCGTCAGCGCCGTCCGCGAGCGCTGGCCGCATGTTCTCTTGCACTGGGAGGATTTTGCCATCGGCAATGCCAACCGGCTGCTGAGCCGGTATCGCGACCAGTTGTGTACCTTCAATGACGACATCCAGGGCACCGCCGCGATCGCGGTCGGCACTTTGTTGAGCGCGATCAATGTCACCGGTGTGCCATTGCCGGAACAGCGCGTCGCCGTATTCGGCGCGGGTTCGGCCGGCACCGGTATTTGCGCGCTGCTCTCGCGCGCGATGGTCGAGGCGGGCCTTAGCGAAGCGGAAGCGCGCAGTCATTTCTACCTAGTCGACCGCCAAGGCCTGTTGGTCGAAGGCATGCCAGGCCTGCAATCCTTCCAGACGCCTTTCGCGCAATCGCCCGAACGGGTCGCCCAATGGAAATGCAGGACCGCGGAACGGATAGAGCTTGCCGACGTCGTCGCCAATGCCAAACCGACGGTGCTGATCGGCACGTCCGGCCAGCCACGCGCCTTCTCAGAGGCCGTCGTCCGCGACATGGCAAGCCACGTAAGGCAGCCCGTGATCTTCCCGCTGTCCAATCCCACCGATCGCACCGAGGCGACACCGGCCGACCTTGATGCCTGGACGCAAGGCCGCGCCGTTATCGGCACCGGCAGCCCATTTCCGCCGATCACGCGCAACGGACGGGAATTTCGCGTCGACCAAACCAACAATGCTTATGTGTATCCCGGCATCGGCCTCGGCGCGATCGTAACCGACGCCCGCCGCATCTCAGACGCCATGTTTCTCGCCGCGGCGCGGGTCGTGGCCGCGTTCTCACCCGCCAGAGAGGATCCGCACGCCAATCTTCTCCCGCCTCTGATCGACATAAGGGAACTGTCATTCCATGTCGCGCTCGCGGTCGGCAAGCAGGCGCAAGCTGAAGGTCTCGCCCAGCCGACGTCTGACGAGGCCCTTGCGGCCGCCCTTCGCGCCAAAATGTGGGAGCCGCTCTACGCGACTTATCGGCGCTTGCGCGGCTAAAGCCCGGCCCGCGTTCGCTGGCCGCCACGCACGCTGCTGATTGGCCAGTAGAATTTCGCCGCTCGGTGTACGATTTAGAATTGATACAACAAGCAAAAATCCAGTTTCGAATTATTACAATTACTTTCGGCGTCAGAACTAGATTTAAGTGTTGTCGGGCAATACTTCGCTTGCTACCAACATATTGAAATACCTACAGATTTTTAATCATTCTAAACTGTGGTGGGCGGGACGGCGCGTGTCAGCATTCGATAAATTTGTGGCGACGTCGGTTTTCGCCTTCAGGCGCGAGCTAACAATTGCCACGCTGGCCGTTGCATTCGGCTTTGCCTCTATGTCGGCCAGTCGCGCGCAAGAGCCAGCGCCGGCGGCCCCGCCGGCCAGCAAGCCGGCCGGCGCCGTGCCAATGCCCGAGATCGTCATCAGGGCGCCAAAACTCAAACCGAAGCCGAAGGGAGCACAGCAGCGTCCCACGCAAGTGCCGGCCGATGTTGCCGCGAATGCCGCAACGCCCGCGCAAGCGGCGCTCGACGCCGCGATGACGGAACTCGATCAGGCCCGCGACAACCTGCTGCCAAAAACCGGCGCCTCGACCGCTATCATCAATCGCGCCGGAATCGAAAAACTGCCGCAGGGCGACAATACCCCGATCGACAAGGTGATCCTGCAATTGCCAGGCGTGTCTTACGATTCGGCCGTCTCCAATCCCGCTTTCCACGTCCGCAACGAATACGCCAACGTTCAAATTAGGATCAACGGAGTCGTTCTCCCCGAGGGCGTATCGGGCCTCGGCCCGTTCCTCGACACCAATTTCATCGGCAACATGTCGCTTTTGACGGGCACATTGCCGGCCGAGTATGGGCTGCGCACCGCGGGCGTGCTCGATATCACCAGCCGGAGCTTTGCCGCGCCCGCCGGCGAGGTCAGTCTTTACGGCGGCAGCCGGCAGACCTTTACGCCGAGCTTCAATTATGGCGGCAGCGTCGGCAACAGCGAGTATTTCGTCAGCGCGCGCGGCATCTGGAATGATCTAGGGATCGAGAACCCGACGGCGGGTCTGAATGCGCTCCACGATCAGACACAGCAAGGCAAATTTTTCGGCTACGCATCCACCCTGCTCGACGAATCGACGCGGTTCAGCGTGATCTCGGCTGCGTCCTACAGCGCGTTCCAGATACCGAATAATCCCGCTCAGACGCCGGGTACCGATTTCCCAATACCGCAGCCTGCCGTTCCTCTTAGTTCAACGGCTCTCAATGAAAACGAGTACGACAGCTATTACGTCACCATGGCGTCGTTGCAAAAACACGGAACCGACGGCGATGCGCAACTCTCGGTGTTCTCACGCTATGCCGAAGTTCACTTCGTTCCCGACATATTTAACGACCTTGCATTCAACGATGTGGCATCCGACGTGATCCGGCAAAGCACGCTCAGTGGCGTGCAATACGACGCATCCTACATCTACAGCAATCAACACACGATACGCGCGGGTTTCGCGGTAACCGGCGAGCAAACCAATGTCAGCAACGCCTCGACGGTCCTGCTCTTACCCCTTCCCGTTCAGCCGGCTCCGCCCGCTCCTCCCATTTCGCCGACACAGTCAACCATCACCGATCAGACCTCGCTGCTCGGCTGGAACATCGGCACCTATGTCCAGGACGAGTGGAAACTCAGCAACCAACTGACCGTGAATATGGGCCTGCGTTTCGACCAATTGTATCAATTCGTCGACGCCAATCAACTCAGTCCCCGTTTCGCCATCGTCTATAAGCCGTTTGTTGACACCAGCATTCACGCCGGCTATGCGCGCTACTTCACGCCGCCCTATCAAGCCCAGGCGACACAATCCAACATCGCGCTGTTCGCCAACACGACCAACCAGTCCGACCCTCTGATTCCGACGGTCGATCCGGTCAAGCCCGAGCGCTCGCATTATTTCGACGTTGGCGTGGATCAGACCGTGCTGCCTGGCCTGACCATAGGCCTCGACGCCTATTACAAGATGGCGCGGGACATGATCGACGACGGCCAGTTCGGCGCCGCCGTCGTCTTGACCCAGTTCAATTGGGAACGGGGCTACAGCGAGGGCGGCGAGTTCAAACTCAAATACAACAACGGTAACTTCAACGCTTACGCAAACTTCTCTTACAATATAACGAGAGCGATTAACGCTGAGTCGAACCAGTATCTATTCGATGCCGCCACGCTCGCGTTTCTACAGCATGTTTATCACTACACCGACGACATGCAGCGCATGACCGGCTCGGCCGGCGTATCTTATCGCTGGTACGATACGCTGTTCACTGCTGACCTCGTTTATGGCAGCGGGCTTCGCGCCGGCGATCTATCGGACGGGTTCGTGCCCAATACGCTGCACACGACGCCCTATGCGGTGATCAATGCCGGCATCGCCCAGGATTTCCGCTGGTCGAGCGACTACAAGCCCGCGACCGTGCATATCGACGTCGTCAATCTGTTCGACCAGGTTTACGAATTGCGCGACGGCTCCGGCATCGGCGTCTTCGCACCGCAATTCGGCGCGCGCCGCGGCTATTACGTCGGCATATCGCAGAAGCTGTAGGCGGCGGCGCTCGGAGCATGATCCCGAAAAATGGGAACCGGTTTTCGGATAAAGTCATCCTCCAACTACGCGACGCGGACCTGCGCCAAAAAGCGCTCGACTTCGGCCCGCAACCGGCCGGACTTTGCCGCGAGTTCGCTGCCGGCATTGAGAACAGCCTCGGCGACTTCGCCGGTTTTCGCCGCGGCGTCGGAAACCTGCGCGACACTCGCCGACACCTCGCGCGTCCGTCCCGCGGCGGCATTGGCGTTGCGCGCGATCTCCTTGCTTACGGCATCTTGCTGCTGCACCGCGACCGAAATGTCGGTGGCGTTTTCGTCGAGCTGCACGATGGTGCCGGCGATCGCCTTCATCGCCTGCACCATGCTGGACGTCGTCCCCTGGATCGAAGAGATTTGCTGGGTGATGTCGCCGGTGGCCTTTTCGGTCTGCGCGGCGAGGCTTTTGACCTCTTGGGCGACGACGGCGAAGCCGCGACCGGCGACCCCGGCGCGCGCCGCCTCGATCGTCGCATTGAGCGCCAGGAGATTGGTTTGCGCGGCGACGTCGCGAATGAGATTGCTGACGCTGTTGATCTGCCCCACCGTCGCGGCGAGCCGCTCGACCGTGCCGATGATCGCCTTCGCCTCGCCGCTCGCCTGTCGCGCGATGTCCGCCGACGAACGGGCCTGATTGGAAATCTGCTCGACGGACTGCGCGATTTCGTCCGCCGCCATGGCCACATTGCTGACATTCGCCGTCGCGTCCTCGGATGCCGAGGCGGTCGCATTGGCCTGGGTTTGGTTGTGCTTGGCGGTTTCCGCCATGATCTGGGCGCACTGGTCCATCGTACTCGACGCGCTGTCGAGCGCCTGGACGATATCGTTCACCGCCCGTTCGAAATCCCGCGTCGCCGCTTCCAGCTGCTGGCGGCGCAGTTCCGATTCGCGCGCCCGATCGCCTTCGCTCTGACGCGCCGTCGTCACATCCGTGATCGCCTGACGGAACACGAGTAGCGCTTGGGCCATGCCGGCGATCTCGTCCTGGCCGCCAACGGCGACCGGCACGTTCGCCTCGCCCGCCGCGATCCGCCGCATGGCGCCGCTGAGCAGTGTCAGCCGGCCGACTATGCTGCGGTCGACATAGAACCAAGCGATCAAGCCGGCGATGGTCAGCGCGGCCAAGCTCAGCGCGATCAGGATAATCCGGCCGATCTCGATCTGCGAAATGGCGCGGGCCGAGAGCGCCTGGGCGAACATATCCTGGCGCCGGATCAGGCTTTCCACGGCGCTCCTGAGCCGCGTCGCTTCGCCAAGCGCGGCCGAATAGACTTCCTGGGCCTCGTGCTCCCGCTTCAGCTCATTGGTCCGTTGCACAATGATGCCGAACTCGCCGCCTAATCTCGCGAGCTTGCCGTAGAGCGTCGCGATCTTGCCGCGCTGCTCGGAATCCGGAAGCGCCTTGAGGTTGGCATCGATATTCCGCTCCGCCGCGGCGATAAGATCGCGCATCGGCGGCAGACTCGCGATATCGGTGACCATCGAGGATTCGATCAACAGACCGGCAAAAAGATTGGCGTCGGCTTGGATTTCGAGGAGCCGCCGCAGCGCATCGATTGATTGGTTGAGCTCCGCCCGGCTCTCAATGGCCTGGCTTTTGGTCATCAGATCGAAATTGGCGTCGTCGATGGCCGGCGTAATGGCCTCGAGCAGGCTTTCATGAGCTCTACGGACTGCGTTTGCCAGGGCGCGGCGCTGATCGGAAATCCTGATACGGTCGGCGACGGCGTCGCTGAGCGAGTCTAGGCGTTCCGCCATGACCGAGCGCGCCACGGCGATCTCGTCGCTGTCACTGGCATCGAGTTCCCGCAATCGTGCGATCCTCGCTTCGAGGCTATGCGACTGAGCGTTGATTTCGGAGGCGATTTCCGCTCGATGGCTTTCGTCACCGACCGACATCAGACGCGGTGCCAGGCCGATGAGACGGCTCGTTTCGTCCGAGAGGCGAAACGATTCCACGGTCGCCGGCATGCTCCGCGAAGCGATCTCGCTTAAAGTCGCGCTGATGCTCGACGATGCGAAGAGCGCAAACAGCGATCCGACGACGGTCATGCCGGCGGTGAGGCCGAACGCCAGATAAAGCCGAGATCGGATCGTGCTCAGCCAGGACAAGGCGACGAACCGGTCGGGAAGCCGGCCGACATTCGAAATGAACCTCCGAACGACACTGGCCACCGTCACGGCCCGGCCATTCTGACAAGCCGAACGACCGGCTTGAACGACCCGTCGGCTTGCAAGATCGTGAAGAACACCTCGTCGGAGCCCTGGTTCTTGGTCGGGCCATAGCTCAGCTTGATACCGCCGAGATCGAAAGGTGCCGCATTGACGGCGTCGAGCAGCTTCTCCCGGGTCGGTTCGCCGTCGACACGCTTGAGCGCTTCGACGACGAGCCGGCCCACCAGATAGCCCTCCAGCGAGACGAAGCCGGGCTTGGCGCCGGCGGAGTCGGCTGCGAGCGCCGCCTGATAGTCGGCGACGACGGGAAGCGTCTTGTCCCACGGCGACGGCACGACCTGGCTGATGACGACGCCCGAGCCCTCACTGCCGAGCGCCTGCGCCAGCGAATCCGAGCCGACGAACGAGATCGCGACGAACATCGCGTCGAGCTTGACCTGATGGGCGAGCTTGATGAATTCCGCGACCGGCTGATACGGCGCGACGGTCACCACCGCTTCCGGCTGCCCTTTCATGATATCGAGCAGCGCCGATTTGACCGCCGTGGTGTTGCGTTTGAACGAGCCCGAAGCGACCAGCGTCATATTGCGCTTGGCGAGCGCCCGCTGCACGCCGTCAAGGCCGGCGAGACCGAAGGCGTCGTCCTGATAGAGGATCGCGATCTTGGAGACGCCGAGGTCTTTGGTCAGATGCTCGATCCAAGCCTCGGTTTCCTGAAAATAGGAAGCGCGGACATTGACGACGTAGCGGTTGTAGGGATTGCGCAAGAATTCCGCGCCCGTGAACGGCCCGATGAACGGCACTTTGGCGGCCGTGGCGATCGGCTGACCCGCCTTCGACGTCGGCGTGCCGACCGCGCCGACGAGCGCGAACACCTTGTCCTCATCGATGATCTTCTGCGTTTCGCCCACGGTCTTTTCCGGCTCATAGCCGTCGTCGCGCGATTTGAGTTCGAGCGTGC
>Ga0182016_10007225_pt1 | contig 11482 bp, 11 predicted proteins | sample 712S2MmetaG_FD_120491 | JGI IMG/M metagenome (GOLD analysis project Ga0182016, IMG submission 120491) | Permafrost microbial communities from Stordalen Mire, Sweden - 712S2M metaG | ecosystem: Environmental > Terrestrial > Soil > Wetlands > Permafrost | place: Sweden: Stordalen | collected...
CCTGTTGCCGGCGCTGATCAGCCCGTCGGTGACGTTGCCCGTGCTCGGGGGCCGGGTCGCGCTCGGGACTTGGCAGTCGGTGGTGCTGGTGGACCTGAACGAGGACAACCCGCGCCGGCACGTGCGCTTGAGCTTCGTGCCCGCCCCCGGCGACTGACGCCACCGGGACACCGGGGTGGCGGAACAGGGCCAGTAGGTCAGCCCGACTGGCCGTCCTTGCTGGCCGCATTGCGCGCCATCATCTTCTGCCAGTCCGGGTCGACGACCAGCGGGGCGTCGGTGCTGTGCGCGTTGCCCGACACGATGTCGAGCATGCGACCCGGCGGCACCTCAATGAAGATGCCGTCGGCCTCGGCCGTCAGCTCGCCCTGGTGGTAGATGCCACCCCAGGCGTAGACCTTGCGCCCTTCCTTGCCGGTGTGGCGGGCCACCAGCTCGAGCGGCGCCAGCAGCGGGGTCGGTCGCCGGTAGCGCACCGTCAGCGTCCCGGTCATGGCGCCGGACCCCACCAGAATGTTGCACATGCCCAGCAGCTCATCGAACAGCGCGGCAATGACGCCCCCGTGCACGCAGGTGGGCGGTCCCTCGTAGGGGTAGCCGTAGGTGACCCGGCCCCGCACCTCGCGCCAGCCCTCGTGGCCGACCACCGCCCACACCTCGACGGGTGGGGCGACCGGGTTGGCGAAGCCGATCACCGGACTGGTCGAGAAGACGTCCTGGGGATGGACCTCGGGGGTGGGATGGTTGCGGGTCCGCCGCTCGACCGCGGCCGCCGCCTCGAGGCGCTCGGCCAACGCCGTGAGCTCGGCCGCCGCCTGCACCACGTCCGCTTCGTCGAGTGGTTGGCCCACGGCAACGGAGCCGATGCGCCGTGCCGCGGCGGCGAGTCGGTTCAGCGGCGAGTCCGCCGCCGTCATCGACAGGCCGTCGACACCCGGAAAGCCCCCTCCGGCCGGCGGGTCGTGCGGCCGCTCCTGGCCGCTCACGTGCGGGTGTAGTTGGGGGGACGCTTCTCGGCGAAGGCCTTCTGGCCTTCGGTGGCGTCGTTGCTGGCGAAGACGGGCCAGCCGATTTCGAGCTCGCGGGCCAACCCGTCGACCTCGGACATGCCCTCCGTCTCGCGCACGCTCCGCAGAATCGCCTCGACGGCCAGCGGACCGTTCGAACCGATCACGGCGGCGATCTCCAGCGCTTTGTCCAGCGCGGTGCCGTCGGGGACGACGTGCCCGATGAGCCCGATGCGCAACGCCTCTGCGGCGGGCACCTCGCGGGCGGTCAGCAAGAGCTCCATGGCCAGTGTGTAAGGGATTTGGCGGCGCAGCCGGACCGTCGAGCCACCCAGTGGGAACAGGCCGCGCTTGGCCTCGAAGACGCCGAAGACGGCGCTCTCCCCCGCCACTCTGATGTGGGTGGCCTGCAGGATCTCGGTGCCACCGGCCACGGCCCAGCCCTCGACGGCGGCGATGAGCGGCTTGCGCAGGTCGTAGTGGCGCAACAGGGCTTTCCAGTGCAGGTCGGGGTCTTCGGCCATGCGTGACTGGTACTTCTCGGCGTCACTGCCCCCCATCGCCTTGAGGTCCATGCCGGCGCAGAACGTCCCGCCGGCACCGGTGAGGATGGCGCAACGGATGTCGTCGTTGCTGTCGATCTCCTCCCAGGCGTCCTTCATGCCCACCAGCATCGGCAGGCTCAGCGCGTTCTTCGCCTCGGGCCGGTTCATGGTGACGATGGCGGTCGCGCCATCGCGTTCGAACGTCAGGTGCTCAGTGGTAACCACGGTCCCCTCCAGAGGTACGTGCCCGATGTTCGGTCGGGTGCTGCCGATGCGGACGAAAGGTGCAGGCGCTCGCGCCTAGAGCCGCTCAATGATGGTGCCGGTCGCCAACGCACCACCGCAGCACATCGATACGAGTCCATAGGTCTTGTCGCTGCGCTCCAGCTCGTGCAAAATCGTCGTGATCAGGCGGGCGCCGGTGGCGCCGACCGGGTGGCCGATGGCGATGGCACCGCCGTTGACATTGACCTTGTCCATGTCGGCATCGTGCACGCGGGCCCAACTCATGACTACGGAGGCGAAGGCCTCGTTGACCTCGAAGAGATCGATGTCCTTCATGGTCATACCGGCCTTGGCCAGCACCTTGGTCGTCGCCGCGATGGGACCGTCGAGGTGGTAGTAGGGGTCGGAGCCCACGAGCACCTGCGCCACTATGCGGGCGCGGGGCTTGAAACCCTCGGCCTTGGCCCGGTCCTCGGACATCCAGAGCACGGCGGCCGCGCCGTCCGAAATCTGCGACGAGTTCCCTGCCGTGTGCATGCCGTCCGGCAGCACGGGCTTGAGCTTGGCCAGGCCCTCGGCTGTCGTGTCACGCGGGCCCTGGTCCTTGGACACGACCATCTTCTCGCCGGAGTGCTCGCCCCGCGGGCCTTCCTCACCGACAATGGGTGCTTCGACCGAGACGAGCTCACGGGCGAAGCGGTCCTCGGCCAGAGCGCGGGCCGCCTTCTTCTGGGACTCGAGGCCGAGCCAGTCGACGTCGGCCCGGCTGATGTCGTACTTCTTGGCGATGCGCTCGGCCGCCGTGAACTGGTCGGGCATGTCATAGGGCAGGTCGGCCGGAATGGCCCGTCCCACGCCGGCGGCCGCGTTGGCGCCGAGCGGCACGCGGCTCATGGCCTCGACACCGCAGCCGATGGCCGCGTCGACGGCGCCGGCGGCAATGAGATTGTTCACGAAATGGTTGGCCTGCTGCGACGAGCCGCACTGGCAGTCCACGGTGGTGGCGGCCACCTCGTAGGGCAGTCCGGCCAGCAGCCAGGACGTCCTGGTCACGTTGAAGCCCTGCTCGCCCGCCTGGGTCACGCAGCCGCCGACGACCTGCTCAATGGTGGCGGGGTCGATGCCGGACCGCTTGACCACCTCGACCTGGACCGCGCCCAGAATGTCGGGGGCACGGAGTCCCGACAGCCACCCGTTTCGCTTCCCGATGGGGGTGCGGACCGCCTCGATGAGTACCGGCTGCGCCATGACTGACGTCCTCCTACTGCCACGTCCGACCCACGGCCGGCAGCCCGCGTTGGGCTGTTTCTAGAACTTGTTCTAACTTTAGCACCGGCCCTTTTCGGGCCGGCCCCACGAGTCTGCCCGGACTGTGACACCGGGCGCCAACGCCCTTCCGCCGGGACTCGACAACACTCATCGCCCGAGTCCGGGACCCCCCCGCTCGCGCGACGGGAACATCTCCTGGAGGAGGAACTGTGCCCTGGGCGCAATCACATGACTCGGATATGTCGTCTCCAAGAGACGCATTCCTTCTTCAGCCGTGGTGAACCCGCAGAGCTCATAGAGAGTTCGAATGTCGTCCTGGTCGCGGTCCACGCGCGCTGCCAGGAGTTTCATGGCGAGGAGGTACCTCGGTGAGGCAGCCGCCACGCTCAAGTTGTTCCCCTCGAAGACACTGATCTGGTCAGAATCGCTTCCCGGCATGAACGCCTTGGCGCCGTCGTTGAGCCAATCCTGCTCAAGCCCTAGATCGTCGGCCACCCTTCGAGCTGCCTGCCTCACTTCAGCGGCAGGCAGAAAGGTCGCATCAACATCAATGGTGGCGCGGCGGGCGTCGTAGGCGAGAGCCATTGCTGCCCCTCCAACCACGAAGAGCTCACCCCGAATGCCAGAACGTGCGAGCTCAGCGTCGAGGGCGGTCAGAGCCGCTCGAATGCCATTTCGGTCAAGAAGCGTCACGCGTACGTCAACGAATCCTCGGTGATGAAGACGCCGCGTCGCTTGAATGAAATCGGACTGTGCACCATGGCGTTTGCCTGGAGGGATCTCATTCCCGAAACAAACCACCACTCGTCGAGGAATCGGCTTGGTCCCTCGACCCAGTCTGGAGGACGCATGGCGTGATGGATGCACGAGTACTCCACCAAAGAGGCCAGCAGGGCGTCGTATCGACGGTCGCCCGTCGGGAGCGGGGCGCCCTCGACCATTTCTTTGCGGTCGGCTTCCCCAGCCTTGTCGAACTGCTCAACGAACCGGAAGGCAAGTCGGCGCCCGGCGTCTTCGTCGTTCTCGGCCAGGCAACGGGCCACTTCGGCCCCCACCTCGGAAATCGTCGGCCACCGGAATGCCATTTCTCAATGGTAGGTCGCCGGTGCTTCCGGCCGGCACCCTCAGAGGTGCTTGAGGATCTCCCGGGCGATGACGACCTTCTGCACCTGGTTGGTGCCTTCGTAAATCTGGGTGACCTTGGCGTCGCGCAGGAAGCGCTCGACCGGGAAGTCCTTGGTGTAGCCGTAGCCGCCGAGCAGCTGCACGGCGTCGACCGTGATCGACATGGAGGCGTCCGAGGCGAACGCCTTGGCCATGGCGCCGAATTTCGTGAGCTCCCCCGTCGGGTCGTCGTCGGCCATGGCGCAGGCCCGGTACACCAGGGCGCGGGCCGCCTCGTTGCGCATGGCCATGTCGGCCAGCATGAAGCGCAGGCCCTGCAGGTCGGCGATGGGGGCGCCGAAGGCCTGGCGCTGCTTCATGTACGCCCCGGAGAAGTCGATGGCACCCTGGGCGATGCCCACCGCCTGGGCCCCGATGGTGGGCCGGCTGCGGTCGAGCGTGTGCATGGCGATGGTGAAGCCCTGGCCCTCTTCCCCGATGCGGTGTGAGGCGGGCACGCGGACCTCGTCGAACACGACCTCCCCGGTTGGGCTGCCGCGCAAGCCCATTTTGTCCTCGTGCTTGGCGGTGCGGACGCCCCACTCCTTCTCGACGAGGAAGCACGAAATGCCCCGCCCACCGGCGTCGGGGTCTGTCTTGGCGAAGACGGTGTAGAGGTCGGAGATCCCGGCGTTGGTGATCCAGTACTTGGACCCGGTGAGGATGTAGTCGTCGCCGTCGCGTACAGCCCGCGTGCGCATGGCGGCCACATCGCTGCCGGCGTCGGCCTCGGAGAGGCAGTAGCTGGCCTGCACCTCGCCGGCCGCCACCCGCGGTACGTACTTCCGCTTGAGCTCCTCGGAGCCCCAGTTCAGGACCGGTGTCATCCCCAGCTTCGAAATGAGGACGGTCAGCGCCGTCGAGGCGCAGACCCGGGCCAGCTCCTCGGTCATGATCGCCACCGTGACGGTGTCCGCGCCCGCGCCGCCGTACTCGGCCGGCAGGCCCAGCGCGGGAAGCTCCATGTCCTTGCAGGCCTCGAAGGACTTCCAGGGGAACTCGGCGGTGCGGTCGGCCTCGGCCGCATTGGGCGCGATCTTCTCTTCAGCGAAGGCGCGCAGCGTGGCGCGGAAATCGTTCTGGACGTCAGTCAGGGCGAAGGTCGAGGTGCTCACGCTCTCATTCTCGCAGGCGCCGCCGGGGCGGTGTGCGCCACAGCCGTGGCCGTCGTCAGTGGGCTCTGAGGTGCCGGAGCAACAGCCCGGACAGCTCCACGGGTGCCATTTCGGGGATCCAGTGCGACACGTTGTCGAGGACCTCGAAGGTGTACGGCCCCTGCACGCACTCGGCGGTGTTCTGGGCCGCCGCCCACCCGAAGGCCACGTCCCCGGTGGACCAGACGTAGAGCGTGGGCACGCAGATCGGGTTCAGGCCGGTGAGGGCGCTGTCGTCCATGGCCCGGTACCAGTTGAGGGCCGCCGTGAGGGCGCCCGGCTCACTCAGGGCGGCGACATACATCCGGGCATCCTCGTCATCGAGACCGGTCTCGGCCAGCAGTGTGGCCAAGCCGCCGCCGGCTCCGTCGGCCCCGAGCAACAGGCGCTCGGGCACTTCGGGGGCGCGGTACGCATCCATGGAGGCGCCGTAGGCGGCCTGCGTCGGGTCGGCACCCTGCAGCGCCTCGTGCAGCGCAATCGGGTGCGGCGTCGACACGACGGTGAGGGTGCGGACGCGGCCGGGATGGCGCGAGGCCAGAATCCAGCCCAGCATGCCGCCCCAGTCGTGGCCCACGAGGTCGAACGACTCCATGTGCATGGAGTCCGCCAGGTCGATGACGTCCTGCAACAGGTGCTCGGTGGCGTAGTCGGCCACCTCGGCCGGGCGGGCGCCCTTGCAGTAGCCGCGCTGGTCGGGTGCGATGGCGCGGAACCCGGCCCGTCCCAAGGCCCACAACTCGTCGCGCCAGGCCCACGAGGTCTGGGGGAAGCCGTGCAACAACAGGACGGTGCGGCCCTCGTGCGGGCCGCAGGCCCGACCCGTGAAAGTGAAGCCGCCGGCCTCTATCTCGAGCCGGTCGATCGCCCCGAACGTGTCCACGACGGTGCGTGCGCCGCGCCTAGGCGGCGGAGCCGCCCCCTGCGACGACCTCGTCCGGGCTGCGCCGGAGCGTCTCCTCGGGGACGGAGTCGACCAGCGCCCGCTGCGCCACGTAGTCGTGCGAAATGGAGGAGAACAGCGCGCGACGCTCTTCCCGGACGGCCGCCGGGGCGTCGCCGAGGAAGCCCCACAGGTCGAGGGCGAGCCGGACGTCGTAGACGCAGGGCGCCCGGCCGAAGAGGGCGGCCCGCTTGGCGGCCACGAGGGCGACGCCCAGCAGCACATCGTGCGCGGACTCGCCGTCGCCGAGCTCGAGGTCGTGCTCGAAACGGTGGGCCAGCCGGAGGGCGAAGCCCGAGTCGGGCCCCGGTGTCCCGAGGTTGGCGCCCCGGCGCAGCGTCGGCCCCACCAGCTCGGCCGGACGGGACGTGGTCCATGCCTCGGGGACGTGCAGGTGCCGGGCCGGCCGGACCTGGTCCGCCTCGGCAATGGGCACGAAGGTGGGCTGGGTCATGCGCGGGAGACTAGCCGAGGGGGTCGGCTGAACCCATTCCGTGCTCACCCATGGCGCCGCCCTGCAGCAGGGGCACGACGTGCAACACGACCGAGGACGGGCGCCCGGCATGGTGGAAGATCTCCTGATCGGCCGAGCGCAGGGTGGCCCCCGTCGCCAGAGGCTCCCCCGTACCGGCGTTGCGGTTGAACAGCGGATGGGCGCCGCTCGAGACCTGCAGGCGGATGCGGTGGCCGGCCTTGAAGGTGTTGGCCGTGGGCCACAGACGAATGTCGAGTGTGGCGACGCCGTCCTCGCTCCGCTCGACCGAGCCGGGCGTCAGCCTGACGATGCCGTCGCTCAGGTTGAAGGACTTGCCCTTCTCCGTCACGTCGCACAGCCGCACGAAGAAGTCGGCGTGCTCGAGCGACGAGCGCACGTAGAGCGTGGCGGTCACCGGGCCGATGACGGTGAGGTCGTCGGTGAGCGGAGGGCTGGTGTACGTGAGCACGTCGCGCCGGCGTTCCCGGCGGGACTGCTCCTTGCGTCCGGCCGTGGTGGCGTTGAGGGACGGGCCGCCCACCGACGGTGTCGGGTCGTTCGGGTTGTAGTGGTAGCGGTCCGGAGGGACGTCGTGGGGCGGCGGGGACTGGGCCAGGGTGCCTCCCCGGCCGAGATACCACCGCTCGGTCTTCCCCGCCGGGGGCCACAGGGAGAACTCCTGCCATGAGCGTGAGCCCATGACGAAGACGCGCACCGGGGCGTCCTGCCGCTCTTCGCGCTCCGCCCGTTGCGGCCCGAGCTGGCTGTCGAACCAGCGCGGGCCGTCGCGCACGGTCTCGGCGAACAGCCCGGGGCTGCCGTGCGTCCACGGACCGATGGTCAGCCGGGCCGGTCGTCCCGCACGCCGGAGCGCCTCGTAATCGTCGACCTGTGCCTTGAGGAAGAGGTCGTACCAGCCGCCGATGAAGCTGGCCGGCGGCACGTGCTCGAGCCGGCGGCCGAAGTCGACGGCGTCCCACCACGGGTCCCCCGGCGTGCTGTGCTGGAGCCACTCTTGATAGAAGGCCATCGGCTCACCGATGGCGGCGCTGTCGCACTTCCCCAGCGGCAGGACCTCGCTGGAGCTGGCCACCACCCGGCCACCGTGCAGGCGCGTGCGCAGGACGGCGCGCCACCCGAGCTCCTGGTTCTTGATCTCGTGCAGCCAGGCCAACCCCGTCTCGAGCGCGAAGGCGCCGCCGGGGAACACGACCGAGTCACGGAAGTTCGCCGCGGTGACCTGGAGGCTGAGCGCCCGCAGGAAATCCGGCGCGTCCTCCGCCACCGCCCACTGCGCCATGCCCAGGTAGCTCGCACCCCACATGACGAGGCGGCCGTCGAACCACGGCTGGGCCGCCACCCAGTCGAGGGTGGCCTTCCCGTCGACCTGCTCGTTGCGGACCGGGACGAAGGTGCCGCCGGATCCGAACGTCCCCCGGCAGCTCTGCACCACCACCTGGTAGCCGCGCTCGGCATACAGCCGGCCGAGTGGGCCCATGATCGTGCGCCCGTACGGCGTGCGGATGAGCACCGTCGGCGGATGGCCCGCCGGCGTCTGCTGCGTGGGGTACCAGCGGTCGGCCAACAGCTCGACGCCGTCGGGCATTTTGGCGGTCAGGCCGCGCTCGACGGAGACGTCGGTGGTGCGGGGCGGGGGGAGCTTGACGAGGGATCCTGCCAGGCGGCTCCACACGGTCATACGCGACTCCCCATGCCCCCGCCTCAGGAGGCGTGGAGCAACCCGAACACGATCGAATCGTAGAGGGCCTGCCAGCTGGCCTCAATGATGTTCTCCGAGACCCCGATGGTGGTCCAGGTCCGCTGCCCGTCGGTGGTGTCCACCAGGACGCGCGTGACGGCACCGGTGCCCCGCCCCGTATCGAGGACGCGCACCCGGTAGTCGGTCAGGTGCATGTGGTCGAGCGCCGGGAACTTGGGCCCGATGGCGGCGCGCAGCGCACCGTCGAGCGCGTTGACCGGCCCGTTGCCCTCGGCAACGGCGACAACGCGCTCCGATCCCACGTGGACCTTCACGGTGGCCTCGGTCATGACGCCCTGCAGGTCGTCGGCGCCCGCCTCCGGCGGACCGTCGGCCTCCTGGCGCTGGGCGTGATCGGTAATGACACGGAACGACTCCACCGTGAAGAAGTCGGCCACCCAACCGCTGGCCCGGCGCAGCAGCAACTCCAAAGAGCCGTCGGCCACCTCGAAGTGGTAGCCCTCGTGCTCCAGACGCTTGAGCTCGTCGAGGACGCGCCCGATGACCTCACCCTCGAGCTCGAGCCCGAGCTCGGCCGCCTTCATGGACAAGGTCGAACGGCCGGCCATCTCCGACACGACGACCCGGGTCCCGTTCCCCACCAGGTTCGGCTCAATGTGCTCGTAGAGGTCGGCGCTGCGCGCCACCGCACTGGCGTGCAGGCCCCCCTTGTGGGCGAAGACCGAGTTGCCGACGTAGGGCTGCTGGGGGTTGGGCGCGATGTTGACCAGCTCGGCGATGTGGTGCGCCACCGGCGTCAGTCGCTCCAGGCGATCCGCCGGGATGGTGCGGATGTTGAATTTGAGCGACAGGTTGGGGATGGCCGCCGACAGGTCGGTGTTGCCGGCCCGCTCGCCGTAGCCGTTGATGCAGCCCTGCACCTGGGTGACACCGGCCTGCACGGCCACCAACGAGTTGGCCACGGCGCAGCCCGTGTCGTTGTGGCAATGGATCCCGAGTTGCGCGCTGGTGCGCTCCCGCACGGCGGCCACGGCCTGGCCGATGTCGTCGGGCAGCGAGCCCCCGTTGGTGTCGCAGAGCACCAGCGCCTCGGCCCCCGCTTCTTCCGCCGCGGCCAGAACGGACAAGGCGAAGTCCGGGTTGTGCCGGTAGCCGTCGAAGAAGTGCTCCGCATCGAGGAAGACCCGCAGGTCGTGCTCACGCAGGAAGCGCACGGAGTCGGCCACCATGGCCACCGCCTCGTCGAGGGAGGTGCGCAGGGCCTCGGCGACGTGGCGGTCCCACGACTTGGCCACAATGCAGGCGATCGGCGCCCCGGCATCGACCAGGTTGGCCAGGACGGCGTCGGTCTCGGGCTTCACACCGGCCCGCCGGGTGGAACCGAACGCCACCAGCGTGGCGGTGCTGAGCGTCAGCTCCTTCTTGGCCCGGGCGAAGAACTCGACGTCCTTGGGGTTGGCCCCGGGCCACCCACCCTCAATGAAGGTGACCCCGAGGTGGTCGAGCTGCTCGGCCACCCGCAGCTTGTCGTCGACCGTGAGGGAAAGGCCCTCCTGCTGGCTGCCGTCCCGCAGAATGGTGTCGAAGATGTCGACGGCCTCGGGCAGGTCGGGAACGGCGAAGTCGTGCGCATGGGCGCTGTGGCCGTGGGCGTGGGTGTGCGAGACCCCGCCGTGGCTGTGGGCGCCGCCGGGGGCGTCAGTCGACATAGTCGAGCCAATCCTTGTACTGGTCCACTTCTCCCCGCACGGTGGCGAAGTACATCTGCTGAATCTCCTTGGTGATCTTCCCCGGGCGTCCGGCGCCGACGGTGCGGTCGTCGACGGCGCGGATCGGCACGACCTCGGCGGCGGTGCCGGTCAGGAAGGCCTCGTCGGCCAGGTAGAGATCGGTCCGGATGATGGGCTCGTGGCGGACTTCGTAACCGAGGTCGGCGGCAATGGTCTCGACCGAGTCCTGCGTGATGCCGTCCAGCGCGCCGGCGTCGGAGGTGGGCGGGGTGAAGAGCACGCCGTCGCGCACCACGAAGATGTTCTCGCCCGTGCACTCGCTGACGTCGCCGTTGGGGGCCAGCAGGATCGCCTCGTCGTAGCCCGCCTTCAGGGCTTCCACCTTGGCCAGCGAGGAATTGGCGTACATCCCGGTGCCCTTGGCCGCGGTCGGGACGGCGTTGGGGTCGTGGCGCCGCCACGAGCTGATTTTGCACGAGACGCCGTTGGCGACACCTTCGTCGCCCAGGTAGGTGCCCCATGGCCAGGCCGCCACCGAGACGTTGACCGGGCAAGGCAGCGGGTTGAGGCCCATTTCGCCGTACCCGAGGTAGATGAGGGGACGGATGTAGCAGCCGTCCTGCAGGCCGTTGGCGCGCACGACCAACCGCGTGGCCTCAATGACCTCGTCGACGGAGAACGGCACGTCGATCAAGAAGATCTTGGCCGAGGCGAACAGGCGGCGGATGTGGTCACCGAGCCGGAACACGGCGACGCCACGGCTGGTCGGATAGGCCCGGATGCCCTCGAAGACGCCGGACCCGTAGTGCATGGTGTGCGTCAGCACGTGCACCGTGGCGTCGGCCCAGTCGACGAGCTCGCCGTCCATCCAGATCTTCTCGGTGGTGGTGATCGGCATGACAGCTACAGCCTTTCTGCGATGGCGTCGCCCACGGCGGTGGTGGAGAGCGCTTCGGGGGAGGTGGACGGGTTGGACATGGAATCGGACTGGGCCTCGAGCGCCTTGAGGATGCGCGACGCGGCGTCGCCCTCACCGAGGTGGTCGAGCATGAGCGCCGCGGAGTGGATGGCGGCCAGCGGGTTGGCGATGCCCTTCCCGGCGATGTCGTGGGCGGCACCGTGCACGGGCTCGAAGAGGGAGGGGCCGGTGCGCGCCGGATTCAGGTTGGCCGAGGCGGCGAAGCCGATGCCACCGGAGACCGCGCCGGCCAGATCGGTGAGGATGTCGCCGAAGAGGTTGTCGGTGACGA
>Ga0182016_10007226_pt1 | contig 11481 bp, 9 predicted proteins | sample 712S2MmetaG_FD_120491 | JGI IMG/M metagenome (GOLD analysis project Ga0182016, IMG submission 120491) | Permafrost microbial communities from Stordalen Mire, Sweden - 712S2M metaG | ecosystem: Environmental > Terrestrial > Soil > Wetlands > Permafrost | place: Sweden: Stordalen | collected...
ACCGCTGGGTTCTTAGCATCAACATCAACCCAGGCGGGCCTCAAGGCGGATCGGCTGACCAGTATTTCGTAGGCCAGTTCGATGGCGCCAATTTCACAGAAGATCATCCCGGTTCCGGACCGCACTGGGCCGATTTGGGAGAGGATTTTTATGCTTCCACATCCTTCTCAAACCTCCCCGCCGGCCAGGACCCAATCTGGATTGCCTGGATGAACAACTGGAAATATGCCGCTAAGTCGCCCGCGCTGCCGGGCCGAGGCGAAATGACTACCGCGCGCACGCTCTATCTACGCCAGCCGGCAGCCCACACCATCGCCACGCCATCGCAGGAGCCGCTGCTGCTGGTGCAGCAACCGATCCTGTCCACGCCTTCCTACAAGCCTTCGAAGGCCCTGTTTGGCGCGGCTCCATATTTGACGCTGGCCCAGATCAACGAACATGTCGCCGATCAGAAGCTCACGGGCAGCGTTTACCTGCTGCGCGTGACACTCGATCCAGGGGATGCGGCTGAGGCTGGTTTACGACTGCGCCGCAGCACTGTAAACCCCAACGAGGCTGCTGCGGAAGAAACGATTGTCGGAGTCGACCGCGAAAAGGGGCGCATTTTTGTCGATCGGACGCACTCCGGCAAATCGGATTGGTCTTCCGATTTCCCCGCACGCGTGTCGGCTCCGCTCAGGCATTCGCAGGCGAATTCGATTCGGCTGGAAATCGTGGTCGATCGCAATTCTGTAGAGGTGTTTGCGGAGGACGGAGAGACGGTGCTGACCAACCTCATCTACCCCTCGGCGAGCAGTTTGGGATTGTCGTTTTATTCGACGCCTACGCCGCCTGGAGTTGGACCCGCGTTAGTGCGCAGCGTGGAATTCATTCCATTGGACTAGAGAGTGCTTCAAAGAAAAATTGAGAAAATGCAGGTAGTTGGTTGTGGAAACCCTTGGCAAATTCGCCTCCGAGTGATCTAGATTTAACTCCGCGTTAATCTTCCGCCGCTAGAAAGGTTTAGCCGCTGTTTCCCACGGCGGCACAGGAGGTTTTTGTGCAAAAGCTCATCGCTTCTTCCCTGACAGCGTTGCTTGTTGCGGGTACCGTTCCGATTCCTGCTGGCGCGGCAGGTCATTCGGGAGGCATCCAAACAGCAACTCCGATCAAGCACCTGGTGGTTATCTTCCAGGAGAATGTCTCGTTCGATCACTACTTCGGGACCTACCCAATCGCCACCAATCCTTCAGGCGAGCCGCCCTTCTGGGCAGCGCCAGGCACACCATCGGTCAACGGCCTCACCGGAGCGCTCTTGACAGCGAATCCGAACGCTACCAATGCGGTCAACGGCGCAGGGGCCACCAACCCATTCCGGTTGGATCGTACACAGGCCGCCACAGCCGACCAGGATCATGACTACACTCCCGAGCAACAGGCCTTCGATAACGGCCTGATGGACGCCTTTCCCGCTTCCGTTGGCGTTGCAGGCCCACCGCCCACAGGCGGAGGAATCTTCGCGACGGACGGCTTGACCATGGGTTATTACGATGGCAACACCGTAACCGCCTATTGGAACTATGCGCAGCGCTTTGCCATGAGCGATAACTCCTATGACACCAACTTTGGACCTTCGACGGACGGCGCCGTAAACCTGATCTCCGGCCAGCTCAACGGAGTCATTCAGGACGTCAACCCGGGAGGCGCCATAATTGGCGACGGCAACGGCGGCCTGACGCTGATCAGTGACGCCGATCCGGTAGGCGACGTCTGCTCGACGACAACCGGGGAACGGGTTCAATTCGGCGGCAAGAATATTGGCGACCTGCTCAACGCGGCGGGGATCACATGGGGATTTTTTGAAGGCGGCTTCAATCTCTCCATCGTCAATGCCAACGGGACGACCGGTTGCAAACGCAGCACCACTTCAACGGTGACGAATGTAAAGAAGGCCGATTACATTCCCCATCACCAGCCGTTCCAGTACTACGCATCCACCGCCAATCCAAACCACTTGCGCCCCACCTCGACGGCCACAATCGGCCAGACCGATCAGGCAAACCACCAGTACGATATTCAGGACTTTTTCACCGCCGTCAGCGCTGGAAATTTCCCGGCTGTCTCGTTCCTGAAGGCTCCCGGCTACCAGGATGCACACGCCGGTTACTCCGACCCGCTTGACGATCAGACCTTCGTGGTCAACACCATCAACTTCCTTCAACAGCAACGCGATTGGGAGTCGACCGCCGTGGTCATCGCATACGACGACTCCGACGGCTGGTACGATCACCAGCTTGGTCCGATTGTGAACCAGTCCGCCACCGCGGCCGATGCGCTCTCGGGACAAGGCCTGTGCGGCACTGGCGCGGCGGCTCTTCCCGGCATCAACCCCTCCACGCTGCACGCGCAAGGCCGCTGCGGCTTTGGCCCCCGCCTGCCCTTGCTGGTCATTTCTCCCTGGGCACGGCATAACTTTGTTGACCACACCGTGACTGACCAGTCCTCGGTGCTGCGCTTCGTTGAAGACAATTGGCTCGGAGGTCAGCGCATCGGCGCCGGCTCCTTCGACACCATCACCAACCCGATCGACAACATGTTCAACTTCAATCAGGGCGGCTGGAACGGCTTGCCGTATATCCTCGATCCCAACACTGGCGAAGTTGTCCACGATGGATTCTTCGGCTGGTCCAGCTGGTGGTAGAAAGTAACCGGCAGTAGCGTGCAACAGACCGGGCGCGGGAGATTTCGACCAATCTCCCGCGCTTCGGCTTTGGTATCGTTTTTTAAGGAAAGAGACTCAAACGCTTTGATCACTCGCCGCACGTTTCTGGGCCAGTCGGCCCTCACCGCAGCAGCAGCGCTTACCCAGCCGGTTCTCGCGCATCAGCTCCCGCAATCCGCGGCACTCGCAACTCCGAATCTCGATCCCGGCACGCTGGCGAAATTTGTGGACCCGCTGCCGATGCCGGCCCTCGCCCAACCCGTCGGGCGTCGTCCCGTACCGGGGGCTCACGGTGAACAAGCGCCCTTCTATCGCGTGGCCATGAGCGCCATCTCAACAAAGCTTCATCGCGATCTGCCGCCTACGACACTGTGGTCCTACGGAGGTTCAGTTCCGGGTCTCACATTTGAGACGCGCAGTGGACAGGGCGTGCTTGTCGAATGGGCCAATGAGTTACCCCAGAAGCATTTCCTTCCGATCGACCACAATCTGCACGGCGCGGAGAAGGACAAGCCGGAGGTGCGCGGAGTTGTCCACCTGCATGGCGGGAAAACGCCACCCGAGTCAGATGGATATCCGGAAGACTGGTATGTTCCCGGCCAGTCGCGCACTTATTACTACCCCAACCGCCAAGACCCGGCCCTGCTCTGGTATCACGACCACTCGATGGGCATCAACCGGCTCAACATCTATGCCGGGCTGGTTGGCTTGTGGGTGATCCGCGACGGCGTTGAGGACGCACTCAACCTACCTCGAGGGAAGTATGAAGTTCCGCTGGTACTCATGGATCGAGATTTGCGCCCTGACGGACAACTCAGTTATCCCGTCTCCGCCGACCCCGAGCGTCCTTGGGTTCCGGAGGTCTTTGGAGAAGCCCACCTTGTCAACGGCAAGATTTTTCCTTATCTGGATGTGGAGCCGCGCAAATACCGCTTTCGCATCCTGAATGGCGCCAATGGCCGCTTCTATTACCTGTCGTTGACGCAGGGCGCGGAGATGGTCCAGATTGGCAGCGACCAGGGACTGTTGCCGGCACCGATCGGGGTCAAGCATCTCAATCTCGCGCCAGGAGAGCGCGCCGATCTTATCGTCGATTTCGCACCCTATAGCGGGCAGCAGCTGGTTCTCGAAAGTGAAGCCCTCACCCTTATGCAGTTTCGCGTTGCGCCCAGGGCGGCAGCCGATTCCGCTGTCATCCCGGCCACATTGCGTTCCGCGCCGCGCATTGCGGAGTCCTCTGCTGTGACTACCCGGCGGCTCACCCTCGACGAGCAGATGAACATGGTGGCCGAGTCTATGGGTATGTTGCTGAACAAGACGCCATGGCATATGCCGATCACGGAAAAGCCGCTGCTGAACTCGACGGAGATATGGGAACTGGTCAACCTGACCGACGATGTCCATCCCATTCATCTGCACATGGTGCGCTTTCAGATTCTCGATCGCCGGCGTTTCGATGCGTTTGAATTCATGACCACCGGTAAGCTTCGCTACACCAGCCCGCCCATGCCGCCCGATCCGAATGAATTGGGATGGAAGGATACGGCTCGCGTGAATGCAAAGACGGTGACGCGCATCATTGTGCCATTCGTAGGCTACGCGGGCCGCTATGTTTGGCATTGCCACATTCTGGAGCATGAAGACAACGAGATGATGCGCCCGTACGAAGTTCTGCCGGCTCAGAAATCCATTCAAGACAAGTGATGCCGAGCCGATCTTTCCAGATTATTCTCGGACACGGGCGACGCCGCGAGCGGTGCGAGTCAGGCTTCGCTGCGCGGAGATGCCAAGTTAGCAAGCCAGCGTTTCGATGCGTGAGGGGACAGGACTCTAGTCGAGAATCGTTGTATACGCCCGCCACGGGCCGACCGCCTCGCGATATTCGCCTGCCAGGATCTTCACCACCTGCGAGATGTGGCCTAGATCGTGAACTACCCATGTGGCCAGCAGATTTCCCAACGTCACTTGGCCGAGTTCCGGATGTTTGCCCGGCATCGCGAGTTGGTCTTCTCCGATGTTGAGACTTGTGAGTGTGTGAAGACTCTGGCTCCGCAGTTCGGCGAACTCATCCAGAAGCTCATTTACGTTTTTGCCCGCAATCAGTTTTTGAAACCCGAATCGGTCAAAAGGTTCGAATGCTTGCGTGTCTCCATGCTCGATTATCATGCGGACGCGCGGAATCCAGTCGGTCAGTTCCGCATGCATCAAATGACCCAGAACATCGAGCGAGCTGAACGTCTCCGGCGTCTTCCTGGCAGTCAGCCAAACATCGGATTTACCGCGCAGCAGAGCGTTCATCACGGCAGGCGTCTGGGAAAGAACCTCGAGTCCTTGGTGCAAGTGGAATTGCATTCTGTATCTCCCTGACAGAAGCAACGCCCCCGGCCTTTTGTGAAGGCCGGGGGCAAAACTGTCCTCTGTAACCTGTCCTCTGTAATCTGCTTTACGGCTTGACTCTGACCTTGGGCTCTACGGATAGCCCGGGGCGCAAGGCGTGATTCGGGTCTTCGTTTTTCAGGTCCGTAAAGTCGATGCGGACCGGAACCCGCTGGACCACCTTGACGTAGTTTCCCGTCGCATTCTCAGGCGGAAACAGGCTGAGAACCGAGCCGGTGGCGCCGCCGATCTGCGTCACCTTGCCGTGATAAGTCTTGCCGGTCGCGTCTACTTCGATTTCGACAGGTTGTCCGTTCTCCATGTGCCTCAATTGCGTTTCTTTGAAGTTCGCGGTGATCCACAAGTCATCGAGCGAAACCAGCGTCAAGAGGTTTTGGCCTTGCGCTACGTTCTGGTCTACCTCAACGCTTTTGCGGGTAATGATTCCCGCCGCCGGAGCCACGATCTTGGTGTAGCTGAGGTTGAGCTCAGCCTGGTCGAGTTGCGCCTGCGCCTGCTGCACCTGCGCCAGCGCAGCCTTGGCACGCGCGTTCTGCACTTCAACCTGTTGCGGGCCGGTCTCGGCGTACTTGTGTTGCGCCTGCGCCTGGTTCTCCTTGTCGCGGGCTGCGCGCACGCCATCTCCCGCCGCGCTTTGAGCGGCCTGCGCATTTGCCAACGCCGCCTTTGCGCCATCGTCGGCGGCCACGGCCGCATCCCACTGCTGCTTGCTGATTACGTCTTTCTCTACCAGCGGCTTGTAGCGAGCCAGATCCGCATCGGCCTTGGTGAGGTTGGCCTGCGCCTGGGCAACCGTGGCTTTCGCGCCAGCCAACTGCTGTTCGGCCTGCGCCACACCGGCATGCGCGCTGCTCACATCGGCATCCGCGGAACGCAGATTGCTGCCGGTGTTGATGGTCGTGAGTGGCACGCTTACGTTGGCTGCCGCGGCGTTTGCCTGGGCGATGGCGAGCGCCGCCTGGGCATTCTCAACCGCAACGTCGAAGTCCTTGGGGTCAAGCTCGGCGATTGTGTCGCCGGCCTTCACCACCTGGTTCTCTTCGACGTCCACTTTGATCACCTGCCCGGAGATGCGCGAGCTCACCTGAATCAAGTGTCCGTTCACCTGCGCATCATCCGTGTCCTCGGTGAATGTGGAGTGCCACGAAAGTGCAGCCGCCACCACCACCAGGATCACAAGCACCACCACAATGATGCCTCTGCGACGGCTTGGCGGCGGCGTTGTTTCAGTCTCTTGAACCGGCGCTGCAGGGGCCGGTGTTGCAGTCGTATCCGCCACGTTTACTTTCCTCCCAAATAGTTCTTGTAACTTTGCCCCGCGCCCAGTGCGCGTGCCAGGCTCAGCTTCGCGACATTATGCCGGTAAAGGCTGGCTACATATTGATTGTCGGCTTGCGCCACGCTTTGCTCCGCCTGGCTCACAGCCAGATTGTCGCTTACACCATTCGCATACCGCTGCTGTGCTTCGCTGAGCGCTTCATTGGCCAGGTCAACGCTGGAGCGCGCGACTTCAACCAGTTTCTGCGCCGATTCAATGTCCAGAAGAGCGTTGCGTATGTCGGCATCGATCTGCGCATTCTGGTCGCTCAACTTGTCTTTGTCCGTGTCCAAAGTAGACTGCGCTACCTGCGCCTCGCCGCGCAGCGCAAACTCGTCGAAGAGCGGCACGGTGATGGTGCCCGTGGCGTCCCCGGTCCCATGCGAGTGCATCACGTTGACGCCAATGTCTCCATAATCTCCACTGAAAGAAAGCGTGGGAAATGTGTCTGCAGTGGCCGCTTTGCGCTGCTGCTCGGCGGCTTTCACCTGCTCGACCAACGCAGCCAGATCTTTGCGGTTGGCGTGCGCCTGGCGAATCGTGGCTTCCACATCCAACGCGTCAAAAGCCTGGTAAGGCGCCTTGTCTGCCAGGTTGAAATTCTGCGCCAGGGGCAGGCCGATGGTCCTCGCCAGGGCCAGCTTGTCCTTCTCGAACGAGTTCTTCGCCACAATGAGCTGCTGTTGCAGGGTCTGGTAGTCGACCTGCGCGCGCAGCTCGTCGAGCTTGGGAGCAGTGCCGGCATCGTGGTTGGCCGCGGCCTGGTTGAGAGAGACCTTGGAAGTTGCGACCTGGGCCTCGACGCTGCTGACCTGACTTTCGTCCGCAAGCGCCAGCAGGTAAGCATTGCCCACGGTCAGAATTACCATTTCGCGCGCGTCCTCCGCGCTAAGTTGCGCGGCGGCAAAATTGTGCCGGGCGGCAAGGTAATCGCGCAGGGAAGAGACGTTGATGAGGGACCAGTTCAAAGTGGCCCGGAAATCCTGGTAGCCGAAGGGCCCGATGATGGTAGGGAAGCCTGGAATCCGCAATCCCTCAGCGGCTAAATCGGCTTCCGATACGACGTCTTTGATGCTGGCGTCTACACTCGGCAGCAGCGACTGAAGCTGGCTGAGACGCTGGCCTCGAACGGACGCTGTCTGCGTTCCGCTCAAAATTATGCCCAGATTATTTTTCAGCCCGCGCTGAATGGCGTCGTCGAGCGTAAGGTCGATTGCCTGGCCGGTCGCCTGGCCCGTGGTAACGCTACCCTGATAACTTTGCGCGGTCGGCCCGGCGGACTGAGTGAGCGATTGCGCAAGCGATTGCTCCACCGACTGCGCGCTCGCGGCCAACCCGCACCAGCCCATGATCGAAAGTCCCAGCAGCAAGCTGCAAGGTAGATTCGTGCTCTTTCTTCGATAATTTGACGAGATCAAGGTTATTCAACTCACTTCAGAAGGGCTTCTGCCTGAAAATGTTCGCCTTTAATGGATGCGGAAAGCGTGCGGCAGGGTTCTTAAAGTAGTGTATCCGACGGATCATGGAGGGCAGGCGCCAGATGACAGACTGGCCAAGTTCGGCGCCGCGGCCGGCGTCTGAGGCTGAAACAGGAAAAAAACAGGTCTATCGTCTGTAAGCTGTCCTGTCTCCTGTCTAGTGGGTTGCAGCTTGCAACACCTGCGATGCCAGCGAGCAAAGACCCTGACGGAAGAGCTCGCGCACCGCATCCTGGTTCCAGCCGGCGGCTTGCGGGCCGCCATGGGCCTGCAGCAGGGCCGCTGTCTCTGAGGTCGTAAGCCCGGCGACGGCGCGGAGCACAAAAATGACCCGCATCGCAGTCGGCAGGCTCTCAAGCCAGTTCCGCACGCGGTCGCGATCTGGCCCGGCGATCATGCGCTCCAGTTCATCGCTGGAGACATCGGCCGCATCGAGTTCCTCGTCGCCAATGCAGGTAGCGGCATGCTCCAGGCCTTCCGGGGCGGCCAGGCTTGCCGGATTGCGCTGGGCCAGGGTATCCAGCGCTGCTGCGCAGAGTGCCATGCGGCTGCTCTTGCGCGCGTCGGCGTGGTCCTGGCCCGACGAGAGTTCCGTATTGGCCACCGCCGTCTCCACCAGGCGGATGCTGTCTTCGCCTTCTCCTACCAGCATGGATGCCATCGAGTACATGCCGGCCGCGATCAGGTCGAACATTTCGTCGAGCCCTTCAAGAGCCTTGACTACTGTGGCTTCATCCTTGGGCTGGCCGTCCAGCAGGCCATGCACGCGCTCGTTGAACTCCTGGGCGTGTTCCGGGAGGGGTTTGGCGGGAATCAGGCTTTCATTCGGAGAGATTGCTTGTTTGGACATAGAGAGCGCTCCTATCTTGTGGGGACGGAATTCCGGCTGTGGATATTGCACTCACTCAGTCTTCATCCTCAACCGGGTTTGCCGCAGAGTCAATGACCACTGAGCTGGCCGGGTGCATCTCCATCCTGAAGGCTGGTACAACTGGGAAAGGGGTGGCTCAAGTTCCAATTTGGGTGGTCAACCCGTTAGATGCAGGTTGGAGGCGAAGTGGCGCAGAGCATTCAGGAACAATTCGGGCAGATCGATATCTATGTCTTCGACCAGATTCTACGCGGGAATATTGCGCCCGGAATGCGTGTGCTCGACGCGGGATGCGGGTATGGACGCAATCTTGTGTACGTGCTGCGGGAGGGGTGCGAGGTATTTGCGGTGGACCAGGATGCTGCCGGGATCGACCATGTTCGCCGGCTTTCTGCGTCCCTCCATACGGGATTGCCGAATGAGAATTTCCAGGTTGGGGCGCTTGATGCGATACCGTTCGCGGATGAAATCGCGGATGTGGTGATCTGCAATGCGGTGCTGCACTTTTCCCGCGATGAGGAGCATTTTCGGGGGATTCTGGCGGAACTTTGGCGGGTATTGAAGCCGGGCGGGATGCTGTTTTGCCGGCTGGGCTCACGGATCGGGATGGATTTCGAGCGAGTCAGGGAAAACATTTATGTGGTGGGGGACGGGTCGGAGTGGTTTCTGGTGGATGAGGAGATGCTGCTGGAGTTGACCGAGGAGATGAACGCTGTCCTGGTGGACCCGCTGAAGACGACAATTGTCCAGGACTACCGGTGTATGACGACGTGGGTGACGAGAAAACGCGTGGGTTAGGGGTGACTCGGCGGGCGGGATTTTCTTGGCGATAGAACTACTGGGGAGCGCCCGTTCGGAAGACTACTGCGTAGCCGCGGCGGCGGCAGCCTGTTGAGCCTCTAAACGTTCTAGTCGGGAGTTCAGTTGTAGATTCACCTTCATAGCTTCAAAATTGGCAATAATCTCATTATGCCGGGCTTCAGACAACTTCTCCAGACTGTCCATTCGCACTCCGAGCGCTCTTAGCCCCGGCGAGATGAAATCCTGTAGAACCTGACGAATATCGTCGATTACACTCATTGGGTTCCTTCTGGGCTGCCTATTTCGACCTGTCAAGACTCACTCAGGAGTCGCAAAGTCACTTTATACACACGCACGACTCAGCGCGCTATTGGATAACCCGACCGCAGCTTTCGAATTCGCTGAGATACGCCCCAGGCACTGAAATCTCGCTGCTGGATCTCGCGCTCAGGGTCCGTCTTTATCGGTGCTCACCAGTGCTGCCTTGCGCTCCTTGACTACCGTGTTCACGCCCATCCAGCGGCGTAACTGCTTTTGCGCGGGCTTCTCAACTGCGTAAAGCGCTAGCAGCGCCAAGCCGATCAGCAGCACATAACTGATCCACGGATCGAAACGGATAAGGCCGGTACTTTCCAGAACATGCGAGTCGTGAATCATATTCCACAGGTTGAAGTGGAGCAGGTAAAGGCAATAGCTCGCTTCGCCTACGAATACAAGCGGACTCCAACCCATTGCGTAGGCCAGCTTGTTATTCCCGGCGAGGCCCAGGATGATGCATCCAAACAACGGCATCAGCAGGCCATCGTGAACAACCGCATATGGAACCATCGATCCAAGTGAAAGAATGCCAAAGGTTGCGACGAAACCGAAGATGCCGAGAATCAGGCGAAGACGGCTGGTTCGTCCGATCAGTTCGTCCAGGTTGGCCAGCATCACTCCGAAAACAAAGCTGGCAAGGTGCGGCAGCGGCGTAAACTTCAGCGCCTGCAACCATGGGCCGTAACTCCAGCGGTCAACATGGACGAGGCCGTCGGGGTTGAAAATGATGTAGAGCAAGCCGGGAACCATTCCCAGGCACCACACTACGGCCATCTTCGCGAGATAGGGCGTGGCGCGATCTGGCCGTTTGCCCTTGGCTAGCCAGGGGAAGGCAACGTAGTAGGCTGACTCGGCCGACATGGTCCACGCAGGCGTATTCAGAAAGGTGGCGATCTCTGGAATCCAGCCTTGCAGGAGCAGCGGTGAGAGGACCATTCCTGTCCAGAACATTCCGTGCGTGTGCGACGTGTACTCCGCCGGCACCATGCGCCAGCTCAGCAACAGGCTCAACAGATAGACGGGATAGAGCCGCGTGAATCGGGCCTCCCAGAAACGGCCCTTATCCAGTTCGCCGGCGCGTGCGCGCCCCGCGTAGTTATACGCCAGCACAAAGCCGGACAGAAGGATGAAAAAGCTCACCGACGCATAGCCGGCATTCACCACCGGGGCCAGCCAGCCAAACCAGTTTGGATTGGAAAAATGGAAGAAAACGATGTTAATTGCTGCGAACGTGCGCAGGCCTGTCAATCCGTTCAGCCGTGCTGGCTTGCGCTCATCCATTGGCAGTTAGACGCCCCCGCGAGCTCCTGGCTCCTAGGTTTCAATCTAACCCTGGTTTCGGAAATCGAGACCAGGGGCACCCAGTTTCGTGCGCGATCGTGCGGTCAGGACTCTAGAAGCTGAAAAGCTGCTCTTACGCCGTCACCAGCGATCCCACTTTTTCTCCCATCACCACGCGCCGAATATTGCCCGGCTCGTTCATGTTGAAGATGATCATGGGCAGGTTGTTGTCTTTGCACAGGCTCACCGCGGTCAGGTCCATCACCTTCAGGCCCTGGCGCAGGATCTCCATGTAGGTAATCTCGTCGTACTTCAC
>Ga0182016_10007228_pt1 | contig 11478 bp, 7 predicted proteins | sample 712S2MmetaG_FD_120491 | JGI IMG/M metagenome (GOLD analysis project Ga0182016, IMG submission 120491) | Permafrost microbial communities from Stordalen Mire, Sweden - 712S2M metaG | ecosystem: Environmental > Terrestrial > Soil > Wetlands > Permafrost | place: Sweden: Stordalen | collected...
AGTTCCTGCTGGAGGAGACCGGCGTCGAACTGATGGTGCTGTATGTCATCCCTGAAGTCGAACTGCCGGTGCCGCTGCCGGATCATGATATCGCGATCGTGATCGCGTCCGATTCGGAGGACTGCCGGGAGGCGCTGCGCAAGATCGACCGCGCGGCCTCGCGTTGGCCGCGGCCGCTTCTCAATCCGCCGGCTCTCGTGGGCAATCTCGACCGCGACAAGCTGCATCGTCTGCTGTCCGGAATCGAAGGGCTGGATATCCCGGTGACGGCGTCCGCGACGCGGGCGCAGTTGTCGGAGCTGGCGCAGCCGAATGCGGGGCTTGCGAACCTTGCGGCTGAGTTCGAATTTCCGATCATTGTCCGGCCGCTGGGTTCGCATGCCGGTGTCGGGCTCGCCAGGATCGACGATCGCGCCATGATCGAACCATATCTGGCGCTGCGGCCGGAGCCGGAATTCTTCGTTTCCCGCTTTGTCGACTATGCCGATGCCGACGGTTTGTTTCGCAAATACCGCCTCGCCGTGGTCGATGGCCGGCCCTATGCCTGCCACATGGCGGTCGCCGATCGCTGGGACATCTGGTATCTCAACGCCGGCATGGCCTTCAGCGCCAGCAAGCGCCTCGAAGAGCAGAACTTCATGGAAACCTTCGACCATGCCTTCAAGGTCCGCCACCAGCGCGCGCTGCAGGCCATGATCCACCGGATCGGTCTTGACTATTTCACGATCGACTGCGCCGAGAACCGAAGCGGCGAATTGCTGATATTCGAGGCGGACAACACCGCCGTGGTCCACAACATGGATTCGCCGGACGTGTTTCCCTACAAGCCGCGGCAGATGCGCACGATCTTCGAGGCTTTCGCGGCGATGCTGTTCCGGCGCGGGCAGGGCCGCGAGCGCGCGGCCTGACGCCGCCTTGCGGCCGGCGCCAGGCAGATGGCGGCCGAAAATGCTAGCCTGCGGGCATCGCCTGATTCGAAAGCGATCCGGCGGCTCCCGGTGACTTCCGGTGACTTGGGTCTTGCCGGGCTTCGGATGACTTTCGCGATGGCCCGTGGCCCGGAAAGACGGCTTGTTGTCGGCGCAGTGGAACAAAAGATCTGGACCGATGCCGAACCTGTCGCGCCTGCAGCGGCAGGCCGACAGCTGTTTTCAACAGGGCGATTTCGACCGGACGGAAAAGCTGTGCGCCGGGATATTGCAGCACCGGCCGCAGGATTTCGACGCGCTGCACCTGCTTGGCCTGCTCAATTTCCAGCGCCGCCGCCTGGTAGAGGCGCTGCATTTCCTTTCCGCAGCGCTCAAGGCCAATTCGACCTCCGCCGAGGCGATGTCCAATCTCGGGCTGGCGCTGCAGGCGGCCGGACGCTGCGAGGAGGCCATTTCGAGCTATCGCAATGCGCTGCGGCTGGCGCCGGATCATCCGGAGATTCTCTACAATCTGGGCAACGCCTGTCTTGAACTCGGCCGCGATGCCGAGGCGCTTTCCGCCTACGACGACGTGCTGGCGATCGCGCCGGGCCATGTCGGCGCGCTTGTCAACCGCGGCAATGCGCTGCTGCGCTTCAACCGGCCGGTCGAGGCGATGGCGAGCTACGATGCCGCGCTGGCGGCGATGCCGGGTCATCCGCAAATCCTGACCAATCGCGGCCACGCGCTGCGGCGCCTCGACCGGCCGGGCGAGGCGCTGGCGGATTTCAGGGCGGCGCTCGGAGCCGCGCCGGAATTTGCCGAAGCCCATTTCGAAGCCGCGATGGCGCATCTCACCCTGGGCGATTTCGATGCCGGCTGGAAAGCCTATGAATGGCGCTGGAAGACCGCGGCCTTTGCCCGGCACCGCCGCCATTCGGCAACGCCGCCATGGCTGGGGGAGCAGCCGATCTCCGGCAAGACCATCCTGCTCGAGGCCGAGCAGGGTTTTGGCGATACCATCCAGTTCATGCGCTATGCGCCATTGCTGGCAAGCCGGGGGGCAAAGGTAATCTGCGCGGTCCAGCCGGAACTGCTGCCGCTATTGAGCCAGTTCGACGGCGTCACGGTGACCGCTTGCGGCGCACCGCTTGCGCCCTTCGACCTGCATTGTCCCTTGCTCAGCCTTCCGCTCGCCTTGCAAACCCGCCCCGCGACGATCCCGGCTTCCGTCCCCTACCTCTCCGCGACCGCCGAGCGGCTGGACCATTGGCGCGACCGTCTGCCGCCCGCCCAGCGGCGCGCCGGATTTGTCTGGTCGGGCTCGCCGTCGCACAAGAATGACAACAACCGCTCGATCGCGCTGGCGCGGCTGGCGGGTCTGTTCGAGGATGCGCCGCTGCAATGTCTTGGGCTGCAGACCGATCTGCGCGCGGCGGACCGCGAGGTTCTCGCAGGCTTGCCCGGTCTGATCGATCTCGGCCAGGGCATCCGCGATTTCGCCGATACTGCCGCCATCATCGCCCTGCTCGACGTCATCGTGTCGGTCGATACCGCGGCGGCGCATCTGGCCGGCGCGCTGGGCAAGCCGGTCATGATCCTGCTGCCTCATGCCGCGGATTTTCGCTGGATGCGCGGTCGCGACGACACCCCCTGGTACCCGACGGCGAAGCTGTTCCGGCAGCCGGCCTTTGGTGACTGGGACAGCGTCATTGCCCGGGTTGGCGATGAATTGCGGCATTGGAAATAGTTCAGCGATCGAAACACGACCGGCTCGGGGTGCTGATCATCCGGTCATCCCCGATCGCGTCGGGGACAGGCGCCGGATGATGACGGCTTGAAGGTGCGGCGCGGTCGTCCTTACGGCGAATTCAGCCAGGCCGGCGTTTCCATTGCGTTTACCGAAGGCCCGCGAATCAACTAGAGATGGTCGACAGGGTCGGATGTGAAGTGCCATGAGCCGTCGCGAGCGCCGGGCCGATGCTAAGCGCGCCAAAGCCGGCATCAGGCCCGCTGCGCCGGCCGTGGATCCGACTCCGGGTGCGGCGGTTCTGGCGCACATGCGGTCCGGACGCTATCTCGACGCCCAGCATTGCTGTGCTCAGGCACTCGAGGCCAGTCCGGAAAATCCCGAACTGCTGCATCTCATGGCCTTGGTGTGCTTCAACGCCAGGCAGTTCGATCACGCGGTGGAATGGGCATCGCGCGCGATCAGGAAGGACCCCAGGCCGGCCTATCTGACGACCTTGGGAACCGCGCTGTTGAACCTCGGGCGTCACGACGAGGCGCTGAAGGTCTTCGACAAGGCGGTGCAGCTAAAGCCTGACGATGCCGGACTATGGAGCAATTTCGGCGATGCGCTGGTCGAGGCTGGACGCGTTGCGGATGCGCTTGTCTGCTTTGCGCGGGCGGTGCAGATGGATCCCCGCCAACACAATGCGGCCTACAAGTGCGGCGTGCTGCTGCAGCAGCAGGAACGGTTCGCCGAAGCTCTCGTCCATTTCGACGCCTGCGAGCGATTGCAGCCGGGTCGGGCGCCGACATTGCAGCAGCGGGCGCTGGTGCTGCATGCGCTCGGCAGGTTCGAGGAATCGCTGCGCGACAACCGGCGGGCGCATCAGCTCGATCCGGAAAATCCGTTCATCCGCAACAATCTCGGCCGCGACCTCATGCATCTCGGCCGCCATGACGAGGCGCTGCGGTGGTTCGAGGCGGCGCTTCAGGTCCGGCCGGGCTTCATCGAGGCCCTCAACAACAAGGCATTCTCGCTCGCGCAGCTGCATCGCTTCGAAGAGGCCTTCGCGGTCTATTCGCAATCGAAAGCGCTCGATCCGGATCATGCGGGGACCGGCTGGAATCTGGCGTTGCTGCAGCTGCTGACCGGAAATTTCGCCGATGGCTGGACCGGCCGCGAAGCGCGTTTCAAGCTGCCGTCGCTTCCGGTGGTTTACCCGAACTTCCCGCAGCCGCGATGGTCCGGCGACCCGGACATCGCAGGCAAAACCATCCTGCTCTATGCCGATGAGGGGCTCGGCGACGCGATCCAGTTCGCGCGCTATGTGCCGATGGTGGCGGCGTGCGGCGCGCGCGTCGTGCTCGGCGTCCAAGAAGCGCTGCAACCGCTGCTGTCGGGTCTTTCGGGCGTGGCGCAGTGCGTTGCCAGGTCGGCCGCCTTGCCCGCCTTCGATCTCTATTGTCCGATCTCGAGCCTGCCGCTGGCGTTTCGGACCAGCCTCGACACGATTCCGGCACAAGCGCGCTATCTGCCACCGCTCCCGGATCATGCCTTGCAAACCTGGCAGGATCGCCTCGGCGCCCGTGACGGATTGCGGGTGGGCCTCGTCTGGTCCGGCAATCCCAGGCACGCCAACGATCGCAACCGTTCTGTTTCGCTGCGGATGCTGACCAAAATACTTGATGTCGATGCCAAATTCGTCAGCCTGCAGAAGGATCCGAAGCCGGAGGACCGGGCGACCCTGACGGGGACCGGCATCATCGACTGGACGATGCACCTGACGGACTTCATCGAGACGGCCGCGCTGGTGTCATGCCTGGACCTGGTGATCACGGTCGACACCAGCGTCGCTCACCTTGCCGCCGCCCTCGGCAAGCCGACCTGGATCCTGTTGCCCTACACGCCGGACTATCGATGGCTGCTGGGCCGCGACGACAGCCCCTGGTACCCGACGGCGCGTCTGTTCCGGCAGACCGCGAGCCGGGAATACGGCGGCGTGCTGGACCGTGTGCGCCGCGAACTGGCGGCGCTGGTTCGGGCGTCGGACCAGAACGCGTAGGGCTGGCCTTCATCGAGAATGACAAGCGGATGGATCGCCTTGCTCACCGGAACGGCGGGCCGGCGTTAGGATTTCATTAACCACGCCTATTTACTGTTTGGTCAGAATTGCTGGCGACTTCCGCCGCTTTCGGAGCGCTTCATGACCGAGCAGATTCACCTCGTGGTGGCCACGCCGTGCTTCGGCGGGCAGGTTTCCAGCATCTATGCCAGCTCCATTTTCCAGCTGCAGAGCGCGGTGCGCGCCAAGTCCAACATCGACCTCAAGGTGCTGCTGCGCGACGGCGACGCCCTGATCACCCGGGCGCGCGCCAACCTGATGACCCAGTTCCTCGACGACCCCGCCGCGACCCATTTCCTGTTCATCGATGCGGATATCGGCTTTACGCCCGAGCAGGTGTTCCGGCTGATCGAATCCGGCGCGGACATGGTGGCCGGCGTCTATCCGATCAAGCGCATAAATTGGGAAAAGGTGAAGCGAGTGATCGAGAACCGGCGGCCGATGCCTGCGGCCGCGCTCGACTACGTGCTGGAGGTCAACGATCCCGATCATGTTGCCGTCGTCAACGGCTTTACCCGGGTGCGCTATGCCGGGACCGGTTTTCTGATGATCCGCCGCCAGGTGTTCGAGAAGATGTGCGCCCATCCCGGCTACGCTTCGCTGCAGTTCTTTCGTGAACATTCGGTCGATGCGCTGGCGGGAAGCCGCAACCGGTTTGCGCTGTTCGAATGCATGATCGATTCCGGCACCGGAACCTATCTCAGCGAGGATTTTGCGTTCTGCAAACGCTGGACCGATATCGGCGGCGAAATCTGGGTCGATCTCGAGAGCCGTCTCGATCATGTCGGCCCATCGGTGTTCCACGGCGATGTCTCGTCGCAGTTTGCCGCCCCCGCCCTTGCCTCCGATGCGGCGTGACATGCGATCGGCTTGCCCCGAGCAGACCCCGTCGGCGGGCGCTGATTGCGCCGACCGGATCGGCGTCGCCAGGCTGACCAAGATGGCGGTGGCCGGGACCGATCTTCGCCCGCTATGGCAGGATCTGATCGCCAAGGTGGTCGACGGCACCGCCGAAGCCGGCGAGGGGCTCGATCTGTCGCTGATCGCGCAACTGCTCGGCGACAAGCAGGCCGGTCTGGCGATCCAGCATGAGATCCTTGCCTCGCATCGATTGTTCCGCTCGCCCTGCGCGGTGCCGCAACCCCACCTGCGGGTGCTGGCGCTGGCGGCGGCGACCGATATGGGCAGCAACACGCCGATCGAGTTCTTGCTGCAGGAATCCGCCATCGAGCTGCTGACGCTGTATGTCATCCCGGACGCCGAGTTGCCGGCGGCGCTGCCGGATCACGACGTTGCCATTGTGATTGCGTCCGACTCGGAGGAATGCCGCGAGGCGCTGCACAGGATCGACCGGGCGGCGCCGCACTGGCCGCGGCCGCTGCTGAATCCGCCGCGCCGCGTCGGCAACCTGGATCGCGACAAGCTGCATCGCCTGCTCGACGGTATTGAGGGGCTCGAAATTCCGGTGACGATCGCCGTGACGCGCGAGCGATTGTCGGAGGTCTCGCGCTCGACCGCGGCGCTCGGCGGCATCGCGGCCGACCTCGCCTTTCCGGTCATCGTGCGGCCGCGCGGATCGCATGCCGGGGCGGGCCTTGCCAAGCTCGATGACCGCGCCGCGGTCGGGCACTATCTCGGGACCCGGCAGGAACAGCAATTCTTCGTCTCGCGCTTTGTCGATTATTCCGACGACCACGGCCTGTTTCGCAAGTGCCGGATCGTCTTCGTCGATGGCCGGCCCTACGCCTGCCATATGGCGATCGCCGATCGCTGGGACATCTGGTATCTCAATGCCGGAATGGCGGCCAGCGCCAGCAAGCGGCTCGAAGAAGAGACTTTCTTCCGCACCTTCGACATCGGCTTCGCGCGCCGCCATCGGGCGGCGCTGAGCGGCCTCGCCGAGCGGATCGGCCTGGATTATTTCACGGTGGACTGCGCCGAAACCAGGGACGGAAAGCTCTTGATTTTCGAGGCCGACAATACCGCGATCGTCCACGACATGGATCCGCCCGCGGTGTTTCCCTACAAGCTGCCGCAGATGCGCAGGATATTCGACGCGTTCGCGGCCATGTTGATCCGCCACGCAGGGCGCGGCCGGGAGCGCGCGGCATGACCAGGGTGCTGCGCGAAGCCCCGGCGGCAGCCCAATCCAGCGAGACGCTGGATCCGCAGAACTGGGACGAGATCCGCGCCCAGGGCCACCGCATGCTCGACGACATGATCGATTATGCCGCCAACATCCGTGAGCGCCCGGTCTGGCAACCGATACCGGACCGGGTCCGCGCCCGTTTTCTCGCCGAACTGCCGCGCGAGCCCTGCGATGTCGGCGAGGTCTATCGGGAATTTTCCGATTTCATCGTTCCCTATGCGACCGGCAACGTCCACCCCGGCTTCATGGGATGGGTGCATGGCGGCGGCACCGCCGTCGGCATGCTGGCGGAGATGCTGGCGGCCGGACTCAACGCCAATCTTGGTGGGCGCGATCACATTCCGATCGATGTCGAACGCCAGGTGGTCGAATGGACGCGCGCGATGTTCGGCTTCCCGAGCGGGGCGAGCGGAATTTTCGTCACCGGCACCTCGATGGCGAACCTGATGGCGGTGCTGGTGGCGCGAACCGCGGCGCTCGGACAGGCGGTCCGGCGGCGCGGCGTCGGCGACGAGGGCGGCGGGCTGACGGCCTATACCTCGACGGCGGCGCATGGCTGCATCGCCAAGGCGATGGACCTCGCCGGCTTCGGCAGCGACGCCTTGCGCTGTATCGCGGTCGACCGGTTCCACCGCATCGACGTCGTGGCGCTGCGCGCGCGGATCGCCGCGGATCGCAACGCCGGCCTGAAACCGTTTCTGGTGGTCGGCTCGGCCGGAACGGTCGACATCGGCGCCATCGACGATCTGCAGGCGCTTGGCGCGCTGTGCCGCGAGGAGGGGCTGTGGTTTCACGTCGACGGCGCCTATGGCGCGCTCGGAATCCTGGCCCCGGCGCTGGCGCCGCGACTGGCCGGGATTGAGAACGCGGATTCGATTGCGCTGGATTTCCACAAATGGGGGCAGGTGCCTTACGATGCCGGCTTCCTGATGGTGCGCGACGGCCAGCAGCACCGCGATACCTTCTCCGCGCCCGCGGCGTATCTGCGGCGGGAAACCAGGGGCCTGGCGGCGGGCGCATCCTGGCCTTGCGATCTCGGGCCCGACCTGTCACGGGGCTTTCGGGCGCTCAAGACCTGGTTCACCCTGAAGACCTATGGCACCGAAAAGCTGGGGGCGATGATCGCGCGCAGCTGCGCGCTTGCCGGATATCTGGAGGCGCGGATTCTGGCCGAGCCGCGGCTGGAGCTGCTGGCACCGGTCCAGCTCAACATCGTCTGCTTCCGCTACCGCGCCGCCGGCGCCAACAGGGTCAATGGCGACATTGTCGCCGATATCCAGGAATCCGGGATCGCGGCTCCCTCGACCACGCTGATCGAGGGCCGGCTCGCGATACGGGCGGCCATCGTCAATCACCGCACCGACACCTGCGATATCGACGCGCTGCTTTCGGCGGTGCTCGAATTCGGTGCGCAGCGAACGGGTTCCGACGATGGAGCGCTGCTCGACGTCGAGCGCTCCCCGCCGCTGGCGATGTAGGCGCTCCCGCTCAGGCGGCGGCGCGCTTGTCCCGGATCGCCTGATTTTGTTCCAGCAGCTTCTTCTCGTAGGCGATCAGCTTCTTGGCTTCCTTCAGCGCGTGATACAGGTCGCCGCTCAGGATGCTGTTGTTGATGCCCTCGATGATGCGCCAGGCGTTCGGCACGGCGGTGACGATCTCGCGCACCAGGCTGAAATAGGTGCCGTGATTGCGCTGCGGATCCGGGGCGATATACATCAACTGCACCGCCAGATAGACCAGCTTGGCCACCGTGTCGGCGGTCTCCGGGGTCATGATGTCCTTCTCGCGCAGGATCGGTACCTTGTCGCCGTCGATCAACAGCCGGGCGCGCTGATCGGTGTTGGTGATCACGCAGTTGCCGATGATGATCCGTTCGTTCGGCTTGAGTTCGACTTTCAAGGCCATCGCTGTTCTCCGTTTGCCGCGTCTGGCGCGGGCCTTCAATGCAGCTAATTCGACTGGATGCCGGCTTTAGTCGCTAGCGACGCGCGGTAGGCTTTTTGGCCGATGTGGCCGCAATCCTTTCCTAATGTAGTTAACGCTTCGTGAACGGCGCCGGATGCCGCGCAAATGTGCAGTATTTGCAGCGTTATTTTGCAACGGCACGACCTGCGGAAGCGCACCCCGGCGTGTCGCCGGCATGCCCGGCAGAGCGGCTGAGCGGCACCGATTCATTTTTTGTTAGAAGCTTGCTTCCAACGTTGCCCGGTCGCCCGATCAAAAAAGATTGGGATTGCGTACTCAAGTTTCACACCAGAAAGGTATGAAAAATGTCCGGTATTGTGCTCTCCGCGTCGGTTCGCCAGAACCTGCTCTCGCTGCAGTCGACTGCAGCCCTGCTCGCCACCACCCAAAACGATCTTGCGACTGGCAACAAGGTCAACTCCGCGCTCGACGATCCGACAAGCTTTTTCACCGCGCAGTCCCTCAACAACCGCGCCAGCGACATCAGCAACCTGCTCGATGGCATCGGCAACGGCGTGCAGGTGCTGCAGGCCGCCAACACCGGCATCACCTCGCTGCAGAGCCTGGTCTCCAACGCCCAGTCGATCGCCAACCAGGTGCTGCAGACCTCGACCGGCTATGACACCAAATCCAGCGTGACGTCGACCGCGATCACCGGCGCTACCGCCGACAACCTGCTGGGCACCCCGAGCGCCTACACCAACGCGGCCGCCACCGCCGGCACCGCGCTCACCGATTCGGATACCTCCGATACCGTGACGGCCGCGTCGCTGCTGACCGGCAGCTCTTCGACCGACGGCATCAGCGGGACGATCGCCTCCGGCGACACCATCGTCGTCAACGGCAAGACGATCACCTTCAACAACACTGCCACCAGCACCAGCGCCAACGGCGGCAACATCGATCTCGCGACCGGCACGATCCAGACCGTTCTGACAGCGATCGACCAGATCACCGGCACCGCAACGGCGTCGACGGTCAACGGAAGCGGTGAGATTCAGCTGCAAACCGGCACCACCAGCGATCTGACCATCACCAACGGCACCGGTACCGCCCTGGCCGCGCTCGGCCTCGGCACCGGCGTCACCCAGGCGCGCGGCGGCGGCACCACAGCCCTCGGCGGTCTCACCCTTGATATCGCCGCCACCGGCAACGGCACCGCCACGGCGATCACCTTCGGCACCGGACAAGGTCAGATTTCGACGCTCAACGGGCTCAATACGGCGCTGGCGGCGAACAACCTGCAGGCCACCATCGATACCACCGGCGCCATCACCATCACCACCAGCAACAATGCGGCTTCTTCGACCATCGGCGCCATCACCGGCACCGCGACAGGAACAGGCAAGGCGTTCAACGGCCTGACTGCGGCGGCCCCCGTGGCTGATGCGAACTCGCAGGCGACGCGGGCGTCGCTGGTGAACCAGTACAACCAGGTGCTGCAGCAGATCAACACCACGGCCGCGGATTCCTCGTTCAACGGCATCAACCTGTTGAACGGCGATACCCTGAACCTGACGTTCGACGAGACCGGCGCCTCGAAGCTGTCGATTTCAGGCGTGACCTTCAACGACACCGGACTGGGTCTTTCCAGCCTGGCAGTGGGGACCGACTTCCTCGACAGCAACTCGGCCAACACCGTACTGGCGTCGCTGAGCCAGGCCAGCACCACGCTGCGCACCGAAGCCTCGGCACTCGGTTCAAACCTGTCGGTCGTCGAGATCCGGCAGGACTTCAACAAGAACCTGATCAACGTGCTGCAGACCGGCGCCTCGAACCTGACCCTGGCCGACTCGAACCAGGAAGCGGCCAACAGCCAGGCACTGTCGACCCGGCAGTCGATCGCGGTTTCCGCGCTCGCGTTGGCCAACCAGTCCCAGCAGAGCGTGCTGCAGCTGCTGCGCTGATCTTTATTCATATCGCAAATGGGAAACGGCGGGGGAAACCCCGCCGTTTTGCGTTGCACGGCCCCGGCGAGGCCCCGCCGACGGCGTGAGCGGCGCAGCCGCACAAAATGTTAACCAAGCAACTTAAGCCGGGATTAACCTTAATTTAAACCTAGCTCAGTAGAACTACGGACATAAACTTAGGAAGGTTTAACACATGTCCGGAATCGTTCTCTCGGCATCGGTTCGCCAGAACCTGCTTTCGCTGCAGTCGACGGCCGCGCTGCTCGCAACCACGCAAAACGATCTTGCGACCGGCAACAAGGTCAATACGGCGCTCGACAACCCGACCGAATATTTCACGGCGCAGGATCTCAACAACCGCGCCAGCGACATCAGCAACCTCCTCGACGGCATCGGCAACGGCGTGCAGGTGCTGCAGGCCGCCAACACCGGCCTCACCTCGCTGCAAAGCCTGATCGCGAACGCCCAGTCGATCGCCAACCAGGTGCTGCAGTCGCCGACCGGCTATGACACCAAATCCAGTGTGACGTCGACCGCGGTCACCGGCGCTACCGCCGACAACCTACTGGGCACCCCGAGCGCCTACACGAACGCGGCCGCCACCGCCGGCACCGCGCTCACCGATTCGGATACCTCCGATACCGTGACGGCCGCGTCGCTGCTGACCGGCAGCTCTTCGACCGACGGCATCA
>Ga0182016_10007230_pt1 | contig 11476 bp, 12 predicted proteins | sample 712S2MmetaG_FD_120491 | JGI IMG/M metagenome (GOLD analysis project Ga0182016, IMG submission 120491) | Permafrost microbial communities from Stordalen Mire, Sweden - 712S2M metaG | ecosystem: Environmental > Terrestrial > Soil > Wetlands > Permafrost | place: Sweden: Stordalen | collected...
ACCTCGACCACCACGACGACGGTGCCGACCACGACCACCTCGACCACCACGACGACGGTGACACCGAAGAGGACTGAGGTCACAACGCTGCTACGCGGTACTTGGGAAGCTGCTCAGGGCAGCTCCTGGTGGCAGGGCGACCTGATCACGGTGTTCGACGGCTCGACAGTTACCGACACGGCCTTCATTCGCGGCAGCAACGCTTACGAAGCGTCGGGTACCGTCACGTACTCGGTGTACCGGGCGGACATATCCCGCGGGCACCTGCTCTTGGACTTTGTGGCTGACGCTGGGACGGTCACCGTGAACGGGGAGCTGGTTCCGACCTCCAACCCGGTCACGCTGTCCCCGGGGACCTACGAGTGGGAGGCCGTCTACTCCGGCGACGCCGACAATGCCCTCTCCAAGAGCCGGATCGGTTCTGAGACAGAGGTTGTCGTCCCGGTGCCCCACTGCCATTACGGCTGGGACTGGGGCCGCAACGGAGGGTGCAGGGCTAGGATGCGCTAGTCGTGCTCGAGGACCCTTTTGCGCACGATTGAGGCAACTTTTGGGTCACGCAGCTAAGGGGAGGCTGCTTGATCAAGGCCTGAAGCTGCTCTTCGTAGTTGCGTCAGGCTGTCCGGGGAACGGGTGCCCGGCGTGCGCCGCCCGGGCCGCCCCGATGCCCTGGCCGATTACCGCGCCTATGTCGTTGCCCGGTTCACCGACGACCCGCACCTGTGGGCCAGCGCTCTGTTCGACGAGGTCGTCGGGCTCGGCTACGCCGGTTCGTACGTGAGCTTCGCCCGTCAGGTCCGCCTGGCGGGACTGCGCCCGCACTGTGAGTGCTGTTCGGGGGTAAAGGGCCGCGAGACCATCGAGATCGACCACCCCGCCGGCGACGAGGTCCAATGGGACTGGTTCGAAAGACGGAAGGCCCCCTGGAAGGAGACGGCCTACGTGCTGCTGGGGACGCTGTCGCACTCGGGCCGCACCGGGGGGTGCTGGCCGAGTCGATGGACCAGGCTCATCTCATCGAGGCCATGGACGCCGTCATGCGCCGCCTGGGGGGGACGGCGCGTAAGTGGCGCACCGACCGCTTGGCCACGGTGATCGTGCCCGGCACCGCCGATGTCCAGGCCAGCTTTGCCCCCGTGGCCAAGTACTACGGGGCCATAATCACCCCGTGCCCGCCCCGGCGGGGAAATCGCAAGGGAGCCGTTGAATGTGGGGTCAAGTTCTGCTGCGGGCGCTGGTGGCGGACCATGACGGACACGACACCATCCGAGGCCCAGGTGAGCCTGGACCGGTTCTGGGCGACGACCGGCGACGCCCGCCTGCGGCCCCCAGGGCGTTACGCCGAGCCGGACGAGCTGATAGAAGAAGAGCGGCCAGCATGGCCGACCGTCGGCGAGCTGGCGCAGGCGGAAGTGCTCATGGCCCTGCCTGCGGTTCCCTACCCCGCCACCATCGAGGTGACCAGGCCCGTCGACGAACGGGCCAGCGTGGCCTTTAGGGGCAACCGTTACTCAGTGGCCCCGGGGATGACCGGCACCGAGCTCACGCTGGCGCCACCGGCTCGGCAGCGGGGCCCTGGAGGTCTTCTCGCCCGCCGGGGCGCTCCTGGTCAGCCATCGCTTGGCGAGCCCGGGAGCGGGCCAGATGGTGCGCACGGCCGAGCACCGCGCCGCGTTGGAGGCGGTGGTGCTCAGCCAGTTCTCCTCCGCCCGTCCTTGTGACCGCAAAGCCAATAAGCCCCCCGGCCGGGCCGCCTTAGCTGAACGGGCCCGTTTGCTCGGGCCAGCCGGTGACGAGCCCAGTGTCGACCTGGAGGCGTTGGCCGAGGTCATCGCCCTGGCCTTCCCCGGCTCGACGCAGGTGAGCGCATGAGCGAGGCCTCGGAGTACCAAAAGCTGCGTTCACACCTGGCTTTCCTGCGCATGACAGCGGCGGCCGAAGCGTTGCCGGGCGAGCTCGAGCGCGCCATGAAGGACAAGCTCAGCCACCAGGGGTTCCTGGAACGCCTGCTCGGCGTCGAGGTGAGCGCCGTCGAGGAGCGCCGCCGGGCCAGCCTCGCCCGCTTCGCTTCCCTGCTGTGACCACACACGAAGTTGTCAGTGCGGATCGCTCACGAAGTTGTCAGTAGGGCTTGGGCGTATCAGACGTCAGTTTGTGCCCGGCAGCCACCAACCTTGGTAGAGGTTCCAGGAGTTGTGCGCGAACTGGGCCATCGTCTCCTCGTGGATACCGTTGTAGCCGACGACGTTCGTAGAGATGAGTGTCCCATCACCCACGCTGATGGCGACGTGGCTGTCGTCACGGGCTTTCACGGGATCTCCGCCGCCAGTGCTGTCCCAGAAAACCAGCGCCCCTGCTGGAGGGTCGTTCCCTGTTCCTGTCGTTCCGCTTCCTGGTGTGAAGTGCCCCGCAGAGGCGCCGACGGGCCAGATATCGACAGGGTAGGTGTTGGGTCCAATCTCGACAGCCAGCGATTGGCGAAGGTTGACATCAGCGCCCTTCTGGTAAGCGTCAAGGACAAAGGCCAGGCACCCGTTCCAGTAGGTGCCACCTGCGGCCCCAAGCGGCGAGTTGATCATCTTCTTCGCCCACTTGACAGCCCCAAGCTGGGCTGGCGTACTGACCGTGGTTGTGACGGCTTCTTGAAGGTTAAGAGTGAAGCTCGTTGCCAAGCCAGTCTCAGAAAAAGCAGAGAGAGTCGTTATATAGTTGATCTTCCGAACAATGAATATCCTTCCGGGATAAATAGCTATGTCGTCATCGCCGAAGTCGGCAAAGTCGTTGTTGTCCTTCGTATCGGCCCAAGTAAAGGGGCTCAGCGTCGGCGCCGTGGAACTCTCCGACACGAAATCAATGTGAAAGGCACCGCAGGTATCCATGGTGCCGCCAGCGCAGGTGATCGTCCGGTCTGAAGGAAGGCCGACGGTACCATTGGTGTCCACAATTGGTGCTTCGGCGTAACTGGCTGGACCGAGTGGCCCCTTCGGACTTACGGTCCAACGGAGGGTACCCGTTGGTCCCACCGAGCTGAAGGTAACTGGCTGTGATCCTGCGTCTTCGCCGACGTAGCTAGCGACGACCGCGCCACCGTCGGGGGTCGCACTGATGGATGCTCTGTCATCCATCTCGCAGCTGTTATAGACATTGCGGTGCGTCCAGGTCCATGCCCTCCCAGCCGGCGTAATCTTGATCACGCTGAGGTTGACCCCTCCGCTGCGCGTGCAGCCGCTGTAACCCGCGAAGAAGACTGCGCCTCCCGTGCCGAAGGCTAAGGATGAGGCCCCGTTGGGGCTCGCAAACACGTCCACGCTGTAGGTGTGCAGAACAGCGCCAGCATATGAGAGATAATCAACACGGACCCCGGTGGCGACTGCGAGGCCAGCACCGTAGGCGGACAGGAGGTTACCGATCGAGCCCTGGTCAGAGTTCCAGGTGGTCGCGCCAGTTTGCTCGTCGAAACCCATGATTGTGCCACCATAGAAGGAGAAGAAGACGCTCCCGTTCGCGCCTAACGCTGGAAAATACCCAGTGTAGGTGGTCCTGGGGAACGTCTGCCACCGGAGGCGACCTGACGGGCCGAGGGATTCGACAAAAGTCCCGTGCGCCCCTGAGCCTGACAGGTATGTGTTCCCGTAGAAGTCGGTGATGGCCGACGTGCAGCCATCGGTGCGCGGTGCACGCCAGGCAATCTGGCCGCCTTGCGTTACGTCCGTACAGCCGGGAGCAACCATGCTGCCGGTCGGGCTGATAGGTAAGCCATCAGGACCGTCCACCTCCGAGAGGGGCACCGTCCACACAGGTGACGCTGGCCCACCAGCTGCGGCTGACGCCCACGGCGCGGACAAGGGCAAAGGCCCCGCCACCAAGGCCACCAACACCACGGCTTTGGTCATGCGGCGCCGGTGTTGGCCCGGGGTATGCCGCGAAGATCTGCCGGTCACCCTCTCCGGTACCACGTTCCTCCTCAGCCCAAGGCACACCTTGCCCCCGACCGCAGACGCTAGTACGGTCTAGGCGGGGCAAAGCGGCCGGGGCTCGAGCACGCTGGCCTGCACGACCGCTATCGCACACGGGAGCGCTGCCCGCCAGACAAGCGGGGACCCCTTAGCGGCGGCCGGCGTCCCCACCAGGTCTAGAAAACGACGCCGGAAGGCCCCGCCGCCCCCGCTTGTCCGGCTGGTTGGTTGGCCTCCACTGGCGCCGCACTGGGATCCGTGCAGTTTGTGGGTGCGGTTTTACAGGGAGCGCACCTGCCCAGTAGCCCGTCGACGCTCTCTCACGGGAAGAACCCGTCGAAGACCGATGACCGCCGCCTCGCATTGGTCCGGATGGTCGATGAGATCAGTGGATCAGGTGCCCCAGCTTCGCCAAGAGGTCCATCGAGAGCGTGTTCACAGTCGTGGTCATGGCCGCATTGCCCGCCCCCGCTACGAGGGACTTGACGGACTGCACCCACCGCCTCGCGGGCTCTCCAGTCGGGCTGCTGCTCGCGACGTCCTGGACAGCAGACTCGTATAGCTCAGCGTCGGGTGCGAGCCCCACGCTATTCGCGATCCCGAAAAGCCCTTGGAGTAGCTCTAGAATCTCCCGCGCGCCCGGGGACGCGTTCATGACGAACTCGTTGTTGTCGCCCACGGCCACCTGCGTCGGTCCGTGGAACTCGAAGTGATGACCGCCCGATGGTTTCTGCTGGCTGGCTTCCATGTATCTCTTAACGTCTCCTCCGAAGTACTCGATGCAGCGCTTGCCCTTGTCCTCCGTCAGCTTCGGGCGCACCAGCCTCCCGATGGGTTCCTCGGCGTCGGTCTCGCTGGTGAGCAAGCCCTCAGCTATGAGGTAGGCGGTTGCGTCCTCGACCTCTCGGTAGGAGAACTGCTTCCCGAGATAGTAGGACAAGTCGCCCGACATGACGTCGGTCATGAACCAGGCCAGGGTGGGGGGAGCCTTGGCGTATACGAACCGTATCAGCGACGAGCGGCACGCCCACGAGCGGGCGATGGGCTCATCGCGACGCCACCAAAACTGCTCGAGAAGGTTGCGCCCCTTCGGCGAGAGCACGGCTACCGGGTACCCGCCAAACCCGAACATGGGCTCATCAACTAGGCCCGACGCGTCGAAGACCGTGACGTCTTGCTCTGCCTGTTGCTCCGTCCACCCTTGGCTTTGATAGAACCTTTCGATCGTGGAGGGGTCGAACGTCGTGTCGGTATGAAGATGCTCCAACACTCGCCATTGACGCTTCTCGTCGGTCGTCAGGCGGCCGTCGGTGGGAATTTCCACTTCGCCCAGGCTATCGTCGGCCAGGGACAGCTAAGGGTGCCGCCACCCACCGGTCCCGTCGGCGACACCCCCCCAACTGCCTCTGTCGCCGGCGGCTCGCGACGCCCACACCTTCGTCAGGCAGCGGTCCTAACGTACGGTGACGTGGGAGGCCGTGACAGCCATCGCCCATCCCGGGCCGTCCTCGGTGGCGGCGCTCTAGCGCTTACGGCGGTGCAGGCGACCTGACCCCAGCGAGGGCCGCTGCACCACAGTTGCACCTTGCAGGAGTGATCGGGGCCGTCGAGGTGTACTGTTATCCTGACACGACCAACACCCCCGACGTGCCGGGCCAGCATGTTCTGGCCGGGGGCGTACTCCGGACCCTGGTAACGCGACATTCGCAGGACCTGAGGTAGGAGAGCACCATGGTCCCCGTCGGTTCTTCGTCCTTCGCCGTCTCTCTAGACGAGCGACTTGGACACTGCTTCGATAGGCGCCGCTCCGCTTCGACAAACTCTGCGCGTCAGGTGCCAGTCGGCTGCTTTCGGGGGAGCCAAGTGGGGAGCCACGCGACGCGAACGCTGACGAACGACCAACCCTTTTGGTATGGGAGCGGGTGGGACGGGTGAAGGCGTGGCCACGAGGGCCGCGTGAAGGAGGCGTCGGTGATCTTGGGTATCTCAGCCTCGGCCGCCTATGAGCCGGTGCCTAGGTCGGGAGACAAGCTGGCGGACGACCGCTCCGGTCGGGCTGGGCCAGTGAGCAGCTCTGGCGTATGGCAGGCGGGCGAGGCCCAGGAGCCCAGGAGCGCCGCAGCCTAAGGCGTAAGGCGGGGGGTCTGGCGCTCGGGACGGCTAGTGATGGCGGGCGGGGAAAGTGGTCGGGGGGTTCTCCACGTCCTCAACGCTGCGCCACGGGCCTCGGTTGTAGATGAGGCTCAAGGGCCGCCTCCCGGCGTACCGAGCATGAGCGCATCGTAAGCCAGGGCGATAGCGGCCCCACGCGTCGAGACGCCGAGCTTGACGTACACGCGCTGGAGGCGCCCGTCGACAGCCTGGACCGAGACCCGCAGCTCCTGTGCGATCTCCGCTACCGAAGCTCCCCTGGCTATCCTCCACAGCACCTCTGCGTCGCGGGGGGACAGGCCGAGACGTTCAAGGGCCACCGCGTCACGCTCCGGGTAATGCTCGGCGAACCAGAGAAGAGCCGGGCCGCTGCCACCCGGCACGAAGCGGACCGTGAGGGACCGACCATCGCGGGACGACACCAGCGGTTGGGCTAGCGAGCGGGTCCAGCCCGCAACCGACTCCTGGCGTTTCAGCTCCACCCACACAGCAAGCGCCGATGGGAGCTCGCCGGCCGGCGCTTGGCCAAAGTACGCCTCCACCAGAGCGGCGGCGCCACCGCTGAGGGGCGTGCCGACGACGTGGAGCGCACGGCCTTCTTGCTCCAGAACATCGGCAATGCTCTCCAGGGCCCGGCGCCGTTCGGTGAGCAACTGGGCGGTGCGGTAGGCCCGGCCCAAGTGCGGGCGCAGCGCGTCTAGCAACTTCAGCTCTTCGTCTGTGAAATCGCTGTCGGCTCGGCTGAGTGCGATGCCGACCACGGAAGGTGCGGGCGCTGGCAGCCCGACGACCACCTGGAACTCCACGCCCAAAGGACCGTACACAAAGGTGTACAGCTCCAATAGGTGTAGCTCCTCCCCCGTCAGGAAGTCCGACAACCGCCGAGCGGAACCGTCGCCCGTGTTCATCATGTACGCGAGGACCGGGTCTTGGTGCAACCAGCGCCGCCAGGCTTCCAGGAAAGGGACCCGGTTGATATAGGGAGCCTCACCACTCGTGCGCGGCCTGCCAGAGGGCCGTCCCCAATGAACCAGGAGATTTTCGAAGGGACCAGACGATCGATCTCCTCCAGCACCACAGACGCAAATTGGTCGAGGTCCTCGGCATTGAAAATGCCACAGGCCACCGCGAGCACGTCCTGCCAGCGGCGCTCCGTGACGACGACGGTGGAACCCACAAGGCCAAAGTATTCCACAGCCGCTTCGTAATTCTCTGGCCGTAATTCCTTGGCAGAAAGCCATCGCACTCCCGTTCGACGGAACGACCCCTACGGTGAAAGTGAACTGTCATAGTGAACGACTGGTAGCCGCTCGGCCACTGCTAGCGGCAGAGTCGGCAATAAGGTTGGGACTTATGGCACTTGTGGCGGCCGTTGGCGGGACCTACGGTCACGGCAGGGAACACGTTTGATCCCGAGGCTCGCTCCACTGGTCGCTTGAGCCTGGGGTAGTGAATGGCGAAACCGACCCTAAGCAGTGGATCGCGGTCGTCCAAAGGAAGGGCCGCGTTCGGAGGTTAGGGCATGGCTGCACGCAGCACCCTGTGCTTGGGTGCGCCGTGCCGCGATGTCTCCGCTCCGCTCCTCTGCGCCCCAAGGAGGCAGCAATGCCCTCTTGAGGGTTCCTGTCGTGGGCGACGCAATAACCTCAGGCCGCGCATAGTCATCTGGCCTGCGGGGAGCGACTGATGACTGTGACGCCCATGGTTTCGAGTTACCCGCTAAAAGTGGCGCTCTAACTGGTGCGCCGTAAAGACCTAGGAGGTCTTGTGAAACTGTTGAGAAGAAAGAAGTTTGTAATTCCCGCCATCGCGGGCATTGTGGCACTCATAGGCGCCGGAGTCGCATACGGCTTCTTCACGACGAGCGGTAGCGGTACCGGCTCGGCGGCCATTGGCGATGCTTCCCCCCTGACCGTTGTGGTCGGGACCCCCACCGGCGGCTCCCTTTACCCAACGTCTTTTACAGACGGGAATAGGGTGGTCGATACCGTGGGCTACACGGTGACCAACCCCAGCGATGGCAACGTGAACCTCGGCACGGTCGTCGCGGGGGTGACCCCGGGGTGGAGCTTCACTGATGCTGCTGGAGATCCTGCTTGTACGGCCGCGGACTTCTCGATCAACGGTCAAGCAGTAGGCGCGCCAGCCATTATTACTGGCTCAGGCGTGACGCTGAACGGTAAAACGGACGCTCCGGCCAACGTCTCCACCGGCAGCTTCACCATCCAAATGGTGGACAACGGTGCCAACCAGGACAGCTGCCAGAGCGGGAGCGTTCCGCTGACAGTCACCACCGGTACCCCGAACCTGGTCAGTAGCATTGACTACTTCACCGTGACGCCGGCGAGTGGGACTTGGACTCGGTCCAGCACGCCGTTCGCATCGGATCCACCGGACTCCCAGTCCGTTGGCGCTGGGGGTGCGGTGACACTAGGCATCGCAGCCACTAGTTCCTACGCGGACAACGGCTTCTACATTCCGCTGGGTACGCTCGGAACCCTGAACGGCTATACCATCCAAGGCACCGGCAGCACCTTCGGGGACAACCTGTACCTCGGCTACGGCTCCGGCACGAGTACGGATTTCTTCACCTGGAACGCTGATGGCACAACCGCCGGCGTCGGCGCCACTAAGTACGGCTTTGGCCCGACAAGCGTCTCTGGGACCGTTACGGTAACCGGCTCTTCGTTGTTCTACATGAACAATGCCCCCGGCTGCACCGGCACCAGCGTATCCTTGACAAGCCTTAAGGGCGGGGCTTGCGGCCTGAGCTCGAGCACGCCCGTTGCCCTATGGGTCGGTATCAACACCAGTAGCACCGCGGTCAGCACGATAATCACATCGGTCCAAGCACAGTAATAACAACGAGATAGCCCAAGCGCAGCGAGTGCGGGTGGCGGGGTGGTTGGTGCCCCGCCACTTCACTCGCTGAGGGAGGGGCCAAGGCATGCTCGTCCGCAAAACCGTCACCGGTTTATTGGTAGGGCGCTGACAGAGGTATTGATGCCGTCGCCGTGTTCTTGACGACCACAACGCGCACTTGGTCCCGTCGTTGGTGTCTCGGTCACCTAGGGTCCATTGAGTAGATGAAATGACGAAGGTCAGCATAAAGACGGCAGTGCTACAAGCCAGGGCAGCGGCGCTAGTCGCCGCCGCGCTCGTCTTCGCGGTCGCCTCCGTCGTCACCGGCCCCAAGCAGACGCCGAAGCTCGTCCTCGCCCAGAGCATCGGCTTCAAGGTCGCGGGCACCATCAGCAGCTCGTCCCCCAGCCAGATCGCCGCCCTCCTACACCACGGAGTGCGGAGCGACCTGTGGTACGCCTCGGCTGGCTCCTCGGTGGGTCACGCCTTGGCCCAGTCCCCACCCCGGTTGCCGGCGTCTGTTTCTCTTTCGCTGGCCGAAGGGGCGCCACTGGCCGTGCCGGTGATCACCAAGGCCCCCGAGAGCCTGACCTACGACACCTCGGCGCACCTTGGGTACATTGACCAAGGCCAACACGACGGCTTCCAGTGCAGGCTCGACAACGCCGCCTTTGCACCCTGTGGGTCCGAAGGCGTCACTTACGACCATCTTGCGCTGGGACCACATTGCTTCGAGGTGCTGGCGGTCCATGGCGGGCTCCGTAGCGCCCCGACGTCGTTCTGCTGGCGCTGCCGACCCGTCGCGATCCGTGGCGAGTTCACCATCGGCGGCAATACCGCTCAGCTTTTCTATCCCGGGACTAGCCAGGTCCTGGACCTGAGCATCACCAATCCCTTCAAGGTTGCCATCAAGGTGCTGAGCGTCTCTATAACCGTCGATCCCAGTTCCACCAAGTCGGGCTGTAGGGGAAGCGTCAACCTGTTGGTGACCCAGCCGCTCAGGGCAACCTTGGCCGTCCCGGCCGACTCCACCAAGTCGCTCTCCCAACTTGGCGTGCTTCGAGGGAAATGGCCGGTGTTGACAATGCCAGACCTACCGGTCAACCAGGACGCCTGCGAAGGAGCGACCTTAACCCTCGTCTACCACGGAACGGCGGCCCAGCTGTGAGCGCCCATGTGCCTCGCTCCGACGAGGTCGCTGAAGGGTCCGGGAGCTTGGAGCACCCGAGCGCCGGCTCCCTCGGGCGGCTCGGACCGAGCAGGTCCGGCGCGGGCAACAGCAAGGGCACGGTCGGGCCGCTGCACGGTGGTGTAGTCATGAGCGGTCGCGGCCGGCATGCGGCTCGCAAACCAAACCGTCTGGCTCGCATGCTCCGCATCGTCGCCCCGATCAGACGCGGAGGGCACGTCGCACCGCGCCGCCGTCGACTTGGGAGCCTGTTTGCTCATCGCTCGGCGGCCCTGGTCTGCCTGGCCGTCCTGGGAGCCCTCGGTTGCACGGGCCTGGCTTGGGGCTATTTCACCTCGCAGGGTTCGGCTACGGCGTCAGTCCAAGTGGGTACTCTCGATCCGCCTTTGGTAACTCCCTTGCAGACAGGCGCAGACCCTGCGCTCCAGGTGACCTGGACTGGCGTCGCCTTCCCGAGTGGTGGCACGAGCGGCTACTACGTCCTGCGCTTCGCCGGGGGCAGCACCACGCCCACCGCCGCCTGCGGGTCGTCGCCCAGTTCGTTGCTCCCCTCCTCGGCGACCAGCTGCACCGACACCGGTCTCACGCCCGGCACCTCGTACCAGTACCAGGTCGTCGCCGTCTACAACAGCTGGAGCGCGCCCAGTGCCATGAGCAGTGCCATGACCCTCAGCGCCTCTAGCCTCGGCAGCTTCACGGTGGACCCGTCGACCTTGACAGCCACGGCGGGCACTTCCTTCAGCGTGACAATCACCGCTTTGGACCAGTACGGCAACACTGACGCCGCCTACACCGGCCCCCAGTGCGTCACCTTCTCGGGGCCTGACGACGCCCCGGGCAACACGGTCCCTATTTACCCACCTCCGGGTGACTGCAGCACCGGCAGCAGCGTCACCTTCACCGACGGGACGGCTACCGCGAGCCTCAGCCTCGTCGACCCTGAGACGACGACGCTAGAGGTCACCGACAACTCCTCAGGTGTGTCCGGCGTCTCGGCGCCGATCACCGTCACCGGCTCAGTGGTCCCGTCGACCACTACCACGACCGACGCCGGGACGACCACTACGGGGACAACGACAAGCTCGACGACACCGAGTACGACGAGCTCTACGGTGACCACGACCGCGTCGGGCAAGGCCGCGCATTCCCTCCACTCGGTCTCTCTGACCACCACGACGACCTCGGTCCCCTCGACCACCACGACGACCGTGCCAACGACCACGGCTTCGGCTACGACGACCTCGGTCCCGCCCGAGACTACGACGACGTCCGGACCCGACACGACCTCTGCCGGCACGACCACGACAGACCTGCCGAC
>Ga0182016_10007231_pt1 | contig 11475 bp, 9 predicted proteins | sample 712S2MmetaG_FD_120491 | JGI IMG/M metagenome (GOLD analysis project Ga0182016, IMG submission 120491) | Permafrost microbial communities from Stordalen Mire, Sweden - 712S2M metaG | ecosystem: Environmental > Terrestrial > Soil > Wetlands > Permafrost | place: Sweden: Stordalen | collected...
AACCGCCTGGATACGAATATGTTCGAGCGTTTTGTGATCTAGCGTCCGTCCGTCAATCGTTGCCATGTCGACGAAGGTAGCATAGCCGCTTTGTGTAGTCTATCCTAATGACTTAGCAGTATAAATGCGGGAACCCAAAACCAAGGTTGAGCGTACCACGGGAGTTTCTCGCGGGCTTCGGGCGTCTCGGTATGAGCATATTTCCAGGCTCCCACAGCACTTGCCCCCAAGAGGGGCGAGATGGCCACGCCTGTAACAGTGGAGACAGCTTTGGCCAGTTCAGTCCCTGGCGGAGAGGCTTGGGCGGAGGAGTTGGTGGATTGCACTCCGCACACTGGCGGAGTCAGCCAGCCCCCCCACAAACACACCGCAGTCAAAAATATGATGAACCGTTTCATGCAAGAGGTTTTAATTGTCGTTTGATTGATGTAAAGGAACTTCTTGCGGTCTACCAACGTTGTGCCGCGCAAAAGGCCGTTTTCCGAATTCGCGTCGTGTTCTTCGCGTTGAACTTGCCCTTTCAATCCGTCCAAACGCCCAGCGCAACCAGTTGGGCGGCAGCCTGGGCGGCCCAGCCGCGGTTCGCGGCGGGACTGGCCGGACTGGGGTGAAGAATCCGCCCAATGCGGAGCGGCAAATCCCCAACCACCAACTCCGCCCGGCGAGCGGCAAAATCACCAACGCCGATGACCCACTTGGGTCGCAACCATTCCAAAACGCGCCGCAAATGCGTATCGCAGACGCGGGCCAGCAGATCCTTTTCCCCGGAAGGGAGTTTGTCAGGCGTGCGGTTCCGTCCGCTTTCTTCGATAAAGGCCAGCGGGCAATAATTCAGCACGAAATGGGCCGGGAAAAACTTCTCCGGCGAGCCAAAGCGCTGGGCAAAAAGCCCCCAAAGGCGCTGGCCGCTGATCTCACTGCGCCGGCAAGCAAAACCTTGGACCGGGCGGCGCGGATGCTCCAGGATGGGGCGATCAATCGGCGCCTGGATTTTCATCCAATCACGGACGGCGCCAATTTCCCCAAACGGCACGCCCGTCTGCGCCATGCCGAATGGCCCCGGATTCATGCCCAGAAAGACAACTTCCTTGCGCGAGGCTCCAAAGCGCCGCAAGTACATCTCATGGGCTTTCCAAGCGTAGATGAGCGGATTATACACGTACGCAACCGGCTCGGCGAAGCGGAGAGCGTTGGCTTGGGCGGCCAGGTCGCGCGCCGCCGCCACAAGTTCGTGTTCCGGTTTTGCAGGCATGTCGGCGAAAGTACCGCTCTCCCGCCCAAACAACAAGCGGCGTAAGCGCGCCTCCCTCCTTGATTAGCCATGAGCCAGCATCGGGAATGCCTCTTGCGGGATTTCGCTTGCGGGCGGGAACGCCAGCGACGCAGCCGGGACAAATCGCAGGCCCTCAAGCAGAGATTGAATCCGTGTATCGCGCGATTGCCATAAGCCTCGACGTTGGAAATCGCGGTACGGAGACGAACCGCTGTCCTTGAGGAGAGGTTGAACGCCAGGGCAGACGTTGCCGAAAGGTTGATGTTCAGGTGGGGCCAATTGCCAGGCAATATTGGCGAGAACCGGACGAGTCCCGCCGGCAAACATCGCATCAATGACCACGCGCAGAGTTTGCTCCGCTTTTGGCTGGCTGGCGCCGTACACGATAAACGCCATGCCGCTGAGGGCGCTGGGCAGGGCGTTATCAGGCACGTTGGCCAGCCAGGCGCGGGCGGCCCACACAGGCGGTTCCAAAATGGCCAACTGCGCCAGGATCGGGCGCAGCAGGACAATAGGTGGCGTCGCGAATTTTCCCAGGGGCTTGAGAAACGTCAAAGCGTTCAGCGCGTGTTGGCGCGCGGCAGGGACATTGTTGCGTCCGGCTTCCACGCGAGCCAAGCCAAGGCAAGCATCCGGGAAATGGCCCCGTGTCAGCGCGGCGTTGTAAAAAACTCCGGCTTGAGGCAGGAGGCCCGCCAATTCGTAAAAGGCCGCCAGTTGAAGGATCATGTAAGCAGGCGCGGACTCTCGGATCAGGGCCTGCGCCCACGCTTCCGCGCTGGTGAAATTCTTCAGCGATAAATTGACTCGCACCGCGAGCACCATCAACTCCTGGTCGCTGGCGATTTGGGCATCCAGCGGGACCAAGCGTGCTTGCGCCTCGCGGGCATAGCCGCCGTCCAAGAGCAGGCCGATGAGAAATTTGGCGTGTTCGATATTCTTTGGCCGGGGATCGCAGGCGCGTCGGGAGTTATGAATGGCGCTTTGGATTTTGCCGCGTCGCGACTGGCAAAGGGCGCGCAGGTTGAGCAGCGTCGCATCGGCAGGATGTTGGTCCACGATTTGTTCCAGCAGGGCCTCGGCGCGTCCCCATTGGCCCCGGAACATAAAGGCCCAAGCCAGCCCCCAGCAAAGGGACGCGCCTTTTAATCCGTTTTTTCTCTGCGCCGCCGCTATCGCGGCCGCAGCCTCGCTGTTTCCGCGCCAAGCCAGGGCGATGGCTGAGGTCAGCAACCCTGCCAAGGAATCGGGTTGCCGCGCCAGCAGCATTTGCGCCGCGACCGCCGCTTTGGGATAATCGCATTGACTCAACGCGTCGAAGCATTTGCTCTCCAAAATCCGACAGGCTTTCTTGGCCGTTTTCCCTGCCACTAATTCCTTGCAAACGGCCTCCATGCGTTTGAGTTCGTCGTCAGAGATTGCTTCATTCGTGTCCCAAGTGTGCTTGAGAAGTCCAAAATCAGGCAGCGGCAGGGCGAATCGCTCGCGGTATTTTCCCAGATGAAAAAGCACGAGGCCAACAAACAAGATTCCCCAAATGGCCGTCAGCAGCACCGGCCCTGTCCCCACGCGCCAAGCCGCTGTTCCGGCTATGGCCGCTCCAAGCACAAGGGCGCCGCCGCAGGTCTGGAGGGGCCGCAGGTCCTTGGCGGCGCGCGTTTCTCTTATCCAGCGCCGCAAGTTGCGAGTGTCACGCTCTTCCTCCGCGATGGTCGTTGTGAGAACTCTGGCAAAGAGCCTTTCGGCCAGGGCGTCCGGGTTAGCCAGGAGACTGATGGCTGAGCGGGTATCTTTTTGCGTCAGCGGCGCGTTGGTCCGGGGCAACGCGGCCAGGCGCTCGCGCAGGGAGGGATGCGTGGAAACGGCGTCCACCGGCTGCACGCTCAGTTCCGCCAGAGTCGGCGGCTTCACTTTGGCAAATTCCTGAGTTAACCAGGCGTTGAGCGTCCCCTCTTGCCATCGCGCGACCCGTTCAGGCCAGGACAACCGCGCCGAAATGCGGCTGAGCGAATCCACTTTGAGCAAGACCTCGCGAAAAGCTTCGCTCCCGAAGATAAGCGCGGCCCCTTGATCGGCCTCCAACTCTTCTTGCCGGGAAAGGGCGGAGACATGGCGAGCCGCCACTTCGATTAATCCGTCAATAACTGTCAACAAGTCGCCGGCCAAATTTGAGGAATTAGCCTTTCTTCCCCGCAACGGGGATAATTTGACGAGGCCGCGTGAAAGCTGCGATCCACGTTGCAGACCATTCGCCAGAAATCGTCTCATGATCCAACGCGGCAGGCTGGCATGGCACAATTCGTGGGCCAGGACCACTTCCAGTTCGGAGCGCGTCAGGCCCGCGAGGAGATCCAAACCGATCGCCAGCGTTATTTGGCCGCCATACTGAAAGGAAGCGCCCGCCTCCAGTTCCAGGAAAACGCTTGGCGCGGAATCAATTTTCAGGAGGAAACAAAGGGACTCCAGCATGGAAAACAACTCGGGCGCATCTTCCGCTGAGAGGGGAACACGGGTCTCCGCCGAGGGCCGCAAGTGAAGATCACGCGCCAAGGCCTGCAATAATTCCAAATGCCGCCGGCACGACTTGCGGGCCGCGATGGCCCAGCCCAGGCCGCCGCCCAGACTGCCAAGCAACCCCTCCAAGACGACCCAACCGCAGAGAAAAAGCGCCGTCATGGCGGCAAAAACGTAAAAAAGAAAAATAACGGCGCTCCCGCTGAGAATATGCGGCCATTTCGCAACTCCCTGCATCGAAGAGCCATCATTTGCCTCATTGCGTGGAAAGGCCATGAGCTTGGCTTACCATCCCCCCAACCATGCGCAACGGCAAGCGCAAAAAGATTGGCCTGCTATAGATGAACCCGCTCAATGAATAAACCAAAGCGCAAGCCTGTGTCTGGAACCACTACTGGACGGCGAGGGTTTTCCGACACGCGAAATCGCCAATTCTTTCTCATGACTTTTCCCTAAAACTCCGATAAAATAGCGAGTGTATGGTCGGTAGAAATTTCCAGTGGAGGCACCTGTTTTTCGCCTGGGCAATCCTCGCGGGCAGCCTGGCACCCTGCGCCGGAGCAACGCCTGTCCCTCTGCCTTTTGTCAGCGTGCAGGCGACGGGTCCGCTCGCCTCCGAACCTGGCGCCAATCCGGGAATTTTCACCATTTCTCGCGCGGACAGCGCGGTCTCGCCCTTGACGCTTTCCTTCTCCTTGAGTGGAACGGCGACCAATGGGGTTGATTACTTCGAAATTTCGACCAACGTCACCATGGCCGCCGGGCAAATTTCCACCAATATTGCCATTGTTCCGATCAGCAAACCCAAAGCGAACGGTTACAAGACCGTCGTTCTAACCCTGCGCCGCGATGCTTTGGCCGACCCGCCGGCCGTTCCCTCCTTTATTGTTGGGTCGATGAATCGGGCGGTCGTTTATCTTGTTTATAATTACACCAATGTCGCGGCCAAGGTGGCTTGGCTGACGCCGACCAACGGCTCTTCCTTCATGTCGCGGCCGAACATCGAATTGGCCGTTAATGCCTCGGATTCCAACGGGTGGGTGACGGCGGTGAGCTTTTTGGCCAACGGCCAGCCAGTTGGCACGGTGACGAATCATGCGTTTCCGGGCGGCTGGTCCCAATCGCTCTTTGGCCAGCAGACCGGCGGGGTTCCTCTGCCTCTGATGCCCGAGCGGAGACGGGATTTTCAATTTGTCTGGACCAATGTCCCACCCGGAGTCTATGCGGTGACGGCCGTGGCCACGGACAATGCCGGGCTCCAAACCACGTCCGGCAGCGTAAAAATCACAGTGACAACCAACCTGCCCGCCCCAAAGGCGCAGATCATCAATCCGCCCAAAGGAGTCAATCTTCCTGACGGCGCGGCCATCAATATTTATGCGGCGGCGGGCGAATCCGGCGGCGTGGTCAACACGGTGGAATTTCTGGCCAACGGCGCCAGTCTCGGCGTGGAGACCAATTATTTCGCCACCCAACCCAACAGTCAGTTTCATCTCCCCTTCCAATGGCTGCCTTATAACTTCCGTTGGACCAATGCTCCCGCGGGCAGCAATAGCCTGACGGTCATCGCTACCGACAACAACGGCACGATGGTCACTTCCGCTCCCGTAATGGTCAACGTCACGACCAACTCCTACCATCGTCACCACGCGCAGTGAGCAGGAGTGATGCGGGAGCCGAGATCGGCCCGATCGCCTCCTAACGGCGTCCTGCCGGCTAGTTCTTTGCTTCGACAGCTTATCGTGACGGGACTAATCCGACATGGCCCGGGCCAGCGCGTTCCACCACAAATCATGCAGTTCCACCAGCGGCCACTTGTATTCGGAGGAAGCTGATTTGAGCCGCAATTCATTGCCACCGACAAGGCCTATTCTCCTGGCCGGAACCCCCATGATTTTGGCGCGTTCCACCACTTTGACCGCGTTGGTGGAGGCCACCGAGACTACGACGCGGCTCTGGCACTCGCCGAAAAGAAGGGCGTCCACCCAGGCCGTTTCAGCCGAGGCAAAGGAGAGATCAATTTCGGCCCCTATCAAGCGTGGTGTGTCGCGGGCAATTTGCTGAGAAATGCAGCTCTCCGCCAATGTCACCGCCAGACCGCCTTCACTGCAATCGTGCGCGCTCCGGATCAGGCCACTGTAGATCAGGCCCCGCAACGTCGTGTGCAGGCGGCGCTCCGCTTCCAAATCGAGCCGCGGCGGTTGGCCCGTCTTGAGCCCGTGCAGGCTTTGCAACCAGGCCGAACCGCCCAAACCGCGCCAGGGATCCTGGTCATCCAGGACTTCTCCGAGGAGAATAATAACGTCGCCCTCTTCCTTGAACCACTGCGTGGTGATGTACTCCGGTTTATCGATCAGGCCGACCAGCGCGATGGTGGGCGTGGGATCAATGGGACCGGCGGGGCTTTGGTTGTAAAGACTGCAATTGCCTCCGGTAATGGGCGCGTCGAACGCGAGGCACGCCTCCCCCAGCCCGCGCACCGATTCCCGCAATTGCCAGAACAATTCCGGATTGTGCGGGTTGGCAAAATTTAAATTATCGGTCGCGCCGAGCGGCACCGCCCCGGTACAGGCCAGGTTGCGCGCCGCTTCCGCGACGGCGATCCGGGCTCCTTCGTACGGGTTCAGATAGACGTAGGCCGCGTTGCAATCGACGGTCAAGGCGAGGAATTTTTCCGTCGTGACCGGCACGGCCTCACCTTTGGTCATGGGCAGAGAATCGTCTTTCAGGCGGATGACGGCGGCATCAGAGCCGGGACAACCCACCGAGCCGTCCCGCACCATGTGGTCGTATTGCCGGTAAACCCAGTTCTTGGAGGCTATGGCGGGCCAGGCAAGAAGACGGCGCAACGCTTCGCCGGGCTCGGGAGCAGGCGGAAGCGACGTTAGGGAAAAGGAGCGCACGGTTTGGAAATAGGCCGGCTCACGCGCTTCACGTTGATAGATGGGGGCCTCGTCCGCCAGCTTCTTGGCCGGGACGTCGGCCACCACCGCGCCGTGATATTTGACGATCATGCGGCCCGTGTCCGTCACGCGGCCGATTTGGGCGGAAGGCAAATCCCATTTGTCAAATATCCGCTTGACCTCCTCTTCACGGCCCGCCTGCACAATGATCAACATCCGTTCCTGCGATTCGCTCAGCATGATCTCATAGGGAGTCATGTTCGGGACTCGTTGCGGCACCAGCGCCAATTCGATTTCAATGCCAGTGCCGGCCCGGGCGGCCGTTTCGCACGTGGAACAGGTCAGCCCCGCCGCCCCCATGTCCTGAATGCCCGCGACCGCGCCCGTGGCGAGCAATTCCAGGCAAGCTTCGCAGACGAGCTTTTCCATGAACGGGTCGCCCACCTGGACCGCGCCGCGCTGGCGGTCGGACGATTCCTCCGTCAAATCCCGCGAGGCAAAGGCCGCGCCCGCCAAACCGTCACGGCCGGTGGCGGGACCAACGTAAAAGACCGGATTGCCGATGCCCTTGGCCGCGCCGCGGGCGATCTGTTCGCGCCGCAACACACCCAGGCAAAAGACATTGACCAGCGGATTGCCTTCGTAACATTTGTCAAAATAAATCTCGCCCGCCACGGTGGGGATGCCGAAGCAATTGCCGTAATGCGCAATGCCGCTGACCACGCCGCTGAAGAGCCGGCGGTTATTGGCCACGGCGCCAGCATCCCCGGTGATGGGGCCGAAGCGCAACGAATCGATCGCGCAAACCGGGCGGGCGCCCATGGTGAAAATGTCGCGGATGATGCCCCCCACGCCGGTGGCCGCGCCCTGGAAAGGTTCAACCGCGCTGGGATGGTTGTGGGACTCAATTTTGAAGGCGATGGCCAACCCGTCGCCAATATCGACGATGCCGGCGTTCTCCTCCCCCGCGCCGACGAGGATGCGCGGCGACTTGGTGGGCAGGGTTTTGAGGAGCGGACGGGTGTTTTTATAGGAGCAATGTTCGCTCCACATGACGGAAAAAATGCCCAGCTCCGTGTAGGAGGGTTCGCGGCCGAGAATGTTCTTGATGCGGTCGTATTCCTCGGCCGTGAGATTGTGTTTCTCGACCAGTTCGGGGGTAATTTGTGGATCGCTCATCCTTAAGCCGCCTTGGCCACACGGGCCTCAAACCAAGTCACTAAACTCTCGAAAATAAGCCGCCCATCGTCCGAGCCAAGAATCGCTTCGCTGGCCCGCTCCGGGTGCGGCATCAATCCCGCCACGTTGCGCTCCGGGTTGCAAATCCCTGCGATATGGCGCAGGGAGCCATTGGGATTGGCCTCTTCAGTCAATTCGCCTTGGGCGGTGCAATACTGCCAGAGGATTTGGCCCTTGTCCTGCAGACTTTGCAAAGTCTCGTCATCCGCGAAATAGCAGCCTTCGCCATGCGCGATGGGGACTCTCATGATTTTTCCCGCCGGGATTTTGCCGGTAAAGGGCGTGTCGCCACTCGTAGTTTTGACAAAAACATGTTCACAGCGAAATTGCAGCGAGCGGTTGCGAATGAGCGCGCCGGGCAGCAGCCGCGCTTCGCACAGGATTTGGAACCCGTTGCAAATCCCCAAGACCGGGCCGCCGTCCGCCGCGAAGCGCCGCACCGCTTCCATGATCGGGCTGAAGCGGGCAATGGCCCCTGTCCGCAAATAATCTCCATAACTGAAACCGCCCGGAATAATGACGGCGTCGAAACCCGCGAGGGAACTCTCCTTGTGCCAGACAAACCGCCCCGCTTGGCCCAGGACATTCCGCACAACGTGCAAGGCATCCTGGTCGCAATTGGAGGCGGGAAATTGCAGAACGGCGAAATTCATTTTACTCGATTTCCAGGCGATAGTCCTCGATCACCGGGTTGCTGAGGATTTTTTGGCAAGCCTCGTCAATTTGGCGGCGCCAGGCTTCCTGGTCCGTGCCGGGCAGTTCAATTTCAAGGTACTTGCCGACATGGACCGCGCCGATGCCTTTATAGCCCATGTGTTCCAGGGCGTTCTGCACGGTCTTGCCCTGCGGATCAACGACGGCTTTCTTTGGGGTAACGATAATTTTCGCTTTCATTTCCGTGGACGCTGTTGGAAGCGCCACGAACCGATGTTAGAGAAGGCCCCGCCCCACGCCAGTCTTTTTTGCGCGAGCTTCGCTGGTGAGGGAGATATTCGGGCGGAGCGGCGGCTCCGCCCCACCAAGCATGCGCAACTCGGTGGGGCGGCGCTGCCGCGCCGCCCTTGCTTTGGCCTTTTCGTTTTGCGCCGCAATGAAATATAAAAGGAGCCATGTCAAATGGTCCTCGCCTCAATCCAGAGCGGGGTACGCCATCTAAAGGCGTCCATATCGTTCTTGGTCGGCCCAATTGGGTTCTACTGACCGTTTGCACGGAAAAACGATCACCCTGGCTGGCGCAACCCACAGCGCAGCGGGCTCTACACCAAATTTGGCACGATCAGGCAACGGCTTGGTTGGTAAGTGATTATGTCCTCATGCCCGCTCACTTGCATTTATTCTGCGCCCCGCGCGATTTGAAGTTTACCATTGAACGTTGGGTGAGCTTTTGGAAAGACCGGTTTGCCAAAGCGGGACTGGAATTGGGAGCCTTTCAAGCCGGCGGTTTTCATCATCGGCTGCGGGAGGACGAGAGCTATGCCGAAAAATGGCAATATGTCATGGAAAACCCGGTGCGAAAGGGCTTGGTCGAGCGACATCAAGACTGGCCATTTTACGGCAAGGTGTATGAAATCCGCTGGTGAGTGGAAGAGATAATTGGGCGGAGCGGCAGCTCCGCCCTACCAGATAGGCCGTAATTCGAGTGTGGCTTGTGGGGGCAATCGCGCGTAAGGTGCGTCGCCATGCCAGGTCTTATTGCCATTGTCGGCCGGCCCAACGTCGGAAAATCCGCGCTCTTTAACCGGATCGCGGGCAAACGTATTGCCATCGTTCATAACGAACCGGGCGTGACCCGCGACCGCGTCACCGCCGAGGTGGAGTGGAACGGGCGCGCCTTCACCCTGGTTGATACCGGCGGCATTGGACTCTTGCGCGGGGAAAAGTCCGGGGACGTGATCATTGAGGCGGCCTTCGCCCAGGTGCAACTGGCCATCGAAGCCGCGGATGTTATTATGCTGGTTGTCAATGTCCGCGAAGGGATTGTTCCCCTGGACCGGGAAGTGGCCCAGCGGCTGCGGCGCGCGGGCAAGAAGGTGCTGGTTGCTGTCAATAAAGCGGACAACGAAGCGGACAACGACGGGGCGGATGAATTTTCCGCCCTGGGCTTTCAGGCTATATTTCCCGTCAGCGCCATCCACCAGCGCGGCATCGACGCGCTCATGACGGCCGCGCTGGCCTCCCTGCCCGCCGTAACCGCGGAAGGGGCCACCCCGGAAGCGGAGGCTGAACCGCCTTTGAAACTGGCCGTGGTCGGACGGCCCAACGTCGGCAAATCCTCCCTGATTAACGCGCTGACCCATTCCGAGCGAGTCATCGTCACCCCCATTCCCGGCACGACGCGGGACGCGGTGGACGTGCCCTTTGAGGTCGAAACCGGCGGCGTGCGGCAAAAGTATATTCTCATTGACACGGCGGGCGTCCGGCAGGAACGACGGGTGCGGGACTCGGTCGAATTTTTCAGCATCAAACGTACGGAAGATTCCATCGCCCGCAGCGACATCGTTATTTTTGTGCTGGACGCGGAAGCGGGCATTTTCGCGCAGGACAAGAAAGTGGCCGACAAGATCATTGAAGAGCGCAAAGCCTGCGTGGTGGTGATCAATAAGTGGGACTTGGTGACCTCGGGGCTGGAAAGAGCCCGCCGGGAATTAAACCAGCGCGAGGAAAAAAGGCGCGAAGGCCAGCGAGCGCCCTTGACTTCCCTGGCCGACTTCGGCAACTGGGTGCGCGAGCAACTGTTCTTCCTGGATTACGCCCCGGTCATTTTCACTTCCGCCAAGTCCGGCTTCCATTTGGAGCAACTGCTGGAATCGATCCGCTATGTCGCCGCGCAATTGCGCCAGAAGGTGCCGACGGCCATTTTGAACCGCACTTTAAATGACGCCATCGCGGAACGGCAGCCGGTGAGTTCGGCCGGGCATCGGTTGAAGTTTTTTTACGCGACGCAGATCAAGCAGTCGCCGCCCATGTTCCTGCTGTTCGTCAACCGGGCCGATTTGTTTTCCGATCAGTACAAGAAATATCTGTCCAATCAAATGCGCAAGGCTTTCGGTTACGAGGGCTGCCCCCTGGTCCTGGCCGCGCGCAGCCGTGAGAAAACGATCACCCCGATCCGCAAGCACCGCCCGCGCAAGAACCGGGAGCAGGGAAAACGAACGGCGCGCAAAGAATCCGGAAGACCGTAAATTACTAACCCCCCAATGCCATCATTTGCAGCTCCAGGAACCATGAGATGGAATACGCTGCCGGGCATCTTCGTGCGGCTGACCTGGTGCTTCTTGGCCGCGGTTTCACTGGTCGCGTCCATCACGGTTAGCTCTCGTGTCGCGAGTGAGCCGCCGGCCCTTGCCTCACAGGTTGATGCCTTGTTCGAGGGCAGTGTGCGGAGCGATACGCCTGGAGCCGCGGTGCTCATCGCGCGTGGTGGTAAAATAAAGCTGGAAAAGGGTTATGGTCTTGCGCGGGTCGAAAGCCGCCTGCCGGTCACGAGCGAGACGCGGTTCCGAATCGGGTCGATCACCAAACAGTTCACCGCCGCCGCTATTCTCA
>Ga0182016_10007234_pt1 | contig 11472 bp, 11 predicted proteins | sample 712S2MmetaG_FD_120491 | JGI IMG/M metagenome (GOLD analysis project Ga0182016, IMG submission 120491) | Permafrost microbial communities from Stordalen Mire, Sweden - 712S2M metaG | ecosystem: Environmental > Terrestrial > Soil > Wetlands > Permafrost | place: Sweden: Stordalen | collected...
AGGTCGGCGCGGGAGAACCGCCGGCGTCCCGCCTCGGCCTGGATGGCCGCTCGGGCGAGGTCGCGCCGGCCCAGCCGGCCATAGACCTCGGTCAGCCAGACCAGGTCCTCGTAAAAATGGGTCTCGGCTTCGAGTTCGCGCAGCATGATCAGGGCGCGGACGATATCGCCCCGCTCGATCGCCGCGCTGGCGAGGGCCCGGGTGATGTCGGGCTGACCTGGCGTCAGCGTGGCCAGGGTGCGGAATTTGGCGTCGGCCGCGTCGTAGTCCTGCTGGCGCATGTCGAGCCAGGCCGCCCGCTTGAGGAAGGTGACGAAGGGTTCGCTGATCTTGACCAGTTCCCCCATCGCGGCCGCGGCCGCCCGAGCGTCGTGGCGGCGCATCGCGGCGTCATATTCCTGGACCTGGCGTTCGAACGCGTCGCTGGTCATGCGGACCTCGTAATCTGGTGGGCGTCTGCCGTTATGCCGCGGTTCGGGGCCGGCGCGATGATGGGCCGCGCGTCCTGCGCGGCGCCTGCTTGTCGTGTCAGGGGATGCTGTCCGGCAGGCCTCGCGATCGGTTCGGCAGGGGTGGGGAGACGTCGGGCGTGACGACAAGGCGTTTCACAGGCGACAACCTTCGCTTCGGGTGCTGGCGCCTGAAGTATCCCTTTTGAGACCCGACAAGCAAGCAATTGGACGGCAGCCGGGCGTGTCCGGGGCCTGTTGCCCCGCCAGTGTCCCGCTTTGCACGGGATGGACGCCATCCCACCCCATCATGGCCGGCCATCTGTCCCGGTGCCGGACCGAGAGCGTGGCAATACCCGTCAACCGGAAAAATGCGGAACGCCGAACCTGGTGATTGAGCCGGAACGACCGGGAACGCTGTCATGCCGGCTGCAATTTGAGGGCACCTTCCGAGTCAGCGGGTCGCCAATGGCGTGCTATGCCAGGACCTCATCAAGGCTTCCGGCGTCCAGCACGCGCAGGCCCCATGCCTCCAGCGCGGCGGTGTCGGCGGTGGCGATGCGGTCTCTTGCCCAATCTGGCAGTGGGCCGAACCGGCGCTCCAATTGGCGGAACAGAATGGCGGCCTCGCCGGCCCGCCGGCCCATCTGTTCACCTTCCTGACGGCCTCTCTGCTCGCCCTCCAGCCGGCCCTCTTGCAGCCACTGCTGCTTCCACGCCTCAGCCCGCGTTGCCAGCATGTTCCGTACCTCCAATAGCCCCTCCGGCACCCGGACCGCCGGGACCAGCGGCCCGATCAGCCCGCCCAGCAGGTCCGCAAACACCGACCGCAGCGCCTCGAACCCGGGATAGCGGGCAAACCACGCCAGCACCGCATCAGCCAGGACAACGACCTGCGCCGGATCAGGCGAACTTTCCAGCCGGAACAGCAACGCCGCCAGAGTGTCACGCCGCCCGAGGTCATCGTCGCTGAACCCGCCTTCGTCGATCAGATGGTAGCGCATCCCGGGCTGCCATTGCCACAATGGCGAATCCCCTGGCAGGCCGATGAGGTCGTGCAGCGCGACCGGTGCCGTCCAGCGGCGGTCGCCGTTGTACAACACCACAGGGAGGATCGGCGGCAGCCTCCCGTCGGCGGGCAGGCGCTGCTCCTTCACCAGATGCTGCCAGAGCAGCCCGGCATAGACCAGCGCCCGCAGTGCCATCCAGTGATCGGAGGTGGACTGGAACTCCAGCAGCAGGACCAGGTACGTATCGCCGCCTTCATGGCGCGGAATCCGCCAGATCATGTCGCCGTCACGGCGTTCTGTGGTCTCGGTGTGGAACTTGGCGTTCAGGCGTTCCATACGCGCCAGGTCGAGGTCGTCGAGCCAGGGGCCGGCGACGAACTCGCGCAGCAGTTCGGCCACCATGCGGGGATCGCTGAACAGGCGGTGGTAGAGCGTGTCGTGGTCGGGCATGGCGGGGGTTTAGCACGCGGCGTGCCGGGGCTCCGGCGGATGTCGTTCGGTGGGGACGATAGTCTGTATTTGCAACAAATGGCTGCCATAAATCCCTGGATTTTGCCGGTACCTGAATGAAGTGCGAATGACCGCCCCATCCGTCCGGAAGATGGTCCGGTGCAAGGACAGTCCCCGAACGCTAGGCGAACCCGGACAAACGTGAAAAGCTCGCCGCAAAGCTCTCCCGAGCCCCCCAACGAGGAAACCCCCATGACAGCGCACCTCATCGCCGGCGGCTTTCCCCCCGGCCAGCTTGCCGGCCACGACCACGACTATGCCCGCCTCCGCCTGCTTGGTTTGCTGGCGGAACGGGACATCCCGGCCTCGGTTGCCAACGACTTCGCCGACATCGAAAAATGGCTGCCCGTCAGCCGGCTGCTGATCACCTACGTCGCCGGCCCCTATCCCGATGCGGCGCAATGCCAGGTCCTGCAGCGCTGGCTGGAGGCCGGCGGCCACTGGCTGGCCCTGCACGGCACCAGCGGCGGCAAAGCCGAACGGGTGGCGGGCTTCCGCCAGCGCCGCACCGTCAAAGCCGAACACCACGCGTTGCTCGGCAGCTATTTCCTGACCCATCCGCCGATCCGCAAGTTCCGCGTGGACGTGACGGAGCACCCGCTGACCAGCGGGGTCGGTTCGTCTTTCGAAGTGGAAGACGAGCCGTACTTCATCGAACTGCAGGACCCGGCGGCGACGCAGATCCTGCTCACCGCGGATTATGGGCCGGATGCGGTGTCACCCAGCATCGGGACGCTGTATCCCGCGGACACGTCGCTGCAAGCCGACGGCCGGACCCGGGTCCTGGGCTATACCAGGCCGGTCGGCGACGGCGCGGTGACGTATTTCGCCCTCGGCCATTGCCACAACCCGGCGATCCACGCGGCCAGAAGCGCGGCCCCGCAGGAGACGACGCCGCCCACCTTCCACGGCGCGTGGGAGAGCGGCGCCTTCGCGACCCTGCTGCGCAATGCCATCGCGCGGGGGGTGGCGGGCTGAGCGGTGGCGACGATTGTGGCCTCAGGCCACGCTTTGGGTCATGCCGCGCCGCACCGGGACAATCGGGCTTGTTGGGATCGAGCATTTCCAGCAGCCGTAACGCCGGACCGGACGGCCGCTTGGCGCCACGTTCCCATTGCGCGACGGCGGACTTGTCCACATCCAAAAGCCGATCGAACACGGGTTGACTGATGCGGGTCGCGGCCCTGATCCGCCGTACGTCAGGGCCCGTGTCGTCGGACTGTGCGGCAGACAAAGCCGGTCCATGTCACGCATGCCAGGCTCGCTCATGGCACCAACACGATGCAGCGCGCTGGCCAGACCATGCGCGGTCGCGAGCACGTCATCTTCCACGCCCTGTGCCACGTGTTCAGGTCTGTTCGCCGCCATCGCACACCACCTCCGTTACGTCGCCAGACACAAGCAGCGCCGCGAACTGTTTCTCGTCCGCGGGCACCCGCGCGGCACCACCCAGCCTCACACCGCGGGCGGGGCGATCTCGGTTTCGAAGTTGAACGCCGCCGTCACGTCATCCAGTTGAAAATACGGCTGCAGCATGATCTTGCAGGTGAAGGCCCCCGGCTTGTCCGGCAGTTCCGACACGCTGACATTGGCGTCGTACAACGGATGCGTCGCGCGCGTCTCCGCCGTCGCCTGGGTGTTGCGGTTGACGAAACCGGTCAGCCAGGTGCGCAGCTCCATTTCGATCTCCTGCGGCTGGCGGGTCCGCCCGACCGTCTGCCGGCCGCGGATCTTCAGATAATGCGCAAAGCGGGACGCGCAGAGCGTCGCGTTCATCTGCGCCGCCATCCGGTAATTCGCCGCCGCCCCCTGCGCGGCGGGGCCGGCCAGCCGCGGCGGCCGGTAGAGCCCGCGCACCGAACCGAACAGCAGTTCCTCACCGTACGGCAGAGCGCCCAGCGGCATCAGCCCGGCCTCGGTCAGGCTGCGTTCCTGCCGGTCGGTGAACACCACCTCCAGCGGCAGGCGCGGCAGGGACAGGGTGTCGCTCAGCCGGTGCGGCTCCATCGGCAGGCCGGTGACCAGGCCGCCGCCGACCCGGTCGGGATCGGCACCGCGCACATCGGCGGGCCAGCCGAACCGAGCCGCGGCGCGCGCCACCACGGCTGCGAAGGCGTAGCCGGCATTCATCCACAGACGGTCGGTGACCGCCGCCGCCCGCTCGCGATAGCGGAAGCCGTCGCCGCGCGTGCCGTCGTCCGGCCAGGGCGGGCGCGCCAGGACCCGCGGCAGAGCCACCGCCAGGAACCGGCTGTCCAGCCGGTCCCGCAAGCCGCGCCAGCGGGCATGATCGGGGTCGGCGAGGCAGGCGGCGGGGTCGGCGATGGGGCCGAGTTCGGCGAAGCTCTCGACATCCAGCAAGGCCGGCGCGGCGCCGACGACCACGGGTGCGAAGGCCGCGGCGCCGATCGCTGTCAGGTGCTCCAGCACCGCCTTGTCGTCGGTCGGGTAGTCGCGGTCCGGGCGGTGGTGGCGCACCGCGTAATCGGCCACCAGCAGGCCGAAGGGCTCGCCGCCCGCCATGCCGAACTCGGTTTCATAGATTTTCCGGAACAACTGGCTCTGCTCGGGATCGCCGGCGCGTTCCATGTCGCGCGCGATCTCGCGCCAGGCGGTGTTGAGCACGCGGACGACGATGCGGTCGCCGGGCCCGTCCTCGACCTGGTCCAGCAGCCAGCGCAGGCCGCGCCAGCTTGCCTCCAGCGCCTGGAGGCGTTTGTGGTGCAGGACCGCGTCGAGCTGGGCGGCGATCATCCGGTCGAGGGCGAGGATGTCGCGGTCGATGGCATAGCGCAGCGCCGCCGCGTGACCGGCGCAGGCGGCCAGGGCGGCGGGGCCGAACCACAAGCGCAGGGCGTCGGGGGCCGGGGCGGTGAGGAACCGGCTCCAGGCCTCGGCGGGAAGCTGGCCGGCGAGCACCGGGTGGCGGAGGGCTGGGTCGGGATCAGGCGGGGGCATGGCGACCTGATGGGTTCAGACGGGGTTCGCGCCGTCATGCCACGAAACCGGTGGGGTGCGCAGTCTTGCTTTGGAGCGTTTTTGCACTGTCCGGAGAACGACGGTTTGGCGGACAGGCCGCCGGTCAGGACAGAACCATAACCCGATGGGTGCTTGCTTTCGATCCCTTGCGGATGGTTGGCTAACAGCCGTAGGCTTTCGAATTAAGGACCCGTTATGATCCCAGCTGTCACGCTCGATCCGGCTGCCTGCTGAAAGGGCCAGTTATGGCTAACACGCCGACGCTTCCAAAGTATGATGATTTGTTCAAACCAACTTTGGAGGTGCTGACGAATCTTGGCGGATCGGGTTCGATTGAGGAGCTTGATGACGCAATGATCGCCGCGCTCGGCGCTTCGCAAGAACAGCTGGATGTCACCTATCCCAAGAGCGGCGCAGCTGTGCTGCCGGATCGTATGGCATGGGCGCGCAGCTTTCTCAAACTTGCGGGCTTCGTCGCGAACCCAAAGCGGGGCGTGTGGGTGTTGACGGAAGATGGCCGGGCCGCAACGAAAAAATCACCCGCAGAACTGAAACAGACCGTCGGTGCAGCTTATAAATCTTCAATGGCCGCAAAGAAAGCTGCACAGGCAGTGGACAAAGGCGAGGCTGGTCAGGACGCAGGAGGCGGAGCGGTCGGCTGGTCGGATCTGGTGCTCCAACGCGTGCAGACCATCGACCCGACCGCGTTTGAGCGCTTGTGTCAGCGCCTACTGCGCGAAAGTGGTTTCACCCGCGTTGAGGTTAGTGGCAAGTCCGGCGATGGCGGTATCGACGGCGTGGGTGTGTTGCGGGTCAATCTGATCTCGTTTCAAGTCCTATTCCAGTGCAAGCGTTGGAAAGGCTCAGTCGGCTCAGAAGTAGTCCGGAACTTTCGAGGTGCAATGCAGGGCCGTGCTGACAAGGGTTTGATCATTACGACGGGGACCTTCACCTCGGAGGCTCGCAAAGAGGCTACACGCGACGGTGCACCTGCTATCGATCTGATTGATGGGGAGGCGCTATGCGTATTGATGAAGGACCTTGGCCTTGGTGTTCGCGTGCGCGAGATCCGGGTGGAGGAAGTCAGTGTGGATGAGGAGTTCTTCGGAGCGATCTGAGGGCGCAGCTATTGGCGTCCATGCTCACGAGATGCCTTTCACTCGCCTTGTGCATAATTCAAGAATCGCGCACCATGACCGAAGCCTTGAACGGATTGGGCTCTTCCCGTGCGTCAATGGGGTGCATAGGTGATCCGGCGCTGGCGGGCTGCATGGTACTTCCGATGACCGAACCAGGTTTCCGCCCGCGCCACGGCATTCGGCAGGCCCGCCTCGCTGGCGTCCAGATTGCGCCGCATCTCGCCACCCGCCACCACGCGGAGATAGGCGCCCTGGCCGCTTCCGCTGCGAACCCATGCTCCGCCATCATCCGGTTATGCCGTAGGAAGAACCCGCAATAGAACACGATCCCCGACCGAGGCCGGCAACAACGACGTAACCTCGATCCCGCGCGGGTCGCGTCCGGCGGACGGACGAGGAAGCCTGCCCAGACGGACAGGCCGAAGACGGCGGAAAGACCGCAAGCGGGCATACATAGGGGCGTGGATGGACAGGCCGGAGCCGCAAGACCCAAGACAAATCAGCTTGGATCGTGTAAGCTGGATGTATGCCGACGATCGGCCGCATAGGCTCACTTGACGTGATGATCTTCCGCAATGACCACAACCCGCCCCATTTCCATGTGGTCGGGGCGGACTTCTCCGCCAAAGTCACGATTGCCGACTTCGCGCTTTTGTCCAGCAAAGGCCAGATCCGGCGGCGGGATATTCGCGACATCGCGGCATGGGGATAACAGCACCAGGATATGCTATATCTGAACTGGCAGCTTGCCCGTGACGGCAAGCCACCGCAGAAGATCACGGACTGACCATGCTGTATGAGATCGCAGACGCCGTCGCTCACCCTGACCACACCGTCACCATCACATGGTCGGACGGGGCACGGGGCGTTGTCGATTTCGCGCCGTTCATTGCGCGTGGCGCGCTTTTCGCTGCCCTTCAGGAACCGAACGACTTCGTGCGCGAGATGAGCATCCTGCGCGGCGGGATCGGCCTGGCCTGGCCGAACGAGGTCGATTTCTCCGCCGATGGTCTGCGGCATGACGCGTTCCCCGCCGAGGAAACGGGCGAATATGACGAACCGGCCGGCGCGACGGCAGGCACACAGCCCCCAGCTCGGCAGCCCGTCGCGCCGTAACAGGCTCGCCGGGATGTTGCGGATACGCCGGGCAACGGAGGGGCCCCTCGGTTAAGAAGCCGCGATCCCGGCACGCCACGCGCTTCTTCGCACGACGAACTGAGCCGACGCGGAGCCATGGGTATCGCCGCCAATCCAGGCCATCGACGGCGAGGATGAGATCCGGACGGCGAACGGGCAGGCTCATGGGCACTGGAAGGCAAGACCACCTCGATCCACCGTCGGCTGCTATCGCACTTCTGGGCGGCCATCCGCGATCAAGATGCACCGGCGCGATAAGGGGGTAGGGGGAAAGGCAATGATCCAGCGTAAGCGCCGGGAACTTCACTTATATGCCGCGTATTCGTGGCAAACCCTTGTGCGATGCCATAAAATGCGTATATGATGTGAATACGCGGCATATATCGGAGAGCGCGATGGCGCGGAGGGTCGTCCCGAAAGAACAAGCGAGCGTGCGGGAGATCGGCGTCTTGTCAGATCTGGGCGGCGTTTTGAAGGCCGAGCGCCTCCGGCGCGGTATCAGTCAGGAGGAGATGGGCGTGCTGGTTGGCCTGACGCGCCAGAAGGTGCAGCAACTGGAAGCTGGCGTCTATGGGGTTGCGGTTGGCACCGCGCTCCGCGTCCTGACCGACCTGGGAGTCCGCTTGCTGGCCGTCCCCTCGAAGCCCGCCGAGAAGGCCGATGGCGATGCCGCCACGCACGCGTTGTTCGACCGGGCGGAAGAACTGCTGCGCCAGTCTGATTGGGTCCGCCATCATTCATCAGAAGGCAAGTGATGGGCGGTTCTGTTTCCACGCCCCGCAGGCTGGTCGTCCGTATCGAGGGCGTGGTCAGCCCGGTCGGGGTGCTCGAGGACGATTTGAACGGCGACGGCTATCGGGTGCGTTTCACCTACGCGGCTGGCTATGATGGCCCGGCGTTATCCGCCTCCCTGCCCCCGCGGGCGCGGCCTTACGAGAACGCCGAGGCCCAAGTGTTTTTCGACAACCTTCTGCCCGAAGGCGCACAGAGGCTGTCGGTGACACCCGATGGCAGCCAAGGTGCCAGACCGTTCGACGAGGCCGATGTGGCCGGTCTGCTGTCGGTGCTGGGCGGAGAGTGTCCTGGCGCGGTCATGATCACCCCGGAGGGTGCGCCGCCTCCGAAAGTGCCTGGCGAGATGCCGCAGGATTACGCGCCATTAACCGATCAGGAGGTTGAGCGCATGCTGCGGGACGCCGCCAGCGGACGCAACCCGGAGCAGGGAGACCGGGCATCGCTTCCCGGGGTGCAGAGAAAGGTCGCCCTTTCCTACGTCGAGGCCGGCGATTTCTTTCTCAGGGCCTCTACGCCTGGCGTCCCGAGCACGCATTTCCTGAAGGTCGCTCCCGCCAATGACCCTCGTTTTCTCGGGTGCATTGCGAACGAGGTCCTGTGCATGCGCGTCGCTGCGATGGTCGGACTGCCCGTGGCGGACGTGCGGCGCATCTCGTTCGACGATATCGATGCCCTTCTGGTGCGTCGGTATGACCGCGTGGTCGCCGATGGGATGGTTCGGCGCCTTCACCAGGAAGATGCCGCGCAGGCGCTCGGACTGGGCCGCAGGCTGAAATACGAAAAGGAGGCGATGAGGGTGTCCCGGTCGGCGGGGCTGACCGACCTCATGGGGCCCTTCGCTGCGCTGACGCGAAGACCGGCGGAAACGCGGGACATTCTTCGCCGTGCCGTTTTTCTGAACTGGTTGTTCGGCAACAATGACGCGCACATGAAGAATTTTTCCCTGCTCCATCCTACGCAGGGCAGCCGCCCCCGCCTCGCGCCGCTTTACGACATTGTATCGGTTGAGGCGCTTCCCGGTGGATGGACTGACATGGCGATGCGCATCAAGAACACTGAGAAGGGGGTCGCGGTCAATGGCGATGGCGTCAAGTGGCTTGCCGCGCTGGACGCCCCCTCACAGCGCCAACCGTCGCCCGGCGCGGTTCGGCAAAGGCTCTCGACTTTTCGGGATATGGCAGCCTCGGTTCTCGGCGCCATCGAGGCCGCCGTGTCGGACGATGACATCAATGAACAGGAAGCTGAGCCCGTCAGGAAGGTTGTGTGGAGCAGGCTGGTCATCTTGAACCGGGATCTCCGGTGGGGCCTGCCGACAACGCCAACTCCCGGGAAGCCGGGCATCGATTCCTAGGACATCCCGCCGGAAGTCCCGACTCCGTTCGGCCAAGCCGAACAGGGCCGATTCCCGTCACATGGAACAAGCCCTGTTCGAGCAGTTCGACCGCGAGCGGCTGCCCATGGAAGACCGCGAGGCCCGGCTGATCGCCTGGAGCCGCGCCCGACGTGCCTCGGCGCGGGCCCGCGCGGCGGCGTGAGCGAAGACCCCTAGGTCTATCCAGGCACGGAGGTCCTGATCAACAAGGTGGACATCCGCGACCGCGACGAGTTGGTACCTCTTCCTGTTGGGGCAACCCTGATCGAACTGGCGTCCCATCGCGCAGCCCGACCCTGTATGGTTCGGCAAAGCGAAGGTGCTCCGGTTCCGCCGCGGAAGGCCGCGTCGTCCGGTCCGCGGGTCAATCAGCAGCCCGGCCAAAGCGTCTGCCGCCGCAACGGCGAGCGACCCGCCAGTGCCACCTTACCGCGACTTGCCGACACGAGAACGAACATAGGAGGACATTTTTTTGGAGAGCGATGCGACAAGACTCAAGGCTGTCGTCGATCCGGCCACGCTGCCCGGCGGCCGGACTTCAGCGCCTGGCCCATGCTCGCCGGGTCGTGGTTGGAGCTGCGGCGCCACTTGCCGGCACAGTTTCACGGCATTGACCAGCAACGTCGCCCAGCCGCGGAGCGAAACGTGGTTCATATCGTGATCGAGCGCGAAACGGTCTATGTAGCCATGCCAGAACCCGGGCGCGACAACGTCGATGGAACCGGCTGGTATATCGGCCGGCGCCGGCGTCACCCAGAGCAACCGGCCCTCGCCACGGCGCCGGATCGCCAGAAATGCCGCAAGCGCTTCGGCCCGCGACAACGGACGGTGAAAGTTCTTGAGGACAAATATCTTGTGGCCATCGCCAAGATCCTGGATCAGCTTCCCCACCAGAAACCGGGTTTTGGTTGTCTCACGCTGCACCACGGCGTCGAAGTCAATTTGATCCTTATATAAAAATGTATGGTAATGCATCCCATACCGCTCGATATGGACGATCCACTCGTCGGAGCAGCCGGGGTCCGGCCTCGGATCCATCCCTTCGATGATGCCTTGAAATTCGCTATCCATTCCTTCAATCACGGCATCCAGGTAGGATGACGAAAACCGCAGCAATCCCAGCGGCTCGGCCTGCAGATTTCGCTGGACAAAACCGAATTCACAATCGTCACCGATGCTCTCGAATGAGGTGACGACCTCGTGCGATGGCATGCCCGTCTCAGCTTCTATGGCGTTCAGGATTTCGGCGGGCTCGTTGGCGGATATGAAAGAGGGGGCGGGGAAAAGTCGTGTCTCCAGATCAAGGGGTGCATCAAGCTGGAGGATTTGGATACGGCGAAACGCGAAAGCGAGGCGGCGCGCATCGCCGGGTTGCGGGTGCGCGGCATCGGGATGGCTGATTGTCAGAACCGGCCGGGGATCTGTCGTCGTCGGCATCGGAAAAGCCATGCTGCATTCGAAGCGCCATTCCGCTTCGCCAAAGCGCTGGCCGCCGATCACAAAACTCATGCGCTGGAATGGCACGTCGCCGCACACAAAGGGGGCGGCTCTGACCGTCAATACCGCGGGACGCGTATAGTCCCCTTCCGGCAACTGGATCGTACTTTCCGATCTGAGCGCCCAGGTGAACTCCGGTTCGGGAATAAACCAGCCGGTTTCATCGCTCGTGACAGCATTGCCCTTTTCACTGAACGTAACCTGACCTGCAATCCTGTTCTTCAACTTAAGCACTCCGATTTAGGAACTATGTCTGGCTTATGATGTCATGCCGCGGCAATACATATCCCTTCCAAGCACAGACTTCCAGGACCCCTGGTCACCGGTGTCTGGTAACGGGGGGAAAGGGGTCGGTGGAAGTCTGCCTCGAACGCCGACGCCTCTCCTGGTGGAGCCCCCTCCCCCTAACCCCCTCCCACAAGGGGAGGGGGAAAGATGTTGCGATGGCCGCATCGCTATCCTGATGACTATCGGGGAAGGGGGAAGCCCCGCCTTCCCCCGCTACTTCTTCGGAATCCGAGCCACCATGCGCAGGCTGGCGGTCAGTTCCTCCATCTGCAGCCAGGGCCGCAGCAAAGCGACCG
>Ga0182016_10007236_pt1 | contig 11468 bp, 6 predicted proteins | sample 712S2MmetaG_FD_120491 | JGI IMG/M metagenome (GOLD analysis project Ga0182016, IMG submission 120491) | Permafrost microbial communities from Stordalen Mire, Sweden - 712S2M metaG | ecosystem: Environmental > Terrestrial > Soil > Wetlands > Permafrost | place: Sweden: Stordalen | collected...
AGCTGCCTAAACGCCGTCTCTTCGTAGTTGGTCTTCAGCCGCTCATGTCCTTCGCTGCCGGGACGCGGCGATTCGCGGCGCTCGGCATGGCCTAGCAGTGCGGCGGCCTCGTCGTCGTTGGGATTTCTCTCGAGCGCGGCGCGGAAGCTATCGGCCGCGGCGGGATACTGTCCAGCCTTCCACAAAGCGTATCCCAGGTTGAAGCGATAGTCCGGGTCCGCGCTGTCGCCTTCCAATGCCTTGCGGAAGCTCTCGATGGCCGCCGTCAGATTGCTCCGCGTTTGGGCCGCGCCCAGGTCGTTGTATACTTCGTTCAACGGCACGCTGGCCGCTACCGTCTCGAAACATTTCGCGGCGGCTGTGTAGTCGCCCATCTGGTAGGTCGAAAGGCCTAGAAAAAACTGCGCCTCCAGATAGTGCGGATCTGCTTGGTGGACGCGCCCCAGCCACCCGGCGGCCACGCGGTAATCCTTTTTGCCCCAATACGACTTGCCCAGTTGGAAGCACGGCTGAGAATACGCCGCGTCCAGGCGCGCCGCCTGCATGAAGAACCGGTGCTGCTGCTCCGGGTTGGCGGCCAGCAGCCCGCGAATGTAGCTCTCCAGCGCATCCAGCCGTACGCGCGGGCGGGCGCGCAGAAACTCCTCCTCGGCGGGCGCCGTCTTGGGCGAGAGCGCCTTCAGTACCTGCCAGCTCAGCCGCGCCTCTAAACCCGCCAGATCTTCCACTGCCCCGGACTCTTCCAACTCCGCACCCTGCCGCAGCCGCTTCAGGTTGAGGATACGCGCGCCGATGCGCAGCACCCCGCGCGATCCGCCGCCGGAACCCGCGCCCGCCGGCGCCAGTTCGTAATCGCCGTAGACCACTTCGGAGGCGTCCAGCGCTTCCCCGGCCTTGATGATGGAGGCGCGCGTCAGCACCGCGTTCGCCCGCAGCGACAGGCGCCGGAACGCTTCCAGGCGATCCTCGCGCTCGAGCGCCAGCATGCCTTCGGAAACCAGCGATTCCCGCACGGCTTCGGAAACGCTCTCGCCGATCCAATCCACATTTGTGGAACTGCCCGTGGAATTCGATTGATTGGAAAAAGGTAGGACCAGCACGGTTTCCGCGCGGAGCACAAACACGCAAGCCATCCAAAACAAGACTACGAGCCGCCGCATCTGACTTCAGTGTAACAACGTCCCCTGTCTACGGATGTTTCGGTGGGGCAGACGATCGTTTTATGTCGTCTGCCAGCGCTCCCCGAAGGCGGCAGACCACCAAAGTGAACAGTATTGACGATACCATGAGCGCATGCGGGTACTCTGGCAGGACCTGCGATTCGCCGCGCGGCTGCTGCGGTCGAATCCAGGCTTCACGGCGCTGGCCGTGCTCTCGCTGGCGCTGGGTATCGGCGTCAACACGGCGATCTTCAGTCTGGTTCGGGCGGTGTTGCTGCCTTCCCTGCCGGTTCCGGACGCCGGCAGGCTGGTCTCCATCTATCACCGCTATACTCGCGGCCATGAGTCGCTCAGCAGCACGTCCTATCCGGATTACGAATACTACCGCGACCACAACCAAGTCTTGTCGGGATTGATGGCTTACGGCCGCGTCCCCATGAGCGTGCGGATCGGCGAGCAGGCGGAACAGATCTCCGGAGAGCTGGTCACCGCGAATTACTTCTCCGTACTAGGGCTGCAGGCCTCGGCAGGCCGCACCTTCCTCGCCGGTGATGGCGCCGTGGCTGTGATCGGCGACCGCCTGTGGCGCAGCCGCTTCGGCGGCGACCGCAATGTCCTGGGCAGAACCATCGGCATTGGCCGGCACGCTTTCACCATCGTGGGCGTCGCGCCGCCCGGGTTCCGCGGTGTCGTGCTCGACTGGGGCGATCCGCCGGAGCTGTGGGTGCCCATGGCGGCGTTCCGAGAGGCCGTGCCCATTCTGCCCGAGGATTTTCTGCAACTCCGTGGCGACGATTGGCTGCTGGTGACAGGCAGATTGAAGCCTGGCGTATCGATGGCGCAAGCGCAAGCCGCCATCCGGGGAATGGCTGGACAACTCGCGCGCGCTTATCCGGAGATTCATCACGATTGGACCGCCGAGCTGCTGCCGTTGAGCCGCGCGCGATTCTGGCCGTCCTACCGGAATTCGATCGTGACTTTCCTGGAACTGCTGGCAGCGGTCACCGGGTTGGTCTTGTTGATCGCCTGTTTCAACGTGGCTAACCTGCTGCTGACGCGCGGGATGAAGCGCCAGCGGGAGATTGCCGTCCGGCTGGCGTTGGGCGCGGGCCGCGGCCGGCTGGTGCGTCAATTGACCACGGAAAGCGTGCTGCTATCGCTCGTGGGAGGCGCGGCAGGCGTCGCAGTGGCATCGTGGACCGCGGCGTTTGTCCGTCTGTATCCGCGGCCCTTCAAGATTCCGCTGGCGCTGGACACCCATCTGGATGTGCCCACTCTGGGCTTCGCGCTGTTGCTGTCGCTCGCGACGGGGGTGCTCTTCGGGCTCGTTCCGGCGCGCCGCGCTTCGCGCCCGGACTTGGCGCTGAGCCTGAAATCGGAGACTCCGGGTCGAGGCCTGCGCGGCTTCGCTTTGCGCAACGCGCTGGTGGTCGCGCAGGTGGCCCTCTCGCTGGTCCTGATGATCGGCGCCGGACTCTTCGTGCGCACGCTCCGGAACGCGCAAGCCTCCGATCCGGCCTTTCGGACCGGCAGCGCGGTGCTCGTCGATTTAGACCTGGCCGTAGCAGGATACTCCAATGCGCGCGGCAAGCAGTTCTACGCGGAGGCCCTGGAACGTGCCCGTCTGCTGCCCGGCGTGGAATCGCCGGCGCTGGTGTGGATGCCGCCACTGGGCGATATGCGCGGCGGGACTGACGTGCTGCCGCCCGGCGCATCCCGGCCCCTCCAGGTGAACTGGAATATCGCATCGCCGGGCTACTTCCGGACGCTCGGCCTGCCGCTTGTGCGCGGACGGGATTTCGACAGTCGCGATACCGAGACTGCCCCGCGGGTGGCCATGGTCAACGAGGTCATGGCGCGGCGCTTCTGGCCCGGCGAGGATCCCATCGGCAAGCTGTTGGGTAGCGCAAACCCCCAGACACGGCCGCTGGAGGTCGTGGGCGTGGTGCGGGACGGACGAATGCGGAACTTCCGCGAAGATCCGCGCCCCTGCTTTTACCGGCCGCTCACCCAGAGCTACGTGCAGGAGATGACGCTGATCGCGCGGACGCCCGGCGGTCCCGAACTGGCTTTGGCGGAGATCCGTCACGAGCTTCGCGCGCTGGACAAGGACCTGCCAGTCGCCGGCGCCGAAACCATGCACGCGCATCTGGACCGCGCCCTTTCGCAAGAACGCTTGACCGCATCGCTCCTCTCGGGATTGGGCCTGCTCGCGCTGGCGCTGGCCGCCATCGGCATCTACGGCGTCATGAGCTTCTCGGTGGCGCAGCGCACGCGCGAAATCGGGATCCGCATGGCGCTCGGCGCCCAGGCGCCCGACGTGCTGGCGATGGTCCTGCGGCATGCGGCAATCCTCCTCGGCGCCGGTCTGGCAATAGGATGGGCTGCGGCGGCCCTGGTCACGCGGTACGCCGCCAGCCTGCTCTACGGCGTCAGCCCGACCGATCCCTGGACGTTCGTCGCCGTTTCCGCAGTGCTGGCCGCCGCCGCCATGCTCGCCTGTTACCTGCCAGCGCGGCGCGCGGCGCGGGTGGACCCCATGGTGGCGCTGCGCTACGAATGACCCCCACTCCGGCTGGGTGTATACCCCCGGGGCATAGCAAGGGATACTTTTCCAACAGGCCCTGTGGAAAAAGCTGTGGAAACAAACGCCGAATTCGGGGCAAACTTCAATGTTCGTAAAGACTTCGTAACAAAGTGCACCGGGATACAGCACTATGGCAAAAAGTTCGCAAGTTATTTCAGGAAAGGAAGTTAGATCCCATTAACTATAGTTAGTCCGGTCCTGTAACGCCCAATATGCAGCCAAATTCCGCCACTATACGGCAATCGCCGACTGAGGCTGTGAGTAACCGGGTGTGTCAGACTGCCCCGGTCTGCCCTTTCCCCGCAAGGAACTGGTTCAACTGCTCCATGACGGCGAAAGCGTCCGCTACGTATAGGACGTCTGCTTTGCCCCGCGCCCAGCCGCAATTCGGGTCCAGGTTGATGGCCCGCCGCTCATTGATGAACCGCCAGCCCACCACGTGCGGCTCTTCTCCATGACAGCAGGTGGCCAGCCCTTTCGGATGGCGCGGCGTCGATCCAGTTTGTCCGACTTGGTTCAGATGGGTCATGAAGGGCAGCACCGCCTGTCCTTCGCCGCTCAGGTCCACCAGCGACTTGCTACCGCCCAGCGATGCTTGCGCAAGCTGCAGGAAGCCCAGGATCAGCCGCGCCGCATCCGCCGGATGCGCCAGGCCGTCGGCCTGCTTCTTGGTCCATCCGGCGCCGGCCACAAACAGCAGATCGGCCTCCGGACGGATGGTCTGCTGATCCGTGCGCGGCGCGCGCCAGCCGGAGAATGCCGTGCGCCGCATGCGCTCGTCCACCTCCACTGCTACGCGCTCCAGCGTCGCGTGCGCGGGGGCGCCTTGCCAAGGCTCGCCGGCGCCGGGCTCCAGCAGGATGAACCACGGCCGTTCGTTGCGCTGGGAGACGCCCTCGATCCTCTGGCGGTAATACCAGCGGGTCACGGCCGGAGCGCCGCCTTCCACGGCAACAGCGGTCGCATGCGTATCGGCGCGGCCATGCAAGCGTTGCGCCACGCCCGCCAGGCAGCGCGCCCAGCGCGAAGTATCCGGCGCGAGCACCAGCGTGGCGCCTGCCGCTTCAGTCAACCGGGCGGCGGCAGCCGCATCCGTAGGGTAACGGGCCGTGGCAAAGTCGTCGCCACTCACCGCCAGGAAACGCGTCGCCCCGCAGCCTCCAATCGAATCGGCCGCGGCCTGCGCATCGCCCGCGGACACCAGGCCCACGGTGAGGCTCGCACCGGGAAGTTCCCGGCCCAGCGCAATGGCCGCCGCCAGCGTCTCCCGAGCGGCTTTCGAAAGCGACCCGTCGGCTTCGATATGGGTGAGAAAGAGGATAGTTTCCATGGTCAGTCCCGTGCGATCCACGCCGCGATTTCGCGCGCGATTTCTTCAGGCGCGAGGTCCTTCACCACGCGCGTCTCGCGTTGCTGCCTGGGAGCGGCCGCGCGCAGGAAGCGCGCCCCATCCGCCGCCGGCCGGAACGGTTTGGCTTTTTGCAACGCGGGCATGACGCCACGCAGGTTGGCCATGCCGATCTGCGGATTGTTGCGCGGTTCCGGCAGTTTGCCGGTCGCCCATCCCAGCGCAACCGGCGGACCCGCGCACACCGACAACTGGTGCCGCCCGCCTTCCACCCGCTCCAGGATCTCCAGCGCGCCGTCGGGCCGCACACGCAACTCGTCCACGCCCTGGAACTGGTCCACGATCCCCAGTTGTTCGCCTAGCATCTGCAAGGTGGCGCCCGCACCGCGCGAAGCGGATTCCCATCCGCCAAACAGCAAAAGGCGCGCCATGTCCAGACCGGCGATCCCTCGGACGGCCTCCGCCAACGCGGCCGCCACATCGTGCGCCTCGGTGAATCCGCCGGCCGCGCCATCCACCGCCACAAACTCGAATGCGGCCTTCTGCGCCACCGTCATCATGACCTGCTGCAGCTTGGCCTTCGGCCCCAGGCTCACCAGCCAGACCTTGCTGCCAGGCGACTCGGACGCCAGGTGCGCCGCCTCGTACAGCGCATGCGCAGCCCACGGGTCCAGGATGGCGGGCAGCATGTTCTCGTTCTTCAGCGCCGGACCGGCGGGCCCGCTCACCGGCTCCAGCGTCTGCAAGGGATCGGGCACAATGCCCGCGCACACTACGATTTGATATCCGGGATTCATGATTAACTAACAGTATAATCAGATCCAAATGACTTCGCTTAGAGGGGCAGCCAATCCGGGCTGACTAGCGTAAGATATAGAGCGAGACGCATGCTGATCAAACGCCTGACTCTGAAGAAGATCCTGTCGTTCAAGGAGACCACTGTCGATCTGCAGCAATTGAATGTCCTGATCGGCCCGAACGCGGTTGGGAAGAGCAACCTGATCGAGGCCATCAGCCTGCTGCAGGCCGCACCTAACGCGTTGGATGTCCAGATTCTCCGCGGCGGAGGAATCCGGCAGTGGCTTTGGCTTGGTGATCGAGAACCCGCGCAGGTTGCCGAGATCGAATGTGAGCTGATCCTCAGGCGCGGACGCCAGTTTGGTCCCTTGGTTTACCGCCTGGAATTCTCGGATAGCGGCGGTTTCTCGATACTCAACGAACGGCTCGCCCAGGCTAGCCCCGTACCAGACGCCGAGATTTATTTCTACCGCTCTGCCAATCGAGTGAATTTCGCCCCACAGTCGCCGATGCCGTTGAACCGCGCGATGGCGGCCGAGGTGCCATCCAACAAGTCCATCCTCGCCCAATTCAAGAGTCCCATGGATACGACTCCGGTGACGGAAGCGGGCAACCATTTTGAGGAGATCCGGATCTTTCGGGAATTCAGAACAGGTTTCACGTCACCGGCCAGACACGGCATCTCGGCCGCTGCACCCAAGGACTATTTGTCCGAGGGCGCCGATAACCTGGCGCTGGTGCTGCATCAACTGGACTTTCTTGGCGCGCATGACCGGATCAAAGAGTATCTCAACCGGTTTTGCGACCGTTTCGAAGACGTGAAGGTGGACGTAGGCGAGGGGCTGGCGCGCCCTTTCCTCCGGGAGGCCGGGCTCTCGGATATGCTTTCGGGAATTCGCATGTCCGACGGTACATTGAAGTTTCTCTGCCTCCTGGCGGTGCTGTTTCATCCCAAGCCTGCGCCGCTAGTGTGTATCGAAGAGCCGGAACTGGGACTGCACCCCGATGCGCTCCGCCTCGTGGCCGAGGTCCTCGTTGAAGCGTCCGAGCGTACCCAACTAATTATCACAACTCATTCCGAGGCACTCGTCGACGCACTTACCGATCGCCCTGAGTCGGTGTTGGTCTGCGAACGTGACTTCGACAACGGCACTCAATTCAAGCGGCTCGCGCAAGACGAGCTGGATGAGTGGCTCCAGCATTACACCCTTGGCGAGCTTTGGCGGAAAGGTGAAATCGGCGGGGGCCGCTGGTAGATGCCCGGCGAGATCCGCATCTACTTCGAGGGCGACGGGAGCCTCAAGCCCGGATTTGCCGCGTTCTTCAGGGATATCCGGGCACAGGCGGATGCGGTGCGACGCAAGGTCTCGATCGTCGCCACCGGCGGGACTCCCGAGCGGGACTTTGCCATCGCGATGAGAAAGCACCCGGGCGGCGTGGAACATCCTGCTCCGCGACAGCGAAGGCCCTTGGAACCAGGACCTGCAGGCTTCGGATTCCATCTTCTGGATGGTGGAGATGATGGAATCCTGGTTCCACGCCGACAAAGATGCCCTGGAAGCATACTACAAGAGCGGCTTCCGCAAGGCGGCGTTGAAGGCCAACCCGAATGTCGAGGAGATTTCCAAGCAGGATCTGATCGACGGTCTGAAGGCCGCCACCAAAGACACAACAAAGGGCAAATATCACAAGACCAGGCACGCGCCGGCTCTACTGCAGTCGATCAACACCGCACTGGTGAGGAAGGCCGCTCCTCATTGTGAGAGGCTCTTTAAGGCTGTGCTTGACGAGCTCCGATAGCTCCCTACGACGTCAGCCGGTCCGCCGAAATCGGCCGCATCTCCCAAGCCTCGAATGACACCATCTTCGCTGTGCCGCCGTTCGCATGCAATGCTACACCCGTGCTCCGCCGACCCGCCGGATACACCCGCGCGGTCAAGCAAAACCGGTCGTTGGCGAAGATTTCGATCACCGACCCATCCAGGAAGATGCGCAGCCGCAACGGCTCCCCGCGGCCCAGCAGGAACGGTCCCGATTGCATCCCGCGATCCGCGCTCAAGTCCGTGCTCGACTGGCTGCGGTCCACGCACACGCGCTTTTGCTCGCGATCGTAGTACACCAGCGTCTGCTCGCTCCCATCCGGCGCGGCACGCAGTTTCAGCCCGGCCCTCACCGCGTCTCCCGGATCGATCTCCGCCAGAATCTCGAGGCAATCGCCCGCTGCCTCGGCCTCCAGTCGCTTGCCCCGCAGCGACTCCACCTCCGCCGCCGGGCGCATCTGGACCTGGGCGCCCAGCAGCTTCAATTCGCGAGGCAGCGACATGACGCCGCTCCAGCCGGCCGCGCGCTGCGCCTCCGCGCTACGGCCCTCCGTCAGCCATCCCCACAAGATGCGCCGGTCGCCCGTATTGGTCATAGTCCGCGCCGCGTAGTACGAGCCGTAGTCGATGCCTCCCGTGGTCTCCGGCCGGAAGCGGCGATCCGCGTAGCCGCCCAGCAGGTACTTCACCACGCGCTCGGTCGAGACGATCAGCAAATGTTTGCCGCCCAGCGGAAAGAAGTCCGGGCACTCCCACATCTCGCCCGAATCCACCGGATCCTTGGCGTTGGCGCCGGCCCGCATCCTGCCCGTAACCAACGGATGCAAATAGTTCCACCGGCGCAGGTCTTTGGATTCGTACAGCAGCACCGCGCCGCCCTTTCCGCGGAAGCCCGATCCCACCGCCATCAGCCAGGTACCGCCCTCCTGCCACACGCAAGGATCGCGAAAGCCGGTGGCCTCCAGGCCGGCCGGCGGCGCGGCGATCGCGGGATTGCCGGCGAATTTCTTCCACTCCGTCAGGTCCCCGCCGCTAGTGGCCACGCACTGCGTTTCCGGATTCACGCCAGTGTAAACCACGGTGGGAACGCCGTTGTCGACGACCGCGCAGCCGCTGAAGACGCCATCCTTATCGGGACCGCCGGGCGTGGGTGCCAGCGCCATGGGCAGGTGCTTCCAGTGCAGCATGTCTTCGCTGACGGCGTGCCCCCAGTGCATGTCGCCCCAGAAAGCGCCGTTGGGGTTGTACTGGTAGAACATGTGATACTTGCCCTGCCAGTAGATAGGCCCATTGGGATCGTTCATCCAATTGGCGGCGGGAAGCAGATGGTACTGGGGCCGGTGCGGATCGGCCGTCAGCCTGGAAGCCGGCGCCGGCGCAGCCGCAGCCAGCGGGACAGCGCCCGCCAGCGCCAGAAAGTCACGTCGTCGCAGAACAGGCCGCATAATAGCTAATGGTAACCGGACGGCCGGCTGGAAATCCTAACACTTGTTACACTGAAACGTATGCCGCTCTGCCGATACGCGCTGGCAGTGTGTCTTTGCGCCGCGGCGGCCGCACTCGCGCAACAGCAACCGGCCTCGGCGCCGCCCGACGCCGAGATGAACAGCGCCATTGAGGAGTTCAAGGCCCAAACCCGCAGTTTAGGCTTGCGCGCCGATAGTCCGCCAAAGGCCGGCCGCCACAGCCCGCTCGCGGACTGGCACGGCCGCCTCTTCGAGAACTTCCGCAACGACGCGCTGGATGCCGTGCCGCACGAGATCCGCCAGAACGGCGGAAACAAGGGACTGCTGCGCCGCAATCAGTTCGGGTTCAACGTGGCCGGGCCCGCCGTGCTGCCGCATCTCTTCGAAGGCCGCAACACTTACTTCTCGCTCTCCTACGAAGGCGTGCGCGAGGATATCGCTCGCACTTACTTGCAGACCATCCCCACCATGGCGCAGCGCACCGGCGACTACTCCGACGTGGTGGATGACGCGGGCAACGTGATCCCGATTTACGATCCCGCCAGCACGCAATCCAATCCGGGCTACGATCCCACGCAGCCGGTTTCCACCACCAACCTCGAGTACACGCGCACTCCGTTTCCAGGCAACATCATCCCGGCGAACCGGCTTGACCCGGTGGCCCTGAACGCTCTCAAGTTCTATCCGGCGCCCAACACCGATGTGGGGCCGTTCTTTCACAACAACTACTTTATCGACTCGCCGGAAACCAACACGGCGAACGGCATGATCGGCAAGCTGGACCGGTCGCTGCGCGAGCGCCATCGCCTCACCGTGGAGCTGGCGTTTTCCAATGGCACCCTCGGCGCGGCCCAGTGGTTTCCCACCGCCGCCAACCCCGGCCCTTCCAATCGCGACTTTCAAACGCGCCGCGGTTCGCTCGGATACGTCTTCACCGCTTCCGCTCGCACTGTGAACACACTCACCTTCGAAGCGAATTCCAGTGTCTCCACCAGCGGCGACGCCGGGGACCAAACCAACTATGCCGCCCAGATGGGCCTCACCGGTATCGGCGGCGGCGGTTTTCCGGTGATGCAATTGGGTCCGTACCTGAGCATGGGGCAAGCCTATCCGTTTTCGCGTAACGCGCGCAACGTTTACACCTGGACGGACGGCCTCTCCACCAAGCGCGGCAAGCACACCTTGCGGGTCGTGGGACAGTACACGCGGCAGCAGGTGAATAGCTTCTGGCCGCAGTATCCGGCCGGCTTGCTGACCTTCAACGAGGGGCTGACCAGTGTGCCGGGGATCGTGGATACCGGCGATGCGCTGGCCACTTTTCTGCTGGGCACGCCGTATTTCGCCGAAGAAACCCTCGACACCCAGCCTTCCTATTTCCGGCGATCGGAGGGTTCGCTGGCGTTCCGCGACCGTTACGAGGCGATCAAGGGCCTCACCATCAATGTCGGGCTCACCGTGCACCTGTTCACACCGCGCACCGAGAAATACGACCGGCAGTCGAATATCGACTTGAGCGCCATTAACCCGGCGAACGGATTGCCGGGTGCCCTGGTGGTGGCCGGACAAGGGGGCTTCGGCAGCGCGTTCCAGCCGGCCCTGGTGCGCGTCTCGCCCAGCCTGGGCATTGCCTGGAATCCGCTGGACGACGCGAAGACCGTAGTGCGGGCGAATTTCGCGCGCGATTACTCGGGCATTCCGATTTATTCCGGCCAGTTTGGCACGCAGGGGTTCAACCAGTATGCGACGTTTCTTTCGCCGGACGCGCAGTTGCAGCCGGCGCTGACCATGCGCAGCGGCGTCCCCGCGCCCGCCACTCCGGTGCCCGATCTGCAGCCGGATGCGGCCAATAACACCATCGCCGATCTGGTCGACATGTCCGACCGGCTGCCCACGTATCAATCGGCGTCGCTATCCATCGAGCGGGAGTTGCCGGGATCCACCGTGGTGACCATCGGGTTTGCCTACTCCGGCGGCAAGGACCTGCTGGTCGGCAACGGCTCGGCCAATCCCAATGCTATTCCCCTGGCCGATCTGCAGTACGGCAATCAGTTGAACGATCTGGCCTTCAACCAGTCGCTGCGGCCTTATCCGCAGTACCAGGGATTCAATGTGTACGGCCAGTATCCGGTGGGGCGCTATCAGCGGGACGCCGGCTATGTGCGGCTGGAAAAACGGTCTTCCAAGGGAATTTCGGTCAACGCCTATTTCGAGTTCAACAAGCAACTGGACGACTATTCGGGACCTTATGGCACGCAGGACTTCTTTAACCGCCAGGACGAATGGTCGGTA
>Ga0182016_10007241_pt1 | contig 11463 bp, 10 predicted proteins | sample 712S2MmetaG_FD_120491 | JGI IMG/M metagenome (GOLD analysis project Ga0182016, IMG submission 120491) | Permafrost microbial communities from Stordalen Mire, Sweden - 712S2M metaG | ecosystem: Environmental > Terrestrial > Soil > Wetlands > Permafrost | place: Sweden: Stordalen | collected...
CCAATCCTGGGCCATACACGCATCGGGTGCAATACCTGTCTTCTCTTGACGCGATTGATTACAATCTGTCGCGCTTCGCAGACAAGGGTGGAAAGCTCCTGTTGATGCACGGCACGGCGGACATGACGGTCACCACCCGTGGAACCGAATATTACTATTCACGAATGCAGGAAACCATGGGAGACGAGAGGGTCCATAATTTCTCGCGCTTCTATCTGATCCCAGGGTTCCAGCATGCATTCAGCACCGTGTTCAATCCAGCGTGGGACAATCTCACCGAGCTCGAGCAATGGGTTGAGCAGGGCGTCGCCCCACGGAACCTGGTCGTCGAGGACACAGTAGGTGTGTTTGGAAGGACCAGACCGCTCTGCGAGTATCCCGCATGGCCAAAATATAATGGCTCCGGCGATATAAACTCCGCCGCATCATTTACTTGTGCCGGCTCAGACGACCGCGGAGAACGTTAGGCTTCGTGATCGAGAATCGATAAACGGGTGCCCTACCCTTCCGCCCAAGCGCCAGCAGCCGGAGCGGCATTTGTTGCCGCGTACCCGGCTGCGAAAGCGTCTCTTGGGCGGAGGGTGGGGCAGTTGACCTTGATTGTGTTTGGAAGTCCTGTTCTCGATCTTGATTGGAACTGATGTTCTTGTTCCTAATCGAAGTCTCGCTCTTGATCTCGATTAGATTTTGATTAGATCTTCGTTGAAGTGTCATCCTGAGCGCCGCGAAGGACCACTAACCCCGCTCCGCACGGCCCCAAGCTTCTCCACCGCGATCAATTTTCGTAACGCTCACCACGAGCTGTAAACCGACCCATCCGTAGATGGACTTCCGCTCCCGCTGTGGACGTCCACAATCCCCGGCTGCGTCTGGTCGATGGCCATCAGCGAATCTTCCTGCTCCGTCACCCAGACCGCATTGTTCGTAATCGGATCCTTCGGAATCATCTTGATATACCCGGCGCTTACCAGGTCGTCCAGAGACTGCGGAGCCTTCTGCTTGTCCAGCGTGTACTGGTCAATACTGGAACGCATCGTGAACAGGTCATTGCGCAACACCGCCTCGCGCGCCCGCCAAACCGAATGCTGGTAGTTCCCCGCCGCAATCGATGCCAGAATCGCGATGATCGAGATCACAATGATCAACTCGATCAACGTAAATCCCCGCGCCTGCCGGAGCGCCTGCGCCTGCGCCCGGAGCGCCTGCGCTTGGCCCGTACCCGACTCTGCAGCGGATTCCTCACGGCTGCCCCGTTGCCCGTTTTTCCTGCGCCTTACAATCATTCCCATCCCGTGCTGACCTTACCCGCTCCCGTGACTAGCCACCCTTTGGGCCGCCCTTTTGCTCTTACCAATCCGAGTACTTCGTTCCGTCCAGTGCCGTTCCCGTAGATTTCGAGTACACGTCGAACACGCCCTGGCCGCCCCACGAATCCGCCGTCGGATCGTCCTGCATAGAACGCATCCCCCACTCCGTCGAGCGCGTCATCGGATCCCGTGGTATATGGCGCAGGAAGCGAAGTTTCTTGTCGGTAACGTCCACGCCCTTCACCAGCGTTTCTAGGTCCGGAGGATATCCCTCGCTGCCCAGCTTGATCTGGAATGCGCCCCGGTCCGCCGCATCCTTATATCGGTCAATCGCGTCCCGCATCTGCCATAGCGCCGCCCGCAGCTCTTTTTCCCGCTCGCGTTTCACAATCGTCCGCGAGATCGGCAAAACTCCCGTCGCAAGGATCGCCATGATGGCAATTGCCACAACCAGCTCTACCAGCGTCATTCCTGACTGCCGCTTCTGCTTCACCCTGTGTTTCTTCTCCTACCGAACGTTTACGATTGCTTGCGAGCCGCTTGCCGGGATTGCTCCCATGCTCGGATCTTTCAGCGTGGACGGTCCAACCGTAACCGTTCCCTGTCCTGCCGCCTTCGCCACAAACATCATGGTGAACAGCGCACCTTGAGGATTGATCCCAGTCGATCCCGGAGGCCGCATCAATGAAACCTGCAGCGTTCCCTTCTCTTCGTCGTTCCGATGCACCAGTGCCACCGCTGCGCCGTCTTTGCTAAGCCCGCCTGCATTGGATACATCCACAAACCGCAGCACCTTCGGATCGTAGCTCACCTGCACCGGAACCGAGAACACGTTCTTCCCGCCGTTCAAAACCATGTTGATCGCAAACGTCGCGCCCATGGCCTGGTTCACCATCGGCGGATCAAGGCTCAGCACCGCCATCGGTCCCGCCGCCGAACTTACTTCCGGCGTCGCATTCCCCGCCGCAGTCACATTCGCCGTAGCAGGGTTTTCCACCCCAGCCGGAGCCAGCATCTGACCCTGTCCTCCGCCCGGAGTTGGTGCCGGAGCCACAGTCGGCGAACCGCTCGGAACCGACGTCGCCGCCGGAACCGCCGGACCCGGTGCCTTCTGCGCATGATGCACTTCCACTACGTTTTGCGTCCCAATATCCACTGGCCTGATGTTCAGGTCTTCAATATCCAGCCGCCGAACCACATGCGGCATCAGCGCAAATACTGTCTCGTTGTCGGTCTTTGATTTCTGTCCCTGTCCAAACAGGTACTTCAGCACCGGAATCTGCGCCAGCCACGGCAGCCCGCTCATGTTCTGAACGTCGTCGTGTTCCATCATGCCGCCGATCAGGCTCACCTCGCCGTCGCGCATGCGGATCTCATGGTCGATCTTGCGCTGTCCAATCACCGGCTCGGTCAGTCCGCCAATCGTCTGGTAGCTATCGATGGCGGAAACTTCCAGTGAAATCTTCATGCTCACTTCGCTGGTGCCGTGGATGTGCGGCGTCATTTCAATATTCACGCCCACATCCTGGTACTGGAACTGCGTCTGCGTCAGTGCCGTCGCCGTCAGCGTCGAGCTTGACGTGCCCACCGCAATCGGAACTCTTTCGCCGATCTTCAGCGTCGCCTTCTGTCCGTCCACCGACCGCAACTGCGGCCGCTGCAGCACCGTAGTATTGCTGTCCGTCATGAGAAATGCCACGCTCGACGAAGGAATCGAAATCGCAAAGTCCGTCGCATTCAGGCTCGCCAGGCTGTTCAAGGTCAACCCACTCGAACTCGTCGTCGTTCCCGTCGTGGTCGTGCTCGTCGTCGAGGTCGCCGACGTCGGACTCTGGAATGAAATCGAAGGATTCGACGAACCGCCCTGGAACGGATACTGGATGCCAAGCTGTTTCAGCTTGGTCTTGCTAACCTGCATCACCACAATGTCCACTACGACCTCGGGCTTTGCCTTGTCCAGATTGTTGATCAGCAGCTCTGCCAGCGCCACCTGGTCTGGAGTGCCGCGCATCACAATCACGTTCTGTGACGGAAACTGCTGTACTCTCTCCACTCGCAGAATCGTGCGGATCAGGTTGGCCACGTCCTGCAGTTCGCTGACCGTCGAAAAATTGTTCAGGTAGAACGTGCGTAGAACCTGCTGCTCCACGTCATTCCGCTTCTGCTGCGTGTCCTGCGCAATGTAGATCGTATTCGCCGTCACCGGACGCCAGAATGTGCGCGACTGCAGCGCAACTATTTTCAGCGCCTGGTCCAGTGAAACTCCGTTCAGTTCAACCCTGATCCGCCGCGATGTGTAGTCCGGATCAAACAGTACGTTGATTCCCGCCAGCTTGCCGATCGTCTCGTAGATCGTCTTGGAATCTTCCGCCAGCTTCAGCGTAATCGGCGTCTGTGAAATCGGGGCCAGTTGCACCGGCCCCGACATATTCTGCGCTGATTCGCTCAGCCCTTCGTGCGGCGTTCGCGCTGTCGGAGTACCTGCCGGCTGCTGTGCTTTATCAATCAGACGTTGCGTCCGCCTGATCTCCTGCTGCGCAATTGCACTCGACGAATCGATCATCACTGCCAGTTGGAACTCTTTCATCGCCTCGTCCAGCTTGCCGTCGTCCCGCAACATCTGCCCGCGATGAACGTGATCCGCCGCCGCTAGAAATTTCGTCCGCTCAAAGGCCGAGCGGTACTCCGTCAACTCCGGATGTTTATCATAGGCCTGCTTGAAGTACTTGTAGGCTTCTTCGTAGTGCTGCCGCTCTTCGGCCTTCTGTCCTTTGGCGTACAGTGCCCTCGCACTCTCCGCGCCCGCCGCAAGTGTGCTGGCAAAAGCTATCAGCAGGACCATGCAAACCCATCGGAACCGTTTCATTGCAGTCCTTTACGAAAGAAAATTCGCCCCGCGCGTCGAGACTAAAAATCAGCCACACGCCGCGGAAACAGCGGATACGTTAACGCGCCGATTATAGCATCCGGAACCGGACCTTACTCCAGACCCGGCGATCCCTTTGTGTTACGATACGGAATTCGCAACAACGCGCAAGTTCGCCCTGAATTTCAACCAGTTACCAGCCCCGTAGGATTCCCCGTCATGGCCCGGAACCAGACTCAACTGACGCAGCCCAACAAGCCGACGAACGTCAAGCGTGACCCCGTCGCCAGCGGTGAGCGCGACGCCTGCGTCAACCGCGCCGCATCCCATGACTTTTTCCTCATGGATCGCTACGAAACCGGAATCGCCCTCCGCGGAACCGAAGTGAAATCCATCCGCGAAGGCCACGCCAATCTCAAGGACTCCTACGGACTCGTCAAAGATGGAGAGCTCTTCCTCCTCAACGCCCACATCGGAGCCTACGCCCCCGGCGCGCAGTTCAATCATGACACTCTGCGCACCCGCAAGCTCCTCGTCCACCACGCCCAGATACTCAAACTCCACGCCGCCATCCAGCAAAAGGGACTCACCATCATCCCCACCCGCATGTACTTCAAGAATGGCCGCGTCAAAGTCGAAGTAGCCGTAGCCAAAGGAAAGCAGCTCTGGGATAAACGCGAAACCGAGCGCCGCCGCACCGCCGACAAAGAAGCCCGCGACGCCATCGCCCGCAGCCGCAAATCCTGATCCATTGCCAGCAAACTTCAGGGTGCCCCTCGCGTTTTCCGGTTAGGGTGGGGTCGTTGACCTTGCAGTTGACTTTGCGGGCACCCTCCCCTTCCGCCCCGCTTGGGCGGAAGGTGGAGCGTGACTTTGCCCACTGCTCTTCCACCCCCATGTCGTACTATGATTGACTGAATAGAGAGGTCCGAATGAAGATCGCCATTTCCCCAGCTGCACCCTCCGCCATTGAAACCCCACTCCTCGTCGTTCCCGTTGCTGACAACGGAGACAAAACGCCGCTCCCCCAGCTTCTCTCCACCGATCCTGCTCTCCAGTCGCTGGCTTCCCCGCTCATCGCCGCCGCTGACCTCACCGGCAAATTCGTCGAGGCCGTCTGGCAGCTCTCGCCCACGGGAGTCAAAGCTCAGCGCGTCCTCTTCCTCGGCGCAGGCAATCTCGATAAATTCTGCCTCTCTGAAATTCGCAAGTTCGCCGGAGCCGCCGCCCGCCTTGCCAAGGCCAGGAACATCAAGTCCTTTGTCCTCGTCCTGCCCACCGTCGTCGATCTCGCCGCCGCCGCTCAGGCCGCTACCGAAGGCGTCGTCACCGGAGACTTCGACGTAGACACCTATCGCAGTGACCGCAAAGATCAGCTCCTCACCGAAGTCACCTTCTCCGTTCCCGAATCCGCCGACGCCAAGCCCGTCTACCTCGCCGTCGCCGAAGGCGCAATCCTCGCCGAATCCCAGAATCTCACTCGCGAGCTTGCTCTCGAGCCCAGCAATCTCATGACTCCCAGCATCCTCGCTGACCGTGCCCGCGCCATGTGTGAAGAGGCCGGACTCGCCTGCGAGGTCCACGGCCCTGACAAGCTCAAAGAACTAAAAATGGGAGCCTTCCTCAGCGTCGCCCAAGGTGCAGGAGAAGAGCCGCGCTTGGTCGTCATGCGTTACGAACCCGCCGGCGCTCCTGCCTCGCCCGTCCTCGCCCTCGTCGGCAAAGGAATCACCTTTGATACCGGAGGCATCAGCATCAAGCCCGCCGATGGCATGGAGAAAATGAAGTACGACATGTGCGGCGCCGCCACCATGATCGGAGCCATGCGCGCCATCGCCATGCTCAAGCCCAACGTGCGCGTCATCTCCATCCTCTGTTGCAGTGAGAACATGCCTGACGGCAACTCCCAAAAGCCCGGAGACGTCCAGTTCGCCATGAACGGCAAGTCCATCGAGGTCATCAACACGGATGCCGAAGGCCGTCTCGTCCTCGCCGATGGACTCTGCTACGCCCGTCAGCTCGGAGCCACTCACCTCATCGACGCCGCCACCCTCACCGGAGCCGTCGTCGTCGCCCTCGGCTATCACAACGTCGGAGTCTTCTCCAACGACGAAGACTTCGCCGAAACCTTCATCGACTCCACTCTCCGTACCGGAGAAAAAATGTGGCGCATGCCCGTCGATCAGGATTACTTCGAGCACATCCGCTCAGAGATCGCCGACATCAAGAACACCGGAGGCCGTTGGGGCGGAGCCGTAACCGCCGCCATGTTCCTCAAGGAGTTCGTCGAAGACAAGCCCTGGATTCACCTCGACATCGCCGGAACCGCATGGCTCGAAGAAAACAAAGCCTGGATGCCCAAAGGCCCCAGCGGCGTAGCCGTCCGAACCCTCGTCGACTTCGCCCGCCACCTCGCCCCACCCGCAAAGTAGCAACGTTTTTGCTGGTGACCCATATGGGTAGTGGACCTTGCTGCTCGGGCTCTTGCCTCTGGTGCCCCATCTTCGACGCGCCGCTGTTGCGCGGCTAAGGTGGGGTCTTTGACTTTGCCTGGCGACCCACATCTGCCGCAGTCAGCAGGGCGCCCCGGCTTTAACAGTTCAGTCTCGGAGGATTTCTGTCAAGAATCCGTGTACAACGGTTGAGGCGCGCACGTACACTCGTGTGCATGGAGTAGAGATGTCCGTTCCCTGCGTGAGCCAAGATGATTTTGACAGCCTTTGATGTTGAATCATTATCAAGATCTCTATCCCATTGGGAATTGGGAGAATACATTTCAGAGGCACTCGTAATCATCGCCTGTGCCGGAGAACTTGTCGCGGATTTAGAGGCAAGTTGGCTTACGGAAGAACGCAAGAAACACATCCAAAGACGCTCAACAATCCTGCTTGTGGCAGCGTTGGCAGCATCGCTTGTCTGCCTTGTCCGAACCAATGAGCTGTCTGGGAACGTTATCGGCTCTCTTGGCGATAAAGCAAAAACGGCTGGTATCAAAGCACAGTCAGCGATTGATAAATCATCTCTTGCGGAAAACAAAGCTGGCGATGCGATCGCTTCCGCCGAAGGCGCAACCGGGGCTTCATCTCGCGCGCAAGGGGTTGCTGATGCGGCTAGGCTCGCAGCTGGCAAAGCCCAAACAGTAGCAGGTGTCGTAACGAACAAAGCTGAGGAACTAAACCAGCAGCTCGTTGCCACCAAGACGAAACTGGACACCGTTGAGGCTAGGCGAGCCGAATTAGAAAAGTCGCTGATTAACTTGGCCGTTTGTAACGCGCCGAGAGTTATTAGCAACTGGTTCTTATTGGGCACAGGCGGCGGCGCGATCAACAACACCGGAATGGCTATACCCGACAGCTCCAAGTCGTATGTTGATTCGTTACGACCAATGGCTGGCCAAATAGTCTTGATCGAAGTTGTTCCAGACGCCGAAGCTCGCCGCGCGGCACTCAATATCGCACGGACGCTGGCCGATGCTCAGTGGAGCGTACAAACGCCGTTGAAATTCGTGGACGAGCTTAAAGACGGCGTTTCCGTGCAGCCATCTGTATTCACTGGGTTGGCAAAGGGCGAAATGCCAAACATGCCCCTGTACTGGCATGCAAGCGACGTGGCAGACAGGTTGCTGGAATTTCTGCACTCATACAACTGGCAAGCAGCGCGAGGATGGCCGCTTGATCCCCAGGGCAAGTTAATCCGCGACGAAAAAGTCTTGCCCGCCGGGGCGATACGAATACAGGTTGGGCTGTACCCACCAGCTGTGTATGTGAGTCCACCGGGACAAAAGGAATTCGCGTCCCGCGTGGAAGAGATGAAAAGGGAACGAGAGAAACTCATGGCCGAATCCAGACACAAGCGTGAAGAGGCGCTCCCACCAGATCTCCGAACGACACTAAAGCAGAAGAATGAAGAGTGGGAGGCTAGGATTAAAAGAGAAACAAGCCAAGGCCCGTGCCAAGTCCTGAATCCACTTTACTGACCGGCTCTGATCAACTGCGAGAATTTCGTCAGCAGATTTGGGCCTTTTGCACCGATATCTCCCGTAAGCCCCAACCCTCCCGTGCCGCTCCGCAGCCTTCTCCACCGCGAACCAGTTCTTCCCTGCCAATCATTTCTCTCGCGCAGCCGCAAGATGCCCAACCGCCTTCCAACTGCGCTTCACATTCTCCTTCGGCGCCGGAGATAAGCTCGCCGTACCGCCGACGATTGTCCCGGAAATCAGGTAAACCGCCCCCGCCGGACTTGAACTGCTCCCACCCGTGGTGAACGCCAATCCGTTCGTCCCCCAGCGAATCAGGCGCGTGGGAACCCCAGTCACACTCTGGACGATTTCGCTCGCAATCGGGGTGAAGCGCTGAATATCAAATGACTCAATCGTGTAGTTCGAACTTCCAAGCTGTGCCGTGGTCTGACCAATAAAAAATGCCTCGCCCAGTGTGCCGTCCGGAACCACCAATCCCGAAGCAGCAAAGGTGCCCACCACCCCGCCGTTCGCAGGATTCACAACCTGTCCGTTATCGTCGTACACGAGATTCGTCACCGCATCGTAATGGATCGAAGTCCCAAATTCGGTAAACACTCCCGGATAGTCCGTCACCGCGCCAAACCCCACCGCGGTTACCGGAACCGTATAGAAGTCGAATCCAGTGTCCTCATTATTGGCGGCAAACATCTGGCTCGCATCGGCGTTCCATTGAATCGAACCAAAAAGTTTCCCACCGGAATTGCATCCCGATTGAATGAATCCGCATAGCGCATCGGCACGAGCGACGCCATCGTCGTAGATCACCACTCCGCCCTCTTCTGCCGGGCTCACAATCGGTGTTCCCCGAACCACGGCCACCGTGCCGTCCGCATTCGGCGCAGCTTGCAAATCCATTGCGTAAAGAGGACCGTCGTACGTATTGCTGCCAAGCGGAATCACACTGTCGGTGCCCAGACTGGGTAGTGTCATCCTCTGCACGTTCGACGATCCGTCAAGGCTCACGTAAACATACTTGCTGTTTTGTGACACCGTCAGCAGATAGGGTTCGCTTCCCGCGTACGCCGAATTCCCCAGCACACCCGTTGCTGGATTCAGTATCTGCACGCTGTTTCCATTCGCGCCGTCGCTACTCGGAAGCGAAAGGTAGATCACCGCGTTCACCGGATCCCAAGCCAGGCTATTCGCCACCACACTGACAACAGTTTGCCCCGGAACTGGTTGGGGGTTGACCGTAAACGACTTTCCGTTGCTCGTTCCGCCACCAGGAGACGGATTCTCCACCGTGATCATCGCGCTCCCGGCGCTCAGTAGGTCTGAAGCGGGCACCACCGCCGTGAGCGACGTGGAACTGACATAGGTGGTCGCCAGCGCGCTTTCGTTCCAGATAACCGTAGACGATGCGATGAAATCAGTACCGCCCACCGTGATCACGGTTGCCGCGCTGCCGGCCTGAGCGGAACCAGGAGTCATGGACGTCACACTCGGAACTGGATTCGAAGTCGGATTCGAACTCGAACTCGATCCCCCTCCACCAGAACATCCGGTCAGACTGAGCGAGAGAAGAAGCACGCAAGCTAGAAAGAAGGAGGAGATGAAGCGCATGGGTTTGCCTCATGAAAAATAAATTGTCAAAGGGGGAGTAAACCGACAACCAGAGTACGTTACTTCTATCCATTGCAGAGGTCAAGCAATTCCCATTCGCAACCACGCCAAACCAAGGGAACCAAATGTGGACCATCCTCATCAAACAAAGAGAAACGAAAAGAGGAACACCCTATGTCCCAGCACCACGACGATGCCAAGGTCCACGAGCCTCACGTCATCAGAGAAGAGCACGTCACCAAGGGCCCGCACAATCCCAAGGAGATCAACCCCAAAATGGCGTCAGACATCGCATATTGGGCTCATGAGTTCGGCGTCACCGGCGACCAACTCCACGAACTCATTCGCAGCCACGGCACCCACGTCGACAAAGTCCGCGCCGCCGCCCTCCACTCCCACAAAGTCGCATAAGCGCTGCTGTCTCACATTGAGCTCCGGTGCCCCACATCCGCCTGAGCGTCAGCGACCGGAAGGGCCGTCTGTTGGCCCGTACCCGTCGCTAAGCAGTTGCCGCGTACCCGGCTGCGAAGCGCTGTCAGCAGATGTGGGGCTTTTGAAATTGCTTTAGCTCCTGATCTCTCTTGCTGTCGCCTCTGTTCTTGCCTCTGAGGCGTCATTCTTAGCGAAGCGAATCCCCGTAAAATCCAAATCTCCCGCGCCACCCCAAGGCCATTTCAACCCGCGCTCAAATCTTTGGCATGGCATGAAGCTCAGTACGAGTCGTCTAAAAAGCCCGTCATAGCCACAGTCACAAATGACGAATGGGAACTACAGGCGGCGTAGCAATTTCCTTCGTTTCCCATCAGGGCGACCCTCAGGGGCGCCGCACATTTAGCACCGCCGACCGCCCCGCGAACGTGCCAAGCGCACGCACTTGCATCCCAATTTCTACCCACGTTATAATCGAAGGTATAATTTCAAAGGGGAGACACATGTCCACTGTCAAAGTGACCACCGTAGGCAATTCAACCGGAATTGTTCTACCCAAAGAGGTGTTGGAGCAGCTCCATATCGCCAAAGGCGACGTGCTCTATGTCACGGCGACTCCTGGCGGGATACAGCTCACTCCGTATCGAGCCGATTTTGCGGCGGCCATGGAAGCTGGGACAGAGGTGATGCGGCAATTTCGCAATACCTTAAAGAAGCTCGCTGAATGAGCGAGCCGGTCTGGCTGGAACTGGATGTCGTCCTCGCCCTGCATGACATGCAGCTCGCCGCGTTTGGCGGACCTGCGGGATTGCGCGATGCCGCGCTGTTGGAATCGGCATTGTATCGCCATCGGAATGTTTTGTTCTATGCGGCGGACCCGCCCTCGCTGGCGCGCCTCGCCGCCGCCTATGCTTTTGGCATAGTCCAGGATCACCCCTTTGTCGATGGCAATAAGCGCACCGGGCTCGTCGTCTCTTTCACCTTTTTGAAGCTGAATGGGCACAAGATCACAGCCAGCGAAGAGGACGCTTATCAGACGTTTCTCACTCTTGCCTCAGGCGGACTGAGCGAAGAGGCGCTCGCCGATTGGATGGCCGCGAACTCTCAGCGGGAGAGGGACAAGGACGCGCCCTTGTGATACATTCTCCTGTCGCACCTCTCTTGTTAGTCCGTCCAACTTAGCTGTTTGACATGCACGCAAAGAGGAACATCATGAACGCCGCAACACTTGGGCCTGTCTGGATTCATCCCCCGCGTTTTTGGAAAGCCACCGAAGG
>Ga0182016_10007244_pt1 | contig 11457 bp, 17 predicted proteins | sample 712S2MmetaG_FD_120491 | JGI IMG/M metagenome (GOLD analysis project Ga0182016, IMG submission 120491) | Permafrost microbial communities from Stordalen Mire, Sweden - 712S2M metaG | ecosystem: Environmental > Terrestrial > Soil > Wetlands > Permafrost | place: Sweden: Stordalen | collected...
AAATTTAATCAAATGAAAACTTTCTCTGTATTCGATTTTATCACATGGACATTTTGTGTCTTGAAAATCTGCAGCACATAAAGAGCATACAGGTTTAATGCAACAAGGTGTATAAACATAAATTTTATTTTCTGTTTTATTACAATAATAACATTCCATGAATATATAATTTGTTATCAATTTATAAAATAATCAATAATATTGATTATTTTAAAGCTATAATATCATAATAGATAAATATGGAATTACCCAACGTATACAGCATTTTGAAATCGTTCAACAATGCGAATAGTATTAAAAGCTTATTCGAAACAAAAGATAAATTTTTTGAGTATAAAACAATTCCTTTCGTTCACAATAACAAAGAACAAGATGCGACAGTTTTATGTCATCGTAACCAACTGATGATACGACTTCAAGTATATCCATTTGGATCTGATTTCAGTTGCCATGATATCACTACTGATGATTATGAATTTTTATCAAGTCTCGAACAAACACTTGGCATGGAAAAAAGTTTATCGTTTCATTCTAAAAGATATGATCTACGATTTTATGATCGATCTAAAGTAGAGCATACATGTCCTATTCTCATTGAGTTTACACATCAACTTTATCATAGCGACTTAGGTGATATTATTGGATGTCACCCGTTATGGTTTCATAATCTTCTGGATACGTTATCGTATGAGTCTTATCTAGAGCGTAAGCAGGCAAATCGATACCCCCTCCTATGGCTATGACGTGTCATATAATCAGAGTATCTGGCAATCGTATTACTAAGTGTATAATATTGAATATAAATATATTATTTATATTAGAAATATAACCATGAATAACGAACATCCATTTATAAACGAAAATGACTCGAATGTACAAAAAGCTCTAGTATATGCACAGTATCGTTTTGCAGTTGTAAATGCATTTGCATTCAAACATTTATACGAGGAGATATATGACGATGATGGAGTTGAAACTGTTGTTTACTGTGATGTAGTTGATGAACATATGTCTGATAAGATGTTGAGTTTAATCCGATCATATCCTATGTTTTATGGATGGGCTATAAATTTCATACCCACTTTGATTGGTAAAACTGGTAATGAAGCTGTTGATTCTCTGTGGAACCTCATATTAGAACCATTTGGTAAATATTCACAAGATCAAAAAGTGAAGTTAAGAGAACTAATAAGTAATGTGGTAATGACGAACAGAGTTCTTAAACAGAAGCTTGCTCAGGATATAATGAATATGACTTGAAATCTTTGTTTCTAAAATACATTGATACACTATTTTTATCGTAATGAACCCATTTTCTATCTATCTGGAATGTATTACTTAATGAATACAATAGTTCATAAACATAACACATGGTAAATCGATACATACTAGGATCTCCCATGTATCATGATTAAACCTGAGAGTTTGTTTTTTAATAAGAGCAAGTTGTTTCTGGATAATGTTGTCCATGATATATTAATTTATATAACATAAATTAATTATTCAATCTTAAGTTTTCTAGTAATAAGTGGAATTAAGCAACTCCCTTTCTGGATCAATATTTATTTCATTAATGAATAATATTTTACATTCAATAGATCAGTCCATAATTTTATAATAATCAATCATATTTTTAATGGAAATCAATAGTAAGTGATATAAAGAATCATTTGTTCGTTATATGGTACTGAAGCGTTATTAGTACTCACGTATAAATATACCTGCAAACTAGTATTATTTACATCCAAATAATTTCCACTAACAAATGTATAAGCAGATGGCGATTGAGATGTACTACTAACTGGTAGCAATTGAACATCTAAAATGCCATTTTGGATATCTAGATAAGATACATCGACATTGAGAACATAATTCAAAGTTGGCGATAATGATATAGCCGGTATGTTAACTGCAAAATATTTGATCCTAAATTTCTGAACAGTTCCTGGAATAATAGTCACATTAATTGCATTAGTGAATGGACTATTTGATAATTGAACAGTTGAATTAACAGTTGTAATGGTAGTAGTTGTATTAGGTGTACAAAACGACATTGTTATTTTAATACTATATTAAAATATTATTATCTACCAATTATTGAAATCAGTCACATTTTTCTCTTGTCCACAATCACATTTTATTAACCATATATTTCCAATAGTTGTTGGTCTAATCAAATATGATATCAATAGCACCGCCAGGATGTCCACCATCCGTTCTATTCCATCGTGAGCATGTTTTTACGTGTTCTTTAGCCCAATGGTCAGCTTTCTTCGCTTCATTAGAGTTCATGGTGAATGTTCTATCCATTTTGTTTGATAATAATAAATAATAAATGTGTGATTTAAATAATCAAAATTGATTTTTTAATTATACCAACTCAATAAGTAAGTTATTGATAGCTATAATCTTCGTTCGCGAGTTGTGCCAAAGACTTCCCAACATATTATTGGAATGAAAAGTCAGAAAACAACAATTGTTCTATTACCTGGCGCGATATATAGGATGGTAAAACCTATTGTATTGCGTGTAGGTACCAAGCATACATCCATTGCAAATATTGATGATGTTGCTAATAGTTGCCGCCGATCTAAAGCCATGTTAACAGAATACATTCTACTCAAACTAGGAACTACTATCAAATATTCTGACGATGTTCCCAATGGATTGACATTTGGTGGAAGATTTATGCCTAAACAGATCGAAAATGTTCTGCGTGATTTTATTGTGGAGTGTGTACGTTGTAAAGTATGCCTTTCTTATGACACTGATAAAGACGGAAAATGTAAATGTCAAAACGTGTGATAATTGTAACTATATGTCTGCAGCATAAGTACTCATAAATAATATTGACTTTTTAAATATTATTTTATTACAGTTATTATAGTAATGACCAATAATCCATTGTACGTTTGCAATTGCGGATCACATAATGGCAAAATTGTTGATTATCGTATTACAGAAGTGGATCCTGTAGGATTTTCAGATGCGCTTGGAATAAATCATTCTCATGACGACATTAACTGCGGCCATGTAGTATTTGAATGTGAAAATGGACATAAAACTAAGCATGAATACATAGGCAGTTGTGACTGTGGCTGGAATAGTAGAGATAAAGGGGGATTATATCCTGAACCACATTTGTCACATTCATTGTTTGATTAACCATTCAAAATTGACCTTTTAATTATTACTTTATTGCAAATATAGTTATCATAATGAATCCCATTCTTTCTGTTAAGGAAGTTACAAATGTTTACGAAAATCGCGATGATTTTGATGGTATCGAGATCGCGACTAAACGTTACAAGATCCGAATGCTGATCAGTAATAATAGTAAATGTTGTGAAAATTGGGGATATGAAATGTTCGTTGATGGTGAGAAAGTGAATAATTTTTATCGATACAAGTCTTTTGGTGAACAAGAGAATGATGAAGATGATCAGGAAGAAGATGAGCAAGAGAAGGATGAAGATGATCAGGAAGAAGATGAGCAAGAGAATGATGAAGATGAAAAAAACACACCATTGGATCTCATCGATACTATAGGATGGAATGTTAATAAAGTGTCGTGGCTTAATAAGCTTCCAAGTTATTGTCATGTTCCAACTAAACATGATGGTCCAAACTTTGCAGCTATAAAAATCAACTGTGACCAAGGAAACATTGTACTTGTTATCCACAATGACCAAAATGGTTATTACAGTCACTACTATATCATTCAGTCAGAATCCATTAATGACTACGGAAGATTGTAATAACATTGTAATATATTTTTATTAATTGTTAATAAAAAATATGTCAGCTAAACAGCTTGCGATAAATAGACAAATTAAAAGATTCAAAGAAGTTCGTGATTTAGATAAATACAATTTCGATGACATCTCTGAAGAAGGAAGGTTTGATAATAGGCAATGGTCATACTGGGAATTAAATAGAGATCTTCAACTGGATCGTTATTTCAGTGAATGGTCTCAAAAACCTTTATTTCAGCATTTGATGGTGGTGGCTATGACTGGAAGAAATGCCAAACTACCGTATGCAGTTAGAGAATCATTATATAAATATGCTCAAAGAGAAAAAATCAGACTTCAAGATAATCAACTTAACCTGGAAAGTATTGAATTTATTGGAGACGCAATATTAAACGTCGTAGCACTGGAATGGATCAAAACAAGTATGCCTAAAGTGCTTGGTAATTATGGAGAGGCTGTGAAAGTATTCAGAGCAATAACGTCCAATCGATCATTGGCGTTATTGTCGAGATCGATGGGTATATGTACGGAAAAATCGTTCACACATCTCAAGAGATGCGCCGATAGAATAGAAGCTATTATTGGTGTGATATATCTGTTTGTTGGTATGGATAATATACCACTTATTACAAAATGGTACATTCAATTACCGCAAAATGTAGAGTTATTGGAATCATTAATAAATAGAGAATATCTAGGAAATGTACCTGATTTGGATCTTGTGGGACCTGATCTTGCGCTGCAACGTCCCCATGTTCCTGTCATATCTATAACGAATTTCAAAAGTATCAACTCAGTGTATTATGAACTTGTTAATGATAACATCAGCGATAAAACGTACACATCATTCACAACATGCAAGTACTTAATTGGACCTCTAATATATAAACTATTTGCCTGTGAAATTATAATAGATTATTGTAATAAACAACCGTTAAAATTATTAACATTAGATCCTACTATGTTACACGAATACATCACTGATGCAACATCTGATAAAAATATAACTAAAGTGATCCAATTACTTGGTCTATGTTACAGCTTTGAATCTGATATTTACCAGTTTCATTTCTGTAAACAGAAATTCATTGGTACGTTAGGTTACCTTTTCCTTATGGAACGATCACTAAAATCGGTTTATACCTGGATGATGCGCGATGATATAGTAGATGTGCTTTTATCTATGATAGCCGTATAACAAAATTGAATTTTTTATTTATTATAATTGTTATAATATCTCAACTAAATAGAATGTCTGAGGTTTTTCAATATATGAAATGGGGGAGCAAGTTATGGGCATATCCCACCGCAGATGGTCAACTACGTGGTTACCTCACCTTTGCATTCAGTTCGCCTTGCGGACATATAGGTTTTACGAGTTCATGTGAAGTCTATCATGCTGACGGAAGCAAAGCGGAAGGAATGGTTACGGCTACAGGTCCAACAACCTTGTTGTTTCAATGGAAGGATGGTCGTCAAGTTCGTTGTTCTCTAAAAGATCAAGATCTGTCACGTCATTGCACGAATGTTATGAGACTTTCACCTATGCGACCCGATATTGGATGGTATGTTCATAAAATAGTTCAATGTACACCATCACCACATCCCTTTTTGTCTGAAGAAAATGAAGTCACACTTTGTAAGAATTTGCAGATTAACTACTCAGAGCAAATTTCACGCGAACTATCAGATGATGAAGTCGAAACATTGTTCAAAAAAGGTTTCGGGTTTCGTGCGGGGCTGGATAAAATGAAACTTGGGTGTAATGGTAAGTTTCGTTGGTTTGATACATGGAATTCTATTTATTACAATGGTCAACTTGAAGCCAATGGATCAATGGTAACATTAAAGTACCAACTTCAGGATTTTTCATCCAATCGTGATAGTAGTTCTTTAGCGTATCATGAATGGATCACTAATAAAGAAAATCCTCATATTATTAGCCTTAATAACGGAGATGCGGATGCCATCATTACTATCAAGTCGAAGGTTCGCGTCTATGAAGGGAATTTTACTGATTACGCGATCCCATGTAGATATAAGATTGTGTTTGATGTTATTCCGCTTCCTAGTGGTCCATGTGAACATGGAATTAAAAAAGAATATATCACCAATACTATGTTTGTGTTTGCTTAAAAAATAATAAGAATTGAAAATTAAAATATGTTAAACAAATAACATATTGATGACGATGAATTATACATCAGCTCTTGAGAATGATGATGGCATGATTAATTATACATCAGTTCTTGAGAATGGTATATTAGAGAAGATGAAAGATCGAACTTTAAAATATATTAGATTAAATACACCTCAATTTCGTTTCACTGTTGCATATAATGAACAATCTAATGTCTATCCATTTGGTTATAAACCCAAAGTCGATGTTATTAAGTGTGAAGATCGTGCTAGGAGTATGGCTGATATTTTCCTTATAGTATTTCGCCACTGGAAATCCATAGGTGAAAATTTCTGCAGATATATGTATCTTGACTGCTACAATGATGGTAATGAAAAAAAGATATCAATAGATAAAATAGTGACAACTATCCTACGTGAAATGAAGAATAATGTTAATTTTGTTAATGTGAATGTTTTCAATACATCTACTGATAGATGGGTTAGTCCCAAAAATAAGTATATCAACATGTCAATATAAAATTGAATTTTTAATTATTAGTTATACAAAATATATCTCTATATACATCACAATGTTTTTCTGTGATACTAAGCTTTACCAAACCGTCATCTCGAAAGCGTTCCTTAACGCTATTGATCCTGATAAAGAGCGCGATCGTCTTCTAGATCTTGTTATTCGTGAGCAAGAACTACGAGGAGATGTTTGTACTCTCATCGAATTGGAAGCATTCGATACATGCTTTTTGATCCTGTCATGAAATTGACATTTAAATAATAAATAAATAAATAAATATTTATTATGATATGGAAGTAACTAAAGACGACATTATTGATGCCTTTTCAACTCAAATTGTTGATAAGCCTATGGCTGATCGATTTTGGAACTATTTTAATATCAAATCAAAAGGAATAAACTTGTCGTTTAACACTCAACATTGGATGCACTTCTTTTAACAAAATCAAAATTGATTTTTCAAATAGTTATATTTGAAAAATTTAATTAAAAATGGAGAATGTTATATCTCTTTTAAATTCTGCACGAATTTCATACGAAGATTTCAATGATGCAGTTTCTGATCTTAAACGGCACGCTTATACTACAATGTTTAAGTGTGATGATGGTGAGTTGCTGATTGAGAAAGCATTGAAGCGTGGGGATCCATTTTTGGTGGTTACATTGTCCAACAGGCTTGAAATAGATCCATTAGATAATGGTGAATTACACTGTTTACTAAAAAAATATAAAATGTTCAAGTTAAAGAACAGCTTCTTTAAAGACGTTCATTTTTCAACTAGCGGTGGAATGAGATTTCATTATTGTTAGATCTGCAACGACATTATAGGAAGCGGACCTAGCTGTCATTAGATATTGACTTTTTTATTTATTATTTTATTACAAATACAGTTATCATAATGAGTCGTCTTCACAAAATCAATGAGACTGATCCAGTGTGGGCTAATATTCTGAGAGATTTTCTAAATAAGTTTCCTGAATTTAAAAATTACGAAGAACATCTGCCTAGTAGTAAATATGAATATAGTGTCCAATTCGAATCCATGTCTGATTGCGCTGTATTCAATGTCATCTCAACTGGAATTAGTATTGACGAAAGTAAGCACATTTGGAGTCTTTACAAACAGGGAATATTAAAGAAAGAAGATGTCTATTTTAGAGACTATGGAACTGCAATGTTTAATTGGATCAATGATGTTAAAAATTTGACTTCAAGAGAACAGCTAAACGATCACGATGGTGTTAATAAAGGCTTTGTTGAGGCTTTATGGTTTGGCGAAATTGACTCGTTTTGGATCAGTCAACAAATTAATAGCGGAAAAGATGTTGTCTATCCTAAAAATAAACGCAAAGCGTGGCTTGATAAAGAAGATCTTGATATTTTCGCACCATATCGAAGCATTGCCTGTTATATGTTAGAAAGACTTGGTAGGATTCATGGATGGAAAGAAGTGTTAAGTCCACTTTAATTGCAAAATTGAATATTATTTGTATAAATATATTATCGTATATGGCAGCTTTTAATCTGAATAATTTACATAAAGCATTTTTGAATGATCTTTCAACTATCAATACAATAAATTATAATCCATCAGACAATATGGTTATCAGTAAGATATATGCTGATTATGATGGATATATTCGAATGATTTTAGAACAAAGTCACCAAAATGTTTCCCCATTAATTAAATGGTCTCAGTTAATACATGTCCAAGGTGTAGTTAAGTTCCGTTATTATAGTACTAATTAGTTTTACATTCGTTTGTTGAAGACGTAATATAACTCAACAAATCCGTGACGGCTTTAATAACATTGACATTTTCCTGTGGAATTATCATATCTAAAGGGATTGAAAATCGATAACACAGTTTTGATTTGTTTAAGAACACCCATTCACGTTTACACCACTTCAATTCAAATGGATCATGAGTAACAATAAGTGGTTCTTCTTTAATTGTTGTGATCTTTTGCGTTGGTGTAATAGTTGGATAGTTTATAGCTTTTATTAAAAGAAATTCCCAATAAACATCAACGTAACGGATGCACACACTATCATCTTTATCAGAATACAAATCGATTATATCACTAATCCATTCTATAACCAACGAATGTCTAAACAAATCACATAAAGCATTGACATCTACCTCATTGTTAGGTGGAAGTGGAATATCCAACTGAGAATCCATTAAATGACGCAAAGATGGCGTCCACCATGTTTTGATAAGAGTTTTGGCTTCATCAATAATAGTAGTATCAAACCTAGACGCAGCTAATACCAAACATGAAAATATCCATCTCGAGCAGTTAATATCAAATGTTCTCATTTTGTGTACAATTATTTATGATAAATAAATCAATATTGATTTATTTATTTTACATAACTTATTACATTACTTGATGTCATGGAAAGCGTTCATATAACTAATTTTGATGTCTCTATAGGAGGCAAAACACTTATCAAAGACGCTACAATATCATTAATGCCGGGTCGAAAGTATGGATTGACATCAATTAATGGACTTGGAAAATCATCTCTACTTGGAGCTTTGGTATCAAATGAACTACCCTTTATATTTAAGGACCATATGAAACCGTTCTTAGTTCAACAAGAAATTGAAGGATCTGACAAAACAGCTTTAGATTATGTTGTAGAATCAGATTCTATTATTGGACAACTGATACATCGTAAACAACAGCTTGAGAATGACGAATCATCATCCATTGATGAATTGAACGACATCTATGAACGTTTAGATGAACTTGAAGCTGACAAGGCTCTAAGCAAAGCTTCATCATTGCTGACAGGCCTTCAATTTACTCAAGAAATGAAACAGCAACCAACATCTTCATTGTCAGGTGGATGGCGTATGAGAGTTAGCATTGCCAGAGCTCTATTTTTACAACCTCGAGTTCTACTATTAGATGAACCTACAAATCACTTGGATCTTAATGCCGTGATCTGGCTTTCAAACTATTTGACAAAATTTAAATATTGTTTGATTGTTGTATCTCACGATAAAGATTTTTTAAATGAAGTTTGTACTGATATTCTTCATATTGACAACCAACATTTGTCTAGATACAAAGGCAATTATTCTATATTTGAACGCGAACAAGCCATCCAAAGAAAAAAGCATATGGACTTGTATGAACGGCAACAAAAAGAGATTGTTATATTAAAAAAGAAAAATCAGCCACTCCCTAAAATAATTTTGCAGCCTATTTATGATCGACGACAAAAATTTGAGTTTCAATATGCAGGATCATTACCTCCAGTATCACTATTGTGTGTTCAAAATGCATCATTCTCATATGGAGGATCAAAGGATGTGTTGACAAATGTATCGCTAGATTTAGACATTAAATCACGTACAGCGCTTGTAGGCAAAAATGGATCTGGTAAGTCCAGTTTAATGAAACTGTGCACTGGAGAAATCAAACCTAGAAAAGGTCTTGTTGAACGTCATGCCAAGTTGAGAGTAGGTGTCTTCTCTCAACATGCTATCGAGATCCTAAGCGAAATATCATTAAGTGCTGTCGATTACCTACTATCCAAACACACATCATTATCTATGCAAGATGTTAGAAAGCATCTAGGAACTGTTGGCTTGTCTGGAAATATCCACAAGCATGCTGTCAATACCTTGTCGGGCGGTCAAAAAGTGCGAGTGGTATTAGCTGATTTATTGTGTGCTCCATGCCATATATTGTTGTTGGATGAAGTTGGTAACCATTTGGATATGGAAACTATAGATGCGCTAATTGAGGGATTGAATGATTTCAAAGGCGGAATATTGTTGATCTCTCATCATATGGGTCTTATTTCGAGTGTATGCAACAAATTGTTGATTTGTCATGATAGACTTATTAAAGAATTTGATGGATCGTTTGAAGATTATAAATGTAGTATTGAATAAATAAATAAATAATTAATAGAATGTAATAGAATGAGATTTCACGTTACAATAAATTATTTAGTGCCATCAGCAGCATGTAATTGTCTTGATGCTTATACTCAATTTTTGCGACAATGGTGTCAGCTGTTTGTAGAAAAAGGTCATGAAGTGATAGTTTATGGATTCAATAAAAGTAACACAAACAATGATGTTCCATCTAATACTGAATATATAGAATGCATTTCATTATCAGATTATAAGAATATTACTGGATTTTTACCAGACACGTTCAATTCAACATCGCTATTAACGCATAGTTTATTTTCAAGTGACGAAATAACTAAAGTGAAAACTTTTTATCATGATAAAGTGATTGAGAAAGCAACGTTTAAGAAGGATGATTTTATTCTATTTTTCTATGATCCTTACTTTCCAGCTGGATCTATTCCTAATTATGTATATCAAATAAATCCAATGATTATGTGTGGTAAAAGTAGTGTAGGTAAAATTAAATACAATGTATTTTGCAGCTATGCGTCATTAAATGCAAGTATATGGGATCAGGATGTATCGGCGATTCCTGAAAACAATATAGTCATTCGTCCTTGGTTTTCAGAGAGAGATTTTATTTTTTCAACAGCAAAAGAAAATTATGTGTTATACTTAGCCAGAATACAATATTGTAAGGGTATCGAGGTATTTTTTATCTTAGCATTCCAAAGACCTCAATATAGATTTGTTGTAGCTGGATCTGTTAGGAATGACTATGAAGATAGGTTTCAACAACTTCTAAAAAATCATTCCAATGTTGAATATGTCGGATTTGCCGATAAAAAGAAGCGAAAACATCTGTTGTCAAAAGCCAAAGTGTTGATCCAGGCATCCAGATACCCTGAACCATTTGGTTTTAATGTAATTGAAGCGAACTTATCTGGTACACCAGTACTTACAAGCCATCATGGATCATATTCTGAAATCGTCAAAGATGGATGTTCAGGATATCGATGTGAGACATTGGAAGATTTTAAAACCAACCTAGATCTATTGATGCTCGAAAAAAATGAAACTCGTGCTCTTCAATGTAAGGAATGGGCTATATCATTATGCGATAAAGAAAAAGCTTATCATAGATACATTAAATTTATTCAACATA
>Ga0182016_10007249_pt1 | contig 11455 bp, 6 predicted proteins | sample 712S2MmetaG_FD_120491 | JGI IMG/M metagenome (GOLD analysis project Ga0182016, IMG submission 120491) | Permafrost microbial communities from Stordalen Mire, Sweden - 712S2M metaG | ecosystem: Environmental > Terrestrial > Soil > Wetlands > Permafrost | place: Sweden: Stordalen | collected...
CGCCTCGTCGATCTGCCGGTCCAGATACTTGTCCAGCGAGAAACGGTTGTGGATGTCGGTGAGCAGGTCGAACTCCGAACGGTGACGCAAGTCCGAGTAGAGCCTCCGGGTTTCGATGGCCAGGGCGGTCAGCGCAACGGCCATTGAAATCGCCTCTGCCTCGTTGGTTCTGGGTTTGGCGAGCCGGTCGAAGGCAGCGGAGATCGTGCCCAGCGCCGGCCCGGAGTGCGACGGAATCTCAACCTCGGTAACGCGCAGGCCGGTGAGCTTTGGCGGGCAGTTACCCAGCCGCGCTCCGTCGGCGATCTGGCACCAGCAGGGTGCGCCGCGCAGCTTGAAGGAGACCAGCTCGGTAATGCCTTCGACGATCTCAGCCAGCGGACGCGAGCCGTTGATGTCCTCCAGAATCCTACTGCGCCGCTGTTCAATGAGCGCGAGCGCGGCTGTGTGCCGCCGGACCCGGCGCTCAATAGCCCAGCCTCGGGCACCCATGGCAAGGAATGCGGCGAGCAACAAGCCAACGAGGATCATCAGGTTGCGGACGTTCAGAAGGGAGGGCCGAGCGACAACCGCAATGTCGTCCGGAGTGCGCATGAGGATGTCGAACGGCACCTGGGAGTCGAATGGATTGGAATCCTCCGTGACACAAATCCCTGTAACCCTGACTCTCGCGCCGACCGGAATCTCCCTCATGGGCGGTCTCGGCCCAACGGACGGGTGGCGGTAAATCGCCGTGAAGAGCTGGCCGTCGGCCATGAGGTCGTACTCATCCTGCGCGGCCTCCCTGGCTGCTGTTACCACTTGTCCTTCCACCGACACCAGATCGATGATGTGGCGGCTCGCCGCGAGCTGATCCCTGGTTGTCGTCAGGGGCGTAATGGGCGCAAAATTGCCGCTATCCCGAATCTCGCCACGCGCCAAGCCCAAAAAGCCGTTGTGCGCCTCGGGAAAACCGGTTGCGTCCGCCACATCGCCGACCCGCAAAGGCTCTGTAGCCAGCGTTGAAATCCACAGGCTTCTGCGGCCGTTTTGCAATACAACCGATGCGCCCGGCTGGTAGTAGGTGATGGTTCCGTGCACTCGGACTCTCGGGGTGTGATCGGTCACGTGATAACCGCTGATTATGAGATCCATCGGAGTGGTTGGAAGCGACCACGGACTGGCGTCGGCGCGCGCAATTAGCTTTACATCCCGGAACGAGGTAACGTTGAGCTGGACTCCGTGCATTTGCATCTTGCCGTCGAATGTTCCGCCGGCAACTCCGGTAATCTCCACCTCGGCATCCAACAGTTCTTCCCGTTTCCCTGGCGTATAGCCGGCCGTGTTCACTGCAATATATCCGCCCTCGGTTTGCATCTCCATAAAGGCGGAGCCGCTCTGGCTATTGAAATCCGAGGAGTCAACCGAGCGGACGACGCCGCGCGCAGTGACCAGGACGCAGTCGTGCTGGCCGTGGATCAGTTCGTCGAAGGTAACCGGCACGGGTTTGGGAAGCGCGCCGTGATGGACAAGAGTAATGCTGTCGCTGTTCACGAGGGGGCGAAAGCTGGGCCCAGTCTTACCGCGAATCAGGACGCGATCGCCAACGGCCAGAGCAAGATTCGTTTTTGGGGAGACGTAAATGCCCACGCCGTCGTCCTGCACAAAGAGAACACTCTGCTCCAGGTGGACGTAGGTCACCGTGGCTTCAAATTCGACAGGCAGTCGCTGAGCGGCCTCTGTGTTGGTAAGGGCATGAATCGCGCGAAGGGAGGTCAGCGTGGCGGGCGTCGCTGCCCCGGCAGCGCAAGCCCATCCGAGAAAGATCGAAACTGCGGCAATCGACCTGTTCATCGAGAAAACCCTGTCTAACCGGCTCTGAAGCGCTCAGGCCCGCATAAACAATATCGGCACGATTCAAGCCAGGAATCAATCAGGTGACAGCAAGACCTGCAAACCCCTATGCGACAAGAGGCTGCCTGAAACTCGTGCGCCTTAATCTTACTATCATGTCAATCCAGGTGGATGACCCTTTCGGGGGATGCCGGTGAAGTTGGCCGGCCCGGATCGCGGAAGCTAGTGTTCAGCTCCGCAGCAGCCGCCGCGCCAGCGACCACTTCAGCTCGTCGATTCCCTGCCCGGTTACGGCGGAAATGGCGTGGAACTCCAACTTCTTCCGCTTCACGTGAGCCGCCAGCTTCTTGAGCTTTTCGGGATTGGCGCTGTCGATCTTGGTGGCGCAGACGATCATCGCCTTGTTCGCCAGGGGGTGGTAAGGCAAGACGGGTTCGTCATCGTTACTTGGAAAGCCGTCGGAGTCTTCTTTGATGACTCCGCTGGTGAAGCTGGCCAGCTCCTTGTTAATCACTTTGAAGTCTTCGACGGGGTCCGGGCGGCCCGATGCATCCGACACGTCTACTAAGTGAAGCAGCAGCCGCGTGCGCTCGATATGGCGGAGAAACTGAGTGCCGAGGCCGGAGCCAAGGTGCGCGCCCTCGATCAGTCCCGGCATGTCGGCGACAACGAACGACTCCTGGTCCGGCTCCTCGCCCACTGTGACTACGCCCAGGTTTGGTTCGAGGGTAGTGAATGGGTAGTCGGCGATCTTAGGCTTAGCGGCGGAGATGCGAGAGATGAGCGTGGACTTGCCGGCATTGGGGTAGCCAACCAGGCCGACGTCGGCTAGCAGTTTCAGCTCCAATCGGTAATTCCGCTCTTCGCCGGCGCGGCCCAGTTCGTGCTCGCGCGGGGCCTGGTGGGTGCTGGTGGCAAAGTGCTGGTTGCCGCGTCCGCCCCGTCCGCCTTTGGCGATGACGACTTCCTCGTCGGGGGATTGAAAGTCGTGGATCAGCTCGCCGGTGTCCTGATCGTAAAGGGAAGTACCCACAGGGACTTGCAGAATGACCGAGTCGCCGTCGGAACCCGAGCAGTTGGACCCCATGCCATGCTGGCCGCGCTGCCCCTTGTGCTCCGGGTTATAGCGGAAATGGATGAGGGTGTTGTGGCGCTGCGAAGAGACCATGACGACGTCGCCGCCGCGTCCGCCGTCGCCGCCAGAGGGGCCCCCGCGGGGTACAAACTTCTCGCGCCGGAAGGCCATGCAGCCGTTGCCGCCGTCGCCGGCCTTCACGCGAATCTTTGCTTCATCGATGAACATGGACAACCAGGGATCAGGGGTTAGGGACCAGGGATTGGCTCCGTAATGCATATAGGCGGAGACAAATCCGATATGCCGTCTTTTCAGTTTACCGGACCAGGGCTTAGAATCGTTGACAAGTTCACATTTGGGAATTCTGGGCGGCTGCAAATGAAGGTTCCTTCGAAGAACGTGCCTAGGCATGTGCCTGCGGTCTGCACCCAGAAGCTGTGCCTGCCCCAAACCCGCCGTTAGAGCGGGACGCACAGCCAGCGTATCGCGCGTTTTCCCACGGTCTGCCGCGAGCAGGTGTCTCGATGGCAGGGGCAAAACGGAGTTGGACCAGGCCGCTGGCGGTGGCCGTGCTCTGCGGGTTCTTGAGCATGGGGTGGGCGGCTGCGGCGCAAACCGACGGGTCGCTTACGGGCAAACTCACCGACCTGCATTCCGCGCCTCTGGAAGGCGTTACCGTGGTTGTCCGCAATGAAGCCACCGGCGCAGAGGCGCGCGCAACCACTGCCAGGAACGGGACGTACCGCTTCACCGGCCTGGACTCCGGCGAGTACACGCTGGAGGCCGAGAGTCCGCAGTTGGGCCGTGGGCAAGTCGAGGGCATCTTTGTGCCTGCCGGCCACGAAGCCCGCGTGCAGACGGCGATGGAGTTTGAGCTTCCACCGGCCGAGCCGGTACTGGTTGCGTCCCACCCGCTTCCGCCGGTGACCCCGGTGCAACCGGCGGCAATCCCTGCCAAGCCCTCATTCGAGATGCCGGCAAACGCGCCGTACTCTAGGGAACCGGCGCGGGTGATGCCGGAGGCCTTAAGCCCAGCAATCACGGCGTCCGTACCTTCGCGGCCCCTACTGGACCTTTCTTTAGCCGGGAAGTACTTGGCGGCTCCGGCCCAACAAACGCCGGAGGCCGAAGCGCCGGTGTTGATTGCCACGCTTGCTCCTGAGCCGCTGCTCTCATTGCCCTTGACAGGGCATCCGCTGGGCGATTCGCCAACATACGCACCGGTCCTGCTCGATGCGGCGGCCGGCAAGGCGCTGGCTGCCCTGCAGATTGGCCAGCTTCAGCTCAGGGTTGGCAACTCTTTTGGGTACGCACGTTCCGTTGATCCTGTGGCCTCTGCGGTCACCACAACGGTAACCGCAGCGCAGTTGCAGGCGCTGCCGGTGAGCGGGCGTCGCTGGCAGGATTTTGTTCTCGACGCGCCCACGGCCGCAGCCCCGGCGGGCGGCACAGCGCTATCCTTGCGCGGCGCAGGGCAGACGCCGGTTGAAACCACACTGGATGGCGCGAGTACCCGGCTGGCCTTTGGCGCTCAAAGCAGCTCGGGCTCGGGCGCGACGGGGCAAGGCAGCGAGAAGAACGAAATGGGACAGGCGTGGGCCGGCGGGCATGGAGTCGCCGTGGCTCAGGCAGCCATCCGCGGGGTGGAAACCGTTGCCGGAAATGTGGAGGCTACGGAAGCGCGCGCCGCCGGCGGCCGCATGAACGTCGAGACCCAGCGCGGCGCCAACGGCCTGCACGGCCAAGGCTTTCTTTTCGACCGCCAGAACTCCTGGGGCGCGCAAAACCCGTTCACGCAATGGGTAAGGAATACCGGGACAGCTGCTTCGCCGGTCTTTACGGCAGAGCCATACACGCCGCCCGACAGCGAGACGGTCTGGGGCATCGGTCTTGGCCGCCAGATTCGCCGCGACAAGCTCTTTTGGTTTGCCGCCATCGACAGCTACAGGCGCAACGATCCGGGCCTTGCTACCGTCAAGCATCCCGACGAGTTCTTTGCCCAGCCCACCAACGACCAGATGCAGGTGCTGAGCGCGCGGCTGGGCTTGAGCAGCAGCAACCCCGTTGCCGAGGGCCTGGCAGCCTACTCCGCACTTTTGGAATCGGTCGGCGGGCTGCTCGGGCCCTCGCCTCGCACGGCTGAGCAGTGGGTCGGTTTTAGCCGCATCGACTGGCAAGCGGCTGAGCGCCATCGCCTTACCCTGGAAGCGCTTGGGGCACTTTGGGATTCGCCGGGCGGCGGGCTTACGCGGGTTTCCGAGAGCTACGGAACCAACAGCTTTGGAGTGAGCAAAGCCAGCCAGGAGCTGCTGCTGGGGCGCTGGGAAGCGTTTCTAACGCCCAACTTGCTGGCTGTGACTCAGGGCTCGATAGGCCGCAGCATCCTGAGCGCGCGCCCTGAGAGCCCATCGGCCTTCGAGCAGCCGTTTCTCGGCCCAAGCATCTGGGGGCAGTTACCGCAAATGGTGGTTGATTCGCGCTACGGCCTTACCATCGGCAATCCCTCGCGCTTCGGCCAGGGAAGTTATCCCGACGAAAAGCTCTATCAGGCGCAGGAGTCTGTGGACTGGGTGCGAGGCAGCTTGTTGGTCAAGGCAGGCTTCGATTTGAGTCATAACTCCGACGCTACCAGCCTGCTGCGCAACCAGACCGGCACTTATTCTTATTCGAGCGTCGAGAACTTCGCCTCGGACGCGCTCTCCTTTGCCGCCTTTGGAATCAGCGGCCAGCTCAACCCCTATAACCAGCACAACTGCGATCAGACGGGGAAAGTTTGGCGCGACTCGGCGGGCGGGCTGCACGGGCTGGGCTATCTGCCCTGTTACTCCTATTACTCGCAAACGATGGGACCGACAGACTGGCATTTGAGCACCACTGACTGGGCTAGTTATGCCACCGCGCAATGGCAGCCGAAGAAATTTGTCGTCTTCTCCGCCGGGCTGCGCTGGGAGCGGGAGCAGTTGCCGCCAACTATCGCCAAGCTCGACAATCCCGAGCTTCCGCTGACTGAAAGGCTGCCCAGCCTGGGCAATAATTGGGGTCCGCGGGTGAGCATGGCCGTGGGCAGCGCCGAGACGCACTTGCCGGTACTGCGGCTGGGCTACGGCATGTACTTCGGACGCACGGAAAACGCCACGATCGAGACTGCGCTGACCCAGACCGGCTCGCCCAACGGCGACCTGAATTTCTTCCTGCGGCCGACTGACAATTTGAACGCCGGCGGCGCGCCGCCCTTCCCCTACGTGCTGGCCGGGGCGCCATCGAGCATGATCAAGCCGGGGGCCGTTGAGTTTGCGCCGAATTTCCGCAACCCCGAAATCCACCAAGCCGTGGCAGCCGTTGAGGAATCGCTGCCCAGCCACATCGAAGTCACCGCCAGCGCCATGGTGAGTCTGGGCCGCCGCCTGCCCATTTCCATCGACACCAACTTCGACCCAAAGGTGAATCCGGGAGCCATCACTTACGCGGTGATTGACGCCTCAGGGCTGGGGCCGATCAAAGCGGCGCAGATTACGGTTCCGTTCTATGCCTCGTGGCCGTCGGCTAACTCGGCTACGGGATTTGCCGGGCGGCTCAACTCGGACTATCAGCAGATAGCGGAGATCGAGAGCCGCGCTAACTCGACCTATGAGGCGGCGATGGTCAAGATCGTTCGCAACAGCCGCAACGGGCTGAGCCTGCACGCCCACTACACTTACTCCCATGCCATGGACTGGAATCCCAATGAGAGCGCTGCGGTTGCGGGCAGCGACGTGCTTGATCCGGCTAACTTCAGCCAGGAGTACGGGACCAGCAATCTTGATATGCGTCACTCGGCCGCCGCGATGGTCATCTATGAGGCCCCGTGGAAGCTGCACAACCTGAACAAGCTGGCCGGGCGGCTGGTCAATGGCTGGATGATCTCCGGCACCGGGCAATTCCGCAGCGGCCTGCCTTACACCATGCGCACAAGCGGCTCGCTGGCTAAGGAGTTCAACCTCACGACCGGAGCGGCCATTGTGGGCCTCGCGCCGGGAATGAACGGCTCTGGCGGCGACAACCGGGTCTACGGCATTGGCAGCGACGGCCGCAACTATAACATCGGCCGCAACACTTACCGCTATCCCGCCACATGGAACGCCGACATGCGGCTCGGCAAGCGCTTCGACCTGGGGCCGATGCGCCAGTTGGAATTGCTCGTTGAGAGCTTCAACCTCTTCAACCACCAGAACGTGACGGAGCTTGAAACCACCGGCTATTACCTCGAACCCGGCAACCCGTCGGGAGGGCTTCCAACGCTCAACTTCCTCACCGGGTTAAAGGCCAACACCACGGCCTTCGGCCAGCCGCTCAATGTGAATGCGACCAACTTCTACCGTGAGCGGCAGATTCAGCTGGGGGTGAGGATGCGGTTTTGAGAGCCTTCATTGAAATGCGCATATTATCACGACATCAAACGATGCTATAATTGATGTATGGAGGCCTTATGAGAACAACGCTAGCGCTCGACGACGATCTGGTGCGGATGGCACAAGATTTCACAGGGGTGGTTGAGAAAACGGCCCTTGTTCGGGAGGCTCTGAAATCCCTGATCGAGCGGGAAAGCTCACGCAGGCTGGCTGCGCTGGGCGGCACGATGCCGGAATTGGAAGAGATTCCGCGCAGGCGGATGAGCGAAGAGTGATCCTCGCGGATACATCTGTTTGGGTGGAGCATTTTCGCTCCGGCAACGATGAGCTTCGCAAGCAGCTCGCCGGCCGGAGCGTGGTGATGCATCCGATGATCGTTGCGGAGTTGGCCCTTGGATCGCTGCGGGATCGCACCCGGACGCTCGCATTCTTGGACCTGTTGCCGCAGGTCCGTGTGGCTCAACTCGGCGAAGTGCGGAAAATGATCGAGGCGCGCTCGTTGTTTAGCCAGGGCATCGGACTGATCGATACCCACCTGATTGCCTCCGTTTTCCTCAATCCGTCCACGCTGTTGTGGACGAAAGATAAACGGCTCCGCAGCGTAGCCGAAACACTCGGCATTCACGCAAAGCTCCACTGAAACGGCAGATTCAGGCTGTGCGGCAATTTATCGAGGAGCTTGGATCACGCCCCCTCCCGCAAGCCTGCGTTATTCCCACCACATGTCTAGCTACCGAACCTTGAATGCGAGAACGCTCTCGGAGGGCATCCGCGCGGGACACACGATCTCCAGGCTCTCGGGATGCTGCTTCCAGACCAGCTTCTTTCCGCTGCCCAGCAGGGTGACCGAGTGGATGGGAGCTGCCAGCAGGCCTGCGCTTGTCCCGAGCGAGACGATCTTCACATGTGCGCCGGGCTGGGGCGCGGCCAGCGCGAAGGCGTAGACCGACCCATCCTTGCCCACGGTAAAGCGAAAGTCGGTGGGGCCGAACTGGAAATCCGCGTGCGCCTGGCGGAGCGCGCCAAAGGGCATTACCCGCAGGTTGCCATCCGCATCCGTCGCTCCTTCACCCAGCTTGACCCACGCCTTGCTTCCATAGATGCCTTCGCCGTTGATCCTCATCCATGCGCCAACTTCCGCGAGCAGCTTCACGCATTCCGGGTCCAGCGATCCATCCGGCCGGATGGGGATATTCACAGCATAACTGCCATCGCGGCTGACCACCTCGAGCATGTAGCGAATGAGCGCCGGCGCGCTGTAGACGAAGTCGGGCCGGTAAAACCAGTCGCCCAGCGCATTTTCGCCGATCCACGGCTGGTCCGTCTTGATCGCCTTTGGAAAGCGGCTTTCCACGGTGTTCACAATGCCGTTCGCGCGCGGATGAAACTTGACAATGCTGAAGGTGTCCACCTTGCCGCGAGTCGCCAGCGTGCGGTTGTAGTAGTCGGCCATGACGCGCTGCATGGCGTCGCACTTGTAGCCCGTCCCGGTCTTCTCGCCCGTGAAGGGACCGGTCGAGTCACCGTCGGTGTAGATGAAGTCGGGGTCGTACTTGTTGATCACATCCATGATGCGCAGCGCCCAGCGCGTTGCGTACCAGTGCGCATAGGCCAGATGTTCCTGGAAGATGCCCTGTTCCGGCCTGAACTTCGCATTGGCGACATCCTTGTAGGCGCGCAGATTGATGCCGTAGAGCAGGCGCGGATCGTATCCCTCCCACCATTTCCCCTTGCCGTCGGCGAGGGTTACGCTGGCCGCGTCATAAGGCACGCCCGCCTTGGGGCCGGTGGCATCGCTGCCAAAGGCCGGCTGGTACCACCACCACGTGTACTCATGATGAAACGCAACGCCATAGCGCATCCCGGCTGAGTGGGCAGCCTTGGACCACTCGCCGATCAGATCGCGCTTCGGTCCCATGTTCACTGAGTTCCACGGCTGGTAGGTCGAATTCCAGTTATCGAAGTTGTCGTGATGCACGCCTTGGACGATCAGAAACCGCGCGCCCGCGTCGTGATAGAGGTGGACCAGCTTGGCGGGGTCGAGTTTGACCGGATTCCAGGTGTGAAGCACGTCCTTATAGCCGGTCTCCGATGGATGGCCGAAGTCGCGGATGTGGTTGTCATAGGCCGGAGTCCCCGGCTGATAGATCTTGCGCGCATACCAGTCGCCGCTCTGGCCCGCGGACTGCGGCCCGAAATGTACCCAGATGCCAAACTTTGCCTCTCGCAGCCAGGCTGGCTCTCCCGGATAGTTCTTTGCGATGGAATCCCACGTCGGCTCAAAGGGGCCGGGCGCAATGGGAAAGTCCATCTTGACTTCGGGGAAATTAGCCGGATCCATCATGGTGAGCGAGTCCGGAGGCTGCGCGGCGGGTATATCTGGAATCGGCGCGGGTTGTGGCATCTGCTGCGCCTGCGCCGGGTAAGACGCGCACATCGAAAATCCAAAAGCCAGCGACACACTGCACAGCGCGAGGCCGCGGCGAATACGAAACAAATTCTTTGGTGAAATCATGGCCTTATGAGGGTATCCGATGGTTCTCTTCGCCCGCAACCTGCATGTCGCGCATTACTCATCCGCCTCGCCGATGGCCCGGCTGGTCTCAACCCTCGAGGCCCTCAGCAGCCGCGCAATCTGCTTGAGATGAAGCTGCACGGCATAGGCACGCAAAATTTCGGTCTGCGAAAACTCAAGGCCCGTGGGCCGCACCGCGGTCATGCGGGCTTCAAGCTGGGCAATGTCTTCTTCCAGGCTCATCGGCGGCTCGATATTGAAGCGCCACTCGTGAATGCGGCCGGAGACGTGCAGGAAGCCGGTGCGAATATCGCCGATTAACTGGCCGAGGGCAGGCTCCAACTGTTGCGCATAGCCGAACTCATTGGTATCTTTGACAGAGAACTCCAGCGCCACCAAAGCATCGAAGATCGAGCGGCCAAACTGCGAGAGAGTGCTCAGTCCCTCGCGCCACCCTGGGCCGCCTGAGGGCTCGTTGCGCGCCGCCTCCAGCAGTTGGTTGTTGCCGCGCAGCATGGCCAGCGCATCTTCGCGCAACGTGGGCAGGTTCTCTGCGGGCGCGCCGCGAAAACCCTGCAAAATCGCATCGAAGAATGCGCCGAGCACCAGAAACTCATGCGCCAGCCCGTCGCGCAGCCGCAGCCGCGCGCGGTCGGGGAAGACCAGCGTAGTCACCGCCAACGCCACCACAATGCCCAGCATTACCTCGCCTACGCGCACCAGCGCCAGATCCCAGCTTGGCCCCCCCGCATGAACCAGCATGATAATCGTGATGGTTACCCCGGCCAGCCGCGAACTGCTGCGCAGCCCCAGCAAGCCGCAGACAATCACCGACGCAAGCACGGCCAGGACATAGTTCCACGGCAGCGCGCCGAAGAGCGAAAACGAAAAGCCGAGCACTGCGCCGATCAGTGTGCCCAGTATGCGATCCCGCGAGGCGGAAACCGTTGCGCCCATATTCGATTGCAGCACGATGATGGCGCTGATCGCGCCCCAATAGCCGTCGTGCAAGCCAAAGCGCGCTGCCACCCACCAGCAGAGCCCCGCCGCCAGCGCAGTTTTCGCCGCATGGATGAGGAGCCGCTGCCGCTCCCACGAAAGAATTCCGAGATGCTGCTTCGGTTCCGCGCGCAACTTCATCGCGAGATGCTGCTCCGGACCCGTCTTGTTTGCTGTCAGGCGCATGAATCCAATCTACAGGGGAGATTCTCTTCTATTCAGAATGACCGAAACCGGCTCGTTGCGGCGGTGACCCTTCTTACGTCCAAGCCTCTTCCATCAAGGCTACCAGCTTGTGCCGCGGCTTTCTCGCAACAGCATTCGCCCCGCTCGTTTAGCATGATATCGAGGCGCCCGCACTGGCCGGGCTGTGCATGCCCATGCTACGAGTCGGATATCCAGCAATCTTCGCGGCGGAATTATTCAACGGCTTTCCTGAGGGAGTCGAACTGATTCCCCTGCCCGATTCCCTTGAACAGGAAATAGACATAGACGTCTGGATTCCCGACCCTTACTCGACGCGCGCGGTCAAAATCTGGCCGCATCTGCGCGGCGTGTGCCTGGTGCTGTCGACGATGGCGGGCACTGAGTGGATTCCCGGCACGGTCGGGCCGCATGTAACCATCTGCAATGCCCGCGGCGCGC
>Ga0182016_10007251_pt1 | contig 11454 bp, 10 predicted proteins | sample 712S2MmetaG_FD_120491 | JGI IMG/M metagenome (GOLD analysis project Ga0182016, IMG submission 120491) | Permafrost microbial communities from Stordalen Mire, Sweden - 712S2M metaG | ecosystem: Environmental > Terrestrial > Soil > Wetlands > Permafrost | place: Sweden: Stordalen | collected...
GCGAACACGGGGCATCTTGTGCTCGGCACCTTGCACACACCGGGTGCCAAACAGGCAGTGGAGCGCATTGAGCTCGTGTTTCCCGAAACGGCGCGGCGCGGCGCCATGCAAACACTCTCCTCGGTCCTTATCGGGGTGCTCTCCCAGGCCCTGATCCCTCGCGCAAACGGCCCGGGGCGCGTTCTCGCCTATGAGCTCATGCTCAACAATGACCAAACGAGGACATCAATCAAGGAATCGAAGCTCAATAATATCGCCAACACTATGGAGGTTGGCCGCAAGGATGGCCAACTTCTTTTAAATCGTCACCTGGTCGAGCTCATCCGAACGGGCGTGATTTCCAAAAGCGACGGTCTCTACTTTTCATATGACCCCTTACAACTGGGAAAAGACCTCGACAATGGCCGCTAGACACAAACGCCCGTCCCACGCTGGCGGGTTTACTTTAATTGAGATCTTGATCGCGCTCGCCATTGGGACCGCACTGACGTTGTCCATGTTTGCGGCAATCACCCCGTGGATCAACTACAAGCACAAAATCGACACCGAACATCGCATGTCGGAACTTAAGGATGCGGTCACCACGGCGTATCGCAATTACGCCATGCAGGTGGATACACAAATTTCGACCGCGGCGGTTCTCGCCGTCGGCCCGGATGCCGCCACGCCCATTACGTCCACGACGCCTTTGATCAACGGCACCCAGACCGCTTGCGGCCCGAACGCACAAGCCGCGGTGTCCTTGCTGCCGTACCTCTCCAATATGTCCCTCAACGGCATTGTGGATGGGTACGCCCAGAACATCTGCATCTATATCTCCAAGCCCATGGCGCCGGTGAACGTCGAGGGAACCGCCCTTTATTATCGCGTAGTCGCGCTGGTGAGCAGCGGCCAAGATGGCCGGCTGGATACAGGCACGAGTTTCAATGCAACTACCGGCGCATTGACTCTTGGCGGCGATGATGTTGGGATACTCGTGAGCGGGTTTCCCATCGAATACGCCTTGTACAAAGAATCGAAGGCGAGACTCGACCGGCTCGCCGATATGTACTCCTCGTTTTTCACCTCGCGCTTCCAAGGTAACTATGCGCGGGACTACTCCATTGACTACTTTGTTGGCTGCTTGACCGCCAACCAGGTCACATTGAATGGGGTCACCACTTGCTCATTACCTTACGATTACGATTCTGTCGCGGTTTTGCCCACAGGGACCCTTGGCTCCTGGGAAACGGTAACCGCCACCCTCGCGCCCGCTTTAGGCCTTGGGCCGGAGGAGGAAACCTCGGCGTGGGACCTGCCCTCGGGCGGTTCCGCCACGGCAAACAGCTTCATGGTTGCCAATCAGGCGCTCTCGAATGCGGCGGATGAAACGTTCGGGGTGCAGGTTCAAGACCCCACCGTGAAGAGCGTGAATTTACCCCCGTACACCGCGCTTTTGCGTGCACAAATCCCTACACCCTCGGACTTGACTCCAAGCTATGTGCTGAAAGTCGTGTCGGGCACGTATTAAAGTCCCCCTGCCTATACGGAGCTGCCTGGAGATACTATGAAATATAAACTGCTTCCCCTGGTGCTATTAGGCACTTCTTTCTCACTTGCTGCTGCGGCTCAACCCGCGCCATCGGCACCAATTGCCGCGCCCGCCGCGGACAGCCCGGTTGTGGGGGTCAATCCGTACACCGGCAATTCGCTCACCATCGAGCAGCTCGCCCGCGAGCTCGACACGGCGAAAACCAATACGCTCATTTTGGAGGAGAAGGTCAAGCAGGCCGCCCTCGCTGCGGACCTCGACATCGTTCCCGCGAAGAAACGGGCGGAAGGCGCGCAGTATATGAAGAATACGCGCGGCGCTGGATCGAGTGTCGAAGCGCCTCTTGCCATCAGCGAAGCGCCGAAACCCGTGAAGGTCGTTAAAGTAATCGCGCCCGTCGAGGTGGCCCCGCAGGCTCCGCAAATCAAAATCACGAGCATTATCGGCTCAGGCTCTACCGCGACCGTGCTCTTGGAAGCGAACGGTCAATCCTTTGCCGCCAAAAATGGCGAGCAGACCCCATACGGCTTGGTGAGGTTTGAAAGTGATTCGACTTTGAGCATCGGCAATCAGAAGCTGTATCTTCCCTCGAAGATGCTCGCTCGCATGACGGTATCGGATCCGACTCCGGTGGAGAAGGATACTTTGAACGTGACGCCCACGCTCTTTACGGCGACGCCTGGAACTTCCAGCCACGCGGTTGGACTTCCGCCGCCGATTCCCGCACCGCCTTCCAAGAACAATTAAGCCAAGGACACGGGCCGAGTGTGAAGTCCTCGGCCCGTAATCTTGTCGAACCGCTTTTAGGCTGCGGTCGCCGTCGAGACGGCAGCCACCGACTGGTGACCCTTCGAGACGATCCCTTTCAGGACTTCCGAAACATGCGCGCTGCGATTCTTGCCCGTCGGGGTTGCATCGTAGCTCAAGGAGGCCTCGCGAACCACGCGGCCGACGCTGTTCAGGCTACCCATCGCCTGGCAGGCGCGGATGACGAGGGACGGATCAACGCTGACCGTCGTGGACTTGCCGTCCGTGCGCTTAACGCGAAAGCGCTTGTAGATATACGTCGGCTTATTAAAACTTCCGGTGCTCAACATTATTATTCTCCAAAGTACTGACCAGGTGGACCAAAAACCGGCCCCGCAGCGGGGTCCTTGGAACAGTACAGATAACACTTTTATACTTTTACGCCGGCTGGGACGGCTTTTTATCGTGCGGGATTATTTTAACCCAGAACTCACTTGGATACCAGCAGTATCCTATACCGTGATGGAACAAACATGCGCTCAAAGTTACTAAAAAGCTTCCTGGTAGTTGTCATATTCTGGTGGGTGGCAACCGCCCTCTATTGGTCTGTGGCGGACCCGATGAAAAACCTGCACTCGCTGCAGCAAATCTCCCATTTAGCCTCCTACGTTGGCATTCGCATCGATACCCCAGTACAGGCGAACGTCCTTGACGCGCTGCGAATCCAGATACAGGTGCTGAAACTCTGGACCCTGCCACTTTTTGGCTTAACCGTCCTCGCGACCCTAATTGGAGTCGGTGCGATATGGCATCGGGCAATGAAGTCCCATCAGGCGCGCGTGGAGCGCGTTGCGCCGGCGGAAGACTACCGTGGGGTGTCCGTGTCGTTGGGCCCCTTGCCGCTTCCTCAGGTGCCCTTCAGTAAGACAGTCACGCTTCGCTCAACGAACGAATCCTTAAAAGCCTTGAGCGATGAGGAGCGGGTTCTGCTGCAGGATGTCCTTGGGTTTTTTGCAGGAAATCCTGATGCTTTCGCGGGGGAGAATCGCCAGGCTGGAACACTGCTGCCTACAACGTTGGCGCTCGTCAACAAAGCGCTCTTGAGCCGCAATAACCCGGGGCTTGCCGCGATCGCGGCCGCGGCCGGAGAACTCGGTAAAATCACCGCCTGGAAGCAAGACGAGGATGGCTGGCGGCGTGTCAAGAACGAATCTCGCGAAGCGGCTCGCATCCTGGCTGCACTTCCCAATTGGTATTCGATGCCCGCGACCGAACGCACGGCGCTCCTCTTCGCCGTCAAGTACAAGGGCAAGCCCGGCCTCATGCCGGAAATTGGCAAGGACCCCAATGTTTATCGCCTAGCGCGAAGTTTGATGGATGCGGAAACGCAAACCTCCCAGACGGTCATTGAGGAAGCGCGTGCAAAGGTCTATGAGCAGAGGGACCCGGAAACGGAGCTCCTGGAATGCTTCGAGCGAGAACTCGCCCTGCTACCGTTTCAGAGTCCCGGCCTCCCCAAAAACATCCCGGCGGTCGGCTGGAAGAAAAACGGGCGAGCCTACCTCCTCGAGAATCGCTTGGCCGACAGCTTGCTGCCGAAGCTTCCCCTGGAGGTTCGTACCGCCTTCGTGCAGGGCACGCGCGACAAGAGCGCGCGCATCACGCCGATGACGGCCGCGTTTCTGCGCATCTTTGCCGCGAAGGGCTGGCTGGTCGTCGAAAACGGCAAAGACAAAGTGGCCGCAACCGAAGCGCTCTGGGTCATTGGCGCAGGAAAACTCGACTTCTCCCGCGTCATCATCTTGGACTTACCGCCCGATTTGCAGGAGAAGCTGCCGGCGAAAGACTCTTATTATGAAGTCGTCGTGAAGCGCCCGCAGTTCCAAAGCGCAGTGGCCGCGCAAAGCGCGGTGTCTAAAGATGACTTGATGGGCGGAATGCTCCGGCCGAAGAGCACGGCGCCCAAGGCCCCCGATGCGCCGGCACAACAAGGAAAGGAGGTTTCAACGGGTGATTCCTTGCCGAGTTAAGCGGAAAGAGCGGCGAAACATATAAAACACGCGCCTGAAACAATAATAAACCCTCCCTATACGGGATTAATCGAATTTAAGAGGTCGAGACGGATGACCAGGATTCCCCTTCTAGGCGCGCTATTGGTCGCAAGCCTGGCGGTACATGCTCAAACTGCGCCGCCAAAGCCCGCGGTCCCCTCGCCCTTGCCGCCGGCCGCCGCGAGTCCCGGCAACAATCCGTTTGCTCCGCGCGCGAGTACCTCGTCCTCTCCCACAGTCGCAGCGCCCATCGCGCCGCCGCCGGTGCAGATCACCGAGGAATCCGTGCGAGCCAACGTTGAGAGCTCCTTTCGCGCCCAGGGTGATCGGGTAGGCCGCGTCAACGGTCAAACGTTCTTCAAGATTTCGGCCGACAAAAAATCGAGCTATCTATTCATTCCGACCGGCCTCCAGGATGCGCAGCCCGTGGTCCCAAATGCTCGCTCGGTACCTGATGCTCCGATGAACACGGCGCCGCCGCACGTGCCCATGCCCGCGCCGGCTCCTGCCGCGCCGCCTGCAACCACGCCGCAACAAAATTAAGACAAGCACTTCATGAAAAAACAGTTAACCGCCGCGACGCTCATGGCATCGATGTTGCTGGCATCCTGCTCGGATTTGGCTGTGCGAAAGCCGCCAAAGGACTCTGCGATGGATGAGGCTACCGCGCGGGCGGCCGCCTCGGCGGGCTGGACAGATCCGGCCGTCATTCGCGACGGACACCCGATGGTCGTCGTCACGACTCCGATGGTCCCACCCGAAGTGATGCAGAAGAAACAGATCAAAATCGAGTTAGAAGATGGCTCCACGATTCGAGATATCGCCGCGGTACTCTCGAATCTGGGCTACTCGGTGGTGATCGCGGATAAGGCGGCGGCGGAAGCCGAAGTGATCGTGCCGAAATATCAAGGAACTCTCGGCGGCTTGTTTCGTGCAATGCAAACCGCAGGGGATGTCTGGTTTACCTGGGATAATGGCGCCGTCGTCATCTCTAGTACCGCGCGGGTCGAAATCAGCCTGCCGCAAGAGCAGAAGTTGGCGGATCGAATTGCCAAGGGTCTCACGAACTACGGGCTCGAAAAGACCCCCGTATCCGCAGAAGCGGGAATTGTCTCTTTGAAGTTGAAACCTTCCCAATACGTGGCCGTTCGCAATTACCTGACGCGCATTACGCACAACGCGGCACTCGTCAACATGCAAGTCGCGCTCGTCAATGTGGTTCTTACGCAAGATGCCTCGAAGGGCTTTGATTGGAACAAATTACAAATCGCCGCTGGCGGTGGGTCGAAACTCCTGCAGACTTTGAACCCGCAAACTGGGTCGAATTTGAGCAACGGCAATAACTCCTCGAACTCGAACAGTACGAACGGCACAGGGACTACGGGCACGAGCACGACGGGAACTACCGGCTCCACGGCAACCACCGCCTACACCAATCCGAATGACATCACGTACGTCACGCCCGGCGGAAGCACCATCACGTCAACCACCAACGGAGGCACGCCCATCACGACCGTGCTTGCCAACACCGGGGCCGGCGCGCTGTTGAGTAATGGGGGACTTCGCGGTGTAATCTCCGACGGTGCCTTCAGCATGATCGGCTTCGTGGACTTCTTGGAAAATTACGGAAGCACCAAAACGCTCCAGTCCGTGATGCTGCGCACGGTGACCGGCCGCTCGGTCGAGCTTAAGTCAGTGACCAAGATTCCTTATGTGTCGAATGTCGGGGTAGGCGGCTACGGCCAAAATGGCGGCTCTTACGGGTCCAGCGGATCGAATGGATCGAGCGGAACGAACGGCAGCTCCAACAACAACACCGTTACGGGCTTCGGAGACACCGGAACAGGAACGGGCTCGGCCAACTCGGGAGCCAATAGCACCGCGGCCCAGCAGAACAACCAAAACCTCGCTTCGGGCTACGGTGGGTTGTTGGGCTCTGCCAACACCAGCACCGCCAATGATGGCATTACGCTAAAGCTGCTGCCTGCCTACGATGAAGCTTCGGACGCCGTGACGGTGGACATTGCGCTCTCGGTAGAGGCAGTTCTTTCCTTCAACACGCTCTCCGCGGGCAATCAGATTGGTCAGTTGAGCCAGCCGACGACTGCGCAGCAAACCTTCAATGACACGATTCGTGTGCGACCCGGCCAAACCGTTGTGGTCGGTGGCCTCACCTACGACCAAATCACGCGATCAAGCTCCGTACCCCTGTTCCTTCCTGATTCGGCCAAAAGCAGCACCCTTGCGGTGAAGCGCACGGCGCTCTTCATCGTCGTGCGTCCGACGGTCACCGTACTCGGATCCTTAAAAGATGATACCGCGCAGCTCTTCGCCGCCGGCGATGACACGTCCGCACCGCAGGAGCAGCAATCGGAGGTGACCGCGGTTCCTCCTGCGATGCCGGTCGTGCTACCGAAGCCCATTCCGTCACCTTCGACGACTCATTGAGACGCCATGGCCCTTTGGAAGCGTAAGAAACCAGCGACGGCGGCGGCGGATACCGCCCCCGAGGTCCTATTCTTGAGTGACCCGGACGCAATCGATGCGCCCGCAGCGCCGACTGCGAGTGTGCCGGCGGCAGTGAGACCCCTCTCCGTACCGTCGCCGCTGCAGCCCGAGACGGCTATTGAACCCGAGGGACTGTCTCTCTTAATTGAGGCCGAACCTCTACCTTCTTCCGCTCGATCTGCCGCCGCCCCTCTTCTTGAGGCATTGGCGCCCGTCGAACGAGCCAAAGTTGCGGACGCAACGCCTCTGATTGTCGATGAGACGGAGGCGGAACCTGCCCCGGTAATTTCGCGTGACACGGCAGAGGTCAAGCGCGCCCCCAAGAAGTTCAGTTTCAAGTCGCTTCGCCTATCCCTTGACTCAAAAGGTAAAGATGAGCCCGGGTACCTCCCCGCGTGGCGTCGCGGAGCCAAAGGCCGACCGACACAACTCTTTATTGGCTTCCTACCGGACTCGAGCAAAAAAGATGCGATCGCCTACGCGATCGGCCTCGCGCAGCGCCACGGCATCAATCCGACGAGCTGCGGATACGCGGTGTTCAAGCACGCCACTGGGTGGGCGTACGAGATGCACGAAGGCGGCCCCCAACGCGCGTATCTGCCAAAAATATTGAAAGAATTCGACGAGCAGAGCGGCGGCCCTATCACGGAAAACAGCTTGGTCACCGTTGAAACTGCGCAGCGGCGTGTGCGCGTCGAACGAACGCAAGCGGGCCTGACCGCCTTCTGGATGCCCGAGAGCTACGGCGAGCCGCAAACCCAGTGGCTCGAGCCCGGGGTGAAGCTCACGCCGTCGGCGCCGATGCTCTACGGCTTGGTCTATTTTGGCGGCACGATATTCGCTACCGGCTTCCTTGCGCTGATTGTCACCCTCGTGATCCGGCCGGACCCGCTCCCCTTGAACGTACCCGCGCGCACGACCATCGCTTACGAATCACTGCCCATTTCCCAGTGGCAGGCGCTCGGCCAAGTATACGCAGATGGCTACATTGTCGATTCGCTGAAATGGACAAACCATAAGTGGGCCATCAACAAGTCCAAACCAGGTGATGTGCCCGCAGAGATGCCGGCCGCAACACCCGCCGCCGCCGCAGGCAAGAACTCGCCATGAACACCGTCTCTCACCAGCGCACCCTCAATACCATCCTCGGACTGTCGATGCTTCTCTTGGGGCTGTTCTTTTTTGCCGGTGCGACCTACGTCTTCCTGAATCCGCCGCCGCCGCTTGGGGATCCGAAGTTAGTGGAGGGTGATGTCAAGAGCTGCACTCAAACTCTCGTCGCCCTGGGCCATGAAGTGAAACGCCAAGGCGATGATTTGCGGGTAAGCCGCACTTCTCCCACCTTCGAAAATGCCGAACGCATGCTCGCCGATTCCTCCCTGGGGATCAGCGCCTGCAGCCTCCCGGTGGTTTCATTTTGCATGGGGCCCGGCTGCTCGGTCCAAGGAATCGCCTTTACGCTCTCCACCAAAGTGGGCCTGGTCGCCAACCGTCCCGGGGTTCGCCGCTGATTGGCGCGGTGATTCGACGCTTATCGGTATACGCGGATTTTCAAAAGACGAGTTGCTATACGGAGCTCAATTCACGCTGCAAGGGTGCGGGGTGGAACAGATCACCAGAATGGTTCTGATGCTCTATAAATTAACAGAGGTTCGACTAACATGTTTTCATTGATCATCACGATTATTTCCATCGCCCTGGTTGCGGCCCTTGCCGTCGCGACGATCTACTACGGCGGCTCGGCCTTCACCGCTGGCTCCGCAAAAGCTCAGTTGGCAACCGCGGTCTCCCAAGCACAGCAGATTGCTGGTGCAGTGACTCTGGCCGTCAGCGACGGTAACGTCACCGTCCCCACCGCGACTGCCCTTGTAAGCACCTTGACCGCCCTGACTGGCGGCACCACGAACTACCTGACGACGATTCCGACCGCGCCAGGCGGTGGTGCTTGGTCCATCGGTCCGAACGCTGGCGGTCAGTTTGCGCTGACTACGACGGTACCTGCTTCGGTTTGCACGGCGTACAACAACAACCCGAACCTGCAGAACACGCAGTACACCTGCGCTTTGGGCGGCACGACCTTCACCTACAACGACTAATCCTCGACTGCAGGTGATTAATCCCACCTTCATGGGGAGGTAGGATAGAAAACAGCCCTTCGAGGGCTGTTTTCTTATTTGAGGGGCGGCCTTAATGCACGCCGGCAGGGCCTTAAGTGGTTTAGCGTGGTCTCGGCTGATACGGCGTGTTCGGGGGCTCCGGATACGGCCCCGCCTCGGCGGGCAAAGCCCGGCCGCGGCGGACAAAGCGCTTCTCGATGAACCCTTGAAACCTCGCCGCGGGATTCCAACGCGCGAGAAATAATCCCAAGAGGGCGCTTGCGACCCAGAGGGTCGATGTTACCCATTCGGTGCGCCCCAAGTGCACAAAGCGCTGCACACCCCACGCGAATGAGCCCACGGCAACCGCATAGTCCATGATGCGAAAGTACCGGAGCACTCGTTTTATCGGCATGCTTGTCGAGGTGGGTTTCACACTCAAGCGTAGCGCTGCTATTTATTCGCAAGTCAAATAAAAGCCTCTCGGCGCTAAACGCCGTTTCTATACGACAATATTCGTAAAAGACCATTGAGGCCGCATGTCTACCAGTTCCTCCTCGAGCAGTGAAAATCTCTTTGGTCTAAAGATATCCAAAGACTTGAGCGGACCCGAGCAAGAACTCCTCGCCTACCTCAAGGACACTCGCCAGCTCGACTCCCGAATGATTGAAGCCGCGCTCGCCGAACGCGCCATCACGGGCGAGAAGCTCGGCTTCATTTTAACGCGCAGCGGCTTCATCCAGCGCCGCACACTGGTTGAGGCGATTCTTAAAGTCAGCCCTTCTGGGATCATGGGCGAGCAGCACTACACCTCCCTCATCCCGCCTGAAGTCCTGGTACGCACCCGTACGATGGTCGTCGCCGAAACGGGCAAAGAAATCTTGCTCGCGACCATGGATCCCGAGCGGCAAGTGCGCATGGAGATTGAGCCCTTGGTCCAAGGTCTCAAATTGAGTTTCGTTCCCTGCAACCCCGATCAGCTCGACAACTATTTGTCCGACGTGCAGCGCCTCGAGCACGATAGCGGCAACCTCGTCGATCGGTTGCTGCGGATGGCGATGACGGAGAATTGCTCAGACGTGCACATCATGCCGCGACATAACACGTACACCGTGATGTTCCGACACTTGGGCGTCCGCCAGCTCGCGCATGAAGGCACGCTCGAGGAATACAATACGCTGACCGCTCGAATCAAAGATTTGTCCAAGATGGATTTGGCGGAACGGCGAATTCCGCAGGACGGCGCCTTTCAAACCGAACACGACGGGAAACTTGTGGACTTGCGCGTCGCCACCATTCCGGCCACGAATGGTGAGGCCATCGTGATTCGTATTTTGGACCCCGACCGCGTTCAGCCGAGGCTCGAGGGCCTCGGCATCACCCGCGTCGCGGAGTGGCGCAAGGGCGTTTCCCGTCCCGAAGGGCTGTGTCTCATTTGCGGACCCACGGGCTCCGGTAAGACGACCACGTTGAACGCCTCCGTTAAGGAAATGGACCGCTTCGGTCGCGCCATTTACACCGTGGAAGACCCGGTCGAATACCGAATCGCCTACACCGGCCAGGTGAATATCAATCCCGCCGTCGGACTTGACTTCTCGCGCGCGGTGCGCGCGTTCATGCGAGCGGATCCCGATGTGATTGTCTTGGGCGAGGTGCGTGACCCAGATACCGCGCGCAACGCCGTCAAAGCCGCGGAAACCGGGCACTTGGTGGTCGCAACGCTTCACACTGGATCCATTTTCGGTGCCGTGCAACGACTGCGTGATTTGCAAGTACCCGAGCACGAACTTCGCCATTTGCTGCGAACCGTCCTCGTGCAGCGTCTGCTTCGAGTCTATTGTACCCATTGTAAGGGCAAGGGCTGCGCGCTCTGCTTCAACAGCGGCTTTGCCGGCCGAACGGTGACTTCCGAATGCGCCTACTTCCCAGGGGAGAAGGAGGTGACCGACCTGATTGAGGGCCGGGGCAGCTGGCCGACCATGGTGGAGGATGCCGTCTATAAGGTGGAGCAGGGCCTCACATCCGCAGAAGAGGTCGAACGCGTATTCGGCGCTGAAGCAGCGCCTGCGCTTGCGAAACTTAAGCGATGAACTCTTTCAAAGTAAAAATCCGAACCCGAGCCGGCACGGTTCGCGACCTCGAGGTGGTCGCGGTGGACAAGGCGAGCGCAATGGCGCTCGGACGCCGTCAAGGCATGGTGCTGTCGGCGGAGAAAATACGAAGTTTCGGCTTCGCGAAAGTCTTCGCGCCCGCTGACCGGCAAATCTTCTTCACGCGCCTCTCGGCGATGCTCGGGTCCAGAGTAGGAACCTCCGACGCATTGAAACTGCTACGCGATAATTTTGGCGGAAAAATCCGCGACGTGTCGAGTCGGCTCTTGGATTTGGTGGAAAGCGGGGATGACCTTGCGGCGGCGTTCGTCAAAATTGGCGCCCCTGACTTCCCCGAGGCCACTGTCGCACTGATTCAAGCGGGTGCCCGGTCAGGGGAAACCTGGCGGGCGATCAAGGATGCCGCGGAC
>Ga0182016_10007255_pt1 | contig 11448 bp, 9 predicted proteins | sample 712S2MmetaG_FD_120491 | JGI IMG/M metagenome (GOLD analysis project Ga0182016, IMG submission 120491) | Permafrost microbial communities from Stordalen Mire, Sweden - 712S2M metaG | ecosystem: Environmental > Terrestrial > Soil > Wetlands > Permafrost | place: Sweden: Stordalen | collected...
AAACATTGTGGCCATCATCCCATCAGAGGCGCAGCAGTTTTTTCGGCTAGGTGAGTAAACTCTGCCGTTGGCCCATCTCATCGGGAGCTTTGTCTTGGGCGGGAGTGTCGTCCCTTGGCGTTGCCGATCACACGCCCCACGAATGTGCGGCAATCGATGCAATTGCCAAAGGCCAGCATCCAGTGTTGGCAAATTAACACACCTGTTTAACAAAAGAGGTTGCGCTTTTCCCAACCGCGGTGGAGCGCCGTTTTCCACGGCGGAAAATCATCACCTTGCAAAACTCGTTGAAAAAAGCCGCCCTGCGGGCTCGAACGTATCATTAGGTGCATTTATTCATGAATAATTTGGAGTTAAGCCATGCAAATACAAACTTTAAAAGTTTATTGTGATTTGGTCGAAACGGAAAGCTTCACCAAGGCCGCGGAGGTAAACAATATTACCCAATCAGCCGTCAGCCAGCAAATCAGCTCACTGGAAAAGCTTTTCAAGTCGCTGCTGATTGAACGCAGCAAAAAGAAATTCCGCCTGTCCCGTGAGGGCCAGGTCCTTTACGCCTACAGCAAGCAGATCATCCAAACCTATGACTCCCTGCAGAACCGCCTGGCAGAGATCAAAGACATCATTTCCGGGACCATCCGCGTGGCCACCATTTACAGCATTGGCCTGCACGATTTGCCGGTGTATTTGAAAAAATTCCTCAAGACTTATCCCACAGCCAATGTCCACGTGGAATATCGCCGGGCCAACCAGGTGTATGACGATGTGCTGGGCAATGGGGTGGATTTGGGGTTGGTGGCGTATCCGACGCGCGACCCGAAGATTGAGTTGGTGCCCTTGCGCAAAGAGACGCTGGTGCTGATTTGCCATCCTTCGCATCCGCTGGCCAAATTATCGTCCATCAAACTCTCGCAATTGGCCGGACAGAAATTCATCAGTTTCGAGCCGGATATCCCGACGCGCAAGGCGATCGACAAGGTCTTCAAGGATCACCACGTCAGCGTGCAATCGGTGATGGAATTTGATAACATTGAGACGGTCAAACGGGCGGTGGAAATCGACGCGGGCATTTCGCTGGTGCCTTTATCCACCATCAGTCAGGAAATTGCCAAACAAACGCTGGCGGAAGTGAAGATCGACGGCGTGGAGCTGGTGCGTCCCCTGGCGGCGATTTACAAGAAAGACAAAGTGCTCTCGCCCGCGATGAAACAATTCATTGCGATTTTGAAGGGGTAAAAAGGACTTGCCCCTGCTGGTACGATCTTGGTCGTTTCTAATATTGCCGCCAGCCCCCTGCCACCACCGGGATGAGCCGTCTTGGGCGGACCTGGCACGCGCAGTTCCAGAGGCAGTTCTGATCCTGGCTCCTCCTGCGGATGCAAACCGGGAACCTGCCGTGGTCAATCAGACGGATCACCTGCCGCAAATCTTCCAAGGTCCTAAAAGGACCGCAGGTCAGGGGCCTTGCTCTTCCAAGTGGCGCCGATTGGTGTTACGAACGAGTGTCCGAAAAACGCTGTTTTCCTATTGACGATGGGCGTTTAGACATGAGTGCAATCTTGCAAATGCGCTTCCTCGCTTCGCCATGATCAAGCCGGACTTCATCGCCACGACGCAGCTGTGGCGATCTGTTCACATTCTGATTTCGAGACTGTGAATAAGTGGCGAATAAGAGTTAATATGTTCTTCTCGTCAGGGCTCGCAACGTCTGACTTAAATTGCAGCTGCTAGCAGAATGCCAACAAGCAGAGGCGGTGTCGGCAAAAGAAATATTATATGACAGACACATCGCAGTTCCAACCTGTTTTACATAAAACAGTTACACCGCAGTCGCTCGATGAATGCGCCAGGATGGAAGCGGGTTTGTCCTTGGCCGCGGCAGATTTATTGGCTGCGGGAGGTTTGCCCTTGCAAGCTGAGGCTTCGGAAGATGGGCTGGTGAATAATGTTGGGGAATGGGAAAGCGAAACACCGTCAGCTGCTGACAAGATCTGGGGCCAAGCTCAACAACTGCTGCGTTTGATGTTGAATCAGGACATTTTTAATTTGTGGTTCCTTCCCATTAAAGCCACTGCCTTAGAGGATAATACGCTCACTTTGAAAGTCGCCGACGATTTCTGCCTAGTTTGGCTCAAGGACAATTATCTGGGCTTGATTTGTGATGTTTTGATGCAGGCGGGAGGCCAGAAGTTCCAAGTGAAGTTCCTGGTCAATTCGAGCCCTGCTCCTCTTTCCCCCGTTCCGTCTTCCCGACTCAAGCGCAATGGCGGATCTGTTCCGGATTTGTCCGATCGCCAGGGCATCGCCGTGCATGAGATGGTTTTCAATCCGAAAAGCACCTTCGAGAGCTTCGTCGTTGGCGAAAACAACAACCATTCGCGCGCCGCCGCGATGGCTGTGGCAAAGGCGCCGGGAAAATCTTACAACCCCCTCTTTTTCTACGGCGGTGTCGGCCTGGGGAAAACTCACTTGCTCCACGCTATCGGCCAGCATGTCGCCGCCGGCAAGAAACCGGCTCGCGTCACTTATCTTTCCTCGGAGCGTTTCACCAACGAGTACATTGAGGCCATTCAGAACAATCAATTGCTTCGCTTCCGCCGCAAGTATCGCCAGGCGGACGTACTGCTCATCGACGACGTCCAATTCCTCGCGGGCAAAGAACGCATCCAAGAAGAATTTTTCCACACTTTCAACGCGCTGCACGAAGGTCGCAAGCAAATCGTCCTGACGTCGGACCGCCCTGCGGTCGAGATTCAAAACCTGGAACAGCGCTTGGTTTCCCGTTTCGAGTGGGGTTTGGTCACGGAGATGCAGCCGCCGGATTTTGAAACTCGCATGGCGATTCTGCGCAAGAAGGAAGAGGCGATGGGGGTTGCCTTGCCCGAGGAAATCATCAGTTTCATGGCCAGCCGCATCCGCACCAATATCCGCCGCCTGGAAGGCGCACTCATTCGAGTCGCATCGTTCGCCTCGCTGACAGGCAAGGAGATCACCTTGCAAACAGTGGAAGTCATGCTGCGGGAGGTCCTCCATGAAGAGGGGCGTTGCACCGTCAACATCGACATCATCCAGAAAAAAGTGGCCGAACATTTTGATCTTCGCCTGTCCGACATGATCAGCAGGCGCAGGCCGGAGAATATCGCCTTTCCGCGCCAGATCGCCATGTTTCTGGCGCGCCAAATGACTGAGAGTTCTCTTCACACCATCGGCGAGGCCTTTGGCGGTCGCGATCACGGTACGGTCCTCCACGCCTGCCGTCTGGTCAAAGATCGCATGGAAATAGACGGGCACGTTCGGCTGGCGGTTAATGATCTCGAAAAACAACTCATCCGCTGATTGCAGGGAATATCCGGTTACATCGAGGGTGGTCATGGTCTCGGCAAAGCGAGCGACAGTTCCTTCCGTTTGTCAGTACGCCTCTTATGGAGGCCGCCGCACAAAGCCCCCACTTTGGGCGGGGATTTTTACTATCCCGTCCATAACGCCAACCCGGGCCGTGGACGAAGTTTTTGGTAAGGACCGGCTGCTCTCGGTAAGGACAGGGCGAATTCAAAACGCGGTGCGAATCGTGGTCGGAGCGGATGAATTTCTGCCCCTTACAATCCGCGCAGGTAATTTCATTGCCTCGTTCCTGCGAGTGTAATAAAGGATACTCAGCAAGTTTCAGTAGCCTATGAATACGTTCAATTTTGACAAAGGCGACCCCTACAACCTCGGCCCCGCTAATTTCTTCGACGCGAGCGAAGATTTCGATGCCCAACTCGAATCGTTTGATACAGGGGAAGGCAACGACCTGCAGGAGGGCTTGGCTCTTTTGTACTACAACCTTCCGGATTTGGACAAGATCAAGGTTTTCTTGACCAGCATGAAAAGCCCGGCCTTTAGCCGCCATCGAAAAGATATTGCCCGGGAAATCGCGCGGCTCACAAACCGGCCAGAGAAGGAAATCCACGGGCTGGAGGATCAGGAGAAGGCAGCGCTTTTTGTTCGGAAGCTGGCGCAACTTGGCTTTCGTGATGCCTCCCTCATCATGGCCGCCGCGTTGGTCGCCGAGTATGGCGAGGTGGCAAAGCGACTGATGAAATTGTGTCCGGATGTCGCTGCCGTTCTGCGGAGTTTCCACCAGCACAGATCTGAGATTCCTGACAGCTTGTGGGGCTACGCCACCAGGATGGTCATCCGGATCCCCGATGAAAAGCAGCAGCAGGCCATTGACGCGATTCGCACGCTTGTTGACAGGCCGACGGGCGGGTGTAAATTGCCCTTCGGTGTCGGGGAATTGCCGCCGCTGTCCAAAATTGAAGTATACCTTTTGGATCTGCACAAGAAGACGGCGAGCGAGGCCAAGCTCCTGATATCGAGCCTTTCGCAGATCAACCCCAGCCGACCGGAGAACTGGCTGCTCTATGGGCTGGCAGGGCTGGACTTGCCTTCGCAAACTTTGCTCGAACGCGCCTGGTGGCTCGCTGGCCGACTTTACGCCTGGGGGGAAGACTTCTCCAGATCTGACCAACCGTTCCCCGATCCTGCGATTAAAGATCCGGAAGTTCTTCGGGCCATTTACACCGATCCCAAGCTTGCCGGCGCCCACAAAATGATTGGTGAATACTTGATCCGCCAGTTGGCCTTAATGGGGGAGAGATCCCTTTTGCTGGATGTCATCCCTTCGGACATGGTGAGGAACTACCCGAGCCTGCTGATGAAGATCGTCGTGAAGGAGGCGCTCGCGTACGCCACGCAAAAAGACATAAATCAGGTGAGGGCCCTGATTGCCCGATTTCCGGATCTGAAGCAGCAGGGCATACTGGCGGTCGCCTTGCGGCGAGCTGGCCAGTTTGAAGCCGCCGCCTCGGAATTGCGCAACTCCAAGCACGAGCCCGCCGGAGAAAGGGAGCTTGTTCAAGCACGTATTTCCAATGCCTTTGAGATCGTCCTACCGGAGAATCCAGAAGCGCAGAGCAAGTTGAGCGACCAACTGAAGCCCATTGATCAAACGGACGACACTGAAAACCCCGAAATCGGCTACTGTCGATCCCTCTTCGGCATTTTGTGTGACGATACGTATATGGCCCAGGAGGCCTACTATTGCTTGGTGGGCCTGCCCTCTGACAAGCTGCATGTCCGCGCCTACCGGCTGCTTTCCGCGATTCTCTCGCGCAATTCTGACGATATCAAAGAAGCCCTGAGCGCGGTCCAGAAATCCGAAGCGGAAGAGTTGCTCGCCGTCATGCCCGCGAACCTACTGAAGACTGGAATTCGTTCTCTGTCGATTTACCCGAATCCGGCAGAGCTGAGGGGCCTGATGGATTTTATCTATGCGCATGATCCCGGATTGCTCGATCAGCTAACGGGCCTGGAGGATTGGCTCTTGACGGACCCGAGTGTTCGGCAACGCTTGCTGGACAAGCAGCAAGAGGGCGACTGCATTCAGCGGTGGGCTGGCTATCAGAAATTAATCGAACTGGCGGCCAAGTGTGGTGATTCCAATCTCCAAGCTCAGGCCGTTGATGGATGCCTTTCCCTCAAGGACCCACTGCTGGCGCCCCACCAAGCCCGACTGCTGCAGCAACAAATCTCCATCTGCGAAGATCTTGACCTCCGCGAAGAACTCATCGAACGGCTCATCGAGATCCTTCCGGACGACGCCAAGCCGCATCTTTACCAGCTTCTGCAAATGTACATGGGCAAGCAGCGTCCGCAGGACGCCGCACGGATCATCGAGGCGCTGAACGACCTGGGGGAGGACAAACCTGAGCTCAGGGATTGCCTCAGGACATTGAAGCCAATTCAACCGGCTAAGGGCGCCTTATCCACCGGGCGCCTGCCCCATCCGGTTTCCGTTGGGTTTTATGGGGGTGATGAAAACGACAAACCCCGCACGGAGCAGTTGCGGGAGGAGTTGATGCGCGCCCACCCGGGGCTGACAGTGGAATTCGACTGCAGGGGTTGGAACGCCAAGAATCTGGACCAGTTGGTGATAAGCGTGGCAAAGTTTGATGTCATCGTCGCCTCCAATTTGATGCGCACCACTGTCAATCGCCGTATTCGCGAACGAACGCGAGAGTCTGGAAAAACATTCGGGTTCTGTCGAAACCGCGGAACTGGAACCATCGCCGACAGCATCATCAAAGCCGTGACCCTGTATTTAGCGCACGAGGCAGCCAATGGGAACCCGTAAGGCCCGTACTGCCTTGAAAAGTACCAACTATTAGCAAATCGTCATGCCCCTTCTTTCGTCCGCGGTGGGCGGCGGGAGATTTGGCGTCAAAGCCAAGGTGCGGGGGGTTCGCCATTGCGGTGGAAGGGTGCTCGGCCATAATGGAGGCGCAATTGATGAACGAATGGCATATCCAGTCACGCGCCTGTGCCTGTCAGGCGTGCGAGAAGCCTTTCGCCGACAAGCAGCGCTACCACACGGTGCTCTTGGAGGAAAATCAGCAGTATCACCGGCTGGATGTTTGTCCGTCATGCTGGGAGTCGCAATACCGCGAAGGCACCAGCGACCGCAAGGGCTTCATTTCCCAATGGCTGGGCACCTATCATGCGCCGCCCGCCGCACCCGTTGATCCCATTCAGAAAGAATCGGCTGAATCGCTGCTGCGCAAGTTGATCGAGGCCCATGATCCCAAGCACGGCCCGGTCTGCTACATTCTGGCCGTGATGCTGGAACGGAAACGGATTTTGAAGGTGAAAGAGCAAATCCAGGGTGAGAACGGACGCGTTTTCATTTACGAACAGGCCAAGACGGGCGATGTTTTCACCGTTGCCGACCCAATTCTTCAGCTCGATCAACTGGAGGAAGCGCAGCGCAGCACCGCCCAGCTTCTGGCGCATGGAATGAATCCACCGCCCGCTGATCCCGCGCCCGTGCCGAGGGAAAGCTTGAGCGCAAATCCGCAGGGGGGATGAGGATGCCGAACCTCAACACTCTCCGGAGGGAGATTCAGGACCAGTTCCGGGATCTCGTTCTGCCATGCCAAGCGCTGACGTACCCGTCGGCGTGCCGGGTTTTAGGTCTCTGGCGCGGTGCGCGCGAGACGGATATTGACGAAGTTCCACGCCGCATTCATTGGGGGGCTGTTCCTCAGTTTTCAGGACAGGCGAAAATGATGGATGCAGTTCTGGTTAGTAAAAACGGCCCTAAACTCGACGCGCAGGCGGGAGCTCGACGTCCGCATTAGGTTTCGTTTATCGTCCAAACACAAAACATATGGCTCAAAAAACAAAAACGGTCAGTTTTACCAAAGAAAAAGACACCAAGAATACCGTCCGCTTCACCGAGGATACTGTCCAAGGGGAGCCGCCGATCGTCGGAACCCTCTACGTCCAGAAATGGTTTGTGGGGGATGCATCCAAGCTCAAAGTGGTTGTCGAGGTGGAGTGATGGGAGCAACGCTTGGACATGGGTGTGATTGGCAAAATAACGCCAAAGGCGCGGTGCTGATCAGCGATGTGCATGTCTGGCGCCGAGTCTTTCCCTGGCCCAATCAGCCGCTCCTTCGCACCAGCGAGGCACCCCTGGACTCAGACAACTGATCAACCAGGAAAAGGATCTCATTGTTGTCAACGGGTTCCGTTGTGGGAGGGGGCTTTAGTTTTTGCTCTTTTGCTCTTTCACCTTTTTGAATTGGTGAGCGCTAAGAATTGCAGAAGGACACAGCAACGTTTGGGCGGAGTCGGGGGAGACAAAGCCCGTGGCAGAAACTTTAAAAAAAAAGACATGGCGGAAGGGACACTTTCTTGTCAAATCTGGAGCCGTGCAAACCGCAGGAGGCCCGGTGAGGTCTGACGCCCCGCCCCGCCAACTCCCACGGGGGGCAGGTTCAAACCGATAAATCCCTGGGCGTTTGAGCGCCCGCTCCGCGCTGAAGTGGTCACTTGGAGTTTGACGCGAACATGGCTCCCTGTCACAATGGACAAAACATGAGCCCGATCAGCGATAACCGTTTCTCGCCGTTGGAGTCTCCAACTTGGCGGCCAAGGCTCAATCATCTATTTCCCATCATTTAGAGGTGAAAGCTGCATGGCGCATCGCGCTTGGTCTGTTGCTTCTGGCGGCTCCGATCGCGCGAGGCCAATTCACCTACACAACCAATAACGGGACGATTACCATTACCAGCTACACTGGTCCCGCTGGAGCGGTGACGATCCCCGATTCGATTAACGGGCTGCCGGTGACCAGCATCGCGGCTTATGTGTTTCCGAACGAAAATCCGACCAGTGTGATTGTTCCTGGCAGCGTCTCCAGCATCGCCGGGTACGCGTTTGCCTATTGCAGCAGCCTTAAGAGCGTGTATTTCCTGGGCAATGCTCCCACCTTTGGCACGTTTGCGTTTTATTTTGATTTTTCCGTAACGGTCTATCATTTGCCCGGGGCGACTGGCTGGGTATCGGACCCTGGTGACAGTGTTTCGAACGTGGAGTTGGCCGGAATCGCCGTCAGCGCCACCCCATCGAACGGCCCGGTTCCTCTGACGGTGAGCTTCACGTCCACGAATGTTGACAGCGCGGACGCGAGCGTGACCGCGTGGAACTGGATTTTTGGCGATGGCTCAACGAGCGCGTCTCAGAATCCCTCGCATACCTACACCAACAGCGGCACCTTCTCCGTCACTCTCCTTGGAATCAACAACCTGGGAATTCCAATTGCCGGGACAAACGCGACAGTGACGGTCTCCGCGACGGCGCCAGAGTTTGACGTGGCGTTTACCGCCGCGCCGACCACCGGCTATGCTCCGCTCACGGTGGACTTCTCGGCCACAAACGTTGACAACTTCGGTAACGCCATCACGAGCTGGAACTGGAATTTTGGCGATGGCACGACCAGCATCCTCCAGAATCCCGTCCACACGTACACGACCAACGGCAACTTCACGCTCACTCTTACCGCCACCAACAACCTTGGCGACATGGTTACCGGCGAGGGGCCTGCTACCATCTACCTGGAAGGACAGTTCACTTACACCGTCACCAACGGGACGGTGACGATCACCGGTTATGCTGGTGTCGGCGGCGAGATGATCATCCCCAGCACGATCAACGGCTTGACGGTAAGCGATATCGGATTGTACGCGTTCAATGAGAAGGGCCTGACCAGCGTGTTCATTCCCGCCAGCGTCATCAGCTTGGAGGAAGGCGCGTTCCAGTACAACGATGGGCTGAGCGTGTATTTTGAGGGCGACGCTCCCAGCGCGGATGATACCGTATTTATGTTTAGTTCCGCGACCGCGCACTATTTGCCGGGCACAACCGGCTGGACTGCCTTTTCGGCCAATACGGGCATTGCGGCGGTCGAGTTGGCTGGAATAGGCATCACCGCTACTCCGAGCAGCGGAGCGCCGCCGCTCGCGGTCAGCTTCGCCTCGCCGAATATCGACAGTGCCGGAAACACGATCAGCAATTGGAACTGGGCCTTCGGCGACGGGGGAACCAGCACGACTCAGAATCCGTCACATACGTACACCAAGACCGGCATTTTCTCCGTCGCTCTGGTTGAGAACAACAGCTCCGGTCTTCCAGTTGCCGAAGCAACGACAATCGTAACTGTGTCCGCCCCGAGCACCCTTGCGTTCACCGCCAAACCAACCAACGGATATGTTCCACTGACAGTGTTCTTCACCTCTCCAGGCGTTGACGTTGGAGGCAATACCATTGCGAATTGGAATTGGAGTTTTGGCGATGGTCAAACCAGCGGCGCCCAGAATCCCTTCCATACTTACACCAATACCGGAACGTTCTCTCTGTCGCTGACCGCGACCAACAACCTTGGCGCAACGCTGACCGGATATGGCCCTGGTTCGGTCGTCGTGGCTTCGGAATTCGTTTACGGAACCGCCAACAAGACCATCACCATCACCGGCTATGCGGGTTCCGCGGGGGCGTTGACAATTCCCAGTACCATCGACGGCCTTCCGGTGACCAGCATTGCGGAATATGCCTTCGCGGGTGGAGCGGGCCTGACCAGCTTGACGATTCCCGGCGGCTTGACCAACATCGGGCCGGGGGCGTTTCAGAATAACCCGCTAACGAGCGTTTATTTCGAGGGCAACGAACCAATCCCGAATGTGGAGGTGTTTTTCAATACATCCCTCAAAGCGATTTATTATTTGCCGGGCACCACCGGGTGGGGTTCCACCTTTGATAACGTTACGACGGTAGGCTTGGCCGGGGTAGCCACAAACGCCACTCCCGCCAGCGGCGCGGCTCCTCTCACGGTGAGTTTTACTGCCGCAAACGTTGACAGTGGAGGAAATGGTATTTCCGGTTGGAACTGGAATTTTGGTGACGGCTCCACTGGGACCGGCCAAAATCCGTCCCACACCTACTACGCTGCCGGGGCCTTCACCCCCCTTCTGATTGCTATCAACGGCAATGGCACCCCGATTGCCGGATCACTCATGTCTGTGCAGGTCTCGCCGCCGCTCGCGGCAGGGCCTGCTCCCATTCCTTTGGAAATTCGGCTTAATGGCGGAAGTGTGGTCTTGATTTGGAACGATCCGGCATCGGCTTTTTCGCTTCAGGCTGCGCCTGCGGCAGCGGGTTTTTTTACAACTGTCCCCAACGCAACCCCGCCGTACACAAATATCATCACGGGCGCACAACAATTCTTCCGGCTGATGGCCAATTCGCCGTAGCCCGCCGACGCCACTTCCGAGTCCGTTCGTCTCAACCGCGTGGATTCAAAAACCAAATTACTGACTGCTTACCGTGGGCGACTTAGTGGTCCAATTCACAAAGCCCACTCAGGACAACTATTGATGTCAACGGTCCAATTCGTTGCCTTTCGCTAGCAGCCTGTCGGACTTAAATACTAATACTTACAATAAGTATATTGAATATATCTTCAGTTCTATGGTCTAAATCTTCATGTCATCGCGCTTTGTCAATATTGACCGCCAGACTCCGATGCTGCTCCCGGCTGATGTGCAGGAGTGGGTCCAACGCGACCATTTGGCCCGCTTTGTCGTCGACGCCGTCGAGGCTCTGGATATCCGCGGTTTCAAGATCAATGAACGGGGTACCGGAGATGCCCAATATCCTCCCCGCATGCTCTTGAGCTTGCTGGCCTACAGCTATGCGACAGGCACTTTCAGTTCGCGCCAAATCGAACGCGCCAGCTACGAGAACCTGCCCGTGCGTTTCATCTGCGCCAACACCCATCCCGATCACGATACCATCTGCACCTTTCGCCGGGAAAACCACGCTCTCTTTGAAGAGTCTTTTGTCAAGGTTTTGCAACTGGCTCGCGAACTCAAAATCCTCAAAGTAGGACAGGTCACCATCGCCCATGACGGCACCAAAATCCAAGCCAACGCCAGCAAACACAGTGCCGTCAGTTATGAACGGGCCGGTGCCATGGTCGAAGAATTGGAACGGGAGGTCAAACAGCTCATCGCCAAAGCCGAGGAAGCCGACAGCAAGCCCTTGCAGGAAGGATTGAGCATTCCT
>Ga0182016_10007260_pt1 | contig 11442 bp, 8 predicted proteins | sample 712S2MmetaG_FD_120491 | JGI IMG/M metagenome (GOLD analysis project Ga0182016, IMG submission 120491) | Permafrost microbial communities from Stordalen Mire, Sweden - 712S2M metaG | ecosystem: Environmental > Terrestrial > Soil > Wetlands > Permafrost | place: Sweden: Stordalen | collected...
CGATCCAAACGAATAAGCGAGCCCACCAGGACCCCGTAACTCAGGCAATCTCCGGGAAGCAGCCGCAAGCTCTCTGCCGAATCCCTTCTTGCGTCCTCGTATTGGCCGAGGCTGGAGTAAATCTCACTCACGTTGAGGTGCGGAATATCGTCTCGTGGATAAAGTTGGCTCCAGAGTTTGTAAACTTCCCGGGCCTCTTCCCAGTCACCCGTGACCGATTCCTGATAGTGCGCTTCGATGTAGAACCTCTCACGATCGCTCACGTGCTCGCGCAGTTCATACGCTTTCCGGAAGTTCGCCACGCTTTCTTCTTCCGAATATTCCCCATACGCCAGGCCGAGAGAGGCGTAGGCCATGGCAAAGTTGGGATCGAGAAGGATCGCGCGTTGAAAAAGCTGGATTGCTGCAGCGCGGTCTTCCTTATCGATCAAACTGGTGCGTCCCAAACTGTACGCGTGCAGCGCTTGAAGCGAAGGCGTGGTCACTTGCTCGAGAGGCGTATTGTATTTTTGAACAGTCCCTACCGATTCACCGAGCCTAGTGCGCAGGTGAGATGCTGCCTGGGCCAAAGCGTTCAATACTTCTTCTTTTCTTTCCGCCGTCACTTGCTCCTCGACCAGCGAATCACCCGTCGCACAGTTAGTAGCCTTCAACCCCAGCACGTACTGATTGCCCAGTTTCGCAATGGAGCCGTTCAGCACCGCGGTGCTTCCGGTGCGAATGCAAAGTTGCTGCGCGATATCCGGAGTGAGCCGCGCATCCGGCCGCTGGTTCATGAGCCGCAGCGTCTGTTTCACGGTGGCATCCGAAACCAGGCTGAGGAAAGGCGACTGTTCTAGCTCTACGGCGAGCCCCTGACGAATCGTGCCATCAAAGACCGCGTCGCCGGTGGTGTTTTCGAAGTCCGCCAGGACCACAGTGTCTTTGTCAGTTAACATTTTTGCCTTGCGCGAATGGAGCCACCACCAAGCCGAGGCGCTCAGGACGACCGCTATCGCGCCCAGGGCAACAATTGGCAGCCATGTGAATTGTGCCTTTTTGCCCACCGGCGCTTGCTCCTGTGGGGAGCGCGCCGCGCCATTCGCGTACTGCTTCTCTGCAGCGGGTGTGGCCGGGAACGTAACGGGAAAAATGAAACGGTATCCCCGGCGGGGTAGCGTTTCCACATAGCGTGGCGTGTCCGCCGAATCCGACAGGGCCGCCCGAAGCTTGGCTACAGCCACATTCACGGCGTGGTCGAAGTCTCCAAAGGAATCGTCCGGCCAGATGCGCCGTTTCAGTTCCTCGCGCGTGACAACCTCCCCGGGCTGTTCCAGCAAGGCAATCAGGATCTTCAGCGGTTGGTCTTGAAGCCGGATGCGCGTTCCGGCTTTCCGCAGTTCGCCGGAACGAAGATCGACATCGAAGACGCCGAAATGCGTCGAGGAGTTTGGAGCGGGCTGTTCCATCTAGCTCCTTGCGAACGGGCCGCGATGGGTCCGACACACCTCTTTGGCCCAGAGATACTCAGTATAGACGAAGTATCGGCGACAAAGTCTCAACTCTTCTCAGGAGAGGTTCGCAAATAACTCATTTTTTATCAGTCTTTTAGCTGTTGACAAAAGCGAGGCGCGAAGGAGACCCGATGTGAATTGAGAAGACCTGGTAACCCGCTCGAATCTCGGCATCAGCCGCGAATCGGCTGAGGTCGGAATCATGGATCTGCGAATGCTTCTGGCAGCGGGTACCCGGCTGTCTCTTGTTGCTGCGTTGACGGCACAAGCGAGTGCCCTGGACCTTCAACACCCTTGCCCGAGCTTGGCCCTGCCATTCGACATGGTGTCGAACTTCGAGGTCGTCGTCCAAGGACAGATCGGCGAACTGGATGGGCTGAAGTTCATTCTGGACACCGGGTCGTCACACAGCGTGATTGACCGCAGAGTTGCGGACAGGATTGGACTGCATCGCCGCCCTGGAAAGGTGTTCAATTTTGACCGCGACCTTGCAATCGAGTGGGCGGATGTTCCCGATGTTCGGATCGGCCCGATGCGCATCGCGAGCGTCCCCATGAAGGTCGCCAGACTCGCCGAGATTTCCGAGTTCGCGGATAACGTCGATGGGATCATCGGACTGGACGTGCTGAGCCGGGCCAGGAAGATCGGCATCGACTACGAGCGAAGGAGAGTTTCGTTTGAACTCGACGAGGGGTGCGGAAGCAGGCCTTCGGCCGTGAAGTCCTTTTTGGTCACGGTGGTCATCCAGGGAATTCCCTTGCACTTGCAGGTTGATACGGGATTGCAATACGTCCTGCTCTACAGGGACAGTCTCAGCAGCGCGCTTCCGCATCTGCGCACCGAAGGTGAACCCAGGGACGCGATGATCGGACGCCTGCAGGCCACACAGGTCAATTTACCGGGAGTGCAGCTTTTTGGCCCAAATGCCGTGACTCCAGTCTTTCTGATCGAAAGCCGCGGAAAAGCCGACCTCGGTGGAATTGATGGCTACCTGGGCCCAGCCTCCCTCCACGCCAAGCGCCTCGAACTAGATTTCGCCGCAATGATTTTGCGTTGGCAGTAATTCCGATTCGAGGAACAGTTACGCGAGAGTGTGCAAAGTTGTGGGGAGTTCAGGCTGTCAGGGCCAATTGATTTTGCTGCGCGAGCGGCCGAAAGCCTTTGTGCCAATGACGAAATGCGTCTTCCAAGGTGCCGTTGAGCACTTGAATGCGGACATCAAAAAATCCCTGGACTGTGTACCGGTAACATCGCGCCTGTTGCTTCTTCACCATTCGCTTCGAATGGCTAACCCACGCACGCGTTCTCTGCATTGTTTAAGAAGCGCGCTCCTGCAAGTCGCGTTCCGCCCGGAGCCAATCTTGTACCGCGTATCCATGCTGGTAGCCGCGTTGTGCCCAATACCGATACGCGAGCTGCTCAATCACATCGCGTGCTGGCTTTGATATGGCGACAACATTTTCGCTCTTGGTCGCAGTCTTGCGTGGTTGTGCCGCAGTCTTCGCTTTCTTTGGCGCCTTAACGTTCGCAACAAGCTCAATGCCCGTGCGTGGTGTTGTCGTTGGCTTTGCAACTTCAGTAGCCTTCACCTTGCTTGCTGAGGCTTGGCGCGGCGTTGCAGCTACCTTTGCTTTTTTCGCTGAATCTGCCATGTAAGTCTCCTGCTTGCTGAATTCGCTGCCACATTGTGGCGCGTCATTATGAGACTAACAAACGGCTTTGTCATTAGCAAATTTAAAACCCAACAAAATCGGCACGTTTCGCAGGCGGCATCTTCCCTTTCGCTCGCGCGAGGGAAGATGCGATGGAGTGACCGAGCGGGCGGAAAGGTTGAGTGGCCGCAAAGAAACTTCCTAACCGCAGGGGCCTCGTCCGATCTAATACGGGCATGACAAATAGCGACCAGGCGCTGATCCGGGCGGTTCTGGCCGGAGACAAAGACGCTTACGGCGATCTTGCCGCGCGTCATGGGGACAGTATGTTTCGTGTGGCATTCCGCATTACCGAGAATGAAACGGACGCCGAAGAGATTGTCCAGGAGACTCTTCTTCGCGGCTACCGCGGTCTTGCGGAGTTCGATGCCCGCGCGGACTTTCGAACATGGATCTATCGGATTGCGATCAACTGCGCGTTGCGGGTTTTAGAGAAACGCAAGTCGGAAGCGGCGGTGCCGATCACCGAAGAGTTTGACGAAGGGCGGCCGGGCATTCAGTTGGTTGATGGCGGCGCCGGGCCGGAGAGGCTCCTGCTTGACAGAGAAATCGAACACAGAAGGCACGCGGCGATGGAGAAGATGACGCCGGATGAGCGACTCGCTTTTGTCTTAAGGCATCTGGAAGGCCGTTCTACCGAAGAGATCGCAGCGGTGCTTGAAGTGACGCCGAACAACGCAAAGCAGGCGGTGTTTCGGGCGGTGCAAAAGATGCGGCGGTCGTTAGCCCCTCTTTTGGGACGCCGCTTTGGGGTGAAGTCATGAGCCACTTAACAGAAGAACAACTCGTAGAGCACTACTTTGCCGAAGGCGCCAACCGGGTTGCGGCGGAATCGCATCTCCGCATTTGTAGCCGATGCGAACAGGCGTACGAAGAGATTTCCAACGCTCTCGCGGTTCGCGCACCGGAGCCGCCGAAACTAGAGCCGGGATATGGAAAACGAGTCTGGCAGTCGATTGAGGCGCCGATACGGCCTTACTCGGAAGTGCCGAAGCGCCGCTACTTTTCCTGGCCTCGCCTGGTGCTTGCCGGCGCCTGCCTGCTCGGTCTTGCCGCGGCATTCCTCGGGGGATCTCTGTGGCAACGGTCGCGCGCCCATTCATCGGAAGCAGCAAATCCAGCTCAGGCAAAGGAGCGCGTCGTTCTCTTTATCCTCGACGATCATCTCGACCGTTCCGAACGCTTGCTTGTCGAACTCGGCCACGCCGGCGGAGAGAAAGGCGACCCGGGCGACTCGTCCCAGGCCGACTCGTTTCAGGCCGACTCGCTCCAGGCCGAAGCACGGCAACTGCTGCCAGACAATCGGCTCTACCGCCAGGCGCTTTCCGGCGGAAGCGATCCCATGATGGCTGCTGCACTGGACCATCTGGAACGCGTGCTTCTGGAAGTGGCAAATTCGCCGGACAAGTTGAACAGCGCCGACATCGCGCGTATTGAGCGGGAGATGAACACGGATTCATTGCTGTTTCAAGTGAGAGTACTTCGCGCAAGAAATTCACGTCCGGGCGCGAAGGTTGAGTCTTTACGAAAAGGAGCATCGATCTAAATGAGAACGAATCGATGGATTTGTATGATTGGGCTGTGCGGAGCTCTCGCACTTTCCGCGGCTCCGGCTGCAAGATCTGCCGTGATGCCGTGCGACGCCAGTTCGCTTGCAAATGACGCACTCGCAAATGACGCCCACGCAGATGGCGCACACGAAGATCAGCTCTATGCCGAGGCCACAAAGGCCATCGATGAGGGCCGATGGCCGGATGCAGAGCGGCTACTGGACCAAGTGTTCAGCCTGCACGGGCGAAGAGCTGACGCAGCCGCCTACTGGAAGGCGTACGTCAAGAACAAGGAGGGCCGTCCGTCCGATGCTCTCGAGTCCTGCGCGAGTCTGCGCCAGAACTACCCGCAAAGCAATTGGCTGAAAGATTGCAGCGCACTTGAGATCGAGATAAGAGGCAAGAGCGGCAGTCCCGTTCAGCCTCAAGCGGAGCAGGACGAAGACCTCAAGCTGCTCGCCTTGAATTCCCTCATGCAGGGCGGCAACCCCAATTCGTTGCCGATCCTCCAGCAGATCCTTGAAGGGCAGCATTCCGAGCGGCTCAAGGAGCGCGCCCTCTTCGTGCTCACACAGGATCAATCGAAGCAGGGACAGGAACTGCTGGGTCAGATCGTTCGCGGAGAAAAAGACCCCAACCTGCAAATCAAGGCGATCCACCTCATCGCCGCCGCGCAGGGATCGAATTCCGCTCCGATCCTTGAGAGCATCTACGGCAAATCCAACGATCCCGCCGTGAAGAAGGCCGTCCTGGACTCCTACCTTGTCATGAACGATCCGGAGAAGTTGGTGCAGGTCGCTCAACATGAATCCGATCCCCAACTGGCGCGCCACGCGATCAATGAGCTCGGGGCAATGGGGGCGGTCTCGCGCCTCTCGGAGATCTATAAAGCGACTTCCAGCAAGGAACTGAAAATGTCCATCCTCAATGCGTATGTAGCCGCGGGCAGCAAAGGCGCGGATGCGCTGGGCGCCATCGCTTCCAGCGAGCAGGATTCCGATCTGCGGCGCAAAGCAATCCGCAATATGGGTCCCTCAGGAGGATCCTCATCGATCCCGGCGCTTCTCGCCATTTACTCCAAAAGCAGTGACGAGGAATCAAAAAAGGCCGTGGCCGATGCGTTGTTTGTTGCAGACGATGCCCACGACCTTGTGGTCCTGGCCCGCAGCGAAAAGGATCCCGAAGCGAGAAAGAACATCGTGGGAAAACTTGCCGTGATGCACAGCAAAGAAGCCACCGATTACATGCTGGAACTTCTCAACAAATAGGAGGCGACCATGAAATCATCCATCCCAGCGTTCCTGGTTTTAGCATTCGCGGCGGGCTTGCCGGCTCAGCAGCCCAAGGTAAGCAATACGCAATTCAAATCCGAGCCGGTGGAGCAGAATCTCGCTGCGACGGTGGATCGAGCGCGTCAATCGAGCGAGCAACTCTGGCTCGGGTATGAGGTGCCGGCTCTCGCGGGCGCGCATTTGACCACATGCTCCGATTGGTCGGATTCTTCGCAAAGCGAGGATGCATGTTGCGGTGAGTATCGCCTGGAAGACGAACGCGGCATGCATAGCAGCAGGAACGGACAGGCCGCGCAAAATGTTTACATCCTTCTTCGCTTCGATAAGGGGGACGCGATCAAAGCCAGGGCGGTTGCGGCCGGATGTCATCTCAACGCCGGCGGTATCAACTTTGACTGGATCACGGGAGTCAAGCCGGAAGAGAGCATTGCTTTCCTCGCCAGCCTGGTAAATCAGGCGCCGGAGCATTCCGGTCCAGTGAATTCCAGGACGGCTGAGGGGGCGCTGATGGCAATCAGCTTTCATGCCGCGCCGGAAGCCACGCGCGCTCTCGAACAGATAGCCTCGTCCTCTGGGTCAGAGCACTCGCGCGAGCAGGCGGCGTTCTGGCTCGGCGTCCAGCGTGGACATGATGGTTTTGTGGCTCTGAAATCGCTTGAGCGGAAGAGCGCGGACGATGCGCGATTCCGCGAGAAACTCACATTCGATTTCTCTCAGAACTCCGATCCCGGCGCCGAAGAGGAACTGCTTCACATGGCCAAGTTCGATTCGGATTCCAAGGTCCGCGGGCAGGCCCTCTTCTGGATCGCGCAAAAGGCGGGAAAACGGGCAACCGGGGCACTCAACGATGCAATCCAGAACGATCCTGAGACCGATGTGAAAAAGAAAGCCGTGTTTGCCTTGAGCCAATTGCCGAAAGAGGAGAGCATCCCGCAACTGATTCACGTGGCCGACACAAACTCGAATCTGACGATTCGCAAAGAGGCATTCTTCTGGCTCGGTCAATCTCAGGATCCGCGCGCATTGGCGTATCTCGAACAGGTGCTCAAGAGGTGAGAGAATGCACAAAAATTTACTTGCGTTCCCTCCGATCTTGTGTGTTACAGTGAGTAACATTATGAAGGGTAACGCTATCCCGCCTCACGATCCGTCCGAACTGGGCGAACTGGAACACGATGTTCTGCTCATTGTCTGGCGCCATGGCTCTATCACCGCGGACAAGGTGAGGGAAGACCTCGACCGTCCGCTCAAAGACTCTACTGTCCGCACCGTACTTCGCCGCCTGGAAGAAAAGGGGTATCTCGCGCACAGCGTCGACGATCGCACCTTCGTCTATCGTCCTGCGGAGTCGCGCCAGCGTGTCGCCGGCCGGGCAGTGAAGCGCATCGTGGACTGGTTTTGCGAGGGCTCGGTCGAAACGCTGCTGGTCGGTTTGGTCGATTCGAAGGTGCTTGACCGCGCCGAGCTCCAACGCCTGGCCGACCGCATCGCCGCTGCACAAAAAGCCGCTCCATCCGGCAAAGTTCCGTCCGCCAAAAAGGAGGCTCTATGATTCCCATCTTCATCGAAGCAGCCCTGCGTTCACTTCTCCTCGGATTGGCAGTTGCGGTGGGCCTGCGCATCTTCCGGGTCCGCAACGTGCTGGCGCAGAAGGCCGCCTGGGGGCTGGTCCTGGTCTCCGCGCTTGCCATGCCGCTGCTGTTGCCTGTCGCGGCGCATTGGAATCCCCTACCCGCGGGCGTTAACGTTGTTCTTCCCGCTCGTCCTATGACGCTCCTGCAAGAACTGCAGGCCAGGATTCAGGCCAAGAGCGGGTCTGAAAGCAAATTCGTGCCTCCGATCGAACCCATTCCTCACAGCGATCCTCCGAGGATCCAAGAGTCTCCCGCGGCTGAGCAGGCAGGCGCACCACGTGCGGGCGAAACGCCGTCCCGTACCGCGCGTACGCATCAGGCTGCCAAGCCGGAACAGGACGGAGCCTTCATTCCCGACAGATCGGCATCTTCTTCTGCTCAGTCGATCGCATACAACACCGATCGCATGCAGGAAACGCAATCGCCGGCATCCATCCGGCACGTCACCGTTACTCCAATCTTCATGGCATTCACGCTCTATTGCGGGATTGCCGCACTCTTCCTTGTCCGCCTTGCTGTGGGACTCGTCACGACGATTCGCCTGTGGCGCACGGCCACACCCGTTCCGGCGCACCAACTGCCCGACGATGCAGCTTCGCTTCAGATACCGGCCAGCATCCGCGCCAGCAGCAAAGTCGGTTCGCCGCTCACCATTGGTTCGGCTATCCTGCTACCCGCGGACTACGCATCCTGGGATAGCGAGAAGCTCCGCATCGTCCTTGCTCACGAGCGCTCCCACGTTCGCCAGGGAGACTTTTACCTGCAAGTGCTTGCCAATGTCTACGCCGCACTTGTTTGGCCCAGCCCGCTTGGCTGGTGGCTCAAGCATGAGCTTGCCGAACTGGCCGAGGCCATCAGTGACCGGGCCGCAATGGAAGAAGCGGCGAGCCGCACGTCTTACGCCCAGATCCTGCTTGAATTCGCGGTTGCGCCGCGCCGAATCTCTTTAGGAGTCGCCATGGCACGTCCTGGAAGTTTGTCCCGCCGCATCGAGCGCTTGCTCAATGACAATGTGTTCCGTCAGTGCTTTGCCGGCGGACGCCGTGCATTGATGGCTGTCGCGCTGGTGCCCCTGGCACTGATTGCCTCCACCACGCTCATCCGCGTACAGGCCGCAGCCGACACGCAAGCGACTTCACCGGCTCCGGCGGTCGCGCTCAAAACGCTGTCTGCCCCTGCATTTCTGACCGCACCACAGCTCGAGACCCTGCAGGCCACACCCGTCACTGAGGAAATCCAGGTCAGCGACCAGGCGCTGCCGCAGTTGCAGACGGAAACTCCGACCATTCCGGCAACCATTCCTGAGTTGAAGGCTCAGGCATTAGAGCCTGCGAGCCAAATGATTGCGGCTGCCTCACCTGCGCCCGTGATTCGCATGGCGCCCGTTGTCGCTATGGTCGCGCGCGGCAGGCAGGAAGATGGAGAGTTCTCATTCGATCGCACGCTTTCTGCAAGCGCCGCTGTTCAACTCGCGGTCTCTACCGGCTCGGGCAATATTCAGTTAACGCGCGGCTCCGGTAATCAGGTCCACATCCATGGCCACATCCACGTGAACCACGAAGGCAACGAAGAAAAGGCCCGCGAGATCGCCGCCAATCCGCCTATAGAGCAAAGCGGCGATGTGATTCGCGTCGGTCAGCACCAGGATCGGGTGCAGTGGCACGGCATCAGCATCGACTACCAGATTGAAGCGCCCGCCGGCACACTACTTACCGCCAACTCGGGCTCGGGCGACATCGTCGATGAAGGCGTGGGGCAGAACGCAAAGCTCCAGACCGGCTCCGGCGATATCCGCGCCACCGGCCTAGAGGGCCCGTTCAAGGTGATGACCGGTTCCGGCAATATTGTCGCGGAGCAGACAGGCCAGGGCGACGTCATCGCGGAAACCGGCTCCGGCGATATCGAGCTCAAGGACATCCACGGCGGTTTCCACGGACAGACCGGCTCCGGCGACATCAAGGCGACCGGTACACCCTCCGCTGCCTGGACGCTGCAAACCGGATCGGGCACCATCGAGCTCTGGACCGGCAATGCTCCGGCCACACTCGATGCGTCCACAGGCTCAGGTGAGGTGACCACCGAACACGAAATGACAGTGCAGGGCTCGTTCGATCACCATCACATCCGGGGCAACTTGAATGGCGGCGGTCCCACGATTCGCGTGCAAACCGGGTCCGGCGAAATTCATATTCATTGATTTCAAGTGCGCCGCGGCTTGATCGCCGCGGCGCATCCTACCCCATGTAGACCTGTCGCTCTGAGGCGACTGCCTCAGCAATGCGCTCGAAGTCTGCCTTGGGGTGCTGATGTGGCACGCCATTTTGTACGGAGGGCAGCATGAGGGTTTTCATTCAGGATCTTAGCTACGCATTTCGCCAGTTACGCAAGGCGCCGGGCTTTACGATCACCGTGCTTTTGACGCTGGCCCTCGGCATCGGCGCAAACTCGGCGATCTTTACGCTGGTCAACGCCATCCTGCTCCATCACCTGCCTGTGACCGATCCCAAAGCCCTCATCCGCATTGGCGACGAAGACGATTGCTGTGTTAATGGCGGCTGGCACGATAACGGGGACTACTCGCTCTTCGCCACAGACACCTATTCTATGTTCAAGAAGAGCCTGCCGGAGTTTGAAGAGCTTGCGGCCATGGAGTCCGGCTACGCCTGGCGTCCCATCACTGTCCGCCGTGCTGGCCCGCAGACCGTTGCCAAGTCCGTCATGGGCACCTTCGTATCCGGTAACTACTTCCGGGTCTTCGGACTCTCGCCGGCAGCCGGCCGACTATTTATGGACGCTGACGACCAGAAGGGCGCGCCCATTACCGCCGTGATGAGCTACGACGCATGGCAGCAGGACTACGCGGCCGACCCGACCGTTGTCGGCAGCAACTTCTACATCAATACCAAGCCGGCCACCATTGTCGGCGTAGCTCCCAAGGGCTTCTACGGCGACCGCATCGACACCAATCCGCCCAAGTACTTCCTGCCGATGAACGCGATGGACCCAGTCATCGGCGCGCCGTACTTCAACGAGCCCGACACCCAGTGGGCTTATGTGATTGGCCGCGTCAAGCCTGGAACCTCCATTCCAGCACTGCAGGCCAAGGCCAGCGCGCTCCTCAAACAGACATATGCGCCGCTCAAAACATTTACCGATGCCCGTGCGCAGAAGGTACTTCCCAACACACACGTTGTGCTGACACCCGGCGGCGGCGGCATTCAGAACATGCAGGACGACTACAAGGACCACCTGAAGCTTCTGCAATGGATCGCAGCACTCGTCCTTCTCGTCGCATGCGCCAACATCGCCAATCTTCTGCTGGTCCGCGGCATGAGCCGCCGCGCGGAGCTCTCCATACGCTCGGCCCTCGGCGCGCAGCGCATCCGCATCGTCCGCCAACTGCTCACCGAAAGCGTGCTTCTTTCCGGCATGGGCGGCCTGCTCGGGCTCGCAATCTCCTTCATCGGGGCACACGCGCTGCTGGCGCTCGCATTTCCCGATCAACTCAACATGCCGATCCACGCCTCGCCTTCGCCTCTTGTCATCGGCTTTGCCTTTGCGCTTTCGCTCCTTACGGGAGTTCTCTTCGGTCTCGCCCCTGCGCTGATGGCTGCGCGCACTCAACCCGCAGAAGCCCTGCGCTCCAACGCTCGCACCACCGCCCACGGAGCCTCCTTCCTGCAGAGGGCGCTTGTGGTTCTGCAAGCGGCTTTGTCGCTCGTGCTTCTTGTCGCCGCGGGCCTCTTTGCGCAGAGCCTCAA
>Ga0182016_10007261_pt1 | contig 11440 bp, 11 predicted proteins | sample 712S2MmetaG_FD_120491 | JGI IMG/M metagenome (GOLD analysis project Ga0182016, IMG submission 120491) | Permafrost microbial communities from Stordalen Mire, Sweden - 712S2M metaG | ecosystem: Environmental > Terrestrial > Soil > Wetlands > Permafrost | place: Sweden: Stordalen | collected...
ACAGCCGCCGCTGCGCTTGCCCACGGGCAAGGCATCTCAACCCATGCCATCCAGGCTGCGCTGGCCAGCTTCAAAAGCGTCAAGCGCCGCCTTGAGGTGCGCGCCGAAATTGGCGGCATCACGGTCATCGACGACTTTGCCCACCACCCCACCGCTATCCGCGAAACGCTTCGCGCGCTTCGCTCCGTCTATCCGCAATCGCGGCTTTGGGCGGTCCTTGAGCCGCGCTCCAACACCCTTCGCCGCAAGGTTCTTCAAGCCGACCTTGTGGCCAGTCTGCGCCTCGCCGACCACGTCGTCCTGGCCGGCGTTTATCAACAGCAACGTATCCCCGAAGCTGAGCGCCTGCACCCTGAAGATGTGGTGCGCGCGCTCAATCAGGAGGGCTCCTCACCTGCCGAGCTCTTTCCCAACGTCGAAGCAATTGTAGACAGCATAGCGCCACGCCTCCAATCCGGGGACGTCGTAGCAATCCTCTCCAACGGCGGCTTCGACGGCATCTATGAGAAACTGCCCGCGCGCCTCCGAGGCCTCAATCCCATTCAAACCTGAACCCCGTGTCTCTTAGGTTCAAAGACAAGCGCCGAAAACCGCCGCGGAAAGACCTTCGATGATCGCATCCCTCACATTGCTCGCGGTGATTCTTTTTCTCAGTATCCCGGCGGCGCTCGTTCTGATTCCGTTCACTGTTCTCACCGGCAAAGTGATGCCGCTCTATCGCACTTCCATCTGGATTGTGCGCACCGCGTACTCGCTGGCCGGCATTCACGTGGTGAGCGAGGGGCAGGAGAACGTGCCCGCGAACACCGCGTGCATCTTCATGTCGAATCATCTCTCCAACCTCGATCCGCCCGCGCTCCTGCCGCAGATTCCGGGACGCACCGCGGCGTTCTTCAAGCGCTCGCTGATGAAAATCCCTGGGCTCGGCTACGCCATGCGTCTGGCTGCGTTTGTGCCTGTGAGCCGCGACGGCAGCGTGCAGGGCGCCCAGGAGAGCGTGGCCGCCGCACGCAAAGTGCTGGAGCAGGGCATTCACATCACTACGTTCGTTGAGGGCACGCGATCCAAAGACGGCCGCTTGCTGCCCTTCAAGAAAGGCCCGTTCTACCTGGCAATGCAGACCGGCGTGCCATGCATTCCGGTTTCGCTGTGGGGCACGGAAGGCCTGATGGCGAAAGGCAGCGTGCGCATCCGGCCAGGCACTGTGCACATCGTCTTCCACGCGCCTTTATATCCAGCCAGCTTTGCCACGCGCGAGGACCTGCTGGAAGCGGTGCGCAACTCAATCGCCTCCGGCCTGCCGGAGTGGATGCGGGGATAAACGACCGACCCGGTTACGGCTGCACAATAGCGTTATACCCATCGTTCATTAACTTCAGCCGCCAGCCATTGGCCTCGTCCCTGCTCGTGAACGGCCCAATCCGCACATGGATCAATCCATCCGCGGCGTCGCGCTGCGCTGTAACCGCATAGCCGCGCTTGCGCAAGGCAGTTCCCAACACAACCGCGTCTTCCGGGTTCGCAACAGCCGCAATCTGCACCATTAGCGCGCCGCCTGAAGGCAAGGCCTGCACAATCGCCGGCGTTACGCCTCCAGGCAGCGGCGCAGGAGGCGCGTAGGAATGCGGAAAAAGTGCCGGCCGAATCTGCGGCCCGCTTGCCACGGTCGGCTGCGGAGGAGGTTCCTGAGCCTGTGCTGCCGGTTTCGCGCCGCCCGCTGGTTCTGAAGCCTGTGGGCTAGAGTTCTGAATGCTGCCCGCATCCACCGCGGGAGTTGCATCGGAAGAATCGAGCGCGGCAGACTGTGGCCGGTTGGTTGCCGTTGTGGCCGATGGCTTGGGCCGCGAACTGTCCGCCAGCGGAGACGACGGTACCCCAGCCATCGCTGACTGCAAGGCCGCCGGAGCTCCGCGATGGCCCACCCAATAACCCAATCCGAAGCAGACACCGCAGAGCAGAACCAGCCCGAAACCGAGGCCCACCAGCAAGGTGGAACTCAATGTCAGTTCCGTTTCCCGGCCCCCCTGTTCCGGCTCCGCGTCTTCGGCGTCGAACAGTCCCATATACCCAGCCCCCGAACTCAAGAGTTTTTCCCCAGACTCCAGAGCCCATCCCAATCCATCTCGTCTGTAGGAGATAGACGAATTCTACGGCTTTTCCGGAGGCGGCGTTCCCAACGACCCGATTTTATTCAAGAGCGTAAGCAACTCCATCGGCAGCGGGAACACAATGGTGGTGTTCTTTTCCACGCCGATCTCGGTCAGCGTTTGCAGGTAGCGCAACTGCAGCGTCATGGGCTGGGTGGCCATCAGCGTAGCCGCATCCACCAGCTTTTGCGCGGCATTGAACTCGCCCTCCGCGTGGATAATCTTCGACCGGCGTTCGCGCTCCGCTTCGGCCTGCTTGGCCATGGCGCGCAGCATCGTCTCGGGCAAATCCACCTGCTTCACTTCCACGGAGACAACCTTTACCCCAAACGGTTCTGTCCGCTGGTCGATGATGGTCTGGATGCGCAGATTCAGCTTGTCGCGGTGGCTGAGCAGCTCGTCCAGTTCCACCTCTCCCAGCACCGAGCGCAGCGTGGTCTGCGCAAACTGCGAGGTCTGGTAAACATAGTTCGCCACCTTGATGGCGGCGTCGTTGGGGTTCACCACGTAGAGCGTGACCACCGCGTTCACTTTCAGGGTCACGTTGTCGCGCGTAATCACATCCTGTGGCGGAACCTCCAGCACGTCTTGCCGCAGCGAAATGCGAACGATCTGGTCGAATGGCCGGAAGACCAGAATAATTCCCGGCCCTTTTGGCACCGGCAATGCGCGGCCCAGCCGGAAAATTACCGCGCGTTCGTAGTCGCGCAGGATTTTGATGGAGTTCAAAAGGTACAGGACAACGATGGCAACAACAATCAGGACTGGATACATTTGGGTTTCCTCACTCAGCACGGATTGTACTCCTGCCGGCTTTTCAGGTGGGGCTCAAGAGGCAGCGTCTACGCGGCTGGCCTGTTTGGCTCGGCGGGCGTCACTCGCAGCAGATATTGTTCATGACCCACCACGCGAAGCTGAACCCCCGCGGCCACCGGCTCGCTGGCCACCGCCTCCCAGATTTCCCCCTCAACCAACACATGTCCTTCGGGCGCCAGCGGCTCCATAGACTTGGCGTTGTGGCCCACCAGGGCATCGACGCCCAGCCTGCTCTTCATGCGGCGCGCGCGCACCGCCAGGCGCACCAGAAACACAGTAATCAACCCGAAGGCCGCGCTCACTGAAAAAGCGACAGACTTCGTGATCCCCATCTCCGGCACCGGCGCGGCAACCAGCGTCAGCATTCCAAACGTCAGGCACACAATCCCAGCGATTGCCAGCACCCCGTGCCCGCCGAACTTGGCCTCCAGCAGCATCAGCACCAGCGCCGCCACCAGCAGCAGCACCGCTGTATATCGAATGGGCAGCAAATCCAGCGCAAAAATCGCCAGCAGCACCATCAGCGTGCCCAGCGCACCCGGAACGATGGTCCCCGGCACATTGAATTCCAGATAGATCAGCAGCGCTCCCCCAACCAGCAGCAGCAAGGCGATATTCGGGTTCACCAGCCAGCCCAGCAGCCGCTCGCGCATCGTAGGCTCAACCACTTCAATTCGAGCATTGCTCAAATGCAGCACCAGCTTGGTTCCATCCATGCGTGTAATCTCGCGCCCGTCCAGCGCCGCCAGCAGTTGCGCATCGTTATTGGCGATCACATCGATCAGGTGCTTGTCCAGCGCCTCCTCGGCGGTGTAGGAGTGCGACGTTGCGGCCGCGGCCAACGCAGCTTCAAGGTTGCGGTTGCGTTTGGTCACATACGAACGCAGATGAGCCTCCGCGTCGTTCTCTACCTTCTGGCTCATGGTGTCGTCCATCTTGCCGAGCTCCGAGACCACATGGGCCGCGCCGGCATTGGTCCCCGGAGCCATCGCCGCCACATCGGCAGATTCCATCAGGTAGAAGCCTGCGGACCCCGCCCGCGCCCCCATCGGCGATACAAAAACAATCACCGGAACGCGCGAATTCAAAATCGCGCCGGCCATGCCGTACATCGAATCCAGCAGTCCTCCCGGCGTGTCAAGCTCCACCAGCAGCGCCTGGGCTCCGTCGGAATTGGCCCGGGTTATCGCCCGGTCCAGTTCCCCCGCGCTCACCGGCTGAATGGTGTCTGACAGCACCAGCTTGTCTACGCGCGGCTGCGGCGCCGCCCCCTGTGCATCCAAGCGTGAAGAGCCCAATCCCAGGGCTCCGAGAAAAGCCGCAACCAGCCAGACGAGAACCGCGAACCTGCATGTGCGATGAACCATGGCTTGCTCCCTTCAAGGCCGTTCCGCAAATTCAGTTAACCGGCCTTACTTCTTCTCCGCTTCCCGAGCCTCAATCTGCCGCCGCAACTCCCCTGCCGCCGGGTCCGTGGGAGACAGCTTCAAGGCATCGCCGGCCTCTTTGTCCGCCTCTTCCAGCTTCCCTCCCGCCAGGTCGAGCCGTCCCAGCACCATATACGCATCCACCGACGGCGTCAGCTTCAGCGATTCGCGAGCTTCCTTGCGCGCAGCCTCCGCATCGCCGGTCCGCTCGCGCACCTCGGCCAGCCCGGTATGCGCCTCTGCAACCGTGTTGTCGATGGCCACCGCCGTCTGATAAAGCCGCTCCGCCTCCAACAGCAGTCCGCGGTTCAGGTAGTCCTGCGCCTGGCTCGCCAGTGTCAGGGCCCGCTTCTGCGGCGTCAGCGCGGCCAGCCTCAAAGCGCCCACCTGGTCCAGCATCATCGCCGCCTGCCGGAAAGCAACGGCATCGAAGTTGCGCGCCACGCGTTCCAGCGGATCGGCCGTGCCCTCCGCCGCGGCACCGGCGGTCTGCCCGGCGGGGGCCTGCGCCTCGGGCGTGTCCCACACTTTCTTCTGAAGCGCCAATGCTTCGCTGTCGTTGGGCCGCAAACGAAGGCACTGCGCCAGTTCCGTCAATGCCTCCGTAGTGTCCCCGCGGCGCTTCAGGCTCACCGCCAGGTTGAAATGGTAGTCCGCAGCATTAGGGTCGGCTTCCACCGCCTGGCGAAAAAGCGCAATGCCGTCGTGTCCCTGACGGCTCACCGCAACCGCCTGGTTGTTCACCACCTCGGCCAGCGGAAGCACGCGCGCCACATCTGCAAACGCCGCCTCGGCCTTGGGATAATTGCCACTGAACACCAGCGAAAGCCCGCGAAAGAAACCCGCCTCCAGAGCGTCCGGATCGTTGCGCTCCACCTTGCCGAAGGCTTTTGCGGCCTCTTCGTACTGCTGTGCGTTGTAGTCCTCCCGGCCCAGCGCCATCCACGCCTGACTGAACGCGGGATTCAGCGCCACGGCCCCGTTCAGGTGGCGCAGCCGCTCCTCGTGGTCGGGCTCGGTTATCCCTCTTATGTATTGCTCGAAGGCGTCCAGCCGCATGCCCGCGCCTGCCGCCACAAAGGTGTCTTCCGAGCCGTTGAAGCCGGGGTCCAACTGCTTTGTCAGCTTCCAGGCCAACGAGTCGAAAACGCCAATCAAGTCCCGCATTTCGCCGCGCGCGGTCACTGGCGCGCTCATCCGCAGGTGCGGCACATCCACCACCTGCGCCTCGGCCACAATTCCGCTGCCGTCGGTTACAAAGCTGCCCACCACAATCGAATCGGCATCCAGCGTCTCAGCCAGCTTCAGCGAGCTGGCCCGCGAGGGATGAAACCCCTGCGGCAGCCCCAGATGGTCCAGCGCATACATTCTGTCCGCGCGGTTCATCGGCGCAAATCCCACTGCCGCAAACCGGTTGCCCAAAATCTCCGGCGCAGCCTCGCGAACCCACTCCAGGCTCGGCTGCCCGGTGCGGTTGTCAAACGGCAGCACCAGCAGAATGCGCCCGCGGCCGCCGGTCGAGCCCACATCGGCCTCCGCCTGGCCTCGCGCGCAAATTGCAGCTGGCTGGGCGAGCATCGGCAGCATCGCAGCGGCTACTGCGATTCGCCTGATCACGAACGAGCGAGATGAGAAAAAGATAGGCACAACAGGCTGATTATAGGCGCTGCGGCGTTTGGGCGGCGCAATGCGGCGCCCCGTGGCGCGGTCGCAACAATTTGAGTTGCACCCTGGCTCCGCAGCTTTGATACCATTTCCTCGCGCTCCTTGTTCTGAAAGGTTCTGAAAAATCTCGCTGATTTACCCTCAGCTCTGGGCTTCGCGGCGCTCAAAACCACCGCTGGCGCTCCGGCCGAGAGGCAAAGCAGCGAGAGTCCCTTTGTATGGAAAGGCCGGTCAGGCACATGCTCCGGAAAGCCCTCGAATCCAGCTTCTATTACAAGGCCTGTTGCTTTGTTTTTTACTTCGTGGTCGCGGCCGCGTCGTTCAACGGCTACTACCACAAATGGCATTTCGCTGAGGTGGATGCGCCCGGCGATGACCTCAGATTCCACTTTGAAATGATGATCGATGGAACCGCATACCGGCCATACGTTCAACGGCAACTGTTGCCCGCCGCCGCCAACTGGATCGACAATGCAGTGCCTCGTTCTTTTGAGACCTGGCTATACTCCTGCCAGAACGGTCCGAACGCGCGGATGGACCCGTTTTTCGATACCCAAACGGCCGAAAACCCCGACTATTTTTTCCGCTACGTGATCGTCTACCTTGCTACCTTCCTTTTCGCTCTGCTGGCGGTCTACGCCATGTACCTGGTGTGCAGGGAGCTGGAGATTCCCCCGGCCGCCGCGGTTTTCGCGCCTGCCGTCGTCATTCTTCTCTTTCCTTACATTGAGAGCGAAGGCGGCTTCTTCTACGACTATCCCGAGCTGGCATTTCTGGCTCTCGCGGTCTGGGTCGCTCTCAAGTTCCCCTGGTGGTGCATCCTCCCCATCGCAGCGCTGGGAACCTGGAACAAGGAGTCCTTTGTGCTGGTCATCCCCACCCTTTATCCCTTCTTCCGGCGGCGCAGTTCCCGCGTTGGCGCCTGGCTCGCCACCACTGTTCTATGCCTGGTCTGTGTCGCGGTTTACTATCCCATTCGCCTGCGCTTCGCGCAAAATCCCGGCGGTGCGCTGGAATTGCATTGGCGCGATCAACTCAGTTATTACATGCATCCGCTCAACCATCTCTTTGGAATCGAGATGACCTACGGGCTTCTCGCGGTCAAAGCATTCTCAGTGGTTCCCATGGCCCTGCTCGCATGGACTTTCTGGCGCGGATGGCGCTATCTTCCAGCCACCGTCCAGCGCCACGCGCTCGTAGCTGCGGTCATCAACATCCCGCTCTATCTTCTCTTCTGCTGGCCAGGCGAAATACGCAATCTCAGCCTGCTGTATATCGTGTTTCTGCTCCTGCTGGCGGTGAACCTGAACCATTGGATCGCCAGCTCTGCAAAGGCTGAAGCCGCGGCCAGTGAGCCCTGAGCTGCATGGTGTCCCGGCCAGCGTCCTCCGCGCGGCGAATTAAACCCGGAATTCCAGAAGTGACGCAGTTTCCGAACCGGCGACCATCTTGAAGTCAAGTGAAGTGAGCCGCGGTTTTCGGAGCGCTACCTTATCATTCCTCTGAGGGTCGTGATGAAGCCATTGATTCTTGCTCTTTGTGTTGCGTCTGCGTTAACCAGTCTGAGGGCGCAGAAGCCCGTGTGGCAACCGTCGCACGGACATACGCAAATGCCGATATGGCCAGGGGTGATACCTGATGCGCAGCCGGTCGCAGAGCAGGAGTATGTGGAGTCCGCTAACAAGCCCAAGGATCTCGTCGCGGGGAGGCCGTGGCTTGCGGTGGAGCAGGTGTCGCGGCCAACGATGACGGTCTATTCGCCGAAGGGGAGGAACACGGGAGTTGCGATAGTGGTATTTCCGGGCGGTGGTTATTCAGTTCTGGCAATCGATCTTGAAGGCACGGAGGTCTGCGACTGGCTGACCTCGCGCGGGATTACGTGCGTGCTGCTGAAATATCGAGTACCGGATTCGGGACCGGCTTACCATGACGATTGCGAATGCAACATTCATCCGAAAGCACAAACGGCGCTGGAAGACGCACAAAGGACAGTGGGGCTCGTGCGCTTCCACGCAGAAGACTGGCACATCGATCCGCAAAAGATCGGCGTGCTAGGGTTTTCGGCGGGCGGACACTTGGTGGCTAACATCAGCACGCACTTCGCGCAGCGCTCTTATGTGCCTGTGGATGGGGCCGACAAAGTCGGCTGCCGTCCAGATTTCGCCGTAGCGATCTATCCAGGACACATGCTGGAAAACACGACAAAAGAATTCGAATTGAATCCAGAAATTCCTGTTACTGCCAGAACGCCGCCAACATTCCTGTTGCAAAACGAGGATGACAATGTGGACGGCGTAAAGCAATCCCTCGTTTATTACATCGCGTTGAAGAACGCGGGGGTTCCCGTGGAGATGCATCTGTACGCGCAAGGCGGCCATGCTTTCGGGCTGCGGCGTACCAAGTTTCCTGTTTCACTGTGGCCTCAGTTGGTAGAGACGTGGCTCGAAACAATCGGCATGATCTCCGAGAAGGTACTTTGAGGTCGCATCCCGACCAACTTTTAAATCTCAAGCCGCGTAGCCTCTGGACAACCGCCAAACCGAAAACTACGCCACCGCCCAAGCCCCCGACCTCCCGTCAATTCCCCGTCGGAATAATCCCCGCGTTCTCCACCATCACAATCACCGTTCGCTCGGGCGCACGCGTGCGATGCACCGTTCCCTTCGGCACCACAAACCCCTGGCGTGGAGAAAGCTCAACCACCCGGTCTTCCAGGTCGATCAGCAGCTTGCCCTCCACCACATAAAAGAACTCGTCGTCCTCGTCGTGCTTGTGCCAGTGGTATTCGCCTTCGATTATCCCCACCCGCACCACCGACTCATTCACCTTGCAAAGCGTCTGGTTGAACCACTTATGCTCGCACCCGTCTGCAAGCGCCTTCACATCGATAACCTCCAGCGGCGCATGCAGAATGTTCAACCGCGTTTCATAAGGGTAATCGACCACCGAATCCGCCATTGAGACCTCCGCCTCCTATCGATCTATAAGCCCCACAATATCAACGTTGGGCTTAACATGCTGCGGAAAAACTAATTGCTTTGAAAGGGCACGACTTCATAGGCTGCGGAAAAACTCATCCGGGCGGTAGGCCGGGGATTTATTCCCGGCAAAACGCCAATCAAATCAACGTGGGCTTTAGCCCCTGAGGTACATTTCTCAGACTCTTCGTCCGTAATGAGGCCTTTTTCCGCAACCTGTTCAGTCGTGCCGCAAAGGCAAAGAATCAACTCGGGCTTCAGCCCCTGAGGGATGTCTTCCGTCGATTTCCACAGAGCCCCGACGTTTTCCGTTGAGGGCCTCTCTTTCAAACTCACCCGAGATAACACTCCCAAACAACTTGCATTTCGAGTCGAAGAAGAGTGTAATACCTTCGAAGAGGTCTCGAATGACGCTCACCGCCAAATCCAACCCTCGGCCAGCCGCGCGGAAAATCCGCAAGTCGAAGTTTCAGGCCGACCTTGCTCCCGCGGAAGATACCATGGTGCGCGCGCTCAAGGCTGAATTGCAACTTACCAGCAATTCCGACTTCCTCTCCGATGCGCTGACGCTTTTCCGCTGGGCCGTCTCCGAGCGCAAGCGTGGTCACCGCATCGTAAGCGAAAGCGCCACCGGGGAGCGGAAGATTCTGGTATTTCCGCGACTGGAGCGCGTGGCTCCCGAACTGGATCTGCCGCATGTGGAAATGGATTGGACCGACTGCGAAATCGAGAGTCTCTTTGAACTGTCCCAACGGCAACCAGCCGAGCCGACTGAAGCGCTTATTCGAGCCATGAGGCGATGAATTGGCTATAACGATTCGCCGGCTCGAAGAATTCGATGGCACAAATGGTTTCGATTGCGGAGACGAACCGCTGAACAACTACCTGTCGAAGCACGCATGGATCAATCAACAGAAGAGCTCCATCGGCGTAACCTACATTGCCGCGGATGAAGCAGCTCCGCGATCCGTGCTCGGCTACTTCACGCTGGCAACCTCCGGCATTCCGCGCGACCGCTTGCCGAAGAAACATGTGCGCGGACTTCCACCGTACGATTTACCGCTGATTCTGCTTGCCCGTCTTGCCGTGGACAAGCGCTTCGCGGGGCGTGGCTTAGGCCGGGTGCTGCTCGCCGAGGCATTCAGTATTGCGTTGCGAGTGGCTGGCGAAGTCGGCTGCAGGTGCATAGTTACCGATGCCTATCGAGACATGGTTAGCTGGTACGCGAAGTTTGGATTCATTCCAATTGAAGGCGGATCGGACGCCGGACCTCAAAAGATGTTTCTGGACATTCGAACGATTCGCGCAGCAATCGGAACTGACTCTGCCTTCAACTAAAATCCTGTCCAGACCTGCGACCGCCAGGACTGTCTTGATACGGCACGGCGCTCGCAGCCAGATGATATCAGTGCTAGCATTGATATCATCTTGTAAACGTTTGCACGCGCATTTTTGTACGCGAAAACACGCAAAAAACGCCCTTATTCGCCCCTAAACAGGCTTATTTCATGTCATTTTGCACTGTTTTGTCACACGTTTGAGTACGCGTATACGCGTACGCTGAGCTGTTCGTTTGCCATCCCAGCGTACGCAATTCACCGCACGCACGGCGAAGCGCCAGATGCATGGTTCTTACCGGGCCAGCAGCCCCCAGCCGCGCCTCAAACTGCCGATTGAACCGGATCAGCGCGATCCACATCCCTTGGTCCTCGCCCTTCCATTCCAGGGTCCCACCCAGCTCCCGCGCAATCGCTTCCGGCCCAAGATCGTGATGCAGCCCGAAATAGCGCTCCTCCATGGCATCGCTATCCAGTCCAAAACTCCTCAACAGAGAAGGCGGATCTTCCTTGGTGCTGAACACCAGCGCCGTGGAATACTTCCCGGGCTCGCCCGCGGCCTTCTCAATCTGGGCGGGGGTAAAATCCTCCAGCCGGTAAACATCATACGGCTGTTTCAGATAGCCAAGCTCCGGGCGCGTCAGTTCGTCCGTCACCGGCCAAGCTGAGAGCACCGTCGAGCCCGGATACCGCTTGTTAAGCTGTGCAATCCCAGCCAGATGCAGCCGGATAACGTGCGCGTAAGCCAGGTTATCTTCCGGCGCAAACCCATAGGGCGGATTCACAAACTGCCCCGCCACAAACGCTGCAGCCGAGAACACCGCCAGCCCCTGCCAATACGGCACCCGCCGGTAAAACGTGGCAACCGCCACCAGCAGCACCAGCGGATACATGGGCAATAGATAGCGCGTCAGCAGCGCCCCGCCCAGCACGCTGAACAGCAGCGCATTCACCAGCAGCAGAATAAGAATCCGCCACAGCACCGCCCTTGAGATCGTCGCCCGTTCGTGCCCCTCAGCGTCAAGCCGAGGCTTAAGCAGCAGCGCCGCATAGGTCATAAGCACCGGCAC
>Ga0182016_10007264_pt1 | contig 11440 bp, 10 predicted proteins | sample 712S2MmetaG_FD_120491 | JGI IMG/M metagenome (GOLD analysis project Ga0182016, IMG submission 120491) | Permafrost microbial communities from Stordalen Mire, Sweden - 712S2M metaG | ecosystem: Environmental > Terrestrial > Soil > Wetlands > Permafrost | place: Sweden: Stordalen | collected...
ACAGAGATTGGAATCGCGCACCGTGAGCAGCTTGGGATTGATCGACCCGTGCGCGTCGTGGCAGACCGTGCAACCTTCCCGCAAAGCATCGTGTTCAAAGACGTAAGGACCCCGTTCCTCCGGATGGCAGCGAATGCAGGTCTCGTTTTGGCTCAACATGGAGGTGCCGCCGCCGACATGAATGGACCCTTTGTGCGGCGGATGACAATCCACGCAACGCATTCTGCCTTCCGCGATCGGATGATGGCTCGGCAAGTTCAGTTTGCCGCGCACTTCGGGATGGCATTGGAAGCAAGCGCTCTCCACGGAGCGGCTCGGCGCCAGCCCCACCCGGTCAAAGCTGGAGGTGGGCGAACGCCCGGCGGCGAAACTAAAGGGAGGTTTGGTGTCGCCGCCGGAATCGGAATGCAGACTGCAGGGACCGTGGCAGGATTCGCAGCCCGCGCCGAGGGCGTTGGTGCCTTCCGCGATCAACCGCGCGTGATCGGCGGTGACAAACTCGCGGCAAATTTCATCATGACACTGTTCGCATTCCTTGGCCCCGATATACTTGGCGCCCGGCACATTGGGCAGCACGACCACCGGACGGGTGGGCGTCCCGCAGGAAATGAAAAGCAGAAAGGGCAACAGCAGAACAACAAAAGCCAGGACGCGCGCGGCCAGCGCGGCCTTGTTGTCGCAACGGCGGGCGGTGATTAATTTGATCCATTTCATAATTACGGGTCCAGCTCTCCTTCCACCCAGCCTGCCGCCGTTTGCAGGAGGGTGACAATGTAGGGCGGGTTGTGAACGCCAAAACTGCCGTCATTCTGCACCAGGTAAAGATTGAAGCGGGCCTTGCGAATATTCTCGGGAATCAGAGCCTGCTCGGCGGCGTTGGGCCCCGGTCCGCCGGAAGAAAGTCCGCCGGGGGTCGTATATTCCCAGGCCAGCGCGCCGTATTTCGCCAAGGCCGCTGGCGCCTTGTGGGTGGCCCAATAGTCCAATTGGATTTTGATCTGCTGAACTTGATTGGACACGCTACTGGTAGCGAACGCCACCAGCGGCTCCGGCAGAGGATGACAGTTGAGGCAGAGGTTATAGGTCTGCACCTTGAAGCTATGGCCCGTCACCGCCGGTTGCGTGTCGCTAACAAAGGCCGAACTTTGCATATGGCAGCCGACGCATTGGTTGGTGATGGCGATTCCATGCGTGGCCGGTTGATAGGTGGCCGGACCGGAACTTAACTCACCGATGGAGCCGAGCAGCATGTTGTATTGCAGAGAATGGTGCGGCTCGCCAACGTTGTTGGTCCAGGAGGCGCCCGCATGGTTGTGGCATTGGGCGCAGACATTGATGGCCGGATTATAATAGCCGGCAAAGGTGCCGTTGGTCGGCATGAAATAATCATTGGTGGAGGCCAGCGGATTGCGCAGTTGCGCGGGATAGCCATTGGTTTGATGCGGGTCATGGCAAGTGGCGCAGACAATGCCGACGTCCGCGTCGCCGGTGGGAAGCGCCATATTCTCCAGCAAACTCAAACGGACCGTCCCGGAATGACACCGCCCGCAGGCATTGATGCGGCTGGCGGGGTTCATATCTTCGACGACTTGAGCATGAGCGCTGTTGGTCCATTCTTCGTACGTGGGGTGCTGCGGATCAGAATGACAACCGCCGCAAACAGCGGCCGCCACTTCGACCCGCGGCCGGACCAACGGGTCCGAAGGATTGGCGGCGTGCGGCCCGGCCGGTCCGTGGCAATTCTCACATTGGACGTTGGCCAATGGCGGAGTCTGGGCGGCACTGACAAAACCTGTCGGCAAATCGAAGCCCACCGTATGACAAGCCAGACAAGAGCTATTGGTCTGGCCGCCGCAAGCGGCGAAATTTGTGTTGCTAAACGCGACCGCGTGCAGGGTATGAATCTGCGTATTTAAAATAGGCGCATGGCAGGCCGCGCAAGTCTCATCCCCGGCATATTGCGGCGGTGGACCGGTCACGCGGAAAAAAGCATTGCTATAACGACTGGGGACGAGGGCGTAGCCGAGCAAGTCGGTTCGCCTGGTCAATGCCCGCCAGGCCGGCGGGTTGGTGCCGGGGGATTCAAACAATTGGTAATAACCCGAAGGGCCATACCATGTCACTTCCACGCCATTGGTAACAGCAGTAATGCCCGTAATGGTGGGCAGCCCGGGAATTCCTCCCGGCACGTTCGTACTCAAATGTTGAATATCCTGGGCCAGACCGGCGGGCGCCAGCGCCATTCCCAGCCAAAGAAGAGGCAACCAACGAAAGACGCGATCAATTGTCCTGGGCCTGCTTGGCAAAACTTGGCGATGGATGGGACCGTCCACTTTGCGTTCCGGCCTCAAGGTGCCGCTTTCTTCATTTGTTGCAGCGCCGCCACCTGCGCGTGGGAGTTAAGGGCGATTTGCCGCAATTTGGCGCCGGCCTCGGTTTGGATTTTCCGCAATTCCTCCAGGGCCGCCTTCTGGCCCGCCTCGGATTGGGTGCTTTGCGCTTGCAGGTAGCGATCCTGCGCCGCCTTCAATTGGGCCTGCAAATCTTGCAGGGTTTGCGCGAATTGGGCCACGCCGGCGTTGCGCAGTTGGGCCGACCCGTCCTCGAGCGTGACGGCCTCCGGGTTGGGGACCAAACGTTTTACTTCCGCCAAATTAGCGGCATCAACCGGGGCCGCCGGATGCGCGGCCTGTTGGGCCGCGACGGTGCGGAGGATCGCCCGGGTCAGGTCCGACTCCAAGGCTTGCTCCCATTCTGGCGCGAGCTGGGAAAGGGTTTCTTTTTGACCGTTGCAAACGACCGCGATACCCAGAAAGGAACTGTCACCCTTCTCAATGTTGAAGGCCTTGAGGCCATCCGCTTCCGCCGCGCTCACATTGGAACTGACCAAGGAACTGGAGCGAATGATTCTTAGCTTGCTGCCGGCCACCTGTTCGTACTGGGAAAGTAATTGATCCACTCGTCCGGCATACGTCTGGACATTGTCGGATACAGTCGAATTATCTAAAATGGAGTAAAAGCGGATTTCAACTGGAGAGTTTAGGTGCTGCAAAACCGTCTTGGTCGCGTCCGACAAATGCACCGCCGCCGCCTCATTGGCCGCGTTCGGGGCGCGCAGGGAACGGGAGACCCAGAGTGCGCTCAAGGCCGCGCCCGTCATAAAGAAGATGAGTGACGGAATCAAAATTCGGACGACCGCGCCGCCGCGCCGCTTTGCGGGACCTTCCACCTTGGCTGTGAGGGCTGTGCTCATCATCTTTCTTTCATCTTCATTTCTCAATCGCGCGTGATCGAGAACAAACTTTTGACTTCCTCTGATTTGGCGGCTGGCCGCGCTACGCGCGCGCCAGCCAGCCGCCAATGAATCACCGTTTCCACGGCGGCCAAACGCTTAGGGCGTCTGGACTACGCGGAAGAACTGTTGGACGTTGCCAACTGTCGGAGTCAAATAGCTGACGGAGGCATTGTTGGTCGCCACGATCGGGTTTCCAACATTCTGCCAGCCATCGCTCAGCGAGCTGACTTCCTGGATTTGATAGGTCGTGCCGGCCACGGTGTCGAAGGTGACATCCGCCGCCGTGTAGATCTCGAGGGTATTCGTGCTGCTGTTGCCGCCGATTTGGGTGCCATTGGCATAGACCACGCCATTGGGAACAGCCAGCCCTGGAGTCAACGGATTGAGACCCAACGAATACTTCAGCCAATTCGGAATGCCATCACCGGCTGGGTCGGCATTGGGAGCGCCGAGGGTATTCGTGAGCGAACCAAAGTTCGCAATCACCCACGCGTCTGGTAAACCGCCCGCCACGGAGACGCCCGTCAGGTCGGCAATCGACGCCTTGAGCAAGCCTGTGGCATAAGGGGCGTTATGCACGCCGAGGCTGCCGTCGTTGTTGACAAACTGCCAATTATAGGCTGCGTTCAATTGACCCGTGGTCCAATTGGTCGTGACCGAAAGGCTGGTTTTCACGGTGCCATCGATAACGCCCTTGGAGTTCGGCAACAACGTGGACAATTGATTCAACAGGTTCTGCACTTCGGTCTGCACTCCTTGAATGACGCCATTGCCGTCGTAATCTTCGACCGGGAAGTTAAAGGTCGTGATTTCGCCGTGGCATTGATTGCAAATGTCCACGCGATCGACTTTATTGGTCAAACCATTGGAGACAGATTTATAGCTCATCTCGAAGGTATGTCCGCCAGAAAGGAGGAAGCCAGGATCGGTCGAGGCAACGGTCTGCATATGGCAACCGACGCAGCTATTGGTCACCGTATAACGGTGGGCTGAACTAGGCATGACTTTGCCATAGGTAATACCATTGATTGCCTCGATCATATCGCCTTGCGGCCCGTCATGCGGACCGAAGCTCGAGGAGCCACCGGCCCAGGTCGCCAAACCGGCCTGGTAATCCAGCACATTGGTTACAGCCGAGCCATTGCGGCTATGATGGCATTCCATGCACAATTGGCCTTCGCCACCGTTGGTAATGACCGTGCCGTCCCCGAAAGTCACTGCGGACACGTAACGGATTAGATGGCTATCATTCGTCGGGGTGGTCAAACCATGAGGCTCGTGGCAGGTTTGGCAACCAATGGCGTTATAGACGGTATTCGAAGAATAGACGATGCCATTGCCGGCCACCGTGTTCGAGACAACGGCGATGAAACCGCCTTCGGTGTGACAGCGCACGCAATATTGGCGGCCGGAACCGGAGGGAATGGTCGTCGTTACGGCATGGCTGGAGGCATACCATTGCGTGCCGTCCGCATGTTGCGGCGGGGCGTCATGGCACTGCACGCATGTTCCCACCGTGGCCGGAACATCAAGACTCGGCCAATTGGGGGAGTTGGTGTCGCCCAGCAAAGCCATGTGTTCGCTGCCGGGGCCGTGGCAGTTTTCGCATTGCACGTTGGCCAAATTTTGCAAATTGGCCGGCATATCGGCAAAATTTGAACTGACCAGGTTGGTCGGGAAGGTCCAGCCGTCTTGTTGTGCCACGGAATAGAACCCGTTATCCGGGAAGGTGACGGCATTCGTGTCGTACCCAACCGTGTGACATTTAATGCAGGAAACGCTGTAATGGCTGCCATCCAAGCCGTCGATGCCGCCGGTGAAAATGCCCGAGTGGGCAGTCGTGAGCCAGGGATGGTACAGGTCAGGCGCTTGCGTGCCGCCGCTGTGGCAAAGCTCGCATCCCGCCACGCCATAAAACGTTCCCACCGTCAGGTTGGCGCTGACATTGGTGACGCCGTTGGTCGAAGCGATGGCTGCCGTTACCGTGAATTGTCCCGCCACATCCGGGCGGAGCAAAACGCGGCTGGCCACCTGATAGACCAAACGATCCGAGGGCAGGAAGACCGGCATATTATTCGGGAGCGGGCTATTCGTAAACGTCGCCACCGACCCAAAGGGACCGGTCAGTGACCAGGTGACGTTTGTGATGTATTGCAGAGGAACCGTATTGGTGACGTCCAGCTCCAGATAGGCCGGGGTGCCAATTCCAATGGTGCTCAAGCCGCCCGAATACTCGGTACTGGCCGGAAGGTTATAGATTGTGACGTCGTTAGCTGTGATCGGCCGCGGGGTAATGCGGGCGTTGAGGTAGGGAGGGGCTGCTTTCGCCGCCAAAGTAGCGGCGATGCTGATCAGCGCAATCGCGAACAGACAGGATTGCGCCTTTCTGGTTCGTTTTTTTGTTTTCATATTACATTGTGTTGGGGACTTGCTTGGGCTTTGCCATCATGAGCCTTTAGGGGTGACTTACAGTTAGCGCGAGGCCGCGTAACGTCCTGACAGCCAGTCCCAACTCCGGAAAGTTGTTGGTTCCCGCCTGTCAAAATTCTCGAGTTTTTCAAAATGTGACATTCCTTTCGGTGTTCAACCGTGGACCGCGGAGGCCCACTCCAGTCGGGGTGCCAGCGCGACGACGACCGGTTTTTGGGGCCTCTGGCTGAGTTTGGCCATCAAGGCCGCGGTGTGCTCCTCAATGATCCCGTGGCAGCGCGACAGCTCCTGCTCGCGCAGGCGCACGTTTTCCCGCATGAGTTGCTGCAAATGGTCAATGTTGTAGAGGAAAACGTTTTCCAGCCTTTCGACATCGGTCGCGATGTCGCGCGGGACGGCGATGTCGATGAGAAACAAAGGGCGATTGGGCCGTTGCCGCATGACCGCCTCCACGTCTTCGCGGTCCAAAATGGTTTCGGGACACCCAGTCGAACTGACGACGATGTCCGCTTCCGTCATGGCCGCGAGGCCGTCGTCCATATAGTTAACCGCGCGGCCGCCCACTTCCTGCGCCAAAGCCGCCGCGTGCTCCAGCGAACGGTTGGCGACAATGATGGAACGGGCTCCTTTCTTGGCCAGATGCCGGATACAGGCTTCGCCCATTTTGCCCGCGCCAATGATCATGATCGTTTTGCTTTGGAAATCGTCGCCCAGAATCTTCTCGGCCAACTGCACCGCGACACTGCCCACTGAAGTGGCGCCGCGCCCGATTTGGGTTTGCGTGCGGATGGCTTTGACCACCTGGAAAGCGCGTTGGAAAAGACCATTGAGCACCCGGCCCGTCAGCGCCGCGCCGCGCGCTCCTTCATAAGCCGTTTTAATCTGACCGGTGATCTCCGTTTCGCCCAGGACCATGGAATCCAGCCCGCTGGCGACCGCGAAAAGATGACGGGCGGCGTCTTCGTTGGTATGGACATAGGCATGCGGCGTGATGTCAATTTCCGCGCGGGCGAGCGAAGCCAGTAAATCGGCGAACCCGTCCGCGTGGGGAGAAACGCCGTAGAGTTCCACCCGGTTGCAAGTGGAGACAAGCGTGACCTCCGTCAGTCCGCCCAGCTCTTTGAGCCGTCCGGCGGCTTCCAGGACGCGTGCGGGGATGACCGCCAGTTGCTCGCGTAATCCGACCGGGGCGGTCTTAAAGCTGATGCCGGCCACGAAAAGGGTGAGGCTGGGTTCGTGGGCGGGGCCGGATACTTCGTCAGTATGATTAGTCAAGATCATATTTCCAAGTGTTGTCACTGGTTATGGACGTGTTTATCTTCAAACGTGCGGGTGGAAACGGCTCCACCGATATTGCCATTTAGTCCTCATCTTTTGCGAAACGCCGGAAGGGATGGTCCTGAAACCTCCGGTTTTCCCTCTCACCCGGCATTCTGCTAGATTGTTCATCGCGGATTAGTATCGGTGATGAGCTTATCGAAAACTACACAAGGATTGCTAATCTCCGACCTTCTCTTGGGAAAGGCGAAGCCAGAAAAGGACCGAACCAAAAAGGGCGCAAGCTTGCCCGCGCGCCCAAGATTTCCTTCCCAGCGCCCGCGAGGCCTCTCTTGTTCGGTCGCGCTGACCCTTATTTGCCGTCGCATTTGGTTCCTCGAGTAAGCGCCGCCGGCTTCTCTCCCCTTTTTTGCGCCCTGCCACGGCCCGGAATTTTGGATTGGTTCTCCGGCGGCCAGGGTCATAAAAGACCCCACATACCAAAAAATGGGTTGCAAATGGCAAACAATGGGAAGTCGAGCCGACTGTGGACGATTATTGATTAAGCACATGAAAATGATGGAATGCTCTGAAGAACCGAGCGGGTTGCTCGCAACGGTCCGCGCCTGCGAATCCAATGGCGCGTGCATTGCGACCTGCCCTCTCAGCCGGGTCAAAGCCGGCATGGCGGTGCGGATTAAACGACTTTCCACTCCGCCGCAAGTGACCCAGCATCTGCGTGAAATTGGCTTTATTGAGGAGCAGGTGATTCGACTGCTCATCCGGCAGGCGAATTTGGTCTGTCTGGTTTGCAACGCGCGTTTGGCCCTCAGCGCCGAATTGGCCCAAATGATTATTGTCGAGCCGCTCGGCTCGCTGACCAACGCCGGCTAACCCTTTGCCACGATGAAGTTTGGTCCTTATCAGTTCTTGGCCCTTTTCGCGCTGGCCGCCCTGGTGTTCGCCCTTTCCCCCCTGGCCATCGCCTGGTTGTGGTCCCGCGTTTTTGCCCCGCACAAAGCCGGTCCGGTTAAGAATGCCACTTACGAATGCGGTTTGGAGGCGGGTCCGACCGGCTGGGTGCAGTTTAAGGCGGATTATTACTTATATGGGATTGTCTTCCTCATTTTTGACGTGGAGACCATTTTTCTTTTGCCCTTTGCCGTAGCTTTTCAAGGCTTGTCGGCGGGGGCTTGTTTGGCCATGCTGGTCTTTGTGTTGCTGCTGGCGGAAGGGCTGGTCTGGGTTTTCGCCAAAGGCGTCCTGGCCTGGAAATAACTGGACCATTGCTATTTATGGTGGACAACGAGCTGCGCGACGAATTGAGCAAGCAAGGGGTCGTCTTGACCTCCTTGGCGGAGCTCTATAATTGGGGGCGCAAAAATTCTCTCTGGCCTTTGCAGTTTGGGTTGGCCTGTTGCGCGATTGAAATGATCGCGGCTTCCATGTCCCGTTTTGACATTGCCCGCTTTGGCGCGGAAGTCTTCCGACCGTCGCCGCGCCAGGCCGACCTGATGATTGTGGCGGGCACGGTCACCAAGAAAATGGCGCCACAAGTGGTCCGGCTTTACAACCAAATGCCCTCGCCCAAATATGTCATCGCGATGGGGGCGTGCGCCATTTCCGGCGGGCCTTTTAAACAGGGATACAATGTGCTCAAGGGCATTGACCGCTACATTCCGGTGGATGTGCATATTGCCGGCTGTCCGCCGCGGCCGGAAGCTTTGTTGGAGGGGCTGATGTTGTTGCAGAAAAAAATCGCCGGGCAGCGCCTGACCGTTGGCGGCGGCCAGCCGCCACAGGATGCGGGCGAACTGCCCGTGCCGAGTTATGGGGAGCACGATCTGGTCCCTTCCAAGAACACGGAACTTTGGCAGCCGCCGGTCCTGGCGCCGAGTGAATAGGACGCGATGCCACCTCTCGAGCAAATCAAGACCCTGCTGGAAAACGCCGTGCCGGGCGCGCGCCTCGAGATCATCGCCAACGGCAGTCCCTCCGGGCAATTGTCGCTGCTCATTGATCGCGAGCATGGTTTGGCTGTGGCCGAAGTCCTGCGGGAGGAGGCTGATTTAAGTTTCGACTATGCCTCCAACGTCACCGGCGTTGATTGGCCGGAAAAGATCATCAAGGAAAAAGTTAAGGTCAAAAAAACCGTGGAGGGTGTCGAGAAGGAAGTCGAGGAGGTTTTGGAAAGAAAGACGCCGGCTTACCTGGAGGCGGTCTATCATCTTTATTCCATCGCCCTGCGTCACGGTCCGCTGGTCATCCGTTTGCGCACGCAAAATCGGTCGGACCAGGTGACCTTGCCTTCCCTGACTCCTATTTGGCGCAGTTGCGAATTGCAGGAACGCGAGGTTTTCGATCTCTTCGGCATTCATTTCGAGGGCCATCCCGATTTGCGCCGCCTCCTGATGTGGGAGGAATTTACTGACTTTCCCATGCGGAAGGATTACCTGGAACCGGACGATTACGAGTACGAACCCACGCCCCATGATGACGTCCTGGAAAAAGCGCGCCGCCACCAGGCTGCGGAGGCCAAGCCATGACCGCGCCTGATGTTATGGAGCGGATCGAGCCAGTGCCATCCGCGGAACCTTTGGAAAAGCCCATCCAACCGCGGTGGACCTTGTCCAGGCCCAAGAAGCCGGCGGCGACCCATGACTTTCTGGAGGTGTCGATGGGGCCGCACCATCCGTCCACGCACGGGGTCTTTCGCATGGACGTGGTGCTGGACGGAGAAACCGTCGTCAAATTGAAGCCCGTGTTCGGCTATTTGCACCGCAATCACGAGAAAATCGCGGAGAACACCAGCTACCTTGGCTCCATTCCCTACACCGACCGCCTGGACTACATTTGCTCCATGACGAACAACTGGGCCTACGTGCTCAGCGTGGAGAAATTGGCGGGTCTGGCGGTCCCGGAACGGGCCGAATACATTCGCATCATTGCCGGCGAATTGACCCGTCTTTTCAATCACACCTGCTTGGCGGGCTTCCTATTGCAGGACATGGGCGCCCTTGGGACCCCGATGATGTACGCCTTTCGCGAACGGGAAAAAATCCTCGACTTGTTTGAATCCCTGACCGGCGCGCGCATGATGTGCAATTACCTGCGTTTTGGCGGATGCCGTTGCGATCTGCCCCCGGGCTGGATTGAGCGGGCGCAGCGCGTCGTGCAAGATTACGGGCCCTTTCTGGACGAGTTCGAGGCTCTGCTGACCGGCAATGAGATTCTGCACGCGCGCACCAAGAAGGTCGGCGTGCTCCCGGCGGCCTTGGCCGTTAACGCGGGCGTCACCGGCCCAATGCTCCGGGCCAGCGGCGTCAATTATGATATTCGCAAAGTGGACAAGTACGGCCTTTATGAGCGTTTCCCTTTCCGTGTTCCGCTTGGGGCCCACGGCGACGTTTTTGATCGCTACATGATGCGCATCTTGGAGGCGCGGGAGAGCCTGGGCATTCTCCGGCAAGCCTTGAGCGAAATTCCCGCCGGGCCGGTCATCGACCCGAAGGCCAAGCTGCGCAACTTGCGGCCGAAAGCGGGCGAAGCCTACGGTCGGATCGAAGCGCCCAAAGGCGAACTCGGTTTTTATCTCATCAGCGATGGCGGCCCCCGGCCGTACCGGTACCGGGTCCGGCCGCCCAGCTTGATTAATTTGACTATTCTCGAAGACATGTGCGTGGGCCATACCATTGCCGACGCGGTCGTAATCCTGGGCAGTGTTGATATTGTCCTGGGGGAAGTGGATCGATAATGTTAGGCACTGGCATCATCAAAGGCTTGATCGAAACCGGGCGGAATTTCGCCGGCAGTTATTACAAGGCGGAACGGCTCACCACCGTGCAGTACCCGGAAGAAAAACTGCCCCCGGAGGAAAACGCGCGCACGATTCCTTTCCTGGTGTACGACGGCGAGGACGCGGCCCGCGGGCTGCGTTGCACGGCCTGCACGATTTGCGAGCAGGAATGCCCCCCGCAATGCATCACCATTGTCAAAGATCCGGTCAAAAAGCCGGATTATCTCGGCAAAATGCAGTTGCACCCCAAAGTGTTCGACATTGATATCTCCGTCTGCATGGAATGCGGCATCTGCGTGGAGGTTTGTCCGTTTGATTCGATCAAGATGGATCAAGTTTTCGAGCTGGCCACACAGGAGCGTTTTAATAATTTGCTCCTGCACAAGGCCCAGCTCTCCAAGCCGAACACTTACTTTCAAAAGATTCATCCCACCCAAGCGGCTGAAATTGACGCGCAACGGGCCGAAGACCAGCGCAAGGCGGCAGCCAAGGCCAAAGCCGACGCCGAGGCCAAAGCGCGCGCGGCCGCCGCCGCCGTCGCCCAGGGCCAATGCTTAGTAGGGCGTAAGTAATTGACGGCCTGAAATTTGAGTGTTTTTGCTGGACTTACGGCGCACGACTTTTTTAGGCTTGGGCATGAAGAACGCAAAACGATTGCCCGA
>Ga0182016_10007267_pt1 | contig 11434 bp, 13 predicted proteins | sample 712S2MmetaG_FD_120491 | JGI IMG/M metagenome (GOLD analysis project Ga0182016, IMG submission 120491) | Permafrost microbial communities from Stordalen Mire, Sweden - 712S2M metaG | ecosystem: Environmental > Terrestrial > Soil > Wetlands > Permafrost | place: Sweden: Stordalen | collected...
CATTCTGCACCTGGGCGGCGTTGACTCGCTCTCCCATCTCACCGGAATCCACGGCGTACACCTCGGCCACATTGAATACGTCACCACTGACGAGACCCGCACCACCATTCCATGGGTGCAGCGCCGCAATGCCGACGGCACCGAGACTGTCTATTCAACCGCCGATCCAAAAGCCGCGCCGCCCGCGGGCCAGCGCCGCGTGATGGATTGCATCGATTGCCACAATCGCGCCGCCCACACCTTCGTCACTGCCGAAGAAGCCATCAATCGCGCCATGGCAGGCGGCGTCATCAGCACCGACCTGCCCTTCGTGCATAAAAAAGGCCTCGAGCTTCTCAAGGCCGAGTATTTAAGCCAGGACGAAGCCGACACCAAGATTCGCCAGGAGCTGACGTCGTACTACCAGGCCAGCTATCCCGCCGTGCTGGCCCAAAAGCCGGCCCTGGTCAAAGCCGCCGCAGACGAGCTCGCCACTCTCTACGACGAGAATGTCTTCCCGTGGATGAAGGTCACCTGGGGAACCCACCCCAACCACATCGGCCACATGGACTATCCGGGCTGTTTCCGCTGCCACGACGGCAGCCACGCCGCCAAAGACGGCACCAGCATCCCCCAGGACTGCACAGTCTGCCACAACCTGTTAGCCGTAGAAGAAGCCAAGCCCAAGGTCCTGGCCGATCTGGGGATTCAACCGTAACGCACGAACTGGGCTGTCCCAGGTCTGGATTTTCAGACCTGGGACAGCACGAACCTCAGCTCACCCATCTCAACCCAGCACGAAGAGGGGTGCCCCCGGTCCCTCGCACTTGGGGACCTGGGATAGCACGAACCCCACCCCACCCCATCCCAACCAAGCACGAACCCCACCCCACCCCATCCCAACCAAGCACGAACCGCAACCCCACAAACAAACACCCGTGACCACCATCACCATTTCCCTTGCATGCAATTCCCCAGCTTTCCGCTACTCTCAATTCAGTCATACAGCAATACGAAACATGAATAACGGCGAGCCCCGAGCGGCTCGCCGATCTTATTGCGGCCATCACCCGCGGATTCGCGCGGCAAAAAGAAAGTAGGAGCGGCAACTTAGGCACACACCAATCGGAGAACAAATCAACTCTCGACAGCCTCCTGGCGCCAGCTTCAATCGGAAGCCGGCCCGCAGGTCCTTGTCCCCCGCGCCCTCCGCGGAGCGGTGGCCGGGAATGGCGGAAGAGATGGCCAATGCAATTGCGGCGAAAGAGAGCAACCGAACTGACAGGTCAACAGCAAAGTACAACATGACTGTACGAAAAAAGGAAACGGAGAAGGCGCAAGAACCTGTGACCGTTGCGTCCGAGACAAAAGAAAAACCCCGGGAAGAAGTGGCCCTGAATTCGGTCGGGGCGCAAGGCAAATCGGAAGAGTCAAACTTTGATTATTACGAAAGCTTGCAACGAGCCGTTGCCGAGCATTTTCCTAAGATCATTGAAGGCTTGATGAAAATCATCGATCTGGGCAACCCTGCCGGCGCCAAGGTGCTCTTTGACGGGCTGGCGAAACTCAAGTCCAGTCCCGGCAAGGTCGAGCACCAAACCGAGGTCGGCGTCATCTTGTCTGATATTTTCGGACCCGGCTTCGACTTGCAAAAAGTCGAGGACGACGCAGACAACCCCAATGCGACCGAATCAGCAGACGCCGGCATCCACGTCGGTATCGGCGGCCGCGAACCCGAATAACCATTGCTCGCGTGGCGTTTGGCGGCGACCACGCAGAGCACCCACCCTGGCTCTCCCTCCTCAGCCAGGGTGGGGCAACTCTCCCGGTTGTCGAATATCGCCTTCCAGGGATAATCCTTCAAGCCGCGAAAGTGGAGCCCGTGCGCCTTTGTCCAAGCCGGAATTCGAGAAAAAACACACCCCTCCCCACCCCTCGGGTGCCTCAAAGGTAAATAGGGGCTGGGATGGATCAACTGATTGCAAATAAGTTGGATAGCACCCAACAATGTAACAAAAACGCTGTTACATTCATTCGTGGAACACCTTGATTTTGCACTAATTTATGTGCAAAAAAGGCACTTTTGGAGCATAAATGACACAAAATGCAGTTTCTGCATGCATGGCAGCAGTCATCTTGCAAGCCGCTGATTCAATACAGGATACCGATCATCAACGCATCCCTTCCTTACATCGGTGCGCACTCACTTCTGCACACGATCGAGCTTGCCAATCCGCCCCTTCGGCCCCACAACATAAGGCAGCGACAACGCATTCCAGTTGCGGTCGGCGTCAGCCGCCTCGTGCAGCGAAGCATCAGGATGAACCGCCTTCCAGTTCCGCCCGTCGTCAAAAGAAACATCCGTCCCATTAGGCCCAACCGTGATCCAGGTCTTCGTCGCCTCGTCGTATGCCACCGCCGACCGATACCCATGCGGCGGAGTTTGTGCCACGGTCCAATGTTCACCACCATCGCGTGAATATGCGGCCGTTCCTTGAGAATCATTCGGCTTCAGGTAATCACCGCCGACAACGACGAGGCCATCATAGTCACGCGACACGATCGAAAAGGCGCCGCTGGCCGCCGAGCCGGCGCGTAACGGCAAATTAACCGCGTGAAATCGCGACCCATCATTATCATCATCGCCAAGCAAAAGACGTCCGCCCGCAGGCCCTCCCGTCACAAAGCCGATTGCGTAGCGTTCATCCACCAGTAATGCAGAATTGCTTGCCGCAAACGCGCCCTCCCCCGACAGCGCGCCGAGGCCTTTCCAAGCAGATCGCTTCCCGTTATCGCCCTGCCAATCGCTTTGCCACGTTGCGCCTTTGTCGTCTGTTGTCCAAAAGCGGAAGCTTCCGCCCACGGGGTCGCCGAGCAGATATCCGTCCTTGTCGAAACGGTTGAGGACAATCGCATCCCAAAACCCATCCTTATCCGGATTAGTAAACACCAGCTTCCAAGTCTGGCATCCATCCGTAGTCTTATACAGCCGCGACAAATCCCCCGTCCCGCTCGACATCACGATCGCCGTGTTCGCATCGAACGCCTGAATCCCGCGAAAATCCAGTTTCTCGGCGCCAGGCGGCACGGTACACGGCTGCCAAAGATAGCCTCCATCTTCAGTCCGCAGCACGGTCCCATTCGCCCCGCTCGCCCACGCCACGCCGCCGCCCACGTTATCGATGCCGCGCAAATCAGCCGTAGTATTCGAGTTCAAAATCTGCCACTGCGCGTGCGCTGCGCCGCAGGCAATCAGCATCAGCGCCAGCCACAATCCATGTCGCTTCATAGCAACAGTTTAGGCCAGATCAGCCGTCGGCGATAAGGAAGGCTCCTGATCTCTGATCTCTTTTCTCTGATCTCTAACGCACACCATGAACTTTTCCATCCCTCAAAACGTAAACTTCTGCATCCCAAACGTCCGCGCTTTGCGGATTAGGAGATAGCAGCGATTTATGAGCCATGACTGGCAGCCGGACTTCGAAAAACTCGTTGACGAGCACCAGTCGATGATCTTCTCGCTGGCTTTTCGCATGACCGGCGACCGCGGCCTGGCCGAAGAGATTGCGCAGGATGTTTTCCTTGAGCTTGACCGCAACCTGGGCAGGATCGAAAGTCCGGAGCACGCGCTCAACTGGCTGCGACGCGTGGTAATGAACCGCTCGGCCGACGCTTTACGCCGCCAGCGAGTCAGGGGCATGGATCTCTGGGTGGAGATGGATGAGAATCACGGCGCGACTTTTGAAGAGCGGCCGTCTCCCTTGCGTTCGCGCCTTGAGGCCCTGATGGCAACATTGCCCTCGCCGCAGCGCGCGGCGCTGGTGCTGCGCTATCAGGAGGGGCTGACGCCCGATGAGATTGCGGCTACGCTCGACTCGCCGCTGGCCACGGTGAAAAGCAACCTGCAGCGGGGATTGAAGCTGCTGCGGGCCAAGGCCGAGAGCCATTTGAAGGAGTTTATTCGTGGGACCTGAACCAATCGACGATGTTGAAAGGGAACTGCGGCAGGGAATGTTGCGGCTGCCTGCGCCTCCCGGGCTGAAGCGCAAAATCATGGCGCGCAAGCGGGCCCTTGACGCCGAACGAACGCACCGGCGCGTGGTCTTCTGGCAGCGCCTGGCGGCGAGCATTGTGCTGTGCGGCGCCGTTGGCGGAGGCGTGACCTGGCACAACATTCAGGAGCGGCGCAAAGGCGAGGCGGCGAGCCAGCAGGTGATGGTGGCGCTGCGCATCGCCGGCCGCGCGCTTGACCAGATGAATGCGCAACTGGCGGAACACAACGTTGACAAGTAGGAAAGGGAGATCGATGAAGAGTTCAATTCTTGCAATTCTGTTGGCTGGCATTGCAGTTGCCGTGCCGGCGTTGGCGCAAACTACGGGCCTGGCGCTGCCAACGGCCGTTGAAAAGCAACTTGAAGCCAAGGCCTCAAACGTAACCGAGGTCACGCTCGACAAGAGCATGCTTGGCTTTGCTTCAAAGTTTCTCGACAAAAAGGATTCCGACCAGTCCAATGCCAAGCAACTCATCAATGGGCTCGACGCTATTTACGTGCGCGATTACGAATTCGACAAAGTGGGCCAATATTCGCCCGACGATCTCGACAACCTGCGCAAGCAGTTTGCAGGCACCGAATGGGTTTCCATGGTGCACACGCTCGAAAAGAAGTCCGGCGAGTCAACCGACGTAATGGCCAAGATGGTCAACGGTGAATCGCGCGGCATGTTCATCCTTTCGGCGGAGCCCAAAGAACTCACCATCGTGCTTATCCTGGGGCCCATCAAGATGGATCAGCTCGGCGAACTGGGCGGCATCGGAGGCCTGGGCGCGCTGGGCAACATCGGCAATGTCGTAAGCAAAGGCGATAAGGCGTCAACCAAGAGTGGTGACGCGAATGCAACCAAGGCTGCAACCAAAGGCGGTGGCGAATGAAATTTCTGGCGGCGGTAGCAATTTGCGCAATCGTGCTCATGGTGCCTAATGCCGTGCTTGCCGGCAGCGGCAACGGGTTTGACTCCGTAGTCACAGCGCTTGAGAATCGTTACCACGCGCACGCCACGCGCATTCCGTTCATGGGGCTGGTGAGCCTGGTGGCGCACAAGGCTACCACCGGCGGCGTGAGCGGATTGCACGTGGCCGAGTTCGACAACTTCAGTGAGTCAGTTGACGGCGACGAATTGAACAACATCGTTGCGGAAAAGCTGGGCTCCGGCTGGTCGCGCATGATTCGCGATACCAGCAAACATGGCGCCGAGCAGACGCTCATTTTTGCGCGCCCCGACGGCAACCGCATGGGCATGTTTATTGTGGACGTTGACGGCCACGAGATGGACGTAGTCGAGATCTCAGTCGATCCAGCTCACCTGAACCAGAGCATCGACAAATACAAGCACCACGATGGCAACAACTCCGATCACGACGATAACTCCGGCGACGAGTCCGATTAGTCCCATTTATCCAGAAGTCTTATTCATGTTCATTCGATCGCGCTGGATTGCGGTGTCACCTCCCTATCCGCCGCGCATCTGCCCTTCTACACTTGAAGCAGCATGAACACCGCCGCACATGCGCCGGCCGCGCACTATCGTGGCCGGCTCGCGCCATCTCCAACCGGCTATCTCCACATCGGCCACGCGCTCACGTTTCATGCCGCGTGGCAGCGCGCCCGCGATGCGAACGGCACGCTTGTAATGCGCATGGAAGATCTGGACGCAGAGCGCAGCCGCGGCGTTTACGCCAAAGCTGCGTATGAAGATCTGCGCTGGCTGGGCATCGACTGGCACGAAGGTCCGGATATTGGCGGGCCGTTCGCGCCCTACGCGCAGAGCCAGCGCGGCGATTTCTATCGGTCTGCGTTGCGCAAGCTGGCTGCCGGCGGATTCATCTATCCCTGCCGCTGCTCGCGCAAAGACCTGGTCTCCGCTTTGAGCGCTCCGCACGAAGGAGCCGATCCCGATGACGAGCCCATCTATCCCGGAACTTGCCGTACGGCAGTGCATGCGGCAGGTCCCTCAGAAAAGTTGGCACGCGAAGATTCGTCCGGCCCGATGAACTTGCGTTTCCGCGTGCCCGACGGCGAAGCGATGGAATTTATCGACGGCAATTTAGGTCCGCAATGTTTTGTTGCCGGCGTAGACTTCGGCGATTTCCTGGTGTGGCGGCGAGACGGTGAGCCAAGCTACCAGCTAGCCTGTGTCGTTGATGATGCGGCCATGCAGATCAGAGAAGTGGTGCGCGGCCGAGACCTGCTCAAATCAACCGCGCGGCAAATCCTGCTCAATCGCGCGCTGGGGTATGCCGATCCCGCGTGGTTCCATTGCAGTCTGGTGACCGACGCCGGCGGAAAGCGTCTCGCAAAGCGTCATGATGCACTTAGCATTCGCGCGTTGCGCGAACAGGGCCTGACGCCTGAAGAAGTGCTTTCAGACAGAACGCAGCTATTCATTCAGAAGTGAAATCAACCGCAAAGCGAAACGGTAGATCGGCTATCCGTGCCGGTGATCACCGTTGCTTACAGGGATTGGCTCCGTAGAATTACGGTGCCTCGTTTGCGTGTGTGGGAGCGGTGGCGGAAGATCAGCCCGGAAGATTGGGTTGCCGGTCCGCAAGCCGCCGTGAGCGACCTGCGGGCCGTGCTAACGCAAGGGAGGTGAAGGCATGGATGAGAAATCATCCTGGATGCAGTTTGCCGTAACTATCGCCATTGATTGGCGGTTCGTTCTGGCTGTCGTCTTCCTTGTCCTGGCGCTACTGTTGAGGTAGCCAAAACCCCGGTAGGGGACCACACCCTGCCGGGATCAAGCCCAGTATAGCAAAATGCCGATTCTTAGCGGCATTTTCCCGTCACGCGTGCTTGATGAACTTCCCGTTCTGCAACTCGCGCATGGCGGTCTGCAATTCGGCCTGCGTGTTCATCACAATCGGCCCATACCACGCCACCGGCTCCTCGAGAGGTTTGCCCGAGACCAGCAAAAAGCGAATGCCTTCTGGGCCAGCTTGCACCACAATCTCATCGCCGCGGTCGAACAATACAAGCGAATGATTCTTCGCGTCGTAGACCGGCTGCGCATTGGCGTCGACGGCAGACTCGGTCAGCACCGCCTGCGGAGCCGAGGCGTCGCTAAACGTACCCGCGCCCGCAAAGACGTACGCGAATGCGTTGCGTGTGGTCTCAACCTTGATCCGTTTGCGCCTAAACGGGGGTACGCTGATGTCCACATAGCGCGCGTCGACAGACATTGATTCCGTCGCCACGCCTTCGACCGGCCCGGTCTTGCCCCAGAACTCGCCGCAAATGATGCGCGCCTTCGTACCGTCGTCCTCGGTCACCTCGGGAATGGCGGCAGACGGAATGTCCTGATAGCGTGGGTCCGTCATTTTCAGCGCCGCGGGCAGGTTGGCCCACAGCTGGAAGCCGTGCATGCGGCCGCGCTCGTCGCCCTTCGGCATCTCCTGATGCAGAATGCCGCTGCCTGCCGTCATCCACTGCACATCGCCGGCGGTCATGCGGCCCTTGTTGCCCAGGCTGTCGCCGTGCGCAACCTCGCCGGCCAGTACGTAGGTGATGGTCTCAATACCGCGGTGCGGGTGCCAGGGGAAGCCGGCCAGATAGTCGGCCGGATTCTCGTTCCTGAAGTCGTCAAGCAACAGGAACGGGTCAAACTCGTGGGTCTTGCCGAACCCGAAGGCGCGCTGCAATTTTACGCCGGCGCCCTCAATGGTGGGTTTGGTCTGGTACATCTCTTTCACAGCTCTAAGCGACATGGAAAAACCTCCAGCGATTCCCGGATCGTAACAGTCCTGGATAGAACGCTCCCGAAAGGCCAGGTCAGCGGTTGAATCGCATGTTTAATAGATGCGCGAGCGAGATATTCGTTGCGACAGGTAATTCCCCGTTCACTTTTCGGCCATGCCGCCATCGCCGTGGGTGGCCAGAGTCTGCGCCTTGCGAAGCATCGCGTCCAACTCCGCGCGTTTGAAGAGCCGGCCATTGTGCACAACTGCTTGAATTGTGCGGGTATTGCGGATATCGGCGAGGGGGTCTTTGTCGAGTAGAACCAGATCGGCAATTTTGCCGGTTTCGATGGTTCCACGATGGTCAAGCTGTCCCATGAACTGCGCGGCATTGCGCGTTGCGGCCTGCAGCGCGGCAAGAGGCGGCAGGCCTGCCTCCACAAGCAGCGCCAGCTCGTCATGGATGCTAAAGCCCGGAAAACATCCGGGATTCAAGTCGTCAGTTCCGGCGAGAATAGGCACGCCAGCCTTGTACATCGATCCCACAATTTTCAGTGAGTTTGCGAATTCCGAACGCGTCGTTTTGCTCGTCCAGGCCCGCGCCACGGGAGGAAAATTCTTCAAATATCCCGCTTTGAATCGGGCTTGGTCTGCCGCGGGCAAATAATTCAATCGTGGGTCATCTGCAGGCAGGGGATCATCAATCTGAGCCTTGAGCAACGTGAGAGTCGGACACTGCCAGGTTGCATTCTTTTGAAATCGCGCGAACAGCGCCTGGGCAGTGGCATCGTCGTAGGTATCAACCACGCGCTGGTGAAGGTCGTTGATGCGTTTGCCGCTGTCCATCTTCTGCGTCATAGGCGCGTCCGGGGCTCGAAAAATGGCCTCCTGCCGGCGCAATTCTTCAGCAATCGTGTTTTCATCTTTCGAGCAGCTCAGCGCCACGCTGGTCAGGTGCTCGATGCTCTTCTGTCCCGCGTCTGAAGCCTCCTCGGCGCTTATCGATTCCGGCACATGTCCTTCGAAAGAGATGCCGCGCTTCTTCGCCTCGTCTGCAATCGCGTAGTAAACGCTGCGGGACAGTTTGTCGTACACCTTGATGAAATCTGCACCGCGCTGTTGTTGCTGGTCGACAACTTTCCGCCCCTCCGCGTCATTGGTGACGACAATGGAACCGGGCCAGCGCGGATTCGCGCCGTCCACCAGGGGACTGCCGAGATAAATGGTTGGCGACGGATCAACGTTCGAGACCTGCGTCGCGCGCCACGCGTTGGCGTCGGGCGGCCCAAACATGTCCCGAACCCCAACGACTCCGTTGGCCAGAAAGAGAAGATGCGTCCATGGGGCTCTGTCGTCCGCCGTGCCATGCGCATGCATGTCCCACAAGCCTGGGATGAGGAACTTGCGGGCGCCATCGACCACCACGGCGTTTTTGGGAACGTGCGCCTTCCTGGCGGGACTCACTTCAGCGATTCGATCGCCCTTCACGATCACGGTCATGCCCGGCCTGGGCTCGCCGCCGGTAGCGTCGATGACGGTAACATTCATGATCGCCAGCGATTGAGACCGTCCCGCGCCGGAGCAGACGACGAGCAGTAAGACCAGTTGCCAGCTGAGATGCCTGCAACGTTTTTCAATGATGCGTAGCGCGGCGTGCATAAGCCGAAACACAGAAACTCGAGCCATTTCAATGCCACCCTTGCCCGCCAGTATAGCTTTCGTCTTCCCGAATGCGCTCTGCCATTTCACGCCCGCACTCTTCCCAAGTGTGGCGGAGGCTGTGCGTGAAGGTGGAATGCGGACGACAGGCGGAAACTTGGGGACACTATGGACTTCAGGCGCCCTGACTCCCAGTGCTGTTCGCATCCCAAGTGAAAACTTCAGGCAAGGGCACTCCGAAGACGTCCGCGATGCGAAACGCCGCCTCCAAAGTAGGGGAGTATTTGCCGCTCTCAATGGCAGCGATCGTCTGACGCGTGACGCCAATGCGCTGGCCTAGTTCGGCCTGCGACATTTCGCCGTTAAGAAACCGGAGGACGCGCATTCGGTTGGAGACCGACCCGGTCATGACGCGTGCCTGCGATAACACAGCACGAGGACGCCGTAGTGGACGACTTCAGCTATGACAATCATCAAGATTGCGGCGTTGACGATAGACCATCCGCTCGAGTTAAAGGGCATCACGCCGCCGACCAGGATCATGCCTGCGATGAGCACATAGTAAGCGGAGCTAATGGAGCGTCGCATTATGGCGCGATCACGCTCATCAGGTGGCGTGCGCGCCTCGCCTGGAGACCTTAGGCCTAAATACAGGTGCCCGGCAATCAGAATCAGCGCCTGGCACAGTGCGGCGACGGCAAATACAACCAGAAGACGCAGGTTCGGCAATCCAGACGCAGGAATGGTATGCGTCGCGACTATCGCGAAATAGGGACCAAAAGTCAGAGCCATCGCGATGAGCGACAGCCAACCTGTTTTCTCTCGATAAGCCAAAACAGACCTCCTCCAAGCGCAGGAGGAATATAGCGTACAGCATACATAATGTCAATAATTATTAACATCATGTAAGCTATCATTGTCTTAATTCGTTCGTCTGGGCCGCCAGAGTTAGCCATGCCGCGCCTGTTAAATCAGGGCGCGGCATACTGTCTACCGTTCACCGTCCACCGGTTATTACGCCTTGATAAACTGCACGTCCAATGTGATTTGCACCTCTTCGCCCACCAGAAAGCCGCCGGTTTCGAGGGCTGCGTTCCAGGCCAGACCAAAATCCTTGCGGTTGATCTTTGTGGTCGCGGAGAGGCCGATGCGCGTATTTCCCCACGGATCTTTGCCGGGCGTGCTGGGGCCCTCCACGGCAAAGGTCACGGGCTTGGTTACGCCATGAATGCTCAGGTCGCCGGTCACCGCGTACTCCGCCTCACCCTTACGGACCACTTTGGTCGATTTGAAATCAAGTGTCGGATATTTCTCGGCGTCGAAAAACTCGGCAGCCTGCAGGTGCGAGTCGCGGTTGGCGTCTCCGCTTGAAACGGTGGCCACAGGGATCGAGGCCTCTACAAACGAGAGCGTGGAATCGACGGAGTGCTCGGTCAGCACACCCGAAAGGCCTGAAAAACTGCCCTTCAGGTTCGAAATCATCATGTGTCTTACCTTGAATTCGGCCCCGGAGTGGGCGGCGTCGATATTCCAGGCAGTGGTGGTTGGGGTGGCAACTGCGCTATTTGTCATGGGTATGCTCCTCTTGGGTTAGATTCCGGACGTGAATCTTCGGACCTATACGTTCGGATAAGATGCAGCAGAGGTAATATTTGTTTCAACAACTATTGTTTCAACTTCTAAAATATGCCGTTCAAGCCCGCATCCCCGGCCAAATACCTGCTGGGGCCAAGCGCGCCCGATCCTCCTACCCAGATCCCCACTCGTCTTACAGCGTCTTGCGATCAGCCGCCGATGTCTTGCCGCGTAAGACAGGTCCAACGCTGCGCGCCGGTGTGTCTTACGGATGTCTTACGTTAGCTGCATGCCCCGTCCTACGTCACTTGCAGAGCAATTTTGGTTAATTGTCACTGTCTTACAGGGTCCGCAGCTATCCCTCCCCACCGACGCCACCCGCGACTGCCGTAATCTATACCTGTAACGGCCACTCGCGCTCAGGAGCCTCATTTGGTCGAAGTCAAACCCACCGACGTTCTCCTCGTCATCGACGTCCAAAGCGACTTC